>Ga0233375_1000840_pt1 | contig 15100 bp, 18 predicted proteins | sample ElkDunMinimDraft_10_FD_191539 | JGI IMG/M metagenome (GOLD analysis project Ga0233375, IMG submission 191539) | Fecal eukaryotic communites from dung pellets of Tule Elk in California, USA - Elk Dung E16 | ecosystem: Host-associated > Mammals > Digestive system > Large intestine > Fecal | place... | reverse complement strand
GGATCGTGCGCGCCAGGGCACGTTCCTCCTCGTCGGTCGTGGGGACCGTGGTCCAGCCGTCGAAGGCGTCCACGACGGCGCGCAGCGCGGCGAGCGTCCCGTCGTGCGCGACGTCGAGCGCGGCGGCCACGACGTCCTGGACGCTCGCCCCGGGGGCGACCGCCGCCGCGACCATGGCCGCGAACACGCCCGCGGCCTCGCGGCCGTAGCTCGCCTGGTGGGCGCCCGTGAGGTCGATCGCCTCGGCGTACGCGCCGCGCGGGTCGCCCGCGTTGGCCAGCCCCACGGGGGCCACGTACATGGCCGCGCCGCAGTTGATGATGTTCCCGACGCCCGCCTCGCGCGGGTCGACGTGCCCGTAGTGGAGGCGCGCGACGATCCACTTCTCCGCGAGGAACACCCGCTGCAGCAGCAGGGCGGTCGACTCGAGCTCGGGGATCCAGCGGGGCTCGCCGATCATGAGCGGGACCAGGTCCTCGGCCACCGCGTACGCGTCGAGGTGCGCGCGGCGCTTGGCGTAGACCTCGACCAGCGCCTGCGTCATGAGGGTGTCGTCCGTGATGTGACCGTCGCCCTTGTGGTACGGCGCGATGGGGCGGGCGTCCTGCCAGTTCGGGTAGAACGGCCCGACGATGCCCGTGACCCGTCCGCCGTGACGCTCCTCGATCTGCTCCGGGGTCCACCCCTCGGTCGCCCCACCCAGCGCGTCGCCGACGGCTGCGCCGGTGATCACCGCCACTGCCTTCTCGTCCAGCCAGCTCACGAGGTCACTCCCTGTCGTTCGTCGTTCTGCGTCCGGGCGACTCGGGGCCACCCGTGGTCGTCGTCCGTGCGGACGGCCGGTCTGCCCGGCCGTCCGCACGGGGTGCACTACTTGGTGATCTCTTCCCAGCCGGCCGTCAGCTCGGTGGCCACGCCGTCCGCGTCGATCTCCTGCGCGAGGAAGCGCTGGTAGGCCGGCGTCGCGACCGTGTCCTTCCACTGCGCGTAGGCGTCGACGAAGAGGTACGGCGCGGACACGAGGTGCTGGCCCGAGGAGAGGATGACGTCCCAGCCGTTCTCGGTGCCGAGCCTGGCCGCGAGGGCCTCCTGCGCGGACGTCGTCGCGGGGATGAGGGCGTCGGCCTCGTTGAGGGCGGCCAGGTTGTCGGTCTGCGTGAAGAACTCGATGAACTCCGCGGACTCCTCGACGTGCTCGGAGTCGATGTTCACGGACAGGGTCTGCGGGTTGGCGGCCTGCTGCGCGCCCTCCGACCCCTCGAGCGGCGGGAGCACGATCCAGTCGAAGCCCTCGGGGGCGTCGGTCGCGATGTTCGCGGCCTGGAACGAGCCCTGGATCGTCATGGCGACCTGCCCGGCGTAGAACGTCGCGAGCGTCTCCGAACCGGTCTGGCTCAGGGTCACGGGCAGGATCGACCTGTCCTCGAACGCCATGGCGTCCACGAGGTTCGGCACCGCCATCTCGCCCTCGCCGACCGACAGCGTCGCGTCCGCGCCGCTGCCCTCGAAGTAGGTGCCGCCGAAGCCCGGCGCGAAGGACATGTACGCGGCGGTGGGGCTCTTGAGCCCCCAGCCCAGGCCGTAGGTGCCGTCCTTGGTCGTGGCCTGCGCGATCGCACGCATCTCGTCCCACGTCATGGTCTCGCCCGTGGGGATCGCGACGCCCGCGGCGTCGAGCAGCGTCTTGTTCGCGAACACCATGTACGACTGGAGCTCGGTCGGGTACGCGATGACCTTGTCGTCGACCGTGACCGCGTCGAGGATGCCCTCGGGGACGTCCGCGCGGAACTCGTCGGACATGTGCTCGGAGAGGTCGGCCAGGTAGCCGTCCGCCGCGAAGGGCACGATGCTCGCGGCCTCGTAGTGGATGATGTCCGGCGCCGCACCACCGTTGAACTGCGTGATGAGCTTGTCGTAGATGCCGTCCCACCCCGCGGGGACGATCTCGACCTGGACGTCGGGGTTGGCCTCGTTCCAGTCGGAGACGATGCTCTCGGTCGCGGCGATGGCCGCGGGCTGGTCGGACAGCGACTGGAACGTCAGCGTGATCGGGCCGTCAGCGTCGGCTCCGCCGTCGTCTCCCCCGCTTCCGCAAGCGGTGAGGAACAGGGTGCCGATCGTGAGGCATGCGGCGATGGACGCACCACGAGTCTTCATGTGTCTGCCTTTCTGGGGCGTGGGGGTCGTGCGGGTGGGATGGGTGGTACGGGTTCCGTCGAGGCGGGGGCGCACAGCCCTCACCCCTTGACGGCACCGGACAGGAGTCCGCCGGTGAGCCTCTTCTGCATGATCGAGAAGAAGACGATGCTGGGGATCGCGGCCAGCACGGCGCCCGCCGCGAGCGGGCCGAGGGCGACCTTGCCCTCGCCGCCGATGAACATCTTGAGCGTGATCGGCAGCGTGTAGTTCTCGGGCGACTGGAGCAGCACGAGCGCGAAGAAGAACTCGTTCCACGACGACACGAAGCTGAACATCGCGGTCGCGACGACGCCCGGCATGAGGAGCGGGAAGACGATCTGGCGGAGCACCGTCAGGCGGCTCGCGCCGTCCATCGAGCCGGCTTCCTCGAGCTCGATCGGGATCGAGCTCACGTAGCCCTGCAGCATCCACAGCGCGAACGGCAGCGTGTACGTCGTGTGCACCAGGGTCAGGCCGACCAGGCTGTCGGTCAGGCCGATGGTCCGCAGGATGAGGAACAGCGGCAGGATGATGAGGATGACCGGGAAGACCTGGCTGACCAGGATCCACCCGACGCCCATGCCGCGGACCAGGCCCTTGAGCCGGGCCAGGACGTACGCGCCGGGCAGCGCGATGAGGAGCACGAGCGCGGTCGAGACGAGCGCGACGACCGTGGAGTTCCACGCGGAGCGCACGAGGCCCTGACGTTCGAGCGCGGCCGAGTAGTTGCCCAGCTCGATGTCCTGCGGGACCAGGCTCACGCTGAGCGAGTTGAGCTCCCCCGACGACTTGAGCGAGGCCGAGATGAGCCACAGCAGCGGGAAGCCGAGGAAGACGATGTAGAAGCACAGCGCCACGTACTGGGCTGGGCGGACGAGATGACGCATCAGATCACTTCCCCGTGCTGTCGCGGTCTTGACGGAACTGGGACCACAGGTAGATCGCGAGCAGGAGGACGACGACGACCACGAGCACGACGCCCATGGCGGCCGCGTAGCCGATGTTCCTGTTCTTGAACGCCTCGAGGTACGTGTAGAGCATCGGCAGCATGGTGCGGCCGCCCGGTCCGCCCTCGGTCAGCACGTAGACCAGGGAGAACGAGTTGAAGTTCCAGATGAAGTTGAGCGAGGTGATCGACGTGATGATCGGGCGCAGGCTCGGGAGCGTGACCGCGGTGAAGCGGCGCCAGGCGTTCGCACCGTCGATCGCCGCGGCCTCGTGGAGCTCGTCGGGGATCTGCTGGAGCCCGGCCAGCAGCGTCACGGTGGTCTGCGGCATGCCGACCCAGATGCCCACGACGATCACCGCCGGGAGCGCGGTCGAGAAGTTCGCGAGCCAGTTGATGTCGTCGGGCAGGCCCACGCTGCCGAGGAACGCGTTGAGCGGCCCGGCGTTGGGCGAGTAGATCATCCGCCACATGATCGCGACCACCACGGGCGGCATGGCCCACGGGATGAGCGCGAGCACCCGGGTCAGGCCCTGGAGCTTGAGGTCGGAGTCGAGCAGGAGCGCGAGGCCCATGGCCGCGACGAGCTGGAGCAGCGTCACGGACACCGCCCAGATCATGCCGATGCGGAACGAGTCCCAGAAGAACGAGTTGTCGGCCAGACGGACGAAGTTGTCCATCCCGACGAACGCGTACTCGGGGTTGCGCACGAGGCGGGCGTCGGTGAACGCGAGGCCCACGCCGACCAGGAGGGGCGCGACGCTCAGGACGAGGATCGGGAGCAGCGACGGGATGACGAGGGCGATGGCCTCGCGCCGCTTCGAGCGGGCCATCCCTGACTTCCGGCGCGGCTTGTGCCGCTGGGGTACGGGGGCGGTCGGTCGGGGGCCGGCCTCCACGGTGGGGGCTGTCATGACTTCTCTCCGTCGAGTGCGTCGGTCGGTCGGGTGGATTCGCGGACGAGGAGGGTCGGTCCCACGTCCACGTGCCGGGTCTCCTGGTCGCTGCCCTCGACCAGTCCGAGCAGGAGCTGGGCGGCCCGCCGACCACGTTCGGCGGATCCCAGGGAGACGCTCGTGAGGCTCGGGTGGAAGACGCGGCCGATCTCGGTGTCGTCCATGCCGGTCACGGCGAGATCGGTGGGGACGTCGAGGCCGCCCTGGCGGGCCGCGTGCATCGCGCCGATCGCGAGCAGGTCGTTGGCCGCGACGATCGCGTCGAGGCCGCCGCGGGCGGCGTTGCGCTCGATGAGCGTGCGGGCGGCGGCGAGACCCGCCGCGACCGTGAAGTCCTCGGCGATCTCGACGTCGACGTGCTCGGCGGTGAACCCCGGGGCAGCGACGGCGGCGTCGAAGCCGCGCTGGCGTGCCTCGCCGGGGGTCGTGTCGAGGGGGCCGTTGAGGAACGCGATGCGGCGGCGGCCGATGTCGAGCAGGTGGGTCACGGCCTGGCCGATCCCCCCCGCGGAGTCGGTCGACACCGAGTCGATGCCGTGGGCGTCGAGCGATCGTCCGATCACCACGACGGGCACCGCGGACCCGCGGATCTCGCGCACGAGCTCCTCGCTCATGCGCAGGGGGCTGAGCACGATGCCGTCGACCATGCCGTTCGCGAGGCTCCGCACGAGGTCCGCGGTGGACTGCGCCGTGTCGCCCGTGGTCGTCACGACGACCCGGTAGCCGTAGGGCGCGATGACCGCGTGGATCGCGGACATCATCTCGACGTAGACCTGGTTGCCGATGTCGGCGACCGCGAAGGCGATCTGGAACGTGCGGCGCATGCGCAGCGAGCGTCCGACGGCGTCGGGGCTGTACCCGAGCTCGTCGGCGGCGGCGCGCACGCGCTCGACCATGGACTTGCTGGCGCCCGATCCGTGCAGCGCACGGGAGGTCGAGGCGAGCGACACCCCTGCGCGCTCGGCGACCTCGTTCAACGTTGCACGTGGTGCCATCGGTTCCTGCCCTCTCCGTCGAAGGTGGTGCGGAAGATCTCATTCTGGAAACGTTTCCAACGCGGCGGTGCGACGAACTCTGGAAACGTTTCCGGATTGAGAGGCACTCTCGCACGCGCTCTCCGGAGGTGTCAACCACCGTCCGGTTTCGGGCCCGACGGCGGAGCGCACCTTCTCCTGGAAGGTGCGCTCTGCCGTCGGGCGTCTCAGCGCACGAGGAGGAGGACCGTGACACCGAGGACCAGGTCGATGGCCACGCACGCCTCGGCGTACCAGCGCCACACGATCCGGTTCGCGCGGTGCAGCGCGGCGTCCCACCCCACGTGCAGGAGCCAGCCGGCCGCGACCACGTACGCGGCGGCGGCGGCGGGCAGGGTGGCCGCGAGGACCGCGAGACCCGCGTAGACCACGAACCCGACCACGTGCAGGGCCAGGACCCGGTCCCGGTGGAACTGGCGGCGCAGGGTGCCGATCACGAGGTACTCCGTCCCCAGGAACACGAGGAGCCACGGGGAAGGAATGCCTGGGCTGATCCAGCTGTCGAACGTCAGGCCGAGCCCGAGGAGAGTGGGCCAGCGGTGCGCGGCGGCGTCGAGCACCCTTCGTGCCCTGGAGACGGGCACGGCCCGCGCCGTCGTCCCGTGGCCCTCGTGACGCGTGCGCCGGGCCAGCATCACGGCGACCATCGCAGGCAGCATGAGGACGTGCCCCACGACGAGCGCGACGTCCGCCGAGAGCACACCGGTCCAGTACGGGACCAGGGCCAGCGCGAGCGACAGGTACATCGCCAGGCACATCTCCCCCACGTAGCGGAGGTGGTGCCCCTGGTGGACCATCCACAGGCCCATCCCGATGCTCATGGTCGTCGCCATGGCGAGCGCCGTGCCCTCGGCCCCGGTACCAGCAGCCTCCCACCCGAGGGATCTCAGGGCCGCGTCCCAGACCGGGACGAGCAGGAGCATGCCCAGGAGCATGGCGACGAGCATCTGGGCGAGATGCCCGACGAAACGGCGCGACGGCGCGCGGTGCGGTGAACGGTCCCCGGCGGCGACCGCCGGGTCCAGGAGAGGTGTCGTGTCCATGGCACCACCATCCGACCGGACGGCGCACCGTCGTCAGGGGCGCGGTGTCATCAGGAACGGTGCGGGACGCACCAGGACACCGTGCGCAGACCCGGCCTACGATCGCTGGCATGGACCATCCCAGGTCTCGCCCGCTCGACCCCCGCGACCGGCGGCTCGCGCGAGCGCGGCTGCTCGTCCTCGTGTGGCTCGCGACGACGCTGTGGACGAGCTTGCTGATGCCCGGGATCGGCCTCACCCACGAGACGCGCCCCGGGTGGGTCGTGCTCGGCGCGGTCGGCATCCTCGCCTTCAGCGTGACGACCGCGGGAGCTGTGCGGTCCGCCGTGACTCCCTGGCTCGACGAGGGGACGCGCAGGCGCTGGCTCGTGGCGTCCGCCGTGGCCACCGTGGCATCGCTCGGGCTCGTGGCCCCTGTCGCGGCTGGCGTCTGGGACACGTGGGCGTGGGTCGGGGCAACGGTCGTCGGGGTATCGCCCTTGCTCGTGCGGGCGCGGACGGCGGTCATGGTCGGGCTGGTCTGCACCGCGGTCAGCGCAGCCACGGCGTGGGTGACTGGCGGTGCGGTATGGCCTGCGGTCGTCATCACAGGGCTGATCGGCGCGTCGGTCGCGGCCGTCAACTGGTCCCCCGTGTGGTTGTGGAACCTGCTGGCCGACGCGGGCGCCGCCCGCGAGGCCCGGGCACAGCTCGCCGCGAGCGAGGAGCGGCTGCGCTTCGCGCGCGACGTGCACGACCTCCTGGGGCACGACCTCACGGTGATCGCGCTCAAGGCCGAGCTCGTCGCCCGCCTCGAGCCCGGCCACCCCCAGGTACGCACCGAGGCCGAGCAGATCCGGCAGATCGCGAGCTCGGCGCTCGGCGAGGTGCGCGAGGCCGTGCACGGGTACCGCTCGATCGACCTCGTCGCCCAGCTCGACGCGGTCCGCACCGTCCTGGGGTCCGCGGACGTGCGCTGCACGGTCGGCGGCGACGTGACCGCCGTCCCGCCGGAAGCCGCCACGACCCTGGTCCCGGTCCTGCGGGAGGCCGCGACCAACGTGCTGCGCCACAGCGAGGCCACGTCGTGCCGCGTGGAGGTCGGGGTCGCGGACGGGGCCGTGACCCTCGTGGTGCGCAACGACGGTGTGCACGGGGCACCCGTCGACCCGTACAGCTCCGGGCTCGCAGGGGTCGCGGACCGCCTCGCAGAGACGGGCGGCGCCCTGTCGGTCGATCGCGAGGGCGACGAGTTCGTGCTGCGGGCGCGGGTCCCGGCGGTTCCCGCGCCATCGACGACCGGAGGTCCCCCGTGATCCGTGTGCTGCTCGCCGACGACGAGGAGCTCGTCCGGACCGCCCTAGCAGCCCTGCTCGCCCTCGAGGGCGACCTCGAGGTGGTCGCCCTGGCGGCGGACGGTCACGCGGCGGTCCGGCTCACGCGCGAGCACCGCCCGGACGTCGTGCTCGTCGACCTCGACATGCCCGGGCTCGACGGCATCGCGGTCGCCGGGGAGGTGGCGGTCGCGGTACCCGGGTGCCGGACCGTGATCCTCACGGGCCGCGGCCGCCCCCCTCATCTGCGACGGGCCCTGGAGGCGGGGGCGCAGGGCTTCGTGACGAAAGGGGCGTCCGGGGCCACGTTGGCGGGTGTCGTCCGGCTCGTGCACGACGGCGGCAGGTACGTCGACCCGGGTCTGGCCGCGGACGCACTGACCGCCCCCGAGTGCCCCCTGAGCACTCGCGAGCTCGACGTGCTGAGGCTCGCGTCGTTCGACCTGCCCACGTCGGTCATCGCCCAGCGGGCCCACCTCGCAGCCGGGACGGTGCGCAACTACCTGACGTCCGCGCAGACGAAGCTGGGGGCCACCAGCAGGGCCGAGGCCGTCAGGACGGCCGCTCGCTTCGGTTGGTTCTGACCGGCTAACCTCGCGGGCATGCCGACGACGTCACGCAGGGACCCCGCCGTGCTCGTCGCCGGGCTCGTCACCTCGCTCCTGTGGTTCGGGACGGCGGTCCTGAGCGGGTCGGCGCACGCGATCATCACGGACCGGGCCCACAGCGCGCTCGTCCGGACCTTCCTGCCCCACCCGACCGGCACGGTCCCGGGCGGCCCGGCGGTCACGGGGCAGACGATCCTCTCTGCGCTGCTCGCCGGCCTGGTCGTGACGGTCGTCGCGTACCTCGCCACGCGGCACCTGCCGCCCCGCACCGGCAGGTCGGCGGTCTTCTGGGCGACGTGGTTCGGGGCCGTGGTCGGCGGGACGGCCGGCTCGGTCGCGGACACGGTCGCCGACATCACCTTCCCCGATCCCATGAACCCGGCTTTCCAGCTGCTCACCGCGTGGTTCGACGGCGCCTGGTGGGGTCTGGTGAACGGCTGGCTGGTGGGTGCGTCCGTCGTCGGGGCGCTCGCCCTGACGAACCGTCCGTCCACGACCGGTCGCCCGCCGACGCGCCGGGCCCGCAAACCGCTGCGAGCCCGCGCCTGGCCGACCGTGCTCGCCGCCGGCGTCACGGGAGCGCTCGTGTGGGCGACGGTCGGCGTCGGCAGCTCCTGGCTCGTGTGGCACCGCAGCGCCCGCGGCCCGATCGACCTCGTCGCGGAGACCGCCCCCGGCGCGATGATCTTCCGCTTCGCGCCCGGGGCGCAACCGGTCCAGGGGACCGAGGTGGTGCTGGCGCTCCTCGTGGGACTGGTCGTCGCGGGCGGGACGTGGCTCGCGACGCGCCGGTTGCCGCCGGGCGCCGGGCGCGGCACGCTCCTGCTCGCGGTGTGGTCGGCCGGAGCGATCGCGGCGGCGGTCCCCGCCGCGGCCCGCTCGTTCGCGACCTACACGTCGTTCGGCCTGCACCCGGCCACGCTGGACATGGTGCTGCCGACCGTGCAGGCGAGCCTCTTCTGGCCGCTCCTGACGGGATGGGTCGCAGGCCTGCTGGCCGTCCTCACCTACCGCCGGACGGGCGGCACGGCGGCCACCGGCCCGGCGCCCGGGGAGACGACGGTCACGGTCGACCACCCCGAGCCGGACGGCGACGGCCCGCCCCGGAGCGCACTGCACACCGATACCGAGGAGCGTTCGCTCGTCCCCTAGGGTGGCGCGTGAACGCCGACGGGCTGCCGACGAGTCGCCGACGAGTCGTCGGGCGGGGCCCGTCCGGGGACGGTGACGAGAGGGTGGCTCATGGCTGAGACAGGTTCGACGAGCGGCATCACGACGGGCTTCGTGGTGAGCGAGGCGCAGTTCGAGGAGATGTTCCCGGACCGCAACCCGTTCTACACGTACGCGGGCCTGGTCGCCGCGACCGAGGCGTACCCGCAGTTCGCGACCACGGGCGGACCGGAGCTCGCGGCCCGCGAGGCGGCAGCGTTCCTCGCGAACGTGAGCCACGAGAGCACGGGCCTGCTGCACGTCAGCGAGCTCAACACGGCCGTGTACTCGCACTACTGCGACCCGTCACAGCCGTACGGGTGCCCCGCGGGCCAGGACGCCTACTACGGCAAGGGCCCGATCCAGCTCTCCTGGAACTTCAACTACAAGGCTGCGGGCGACGCCCTGGGCATCGACCTGCTGAACGACCCGTTCCTCGTCGAGACCGACGCGACCGTCGCCTGGAAGACCGCGCTCTGGTACTGGAACACCCAGCCCGGGGAGGGCACCATGACGTGCCACGAGGCGATCGTCGGGGAGCACGGCTTCCGGGAGACGATCCGCGCGATCAACGGCCCGCTCGAGTGCGACGGCGGGAACCCGCGTCAGGTCGCGAACCGCGTCGCGCTGTTCCGCCGGTACGCCGAGCTCCTGGGGACCACGACGGGGGACGCCCTGACCTGCTGAGTCCGCGGCCCGACCAGGCTCAGGTGCGCACGGCGAACGCCGCGAGCGACAGCGCGACGACGTCCTCGACGACCGCGGCCTGCCAGTCCGGGCGCCTACCGACCGCGGCTGCACGCCACGCGGCCCCGCCCCAGGTCCCCGCGGCGGCACCGGCCACACCGAGGAGCACAGGGACCAGGACGCCCGCCTCCGCCCGGCGCGCGAGCACGAGCGCGCCGAGAGCACCCGCCGTCATGCGGATCGGCGGGCCGGGTGGGTCGAGCCGCGAGGCCGTACCCGGCAGCTTGTCCCCCGCGAGCTCGGCGGCGGTCCCGAGCACCGCGCCCACCGTGGCCACCGCGCCCCATCGCCCGGCGACCGACGACGTGAGCAGCACGGGGGCCAGGCCGAGCGAGGTCCGGCTGCCCGCCGCCACCCCGATCGCGACCGAGCGCACGAGCAGGTCGGACGGGAATCGCGAGATACCGGGTGCGCGGCTCATGCCTTCCACCATCACGCGCCACCCCGCGCCCGGCAACCGCTGCCGTGGCGGGAATGGCCGGGCGGGCAGGACGGGTGGGCGGGTGCCGCCGGCTCGACCGCCTCAGCGGGAGCGCCCGAAACGCTCCAGCAGGTGCGAGCCGTACGTGCCCCTGCCGTACGGCTCCCCCGGCACCATGTGGTGGCCCGCCGCGTACGCCGCGAAGGTCCGTCCCGGCAGCCGCACCCGGGCGACCCCGCGGCGGCTGCCCGTCGCCCGCAGCCACGCACGGGCGGCCTCGCGCCCGGTGATGCGCTGGGGCCCGCCGATGTCGCCGACCCGTCCAGCCGGCCCCGCGTCGACGATCTCCACGAGGCGCGCCGCGACCTCGGGCACGGCGATCGGCTGGACCGCGAGCGCGGGCGTGAGCAGCACGGGTGACAGACGCTGCGCCGCGAACAGGTTGTCGACGAACTCGTGGAACTGCGTGGCCCGCAGGGTCGTGTGCGGCAGGCCGGACCCGGCCAGCAGCTCCTCGACCGCGACCTTCGCGCGGTAGTAGCCGAACGGGATCCGGTCGACGCCGACGATCGACTGGAGCACGACGTGCCCCACCCCGGCGTCGCGGGCCGCGCCCACGACGTGGCGGCCCATCTCGACGTCGGCCCGGGGACCGCGCGTCGCGAGGTGCAGGACGGTCCCGACGCCGTCGAACGCCTCCGGCACGCCCTCTCCCGTGACGAGGTCGCCCGTCCTGGACGCGGGTCCCGGCCGGGCCGTCCGACTGAGGATGCGGACGTCGTGGCCGGCCGCGCGCAGGAGGGTCACGGTGGGAGCGCCGAGCGTGCCCGTGCCGCCGGTCACGAGGATCGTGGTCATGGACGCATCCTCTCGCGTCGGACTCAGCCCTGCCGGGCGTCGGGGTCGGACGTCGCGAACCTCCAGGCGTCCGACCGTCGAATCCTGACCTGCACCCCCACGAGGAACACGTTGAGGCACAGCAGGAACCCGACGCCCACCCAGCGCCCCACAGGATCCTGGTCGCTGTCCCCGCCGAAGATCGCCACCGCCCCGGCGATCACGAAGTTCACGACGATCACTACGACGACGGCACGGGCGAACCGGCGGAGACCTGCGAGCTTCTTCGCGTCGAGCGGCTTCGGCTCCTCGCCTCCCCCTCCCACCTGCGGGCCGTTCACGACAGAGCCCTTCGCAGTGTGACGAGCGCCACGACCTGGTCCGCCGCCAGCCGACGCAGAGCATCGACGTCCGCCCCCTGCAGTCCCTGGCCCATGCTCTCCTCCTGGCGATCTCGTCGGTCAGGGCAGCACGCTATCCGACGACGCGGACCGGTCCGAGGGGAGAAGTGCCCATCGGGTCGCGGGACGCCCAGGTCTCCGGCGTCATCCACAGGTCCCGTTCCGACGTCCTCGTCCACAGAGCGCCCTCCGGCCCCGGCGGGCGTCCCCGCAGGCACGGCACGCTGCCCGCATGAGCCACGGCAACCGCCCTTCCCACCCCCGACGACGCGTGACCCCTCGACACCCCGTCTCGCCCACGGGCGCGCACACCCTGCGCGGACTCTGGGAGCGCCACGCAGCCCGCGCCAACAGCCCCGACGGGTTCCACCACGTCCACGGCCCGCACACGCACGGCTGGTTGCTCGACGACGCGGTGCCCGAGCTGCTGGAACCGGTCCTGCACCCCGACGACGACCCGCTCGAACCGACCTTCTTCGCGAACCTCGACGGTTCGCTCGCCGACGCGCTCCTGGCGCGCCTCGCCCCGGCGCGGCTCGTGCACCGCTCGAACGGGTCGCCGCCGCTGGGCACCATGCTCCGCGCGGCGGTCGAGCACCCCGACGACGTGACGCTCCACGGGTTCGTCCTGGGGCCCGGTCGGTGCGACGAGCGGCTGGTCGCCGAGGGGGCGATCGTGCGCTTCGAGGCGGACCTGCTGATCACCGAGCAGCACGCCCCGGACTGCGAGTGCGAGCTCCTGTGGGCCTACGCGGTCGACGAGCTGGGCCTGCACGACGCGATCCACGCGCCGCACCGCATCCACCGCCTCCAGCGCGTGGACGCCCCGCTGGAGACCTGGTGGCGCGTGCTGTGGGCCTAGCGGGGGGCACCTCGCGGGGCCGCTCGCGGCTCAGGCCGGTTCGCGGGCGACAGCCCGCTGCTCAGGACCGGTCGAGGAAGGCCTCGGTCGCCCGCTCGAAACGCCGCATGAGGGCCGTGAAGGCCACCCGGTCCTGCGCGGACCATCCGTCGAGCAGCTCGTCGACGAGCTCGTCCCCTGCCTCCACGAACGTCTTGGCGACCTGGGCGCCCGCCTGCGTGAGGTGGACGCGCGAGGCCCGGGCGTCGTCGGGGTCCGCGCGGCGCTCGGTGAGGCCCGCGGCGTCGAGGCGGCGCAGGATCTTGCTGACGTTCGACGGCCCGGTGGACAGGTGCTCGGCGACGGCCGAGGGCCGTCGGGGCCCCTGCCGCCACACCACGGTGAGCACCACGATGGCCGGCGTGTCCAGGTCGATCCCCTCGCGGGCCGCGACGGCGGCCAGGAAGTCACCGCTCGTCCACAAGCCCATGACGCGGACGAGCGAGTCGAGCAGGTCCGAGCGGTACCCGGGGACCCGGGGGTCGCCCGGGGCGGAGCCGTCGACCGGCTCCGCCCCGGGGCGTGGTGCGTCGGTCACGCGACCAGCGTGCCGCCGTCGACCGGCAGGACCACGCCCGTGATGAAGCTGGCCTGGTCGGAGAGCAGGAACGCGACGGCGGCCGCGATCTCGGAGGGCTGGCCGAGGCGCTTCATGGGGACGTCGGCCGCGTAGCCTGCGCGGGCCTCCTCGGGGAGCGAGGCGAGCGCGGCCGTCTCGATGGCTCCCGGTGCCACGGCGTTGATGCGGATGCCGTCGGTGACGTACTCGACGGCGGTGCCCCGCGTGAGGGACACGACGCCGGCCTTCGCGGCCGAGTACGGCGAGAGGCTGGGCGAGGCCTTGAGACCCGCGATCGAGGCGATGTTCACGATGCTGCCGCCGCCGTGGCCGAGCATGTGGGCGATCTCGGCCTTCATGGACAGGAAGGTCCCGCGCAGCGTGACGTCGACCGTGCGGTCCCAGCCGTCCTGGGGCATCTCGTCGAGGCGGTGCGGGTTCGTCCCGATCCCGGCGTTGTTGACCGCGAGGTGCAGGCCGCCGAAGGTCTCGACCGCGAACGCGACGAGCGCGCTCACGTCCGCGGGGTCGGCGACGTTCGCACGACGGTAGGCGGCCCGCCCGCCGGCGGCCTCGATGTCCGCGACGACCCGGGCACCGGCCTCGTCGTTGACGTCGGAGACGACGACGGCCGCGCCCTGCGCGGCGAGCCGCTTCGCGACCGCCTCCCCGATGCCCGCGCCCGAGGCGGTGACGAGGGCGACCTTCCCGGCGAACGGCTCGGCGCTGGTGACGTGAGGGCTGGACATGGGGTACCTCCGGGTGACGATGCGAGAATTTAGTGTCCTTGCGACACTATCTTGAGGTCAACGGGCGTCGCCTGCCGAGAATTCCCGCCACCGCCGCGGCACCCACCGCCGCCCCCGTGGTGTTCATCACGACGTCCTGCACGGTCGAGACGCGGCCGGGGATCAGGAGCTGGGACAGCTCGATCGCGACCGACAGCACCAGGCCCGCGAGGACCACGGCCCCGGCAGCCCGCCAGGGCCCCGGCTCGGGACGGGCGTCGACCAGCACCAGGAGCCCGAGCACGCCGAACGGCAGGAACATCACCACGTTCGACGCCGCCTCGAGGACCGCGTACGACATCGGGACGCCAACGGACGCGAACCCGTCCAGGACCGCGAGCGCCCACCCGGGAGCGGCCGTCGTCTCGGGCGAGGGCCAGCACGTCACGACCAGGACGGCGGCGAGGTAGACCGCGAAGGTCCAGCGGAGGAGGCGCACGGCACCCACCCTACGGAAGGATGGCCGGGTGACCGCGACCTGGCCCCTGCCCGACGACGCCCGCTGCCCGTGCCTGTCCGGGGAGACCTACGGAGCCTGCTGCGGGCGGTACCACCACGGGCTCGCCGCGGGCGGCGCCGACGCGGTGGCGGCACCCACGGCCGAGGCGCTCATGCGCTCGCGGTACGCGGCGTTCGTCGTGGGCGACGCCGACTACCTGCTGGCGACGTGGCACCCCTCGACCCGCCCTGCGGACCTGGGGCTCGACGACGACGTGACGTGGCGCCGGCTCGACGTCGTGGCGACCAGCGGGGGCGGCCCGCTCGACCGGACGGGCGTCGTGGAGTTCGTCGCCCACCACCGGTCGGCCCAGACGCGCGAGCGCGGGACGCTGCACGAGGTCAGCACGTTCGTCCGCGAGGACGGCCGCTGGTACTACGTGGACGGCGCGCACCGGGGCTGACCGCGCCGCCCCGCCGCAGCCGCGCGCCTGGCCCGCGGGGTTCCCCTGGGCGCCGGTTCGTCCTAGGTTGAGGCGGACCACTCGTCAACGAAGAGGAGCCCTCGTGCCAGCACACCCCGCTGTCGCCGCCCTGGTCGCCGCGACCGCCACCGCGCTCGTCGCCACCGCCGCCCTGGCCGGTCCTGCGTCCGCAGGCCCGTCCCACCCGGGCGGCGGCCACGTCAGCGGCGGCCACGCCGACGGCGGCCACGCCGACG
>Ga0233375_1000838_pt1 | contig 15132 bp, 11 predicted proteins | sample ElkDunMinimDraft_10_FD_191539 | JGI IMG/M metagenome (GOLD analysis project Ga0233375, IMG submission 191539) | Fecal eukaryotic communites from dung pellets of Tule Elk in California, USA - Elk Dung E16 | ecosystem: Host-associated > Mammals > Digestive system > Large intestine > Fecal | place... | reverse complement strand
CGACGGGCCAGCCCTCCGTCCGCTCCGTCACGGCCACGGCGGTCGCGTGCGAGATCGGGACCTCCGACGCCGCGAACACCTGCTGCGTGCCGCTGACGTCGAGCGCGAGGTCCTCCGCGGTGACCTCGACGGTCTCGCCCGCGGCGCGCAGCCGGGGCAGGTGGGGCTGCGCGGTCCTGCCGGCGGTGACGAGCTGGGACCCCGGCGGGATGCCGGCGATCACCACGCCGAGCACGTCGTGGCACGCGGGTGCGCGCACCTCGTGCAGGTCGTCCAGGACGAGCACGAACGGCACGGGGCTCGTCCGCAGGGCCGCCGCGAGACGTGGCGCGGCCCGGCCGAGCAGCGACGCCTGCGTCCCCACCATGTCGCCCACCAGGCGCGCGTCGCCGCCGTGCACGCGGGCGAAGGCGGACGCGAGCGCGACCAGCAGGTGCAGCGGGTCGTCGTCCAGCCGGTCGAGGGAGACCCAGGCGACGGCGCGGTCCTCCGACGCCGCCCACTGCGCGAGCAGCGTCGACTTGCCGTACCCCGCGGGCGCGGTCACGTCGACGACGCGGCGGCCGGTGGCGCGGGCGGCGTCGATGAGCGCGGCGCGGCTGACCACGGGGTGACCCACCGTGGGCACGGCGAGCTTGGCGTCGAGGAGCAGGTCGTCCAGCTCCCCGGGCGCCCCCTGCGCGTCCGGTTCCCGGCTCACCTCTGCCACCCTACGCAGCACCCCGACGCCCCGCCGTCGACGCGCGACGTGCCGGGGTCATCCCGTGCGGGTGGTGCCGCAGTCCGTCGGCGCGGGTGGGATGGGGACGGGCCCGCACGCCTCGCCGCGGCTGACGGACGTCGGTGCGCCGTCCGACGCCTGAGGGGGTCGCGCTGATGACGGCCGACCAGGCCCTCCTGGACGCCCGGCTCGATCCCGGCGTCACGCGCGTCGACGCGCGGCGCTGACCGTCCCCGGATGTCCGCACCGGCGTAGATGCCCGGTGCGTCCCTTCGGTACCGTTCCCCCACGTCCGGCCGGGCGTGGGGGCAGCGACGGAGGGCGAGCATGGGCGACACGGGGACCACCGCACGACCCGAGGACCGCCGGCCGTGGCTGCCGCCGCGCTGGTTCGTCCGCACCGCGTGGCGGGTGCACCGGGGAATCCTCCGGGTGTCGCGCGGCCGGGCGGGGCTCTGGCCGCCGCGCGAGGACCGCTACGGCACGATGGTGCTCCACACGGTCGGGCGCCGCACGGGCAACCCGCACCAGGTCATCCTCGCCTACGCCCTCGACGGGCCGGACGTCGTCACCGTCGCCATGAACGGGTGGGGCGAGGGCCACCCCGCCTGGTGGCTCAACCTGCAGGCGTACCCCGAGACGACGGTCGACCTGCCCGACGGGTCGCGCGCCGTGCGTGCGCGCGCCGCGACTCCTGCCGAACGCGAGCGGCTGTGGCGGACGTGGATGCGGTTCGACCCGAAGTTCGACGCGTACGCGGCACACCGACGGACCGAGACCGTCGTCGTCGTGCTCGAGCCCGCGGAGCCCACGGCGGCGTGACGTGCGCCCGTGAGGCATGTCTCGGCAGATGTGCGACTTCCCTCGCGGTCCCGTAGGTCCGGACGTCTGCCCAGGTCACAGCCGTGCTGCCGGGTGCGCGCCCGTGGACGGGCGTCCAGTCGCGCCGTCCGTGCAGGTCCCGCCCGTCGCCCGGCGACGTAGGCTCGTGCTCGTGGCCACCTTCTCGTCCCTCGCGCGTCAGCATGTCCTCCAGGCGATCGAGGAGTGCGACCGCCGCGGTGAGGAGGACTTCCTCTCGGTGTACGGCTTCACGGCCACGGGGCAGTGGGCCGTGGTGCACGAGGGCAGGTCGTACGACCTGCCCGCGATCGTCGGGGTGGCGCACCGGTACGCGACGGGTCGGATGGCCACGTCGGACGACCTGGACGGCAGCCTGCCCTCGGCCGCCGCGATCCTGCGCAAGCGGGGCTTCGACGTGACGGATCCCTCCGGTGTGACGTCCTCAGCGCCCGCGCCCGCGGTCCGCGCGGCGGCGGCGCCCCGCGCGCGTCGGACGTCGACCTCGGCCGCCCCGGCCAAGCCGCGTCGGGCCTCGGAGCCGGAGCGCGTCGCCCCGGTGTGCCCGACGTGCTCGATGACGCTGCCCGGTACGGGGCAGTGCGACTACTGCTCCTGACGCGGTCCCTGCTCGGCGGCGCTCAGGCGTCGAGCGTGAGGACCGTGGCGACCACGGCGCGCACGTCCTCGTCGCCCTCGGACGTCACGACGATCCCGTAGGCCATGCGCACGGCGAGCAGCACGTCGGCGGTCGAGACGCGCTCGGCGACCAGGCCCGCCTCGTGGGCGCGCGGCAGGGTCGTCTCGACCAGGACGCGCAGGCGGTGGCCACCGTCGTAGTCCGGCATCGACCGGCGCGCGTCCATGAACATCTCGATGAACGCGGACTCCTCGACGACCAGGTCGAGCAGGCGTGACCAGAGCCGGCCGAACGCCTCGGGGGAGTCGTCCTGCGCGATGGTCGTCAGCTCGTCGAAGTGGTTCTCGAAGACCGCGAGGGCGAGGTCGAGGCGTGTCGGGAAGTGCCGGTAGAGGACGCCCTGGCCCGTGCCGGCCTCCTGCGCGATGGCACTCATCGGGACGTTGTACCCACGCGCGGCGAACAGGCGGCGGGCTGCGGTGAGGATCGCGCGTCGGTTGCCGGCGGCCGCTGCGGGTCCTCTGTTGACCCGGCCGTTGCTGGTGGGCATAGTGGCGATTCAATCATCCGGACAGTGTTGTCCGGTTAGAGGGGATGTGACCTGCCGTGGCCGCTCGCGACCAGTCCTACGACCACACCTACGACGTCGTCGTCGTCGGTACCGGCTCCGCCGGCTTCGCCGCCGCCATGGGGGCGCTCGACGAGGGCCTGAGCGTCCTCATGGTCGAGAGCACCGACAAGTGGGGCGGCAGCAGCGCGATGTCCGGCGGTGGCATGTGGCTGCCCGACAACCCGCTCATGCGTCGCGACAGCGCGGGTGACTCGCGCGACGAGGCCCTGACGTACCTCGAGGCGACCGTCGGCGACGCGGGCCGCGGCGCCGACCGCGCGCGCAAGGAGGCGTTCGTCGACGGTGTCGAGGACTTCGTCACCACCGCCGAGAAGCGCGGCATGGTGTTCGTCCGCGCCGCCGACTACCCCGACTACTACCCCGAGCGTCCGGGCGGCAAGATCGGCCGCGCCATCGAGGTCAAGCCGATGGACTCCCGGAAGATCGGCGGCTGGTGGGGCTCGCTGCGCTCGGCGATCCCGCTGCCCGCCAAGACCGACGACGTCTGGCTGCTCGGCCGGGCGTGGTCGACACCCGGCGGGTTCGTGCGCGGTGCGCAGTTCGTGTTCCGCGCCCTCGGCGGTGTCGTGACGGGCAAGCGGCTGGTCGGCATCGGCAACGCGCTCGCGACGTCGCTCTGCAAGGCCGTCGTCGTGGACGGCCGGGTCCCCCTGTGGCTCGAGAGCCCGATGGAGGACCTGATCGTCGAGGACGGCAAGGTCGTCGGCATCACCGTGACCCGGGAGGGTCGCACGCTGCGCCTCGGCGCGACGCGCGGCGTGATGCTCGCGTCCGGCGGGTTCGAGGCCAACGTCGAGTGGCGGCGCAAGTACCAGGGCATCGACGGCGCGCCGTCGGGCAACCCGGGCAACGTCGGGCACCCGATCGACGTCGCGTCCCGCGCCGGTGCCGCGCTCGAGCTGCTCGACGACGCCTGGTGGGGGGCCTCCATCGCGCAGGTGGACGGTGAGCCCGCGGCGTTCATCGTCGGCGAGCGGTCGATGCCGTTCTCGCTGATGGTCGACGCGAAGGGCGCGCGCTTCGCCAACGAGTCCGAGTCGTACGTCGACCTCGGGCACCACATGCTCGAGCACGACAAGGACGGCGCGTACTGGCTGGTCTTCGACGCGCGCCACGGCCGGCGCTACCTGCGGATGTTCGCGATGGACCCGCGGATGACCAAGGCGCGCGAGCAGGCGGGGATCCTGGTCAAGTCGCCGACGCTCGCCGGCCTGGGCGAGGCCATGGGGGTCGACCCGGCGACGTTCCGCGGCACGATCGAGCGGTTCAACGGCTTCGCGCGCTCGGGAGTCGACGGGGAGTTCGGCCGCGGCAACTCGGCGTACGACCGGTACTACGGCGACCCGCTGGTGCGTCCCAACCCCAACCTGGGGACGATCGAGAAGGGCCCGTTCGTGGCCTACCGCGTCGTCATCGGCGACCTGGGCACCAAGGGCGGCGTCGTGACCGACGCCGACGCCCGCGCGCTGCGTGAGGACGGCAGCGTCATCGAGGGCCTGTACGCGGCGGGCAACTGCTCTGCCTCGGTCATGGGACGCACGTACCCCGGGCCCGGCTCGACGATCGGCCCCGCGGTCGTCTTCGGCCTCCGAGGCGCCCGTCACATGGCGACCCGCTGACCACCCCACCCCCGGTGCCGAACCCCGGGTTCGGCGGCTTCTCGACCTCCGGAAGCCGCCGAACCCGGGGTTCGGCGTCGTGGCGGGGTGGGGGTGGGTGGTCAGCGCGTCGTGCCGCGGATCACCAGGCGGACGGGCATGACGAGGTGCTCGACCTGCGCCTCCTCACCGGACATGCGCCGCTCCAGCAGGCGCAGCGCGTGGGAGATGACGAGGTCGCGGCGCGGGTCGATGGTCGTCAGGCCGGGCAGCAGGTGCTTGCTGACGTCGAGGTCGTCGAACCCGACGACCTGGACGTCCTGCGGCACGCGCAGCCCGCAGTCGTACAGGCCGGCCATGACGCCGATCGCGACCTGGTCGGTGACGGCGAACACGGCGTCGATCTGCAGCCCGCCGGCGACCGCGTCGCGGATCCGGTCCCGGCTCTCGTCCATCTCGAAGTGCGCGGGCGGCAGCACCAGGGCGTCGTCGGCGACGAGCCCCGCCTCGGCGTGGGCGGCGCGCCAGCCCTCCGTGCGCATGCCGACCATCGAGGTGTCGGCCGGGTCGGTCGTACCGCCCGCGATCGCGATGCGTCGCGCGCCGCGGGCGATGAGGTGCGCCGTGGCCAGGTGCGCACCCTCGACGTTGCCGAGCATGACGTGGTCCAGGTGCGCGGGCATGGGCTTCTCGCCGAGGAGCACGAGGGGCAGCTCGCTGTGCAGGCGCGCGACCTCGGAGTCGCGCATGCCGACCACGGACAGCAGGACCCCGTCGTACATCTGCAGGCGCGCCTGTGAGAGCGCGCTCAGCTCACCCTCGCGGCTCGCACCTGTCTGCTCGATGACCAGGTGGCGTCCGCTGGGCCGCAGGGCGTCGGTGACGGCGGCCGCGAGCTCGGCGAAGTACGGGTGGTCGGCGCGCGGGATCGACAGCGCGATGGTGCCGCTGCGTCCGGCACGCAGGCTGCGTGCCGTGAGGTTGACCTGGTAGCCCAGCTCGTCCACCGCCGCGAGCACGCGCCGGCGCGTGGCCTCGCTGACGCGGGGGCGCCCGTTGACCACGTTCGAGACCGTCATCACGGACACGCCGGACGCCTTGGCGACGTCCTTGAGAGTGGGCATGCCGACACCCTATGGATGTGAGCGCTCACAGAGTGTGGGACCGCTGGACTTTTCTGAAAACGACTCAGAAGGTCGCTTTCCTGGCGGGTGTAACGATAAAGTTCGCAGCCGGTCGTCAACGATGACGGCCCGGCGCCGATCACCCGAAGGGACCTCCGTGTCTTCCCTGACTGCCGTCATCGACCTCGACCTGCCTGGGCCGACGATCAGCCGCCACGTCTACGGACACTTCGCCGAGCACCTGGGGCGCTGCATCTACGGCGGCTTCTGGGTCGGTGAGGACTCCGAGGTCCCGAACGTCCGGGGCATCCGCACCGACGTCGTGGAGGCGCTGCGCGCGCTGCGCATCCCCAACCTGCGCTGGCCCGGAGGCTGCTTCGCCGACGACTACCACTGGCGCGACGGCGTCGGCCCGCGCGACCAGCGTCCTCGCATGGTCAACTCCCACTGGGGCGACGTCGTCGAGGACAACTCCTTCGGCACGCACGAGTTCATGGACCTGTGCGAGATGCTCGGCGCCGAGCCGTACGTCAACGGCAACGTCGGGTCCGGCACGGTCCGGGAGATGAGCGAGTGGGTCGAGTACCTCACCCGTGCGGACGACTCCCCGATGGCGGCCCTGCGCCGCGAGAACGGCCGCGACGAGCCGTGGGCGCTGCCGTTCTTCGGCATCGGCAACGAGCCGTGGGGCTGCGGCGGCAACATGTCCGCGCAGCACTACGCCGACCTCGCGCGCCAGTACGCCACCTACGTGCGCAACCACGGCGGCAACTCGGTCTACAAGATCGCCGCCGGCGCCAACGCGGACGACTACGCGTGGACCGAGACGCTGATGAAGGTCTCGCAGAAGCTGGGCTGCGGCTGCGACCCGCGCGGGTTCTTCCAGGGCATCTCGATGCACTACTACACGATGTCCGGCGACTGGAGCGACAAGGGCCACGCCACCGCGTTCGACACCGACGACTGGTACGTCACCATGCGCCGCGCCCGCAAGATCGAGGAGCTCGTCCGCGGCCACGCCAACGTCATGGACGCGTACGACCCCGAGCACCGCATCGGCCTGGTCGTCGACGAGTGGGGCGCGTGGTGGAACGTCGAGGAGGGCACCAACCCGGGCTTCCTGTACCAGCAGAACACGCTGCGCGACGCGCTGGTCGCGAGCCTGCACTTCGACACGTTCCACCGCTACGCCCAGCGGATCTCCATGGCGAACATCGCCCAGACGGTCAACGTGCTGCAGGCGATGATCCTCACGGACCCGGACTCCGGCGCGCTGGTCCTCACCCCGACGTACCACGTGTTCGAGATGAACACCGGCCACCACGACGCGTCCGCGCTCACGGTCCACGTCAAGGGCGAGGTCCCGACGCGCGACGTCGAGGGCAAGGCGCTGCCGCTGCTGTCGATGTCCGCGTCGACCAAGGACGACACGGCGCTGGTCTCGTTGTCGAACCTCGACGCCGACGCGCCGACGACGGTCGTGCTGGACCTGCGTGGCCGCGAGGTCGCGGAGTTCTCCGCCCGCGTCCTGACGGCACCGACGATCCAGGCGCACAACACCCCCGATCAGCCGGACGCCGTCGTGCCCGTCGCTCACGACGGCGTCCGGCGCCACCCCCGCGGGCTCGAGGTCGACCTGCCGGCGCGGTCGTACACCACCGTCCGGCTGGAGCTGGGCGCGTGAGCGGGCAGGGGCTGGGCGTGAGCGGGACGACGTGGACGAGCTGGGCGCCGCCCGGGACGCCGGGCGCGATCACCGAGCTGCCCGCCGAGGCCGTGCCGACCGACGGGCTGACGGTCCACCGCTCCGGTGACCCCGACGCCCCGACGGTCGTGCTGCTGCACGGCGTCACCGACTCGGGCACCACGTGGCCGGACCTGCTGACGCACTGGGGCGACCGGTACGACGTCCACGCACCCGACCTGCGCGGGCACGGCACGTCGCCGCGGTTCACGCCCGCGCAGATGGCGTACGCCCCGGAGGTGCTGGTCGCGGACGTCGTCGCGCTGCTCGACGCGCTGCCCGGGCCGGTCGCGCTCGTCGGGCACTCGCTCGGCGGCGTGACGGCCCTGCGGGCGGCGCTCGTGCGCCCCGAGAAGGTCCGCGCGCTCGTCGTCGAGGACCCGGCCCGCCCGACGGGTCGGCGCGCACCCGAGCCGGACTTCGTCGCGGGCCTCCTGGGGCAGACGCTGCAGGTGATCGCCGACCGCGAGGCCGAGGTCGAGCGCCAGCGCCGCGGCACCCCGTGGAGCGAGACCGAGATCCAGGCGTGGGCGGACACCCGGGGCCTCGTCGACCAGGAGTACCTGCGTCACGGGCTGTTCCTGGGCGACGCCGCGTGGGAGGAGGCGTTCGGCGCGCTGGCGGTGCCGACGCTGCTCGTCCTGCCGGTGGAGGCCCCGATGGCACCCCGTGCCGACGGGTTCGACAATCCGCTGGTGCGCAGGGTCGAGGTGCCGGGTGCGGGGCACTGCGTGCGCCGCGACCAGCCGGACGCCTACCACGCGCTGGTCGACGCGTTCCTCGCGGAGCACGTGCGCTGACGGGGCGGTCGGCCGAACCACTACGTGCCCGGATCGTCCGAGGGGGCTCGGACCGGTCGCGAGTCGGTTCAGCGTCCTCGGTGAGCGAGGTCCGATACGGATACGGGATCCGTATCGCCACGTCGCTGAGCGTTCGTCGGGGTGAACTGCGCGCGGCACGCGTCAGGCAGCCGAGTCGCGTGGTGCTCTGTGGCTCGTCTGGCTCGCTCACGGGCTCGTGGTAGCGGCGGCCACGCCCAGATCGAGGCTGCTGCAAACGGGTGCACTTCACGCTCCCAGGCTGTGCAGCATGGGCGGGATGGGGAAGTGTCCACCGAGTTCCGACGTGTGGATGCTGGGGGCGACCGTGCAGAGCGACCGACCGACGACATGGCTGTCACGCAGGACCTCTGGGGCGATGGCGATCGCTGTGCTGCTCGCCATGGGGTGGAGCGTCGTACCCCCGGCGGCTGCCCTTCCGGCGGACCAACCTGCAGAGTTCCGCGCAGGTGTCCCTGCACCGTCCCTGAGGTTGATCGAGGAGGCGTTCACCGACGGCGGTGTGCGGGTCGCCGCCCGGACGGATCCGTCCTTCGAGGTGTACGCGTGCCTCGAGGAGCCGACCGAGCCTCCGGAGGGGTGGCCGTACGACTTCGCCGTCGAAGTGCGGTCTCCCGAAGGCGGCGTGCTCGTCACCGCTGACGTGCCCGGGGTGGCCGAGGTGCCCGAGTGTGCCGTGGCGCAGTAGACGCCTGGCGCTGGTGCTCTGCAGGCAGGGGCCACGTACGAGGTGTTCGCACGAGCTGTGCACGCGGACGGTCAGGCGTACGGATCGTGGAGCGAGGCTCTTCCGGTGCTTGTCGCTCCAGCCCCACCCGTGCCGACACCATCGAGCCCGGCGTCCGAGAGTCACGTGACGGAGTCGAGCGTGACGCTGAGCGCTCTCCTCGGGGCGAGCGTCCTGCCTTCTCGTGGCGTCTTTCGCGTGGAGGATCAGTGGGGCAACCTCATCGCCGAAGGGGCGGGCAGTGCGCCGAGCGACGCCTCCGACATCACGACCTTCACGTTCCCCGCACCGGCGGCCGGGGGCGCTCACGAGTATCGCTGGCAGGTTCTTGCGTGGGACGGCGTCTCTCAGTCGGACTGGACCGACCTGCGGACACTGTTCGTCGTCGCGCCCCCGACCGCGCCCACGGCCCGTGCCGCCTTCAGTGCCAGGCGCGGCGTCGAGGTGCATTGGTACCCCGCCCGCTCCGCTGCCCCGTACCCGGTGCTCGACTACACGGTCACCGCGTACCCCGGCGGGCACTCCACCACCGTGTCCCGGGACGCGCGCAGCGCACTCCTCGATCAGCTACCGGCTGGGGACTACTCGATCACCATCACTGCGCGCAATGACGCCGGCATCAGCCAAGCCAGCCGACCCATCGCAGCTGTCGTCGCTCCGGCCGTTGCTGCCCCTCCGCAGAACGTCGATCTCGCCCTGCTGCCTGGAGAGACTCGCGTCGAGATCACGTGGGACCCCCCGCTGGACCCGGGTGACGCACCCATCGACCACTACAGCGTGACGGCCAGCCCCTACCACGCACCGTTCGCGCCCATCACGACGACGCTCCCGATCGCCGCCCTCGAGGACCTGGCGTTCGGTGAGGACTACCGAGCGCTCATCCACGCGCACAGCGCCCTCGGCGCGGGCGACCCGGCGAGCGTCCAGTTCCGACCTATCACCACGCCCGGACCCCCGACGGGCCTGCAGGCCCCGCCTCGGTGACGGGGAGCTCACCCTGTCCTGGCAGAAGCCGACGGACGACGGAGGTTCCTGGCCCACCGGGTACGTCCTGACTGCCCATCCTGGTGGGGCGACGCTCCTTGTCGAGGGTGAGACGAGCGCGACCTTCCCGGGGTTGCAGAACGGCACCAGCTACACGTTCACGGTGGCTGCACGCAACGGAGCCGGCGTCGGGGAGGCATCCGAGCCATCACCTCCTCGGGCGCCCACGAGCAAGGACACCGACACCGACGGGGACGGTCTCAGCGACATCCTCGAGGAGCAGATCGGCAGCAACCTCGAGCTCCAGGACAGCGACTACGACGGGCTGGGTGACGCCCACGAAGCCTTCCACCTGATCGGGCACACGTCACCCACGAGTGCCGACACCGACGGCGACGGCGTCGACGACGGGGCCACGGACAGCGACGGCGACGGGCTGGACAACGCGGGAGAGGCAACTGCCGGGACTGAGCCATCGGATGACGACACCGACGCCGACGGGTTGCTGGACGGCGAGGAGAGCGGTCACCAGACGTCCGCGCTGCTCGAAGACACCGACGGTGACGGAATCAAGGACGGGCGCGAGGTCCGGCTGGGCCTGAACCCCGCAGCCGCGGACTCCGACGACGACGGCGTCCTCGACGGCGACGCTGCCCTGGTCGTGACACTGGAGTCGGACGCGGACGTCTCGGTCGCAGCGACCGGCATCGCGGAGGACCTGGAGAACCTCACGGTCGTGACCGACCCTGTCAGTCCGTTCCCGAGCGCCATCTCGGCTGCGGTCACGGTGACATCCGGGGTCGAGGAGGAAGAGCCACCGGCCTTGACCGAGGGTCCACCTCTCGCGGCCAGGAACTCGATGAACACCGCCCTCTCTGCGGGCAGCTCGGGCATCGTGCTGGACGCGATCCACCTGCCGGTGCCGGACGACTACACCGATGTCTCCGCACTGGTGGCGTTCCGGAAGAGCACGGGAAATTCTCGATGGGAGCAAGCAGAGAACCAGCTCGACCTCGACCCCGAGGGCGGCACCATCGTGGTGCACGCACCTGAGCTCGGCGTGACCTACACCGTGGTGGATCTCGACGACTGGCGAACGAGGACCCGGACCTGCGAGTTCAACAGCGAGGGCAGCGTCCTTCTGGATGTCGACATGGTTCTCGACGAGACGCCGAGCGTCCAGAGGGCCGACCCCACGGGTGAACGATTCGACGCCGCGCTGGCCATGCTGTCCAACCTGCGAGGCGGCGATGACGTCACCGTCTACAACCTTGAGCTGGCCGAGGTCTTCATCAGCGCCGGGTGGGGTGGCTCCTGGGAGCTCAGCGGCTCCCGGCACGAGAACGCGGCACACCTCGGTACACCCGCCCACGGACGCCCGATCGACCGAGCGCGGAGAGCCATCGAGGCGCTGTCCACCTACGACAGGCCGCTTCTGCAGTCCGCGCCCGACGTCGACCCGGATGACGAGGTAGCCGGGCTGGCGTACTGGGGGTTCGGCACTCGGTCTCGCCTCGGAGAGTCCACTCCCTTCGGCGGCGCGAGCTTCGGCACCCCGCTGGGCTCGTGCCGCAACCGCACGGTCGTGCTCATCACCGACGGCGAACTCGTCGCGTCAGAAGCGCCGTACGGAGATCACGACATCCTGAGCATCCTGGACCCCCAGCAACCCCCGACGCACATCCTGGATGTCGGTGCCGGCGGTGAGGGGGCGGACTGGCTCCGGGCCGTCGCACAGCGCACCGGCGGTACCTACACCCATGTCCCCACCGATACCGATGTGCCCGACTGGAACCGGGATCTTCAGCAACCGCGCCCGTCAGTGAACCCCAGTGACTTCACGACCGACACGGACGCGGACGGGGTTCCCGACTGGGTCGAGTACAACGGGGTGCGCTCGAGCACGCCGCCTGCCGCCGGCTCAGGCGTCGAGCGGCGGATCTTCTACAGCAGCTGGACCGATCCTGACACCGACGGCGACGGCATCACCGACGGCGACGAGCTGGGAACCCCAGCGCCCCGGGCAACGGGTTCCCGTTACCCGCAGGTCACCTACGACGTGGTCTCCGACCCCAACAACCCCGACAGCGACGACGACGGCCTCGACGACCCCGATGAGTCCGAGCTGGTCTCCTGGCCGCTCCACCAGGACCGAGACGCTGACGGCCTGCTCGACGGTGACGAGATCCAGTGGGGCACCTTCCCCAGCCTGCCCGACAGCGACATGGACGGCTGGACCGACAGCGAGGAGGCCGACCCGTCCAACTACGGACGACTCGACCCGGTGAACTACAACGAGAAGAAATCCAGGACGTGGTGGTTGCATCACGCCGAACTAGGGTTCTTCTGCGGCGACAACGAAGTGTGCAGGCGCGACTCGATCCCATGGCTCGTCGGCAACGTGGCGTCCGGCTATCTCATCTTCGGGGACATTCGCGACATTGCTTGGTCAGTGACCGAGGAGAACTACGGATGGGCGGGTTTCACCGCCATCATGCTCATCCCCGGACCGGGTGACGGAGCAGGGACGGCTGCCAAGGTTGCACGGATCTGGCCGCGTCTCTCCAAGGCGCAACGAACTGCAGCGCGATACATGCAATGGGCGCGAGCAAACGAGAACGTCGAGGCGACGATCGATTTACTCCGACGGGTCGACCTGGATCTTCACGACAACCTGAAGGCATACGGGCTTGCGGACGCGCGTATCGCTGAACTGCTTGCCTTTAACGACATCGACCATCTCAAGCGAATCTTCGACAGCCCGCAGTTGCTACGCCAGTCGCCGTTCGGCAGCAATCGACCACCGCTCGTTTTTGCGGATCGTGGGAAGAGTGCCGAGCGGTGGATGCGCAATCAGCTTGGCCTGCCCGCTGACTGGCGCACAACGTGTAGGTTCATCCTCTTCGCCTGCAGATTTCCAGATGGGATGCAGCCGGATCCTTACTCAGTGGGCGATTTCATTATGCACGAATCAAAAGAGGGCATGGTGACTTCTCGCGCCTTGAAGCAGATTGTACGGGATGCTGCATTGGTGGCGAGAGGTGAGAATAGGATCAGCGGCGTCGTTTGGCACTTCTTCGTCAGCGGTACCACCGGGAAGGTGGGACCTTCGCAGGAGGTGCTGGACGCGCTCGAGCGATACAATATTCCCTATCATATTCACATCACAGCGTAGTTTTGAGGAGAGTCGTGTACTTCGATCTCACCAGGGAACAGGCGTGGGACGTCGTGCGGCACATCGAGGCGCGCGCGCCTTACCGGCTGTGCCTGCTGGCCGAGCTGATGCGGGACACTCACGGCCCTCTGGACCAGATGGATGCGAGTCTGGACAGCCTGGTCCCGATGTGGGAGTGGTTCACCGCGATCGCGGTGGCGGGATATCCGGACGTGCCAGGCGACGTGCCGTCGACGTACGAGCCGCTCATCGTCGCGCACGCGGCCCCGGGCACCGCTGATCTGCAGCGTCGTGCCGCTCTGTTGCGCGAAGGGCTGATGCACTATGTGGAGCTCGTGTTGAGGCGGATCGACCCTGAGTCGCGGTGGGATCTGTGGTTGCAGAAGGGCCGCGTCCGCATGGACCAGCACCAGGAGCCGGTCATCCGACTCAGCAACGGCACCCCGATCCATGCGATCTACCTCGTTACGGGTATGGCGCGCAACGCCGTGAAGGACGCTGGTAGCAGCGCCCGGGATCGGCGGGCATTACGCGAGGAACTCGCGTCCTCTCTTCCGTCGTCGTGGCGGCGGGACCAGGACCGGCAGCCGTCGGTGCTCGTGCCCTACCTGTCGTACGCCGGTCAGACGCCGCCGGCGATCGTGACGTCGAGCCCGCTGGCGGTGCTGTTCGACGCACCCACCCCGGCGCCTGCGGAGCCGTCCGACGATGTCGGGGTCGAGCTGCTGCTCGCGGTGGGACCGGCTGCGGGCCTGGACGACCCGCGGCACTTCGCGCCGTTGCCCGTCGACACGGTCGCCGCGGTCCTGGCCGGGCTCGACCTCACGCACGAGGACGGCCGGCCGGTGAGGGCCCGGGAGCTCGTGGAGGACGGGACCCAGCTGTTCGCCGCTGACGGGACCGCCATGATCGAGACCATCGCGACCGGTGGTGCGTTGCGTGCACTGTCCGTCGAGCCGGCCGGTGGCGGCACCGCCGCGTCCTGGGCGCGCATCGAGGACGGTCTGCGCCGGCTCGCTGCGTCCTTGGGCGGTCACCTCGCCTCGGACTCCGAGGGCTGGCCCGAACCGTAGGGGCGAGCTCCGGTCGCGATGGTCGCCCACCGGCGCACATGGCGACTGTTGCTGTTCCCGATGCGCCGTGGCGGGCAGAAGTACCAGGCGCCCCGGCCGGTCGCGTCGCTCGTGCGCACGCGGGACCGGCCACACGCACTACCGTCGGGTGCCGTGGACGTCCACCCCCAGCAGGCCACCGCCGCCGACGCGCCGGCGATCCACAGGCTGCGGCGCTCCCTCGAGGACTGGATGGCCGCCCGCGGCATCGACCAGTGGCCCGTCGGGTCCGTGCCGGCCGAGCGCATCGCGGCGCAGGTGGCCGACGGGCAGTGGTGGGTGGTCCGCGACGACGAGGGGCTGCTCGGCAGCGTCCGCGTCGTCACCACGGACCCCGAGTACTGGGGTGACGACGACGCGCCCGCCCTCTACGTCCACGGGCTGATGGTCGCCCGGCGGGCGTCGGGGACCGGGCTGGGGCGGGCGCTCGTCGAGTGGGTGGGCGCGCGTGCGCGCGCTGCCGGCGCGACGTGGCTCCGGCTCGACCACCGCGCGTCCAACCCGCACCTGGACGACGTGTACCGGGGCTGGGGGTTCGAGGCCGTCGGCGTCACCGACCGCCCGGGGTTCGAGGTGGTGCTGATGCACAGACTCGTCGTGCCGCGTGGTGAACGGATCGACCCGCTGCCTCGTCTACAGGTGGACGGCCCCCGTCGGGGCGGCCGGCGGCGAGAGGGCAGGGCACGATGAACAAGCGGGCGAAGGTGTGGGCAGGGGTCGGCGCGGGCGTCGTCGTGCTCGGGGTGGTGGCCGTGGCCGTCGGCCCCGGCCTGTACGCGGACTGGGCCAACAGCAACGCGGAGGCCGCGCCGACGCTCGAGGCGAGCGCCACGGGCGGACCCGTGGCGGCGACGGACGGCACGTGGACCGTCGCGGACGGGTCGTTCGCCGGGTACCGCGTGGAGGAGGTGCTGCGCGGCGAGGACGTGACGGTCACGGGCCGCACCGAGGACGTGACGGGCTCCGTCACGGTCGAGGGGGGCAGCCTCACCGCGGC
>Ga0233375_1000837_pt1 | contig 15142 bp, 12 predicted proteins | sample ElkDunMinimDraft_10_FD_191539 | JGI IMG/M metagenome (GOLD analysis project Ga0233375, IMG submission 191539) | Fecal eukaryotic communites from dung pellets of Tule Elk in California, USA - Elk Dung E16 | ecosystem: Host-associated > Mammals > Digestive system > Large intestine > Fecal | place... | reverse complement strand
CCGGCAAGCCCGGAATCCCGGGCTTCTGCGGGAGCTCACGTACGAACCCCGCAGACTCGGCTCCGCCGTCGACGAAGCCACCACAGAGTCTAGAGCGTCCGGTGCGCGGGTGCCGCGCCGGTCAGCCGGCGGGCACGGATCGCATCGCGCCCGGGCCATGCCCCGGCATCCGCCACTCCCCCGTCGCGCGATGTCGCTTCACGCACCCGCAACCCACAACACGCGACAGGCGAGCGGATGCCGCGGGCACCCGGCCGCGGGCCTCGCAGCGCTCGCGCCCCCGCCGCTTACGGCGTGGGGGTGGGCGTCGGAGTGGGGTTGGTCTCCTTGTAGTACGCGTCGCTGGCCAGCGTCATCACGAACTGCGCGAACTCGGCCGGGTCGTCCAGTGCGCCCACGTACGGCTCGCCGTTCACGAGCACCGTCGGGGTTCCGGTCAGCGCCAGGCCGTCGGTGTCGGGGATGCCTTTGAGCGCACGGTCGGTCGCCTCACGAGCCCAGGAGGCGAAGCGCCCCTCGTCGATGCACTCGCGCACGGTCTTGGGCGCGTTCACGCCGGATGCCTGCGCGAGGTCGGCCAGCTCCTTGTCGGACATGCCGTCGTCGTCGACGTCGGGCTGCTTGGTGAGCAGCTCGTTGGTGTAGGTGAAGAATGCCTCCTGCGAATGCGTGGCCACGCAGGCCGCGGCGCTGGCCGCGCGCAGGGAGTACTTGGTGCCGTTGGACTTCGCGCTGAGCATGGCGACCGGGTAGTAGGTCAGCGATGCCGAGCCGTCGTCGACCCACGATGCGAGCTGCGTCATGTTGGTCATCTGGAACGTGCGCGACCCCTCGGAGAGGTAGTCGATGTAGACCCGGATGTCGACGGCGGCGTCGCTCTCGGCCGGCTCGGCGAGCGTGACGTTGGGAGTGACCTCGGCGGGAGCGGGCGTCGCCTCGGCCATCCCGCGCTCGGCGTCGGCCTGCCCGAGCGCTCCGGTCACCGACGAGATGGCGAATCCGTTGTCGACCTCGTTGGCGGGTGACATCTGGGGCTTGGAGGCGTTGCTGGACACGACCCACACGAGCGATCCGGCGATGACGGCAACGACGGCGAGGGCGCCCACGCCCAGCAGCGACCGCCGGATGATCCGCATGCGGGACTGTTTGGCGTGCACGAGCTGCGCCTTCTCACGCACCGCTTCGCGGGCGTCGCGCTTCACGGGTGCGTTCGAGTGATCGTCGCTGGACATGGAACCTTCTGAGAGACGTGCGGCCGGCTGTCCGGCGGGGGCCGCTCGGGTGTGCGCGGCGATATCGATGCTAGTCAGAGTGTCTGGGAAAAACCCAGACATGCCATACTGGAGGGGCACCCGAAGGCGGGCGCGCGGGAATCAGCCCCCGCATCACTTCACTACGGATCGTCCGGCACGTACCTGCCGGTGAAGGAGAAGGAAACATGGCGACTGTCACGTTCGACAACGCAACTCGCTTGTACCCCGGGGGCACGCGCCCGGCCGTCGACAAGCTCAACCTCGAGGTCGCCGATGGCGAATTCCTCGTGCTGGTGGGCCCGTCCGGCTGTGGCAAGTCCACGTCGCTGCGTATGCTGGCCGGCCTCGAAGAGGTCAACTCGGGCCGCATCCTCATCGGCGACCGCGACGTCACCGACGTCCCGCCGAAGGACCGCGACATCGCGATGGTCTTCCAGAACTACGCGCTCTACCCGCACATGACGGTCGCCGAGAACATGGGCTTCGCCCTGAAGATCGCCGGCGTCGGCAAGGAAGAGCGCGCCGCCCGCGTGCTCGAGGCCGCCAAGCTGCTCGACCTCGAGGAGTACCTGACCCGCAAGCCGAAGGCCCTCTCGGGTGGTCAGCGTCAGCGCGTCGCCATGGGTCGCGCCATCGTGCGTCAGCCCCAGGTGTTCCTCATGGACGAGCCGCTGTCGAACCTCGACGCCAAGCTCCGCGTGCAGACCCGTACCCAGATCGCGTCGCTCCAGCGTCGCCTGGGCGTCACCACGGTCTACGTCACCCACGACCAGACCGAGGCCCTCACCATGGGCGACCGCATCGCCGTGCTCAAGGACGGTCTGCTGCAGCAGGTCGGCACCCCGCGCGACCTGTACGAGAAGCCGAACAACGTGTTCGTCGCCGGCTTCATCGGCTCCCCCGCGATGAACCTCTTCTCGGCGGACCTCGCCGAGGGTGGCGTGCGCTTCGGCGACGAGGTCGTGCCGCTGGACCGTGACACCGTCGGCCGCGCCAACGGCAGCCAGGTCACCGTCGGCGTGCGCCCCGAGGACATCGTCGTCGGCCCCGCCGACGGCAAGGGCCTCTCGGTCGTCGTCGACCTCGTCGAGGAACTCGGCGCCGACGGCTACCTGTACGGCCACACCGAGATCAACGGCAAGCGCACCGACCTGGTCGCTCGCGTCGACGGCCGCAACCACCCGAACGCCGGCGAGACGGTCACGCTCGCCGCGACCGCCGGTCACGTGCACGCCTTCGACATCGAGTCGGGCGAGCGCCTGAACGACAAGCCGGTCGTCTCGGCCTGATCGCATTGCACCTCGCGCGGCGCGGGTAGCCTTGGGGCTGCCCGCGCCGCGCCGTTTCGCCAGGAGTCCCCGTGCCTTCAGCCCTCAGCATCACCGCGAGTTCGGTCGATCCGGGTCTGCTGACCCTGCCGTGGTCGACGCCGCTGGCCGACTGGCCGTCGCAGACGATCGTCTCCCTCCCCAAGGGCCTCTCCCGCCACCTCGTGCGCTTCGCGAACCTGTCGAACCGCGTCGTGGCGATCAAGGAGACCACCGCCGAGATGGCGCGCCGCGAGTACGAGATGCTGGGCAACCTCGCCCGCCTCGACGTGCCGTGCGTCTCTCGCATCGCCGTCATCGCCGGCCGCACCGATGACGACGGCAAGCCGCTGCCGGCCGCCCTCGTCACGGCGCACCTGAAGTTCTCCCTCCCCTACCGGGCGCTGTTCACGCAGGTGCTGCGGCCCGACACGGCATCCCGCCTCGTCGACGCCCTCGCACTCCTGCTGGTGCGCCTGCACAACGTCGGCTTCTTCTGGGGCGACGTGTCGCTGTCGAACACCCTCTTCCGCCGGGATGCCGGTGCATTCGCGGCCTACCTCGTCGACGCCGAGACCGGCGAGCTGCACGAGTCCGGCCTCACCCGCGGCCAGCGCGAGCACGACCTCGATGTCGCGCGCACCAACATCGCCGGCGAGATCATGGACCTCGAAGCAGGCGGCCGGCTGGAAGGCGGCGTGGATGCCGTGGCGATCGCCGACGGCATCGTGTCGTCGTACCACGCGCTGTGGGCGGCCCTCACCGACCGCGAGACCTTCGCTGCCAACGAGTCGTGGCGCATCACCGAGCGCGTGCAGCGGCTCAACGACCTGGGCTTCGACATCGGCGAGATGTCGATCGAGGCCACCGACAACGGCACGCGCGTGTCGATCCAGCCGAAGGTCGTGGATGCCGGGCACCACCAACGCCGCCTGCTGCGGCTGACCGGCCTCGACGTGGAGGAGAACCAGGCCCGCCGACTGCTCAACGACCTCGACGAGTTCGCGGCGCGCGTGTCGCGCCTGGGCTCGGACGAGGACATGGTGGCGCACGAATGGCTCACGCGCGTGTTCGAGCCGGTCGTGAAGGCCATCCCGTGGGATCTGCGAGCCAAGCTCGAACCGGCCGAGGTCTTCCACCAGGTGCTCGAGCACCGGTGGTACATCTCCCAGTCGCGGGGCCGCTCGGTGCCGCTGGCGGAGACGCTGACGTCGTACATCGAAAACGTGCTGCGCCACCGGCGCGACGAGGCGACGGTCGTCGGACCCGAGACCGAGACCCTGTCGGTCATGACGAGCACGTCGGCGATTCCGGTGCAGGACGACGACGACGAGACGGTCGACTGGCGCGACCTGGTGTAGTCGGGCCGCGCCGGTCGGTGCGGATCAGTACCCGACGGTGAAGCGCTCCCGCCGGTGTCGCGGGTTCTCGATCTCGTCGATCACGGCGACGCCGAGGTCGGGTCCGGAGATGAACGAGTCGCCCGCCTCGTCGACGACGAGCACGTCGCCGCCGTCACGGTAGCGACCGGTGCGCTCACCCGGATGCCACACCCCGAAGCCGCCGGCGGGGTGCACGAAGAACCAGTCGCGAGCGGCATCCGTCGCCTGCAGGTCTTCGAGCACGCCGATGGCCTCGAACGCCTCGGCCTTGAACTCCTCGGGGAAGTCGGTGTCGATCAGGCGCGGACCGCCGGGGGCCACCAGGCTCCCCCCGGCCCCGCCGATGAAGCCGACCCGCACGTTCTCGGGGAGCGCGGCGACCAGCTGGGCGACCGCTTCGCGCACCTTGCCCTCCATGTCGCCGCGCGGCGAGATCGCCACGACGACGACGTCGACACCCTCGAGCTGGGCGACGAGGGAGGGCACGTCGAGGATGGTGCCCTCGACATACGTCGCACCTTCGATGCGCTCGGTGGGGATGCTGCGGGCGACCGAGACCACGGTGTGGCCACGGTCGACGGCCTCAGCGACGATGTTGCTGCCGGCGTAGCCGGTGCCTCCGATGACGGCGATGCGGGTCATGGTTTTCCTTCCGTCGGACGTTCATCGGGAGCAAGGCACGCAGTCGCGAGATCATTCCCGTCGCTCCTGCAATCATGCCAGGCGCGATAACGTGATTCTCCTGCTTCCTGGCGGGGACGCCCTCTGCGACGGTGTGGAAACGGAGATCCCGGCGACCGTGCCGCGCAGCCGCATGCACACCGCCGGGATCCCTCGGTGTTCGCGGGCCCTCAGTCCTGCAGCCCGTCCGTCACGTCCGCGTTCTCGGGCTGCAAGTCGAGCCCGGCGCCGCGCGCCACACCGAGCAACAGCGTCGCGAAGTCACTTTCGGTGTTGCCCTCGCCGACCTGTTGCGCGACGATCTGACGCGTCGCCGAGGCCACCGGCATGGGCGCACCGAGCCGGTATGCGGCATCCAGCCCCAGGTCGAAGTCCTTCTGGAGCAGCGGCATCGTGAAGGTCGGGGTGAAGTCGAGGTTCACGAAAGCGGGCGTCTTGTAGCCGGTGAAGATCGACCCCATGACCGACTCGTTGAGGAAGGTCAGGAAGGCGGCGCGCGAAACGCCGCCCTTCTCCGCGAGCACCGTGATCTCTGCAAGCGACTGCGTCACGACGCCCAGGAACACGTTGTGGGCGATCTTGACGAGTCGAGCGACCTCGCCCTCGCCGACGTATGTCACGCCGCGTCCGAACACCTGCAGGATAGGTTCGACCTCGTCGAACACGGTCCGCGGACCGGACGCGGCGACGGTGAGCTTGCCCGCAGCGATGACGGCGGGATTGCCCGACACGGGCGTCGCGAGGAACTCGGTACCGCGCTCGCTCGCAGCAGCCCGAACTCTCTCGCTCGTGACCATCGAGACTGTCGATACATCCGCCAGGATCCGGGGGCTGGACGTACCCGTCAGCAGCCCCTCGGCGCCGAGCAGCACCGACTCCAGATCCTTGTCCGCGGACACCATGCTGAACACGATGTCGCGGTCTGTGAGATCCACAGGCCGCGCGACATGCGTCGCGCCGGCGTCGACCAGCGGCTGCACCTTGGCGGCGGTGCGGTTGTAGACGGCAACGTCGTACCCGGCATGCAGCAGACGCTGGATCAGCTGCGTGCCCATACGGCCTGCGCCGATCCAGCCGATGGTGGGCAGGTTGTCGGTCATGGTGCACTTCCTTCTTTCTGGATGGGGTCCGGGGTGGCGGTAGCCGCGGCCTCGGCGTCGAGGTCTTTGCGAACGGCCCCGCCGAAGTAAAGGTCGGCGATCTCCGGGTCGTCGAGCACCTGATCGGCGGGGGCCGTCATCAGCACGCGCCCGCTCTCCATCACGATGCCGGTGTTGGCCATGCGCAGGCCGAAACGAACATTCTGTTCGACCATCAGCACGGCTTTGCCTGCCTGGAGCATGATCGCGACGGCTTCGTCGATGACTCCGAGCGACTTCGGGTCGAGCCCGAGTGACGGCTCATCGAGCAGCACCAGGCCGGGATCGAGCATGAGCGATCGCGCGAACTCGACCATGCGGCGCTGTCCCCCGGACAGATTGCCGCACTTGATGCCCGTGCGGTCCTTGACGAGCGGGAACAGGTCGAGCACCCGTTCGTAGCGCTCCTTCACGAGGGCGCGCTTCCGGCGGATGACGTACGCGCCCATCAGGATGTTGTCGCGCACCGTGAGATTGGAGAACAGACCGTTGGTCTGCGGCACCTGAGTGACGCCGCGCGCGAGCACCTCGTGCGGCGGGAGCCCGGTGATGTCCTCGCCGTCGAGATGGACCGTCCCCGCCGAAGGGGCCAGCAGCCCGCTCACCACCCGCAGGACGGTGGACTTTCCCGCGCCGTTGGGACCGACGATGCAGCCGAGCTCACCCCCGCTCACCTCGAGGGTGACGCCCTGGAGCACGTTGCCGCCGCCGTAACCGGCGACGATTCCTTCGAGTCGGATCATCGCCGTGCTCCCCTCACGACGGCCACTCCGCCGGTCCTGGACTGCTGGTCGAGCAGGTAGTCATCGCCGAGGTAGGCGTCGAGGACGACGGGATCCTTCTGGATCATGTCCGGCGGCCCCTGCGCGATCACCTTGCCCTTCGCGAGCACGCGGATGGGATCGCACAGATCGAGAACGAAGGGCATGTTGTGCTCGACCAGCAGGAACGTCGTGCCCTGCGCGTTCAGCTCACGGATGAGGTCACCCATCCGCGCGATGAGCGTCGGGTTGATGCCGCCCGCGGGCTCGTCGAGCATGATCAGCTTCGGGTCGAGCATCAGCACCTGCGCCAGCTCGACGAGCTTCTGCTGGCCGTAGCTGAGGGACGATGCGGGGGCATCGCGGTAGGCCGACATGCCGACGAACGACAGCAGCTCCTCGGCTTTCGCCGCCTCGGTGCCGCTCACGGCGCCGAGGCCGAGCTGGCGGAACGAGAAGTCGCGCAACGGCGCCACCAGGTTCTCGAGCACCGTCATCTCACGGAACAGGCGCGTGATCTGGAACGTGCGTCCGATCCCGCGGTGCGCCCGCGACCACGGACTGCGCCCGAGTGTCTCGCCGTCGAACAGCACCTGTCCCGCGTCGGCGGCCATCGTGCCGGAGATGAGGTTGAACACCGTCGTCTTCCCCGAGCCGTTGGGTCCGATCAGCGCCGTGATGGATCCCTCCGGCACGGTGAAGCTGCAGCCGTCCACGGCGCGGTTCCCCCCGAAGCTCTTGTGCAGCCCGCGCACTTCCAAGAGCGGCCGCGCCGGCGCCTGCGGCTCGGTGCGCTCGACCAGGGTCACCGGGCGCGGCTCGAGGCGCGCCCCGGACAGTCCGACCGAGCCCCGCGTGCGCGCCTTCGTCAGCAGCGAGCGGACGCCGGGGATGATGCCCTGCGGGAGCAGCACGACGAGCAGCACGAGGAGCCCGCCGAACAGCACGAGGCGCGCGTTGCCCCCACCGAACGAGTTGTTGGCGAGAGCGTTGAGCGGCTCGATGAGGAAGGCGCCGAGCACGGGTCCGAAGAGCGTGCCCCTGCCACCGAGAATCACGGCGAGCACCATCTGCACCGAGATGATGATGGAGAACATCCCGACAGGATCGACGAATGACAGGTAGTACCCGTACACCGCGCCGGCCATGCCGACGAAGACCGCGCTCAGACCGAACGCGAGCACCTTGTAGATGGGCGCGTTGACGCCGATCGTGCCGGCCTTGCCCTCGTCCTCACGGATGGCGATGAGCCCGGTGCCGAACTTGGTGCGTCGGATGGCCCATGACATCAGCAATGACAGCGCCAGGAGCACCACGAGCACGAGGTGGAACGGCCAGTTGCGCCACTCCCGCGGCCAGTCCGGCAGCGGAAGGGTGATCCCGGCACTGCCGTTGGTGACGGCGGTCCACTCGATGGCGACGAACTGCACGAGGAAGAGGAATGCGATCGTGATGATCACGAACGACGGACCGCGGGAGCGGTAGGTCACGAGCGCCAGGACCATCGCGATGAGCGCAGCGCCGATGCCGGACAGCGGCATCCACACGAACGGGCTCACGTCGGGTGCGACGCGGGTCATCACGGCCGCGATGTAGGCACCGATGCCGAGGAACGCGCCCTGGCTGAGGGACAGATAGCCGGCGTACCCCGTGATGATGTTGAGGCCGACGGCACCGATGGCGAGAACCAGCGCGAGGATCACCGTGTTCTGTGCCGATGCGGACGGCGACAGCGGGAACAGCAGCAGCACGATCGCAGCGATGACGAGGACCACCCGCGTGCCGATCTTCCAGAGCCGTTCGTCGAGCAGCCGTTCGCGCAGGGAACGGGTGGTGGGAGACGCGCTCATGCGACGGCGTCCTCTCGGAGTCGGGTGCCAAGCAGCCCCTGCGGTCTCACCAGCAGCACCAGGAAGATGATGATGAAGGGCACCGCGATCGGCCACGCCGCACCGATGTAGGCCGTCGCCAGCAGCTCCGTCACGCCGATCACGAGGGCGCCCACGACGGCTCCCGGCAAGCTGCCGAGGCCGCCGAGGACGACGATGGCGAGGAGGCGCGCGATCCACTGGTAGTGGGAGCCAGGCAGGAACGGGTAGATCGTGCTGATCATCGCCCCGCTCGCCGCGAGCGTCGCGATCCCGATCGCGAAAGTCGCCGCGGCGACGGTCGCGACGCTGACGCCGACCAGGAGCGCGCCGTTCTCATTCACCGATGCCGCGCGTATCGCCCGCCCGAGCCACGTGCGGTTCAGCACGAGCGCCAGGACACCCAGCACGACGACAGCGACCCCGGCGGCGATGAGGAGGGCCGTGGGTGCGTAGAACGGGCCGAAGACCACGGAGGTGTCCGTATAGGGCGTGCGCACCGAGTGGGATGTGTTGCCCCAGATGAAGCCCATGACCCCCTCGAGGACCAGCGCGATCCCGAAGGTCGCGAGTACCGTCATGCTGACATGCTGTCCGCGCACGCGTTTGATGACGGTCACGTACAGCAGCCAGCCGATGCCGAACATCACGACGACGAGAAGCGGGATGGCCAGGAGCGGATCCCAGCCCCACGAACTCCAGAGCGTGTATGTGAGGAACGCCGCGAAGATGGCGAGGGCGCCATGCGCGAGGTTGATCACACGCATCACTCCGAAGATGAGTGTGAGCCCGGATGCCATCAGCGCGTACACCGCGCCGATGAGCAGCCCCAGAATGAGCGTCTGCAGGAGGGGGATCATGGGTTCTCGGGTCCGGCGCTCAGAACGCCGGGCTCTTCCAGCGGAGGATGGTGTCGGTCGTGGCAGCGTCCGTCGGCAGCACGACTTGGGAGACGCCGCTCTGCCATTGCCCCACCAGGAAGTCGCCCTTCGGGCTTCCGTCCGCGTTCCAGCTGAGCGTGCCGAGGATGGTCGGAACTTCATTGGCGCGGATCCAGTCGGCCAGCGCCCGCTGATCTTCGAGCGAGCCGACCTCTTCGACGGCGGCGGCGAGCACGGTCGCGGCCGCGAAGCCGTCAGCAGCGTCCTCGGGAGGTTCCCCGCCGAACATCTCCGTGTACTTGGCGACGAACTCGTCGTTGCCGGGGGTGTCGGCCGCGACGTGGTAGCTCGAAGAGAAGAACACGCCCTCGGCGTTCTCCGCGCCGACGCCCTCCACGTACTGCTGACCATAGGTCGGTGAGGATGACTGGTAGAGGATCTCCGGGCTGAAGCCGGCCCGCAGCAGGGAGCGGACGAAGTTGACCCCGTCCTCGTACTGGGCACCCTGCACGATGATGTCGGCGTCGGCCTCCTTGATCGTGTTGACGATGGAGTCGAAGTTCTTGGTCGTCGCCGGATAGACGTCCTTGTAGACCGTCTCGATGCCCGCGGCGGACAGGATCGCTTCGGCACCCTCCACGACCGGTCCGGCGAAGGGGTCGTCGAGCGACGGGTACGCGGCGGTCTTGGGCCGCTGGTCTTCGGGGAGAGCGGCCACCCACTCCGCGAAAACCTTCGCCTGGTCAGTGGCGACAGCCTGCTGCGAGAAGAAGATGAACTCGTACCCGCGGTTGTACATGTCGGGCGAACCGCAGGAGGGGCAGACGAAGACCATCTCAGCGCGCTCGGCGACGGAGGACGCGGGGATGTTGAGGAGTGAGGACTGGCTGCCCAGAAGCAGGTCGACATTGTCCTGATCGATGAGGGTGTTGTAGTTGGTGACCACCGTGTTCTGGTTGGTGGCATCGTCCTTGACGATGATCTCGACGTCGCGGCCGAGGAGGCCGCCGGCTTCGTTCTGCAGTTCGACCCAGACCTCATAGCCCTGCTGGGTGTCGAGGCCACCCTGGCTGAACTCGCCGGTCAGTGGCAGGGACGCGCCGATTCGGATGGGACCGGAGTCGGCGTCTCCTGGCGCGTCAGCCGCGCACGCGGAGAGGAAGAGGGCGGCCGCGGCGACACCCGTGACCGCCCCCAAAAGTCGTGTGATGACGGACCTTTTCATGGAACTAACCTCTCTGTTAGCTACCGTTGACGCTCGGAAGATCGGGCGTCTTCGCTCCGATTTCTGCAATCGATTGCACTGATCCTAGGACGTGATTGCATCCAATGTCAACGCTTCGCAGGGCGTAGACGCCGGCGGGGGTGTGTCAGCCGTGGGGTGCGCGCCCGGTCGACTCGCGCACGATGAGCGAGACCGGCAGGGTGATCATCACGCGCTCCTGCCGCGCCCCCTCGGGACCCTCGATCGCGGCGAGCAGAGTGCGCGCCGCCTCGATGCCGATCTCGCGCAGCGGCACGCGCACCGTCGTCAGCGACGGGGAGAAGTCTCCCGCGAAGGGCATGTCGTTGAAGCCCACGACGCTGATGTCCTGTGGGCAGCGAAGCCCGTGGGCGCGCATCGAGCGGAGGACCCCGAGCGCGACGAGATCGTTGCCCGCCACGATCGCGGTCGCCCGCGGCCCGCCCCGGGCGATGAGCATGTCCATCGCCCTCTCCCCCGCCTCGGCGGTGAGGGCGACGTTGGCGACGACCTCGCTCGACACGCCGGCCCCCGTTGCCGACTGCGTGAAGGCCTGGGCGCGGGCGCGGGTCGTCGAGAAGTCATCAGGGCCCGCCAGGTGGGTGATGCATCGGTGCCCGAGTCCCACGAGGTGGTGGACCGCGGCCGAGATTCCGGACGCGTTGTCCGCCGTCACGACGGGAAAGCCCCCCTCCGCATCGCGGTTGGCCATGACGATGCGCACGCCTCGCTGCCGCGCGTCGGCGAGGAAGTCCTGCGCCGCGAGTCGGCCGGTCGCCAGGATGAACCCGTCGACGCGCCGCTGCATGAGCGAGTCGAAGGCGGCCGACTCCGCGTGGTCGAAGCCGTCGGTGTTGGTGATGAGCACGCTGTAGCCCCGCGGCTGCAGGAAGTGCTCGATCCCCCGCACGAGCGGCGGGAAGATCGGGTTCATCAGATCGGGGATGATGATGCCGATCGTGCGGGTCGAGGCAGTGCGCAGACTCCGAGCCACGACGTCCGGCTGATAGCCGAGATCGCGCGCGGCGCGGCGCACCCGCTTGAGCGTCTCGCCATTCACCTGATGCTGCGTGCGCTCGTTCAGCGCGCGGGATGCGGTGGCCTTGTGGACTCCGGCGTGCGCTGCCACATCATCGAGGGTGACCCGTTTCGCCATGAGCCGACCTTAGCCAATCGGCACCCCCTCACCCGGTCTCGCGAGGGGTGTAGCGCAGCCTCAGCAGCGATGCGGCGAGGGTGAAGACGAGCGCTATCGCGAAGGAGATGGCGAAGAGAGCGGCATAGGCGCTCTGCGCGATCGCCCACACCCCCAATGCCGAGCCGATCACTCCGCCGCCGAACAGCGCCACGGCGAACAACGCCATCCCGAGCGGCCGGGCCCCCGTGACGACATCCGTCACCCACGTCTGCAGCTGGGTGTGCGCACACGACCAGGCGAAGCCGAGCAGCACGACGGCGACGGTCGCGGCGGCGACACCCCGCACGCCCCACAGCACCGCGAACGCGGCCACCGCGGTCGACCCGCCGGTGGCCAGCAGCGCCCACGTCGGGAGTCGGCGGACGAGCGACCGCACCACGAAGCTCCATCCCACCACCGCGATGCCGAAGGCCGCGAGCGCGAAGCCGGCGACGCTCACCGGCACGCCGTCCGCCTCGAGCGCGACCGGGATGAAGTTGATGACGCCCACCAGGACCGTCCCCTCGATGACGGCGAGGGCGAGGACCACGGGGACCCAGGGGTTGCGCGCCAGACGCGGGAACGACGACCAGAACGCCACCGGCGCTCCGGCTCCGCCCCTGCCGGCCAGGGCGAACACCACGCACACGACGACCGCGATCATGGCGCTGGAGAAGAACGCGACGCGCCACGACCACCATTCGGCGAGCGCCGCGGACAGCGCGGAGCCCACCGTCATCCCGAGCGAGAGCGCCGTCGCGAGGTTGACCGCCGCCACCGCGCGCCGCTGCAGCTGCATCGTGTCGCCGATGTGCACGAGGATCGTGGGCACGATCGCCGCGAGCGCTGCTCCGCTCAGGGCGCGCGCGAGTGTGAGGGACGACGCATCCCAGGCGACGCCAGACAGCACCGCGCCCGCCCCCGCGATGGCGGCCGCGATCGAGAGTGTGCGCAGCTGCCCGAGACGGCCCGAGACCGCTGCCCACGGCACCTGCGTGGCGGCATAGGTGAGCACGTACACCGTGACCGCCTGGGCGATATCCGCGGGATCCGCACGCAGGTCGCGTGCGGCGGCGGTGATCATCGGGGCGAGCAGCGCCCTGTCGTAGAAGGCGAGGAACGCGGCCGCCATCAGAGTCACCGAGGCGATACGCGCCAACCGCTCAGACACGAGGACCCGATCCCGCCCGGTGTCCCGTCTTCCGCGGGTGCAACGCGCCCCCGCTACAATCGATTGCTGCTCGATGGCCCGCGCGCAGCAGAGAAAACGGAGCCTCGTGGTGATCGTGGAAGCCCGAACGGTGCACGTCGGCACCTTCACACCGTCGGTCGTGCTCGACGTGGCTCGGCGCACCGGCCGCCTGGCGGAGCTCGGGGTCGAGGTGGCAGAGCATCCCGTGACGTCGTCCCCGGCGCAGTTCGCGGCGCTTCAGGACGGCTCGCTCGACCTCGCCGTCACAAGCCCCGACAACGTGCTGCTCTACGCGGGGTTCGACGCGAACCCGCTCCGGGGCCGGCTGCCGCTGACCATCACGGCAGCCCTCGACCGCGGGCTCGGCCTGTCGCTGTGGACGCGCCCCGGCATCGGGCTCTCCGAGGCGCGTGTCTTCGGGGTGGATGTCGCCGTCTCCGGATTCGCCATCGCCGCACGGGCGCTGCTGACGAGCCTGGGTGTGGACACGGATGCTCTCGAGACGCTGCCCCTCGGCTCCACCCCGCAGCGACGGGTCGCGCTCACGGCCGGCGTCTGCGATGTGACGATCCTCGGATCGGGGAACGAGCTGCGCGCAGAGGAGGACGGATGCCGCCGGGTGGCATCCGTCGGCCAGCTCGGCGACTACCTGGGCGCAGTGGCGTGCCGCCTCACCACCGCCGCGCCTCGGAATGCCAGGGATGCAGACGCCGTCGCGGGCGCTCTCGTGGACACGGGCGCGGAGATCGCCGCCGGTCGTCACGACGCCCTCGCGGTCTCGGCCGCCGAGCGGCTGCTGGGGCTGTCCCCCGCGTCCGCACGCCGTCACCTCGACGTGCTCCGGTCACCGCAGACCGGCGTCGTGGCCGGCGGTCGGCTCGAGCGCACGGCGCTCCTCACCCTCGCTGGCCTGCGGCGAGGACTCCAGCCTGCGGAGTCACTGACCGCGGCGGTGGATCTGCTGCTCGAGACAGCATCCGGTCGGGCCACCTGAACCGACGGCTGCGCGCAGGACATCAGTCGGTCGGGGGCCACACGGGTACGGGCGCCCGACCGGATCGGAAGCGGACGTTCTTCGAGCGGACGAACTCGCGCAGCGTCTCCGCGGCGTTCTCCCGGCCAAAACCGCTCCCCTTGACACCGCCGAACGGCGACCCGAGGAAAGCGCGCCGCATGTAGTTGTTGACGAACACCATGCCGGCCTCCAGCCTCTGCGCCATCCGCCAGGCCCGCTGCTCGTCCGTGGAGCAGATCGCCGCGGTGAGGCCGTACTCGGTGCCGTTCGCGATGCGGATGGCTTCGTCTTCGCCGCTGAACCGCATGATGCCCGCGATCGGCCCGAACACCTCCTCCTGACCGAAGGTGGAGTCGGGCGTGACGTCCACGAGCACCGTGGGCGCCACCCAGTACCCGCCGGCGAGCGCCGGGTCGTCCGGCACCGCGCCCTGGGCGACGACGCGCGCGCCTTCGGCCATCGCGGTGTCGAGGTAGGCGAGCACACGGTCGCGCTGCCTGGCGTCGACCATGGGACCGATGTCGGTGGCGGCATCCAGACCGTCGCCGACCACGAGCGAGGTCGCCTTGCGGCAGAATGCATCGACGAATTCGTCGTAGACGGCGTCGTGCACGAGGATGCGGGCGGTCGAGGTGCATGCCTCGCCCTGGTTATAGAACATGCCCTCGATGGCGACGTCCACGGACTGCGCGACGTCCGCATCGTCGAGCACGATAAGGGCGTTCTTGCCGCCGAGCTCCATCGTCGCGAACGTCAGATGCGTGGCCGCCGACTGCAGCACCCGCCGTCCGGTCGCCGTGGCTCCGGTGAATGTGATGCGCTGCACCCCCTTGTGTCCGGCCAGCGCCGCTCCCGCCGCGATGCCGGTGACCGCGTTGAGCACACCGTGGGGCAGCACTTCCGCGGCGATCTCGACGAGGCGCAGCACGGTGAGCGGCGCCTGCTCCCCGGGCTTTATGACGACGGTGTTGCCGGCTGCGAGAGCCGGTGCGCACTTCTTGGCGAAGTGGATGGGCGGCCAGTTGAACGGCAGGATCGCCGCGACCACGCCGTAGGGCTCCAGTACCACGCGTGCCTCGATGGGCCCCTGGTCGAGAATCTCGCCGTGCAGCGTGTCGGCGAGACCGGCGAAGTAGTCGAACGCCGCGTGGCTGAACGACACGTCGAACCTGCCGGCGTCGCGTTTGGGCTTGCCGACCTCCCGCGCCTCGAGCGTCGCGAGTTCGTCGGCGTGTGCGCGGAT
>Ga0233375_1000836_pt1 | contig 15157 bp, 20 predicted proteins | sample ElkDunMinimDraft_10_FD_191539 | JGI IMG/M metagenome (GOLD analysis project Ga0233375, IMG submission 191539) | Fecal eukaryotic communites from dung pellets of Tule Elk in California, USA - Elk Dung E16 | ecosystem: Host-associated > Mammals > Digestive system > Large intestine > Fecal | place... | reverse complement strand
GAACGAGGTGGCGCTGCGGTCGTAGATCTCCTCGGGGGTGCCGACCTGCTGCAGCTGACCGGCGTCGAGCACCGCGATGCGGTCGCTGAGGGTCAGCGCCTCCTCCTGGTCGTGCGTGACATAGACCGTCGTCACGCCGACCTCGTTCTGCAGCTGCTTCAGCTGCTCGCGCAGCTGCACGCGCAGCTTCGCGTCGAGGTTCGACAGTGGCTCGTCCAGCAGCAGGATCTTGGGGGTCAGCACCAGCGCGCGGGCGATCGCCACCCGCTGCTGCTGACCCCCCGACAGCTCCGCGACGTTCTTGTCCAGCTGCGCCGACGCGAGACCCGTGCGGTCGGCGATCTCGTCGACGAGCCGGCGCTGCTCGGCCTTGGGTGCCTTGCGCACCGCCAGCCCGAAGGCGATGTTCTCCCGCACGTTCATGCTCGGGAACAGGGCGTAGTTCTGGAACACCATCCCCACGCCGCGCTTCTCGCTGGCCACGTTCGTGACGTCGCGATCGCCGATGAAGATGCGTCCCGCCGTCGGCTGGATGAACCCGGCGAGCGAGCGCAGCGCGGTGGTCTTGCCGCAGCCCGAGGGCCCCAGCAGGGTGAAGAACTCACCCTCGCGGATCTCGAGGTCAAGCCCTCGCACCGCGCGGTGTTCGCCGAAGGTGACGTCGACGCCGTCGAAGCGGATCACTGTCTGTGCCTGTCGCCTTCTCAGCCGATGTACTCGAGCGTGACCTTCTCGACCCAGTCGCCGAGGTGCTCGCTGACGAAGCCGAAGTCGATCTCCTGGCGGGGGATCTCAGCCAGCTGGGCCACCACGTCGGGGTTGGCCTGCTCGACCGCACCCTCGTTGACGGGCATGGCGTTGAACTCGGCCGCGAAGGCGCCCTGCACCTCGGCGCTGCCGAACCAGTCGATGAACTCCTGCGCGCGCTGCTCGTTGGCGGCGCCGTTGATGACGGCGATCTGCTCCGTCACGTACGGCACGCCGTACTCGGGGACGACGAGGCCGGTGCTGGTGCCGTACTCCTCATCGCGGGCGGCGATGCCGCTGGAGGGCAGCACGCCGAAGTCGACCTCGTCGCGCGTGATGCGGGCGTAGAGGTCGGTGCCCTCGACGACGGGGGAGCCGTTGCCGTAGTAGGACTCGACGATCTCCCAGCCCTCGTCGCTGACGCCCAGGTCGCCGTCCTCGTCGAGGTGGCGGGTGAGGATGCCGGCGAGCACGAGCTGGGGCGTCGCCTGACCGAGCGACGGGTTGACCTCGTAGCGGCCCTGGTAGGCCTCGTCGGTCGCGAGTTCCTCGATGTCTTCAGGGGCGTCCGTGACCGCGTTCTCGTCGTAGACCGTGACGATGGCCTGCTGCACGAGCGGCCAGTAGGCGCCGTCGGCGGGGTCGCCGGCGTCGGCGGGGACCTCGCCGCTCCAGCTCGGCTCGTAGGCGACGATGGCCTCTTCGGACTTCAGCTGCTCGAAGAACATGTTGTTGAGACCGAACACCACGTCGCCGACGGGGTTGTTCTTCTCGGCGATGATGCGGTTGGTGAGGTCGGCGCCGCCGAGGCCCACGATCTCGATGTCGAAGCCGGCCTCTTCGGCCTGTGCCTGGATCCACTCGCCGCGGCCGTCGGAGTTGGAGTTGGTGTAGACGACCAGCGTGGCGTCCGACGAGCCGCTGTCGCCCGCACCGGCGTCGGTGTCGGTGTCGGTGTTCCCACCGGCGCATCCGCTGAGGGCGAGTACGGCCACCGCCGTTGCGCTCGCGATCGCCAGGGTCTTCTTGCGTGCTCCGAACATGCTGTGCCTCTCGCTCTTCGTTGAGGTGGATCCCACCACAGGGACCCTACTCCACTTTTTGTCGTTACTTCACAACCGATCCACCCATTTATGGGTGCGGTCGCGCGTTCGCACCCAGCGTATGAGGGTCGAGTGAACGGCAGGAATGCGCCGGGTGAACGTTCGGCCCTCGGCCCGCTGAGCCATGGGCGGCCGGGTGTCAAGCCCTCCGCGGCCGCCGGACGCATCGGCGAGGGTGGAGGGGAACCGAAGGAGCGTGAGATGACCGACGAACGACACCGGCCGCACGGAGCCGCGCAGCTTCCCGACCAGCAGCCCATGCCCGCGGGGACGGACCCCAGCGATGACCCCGACCTCCCGGCAGGAGCCGCCTCCCGCTGGCTCGTGCCGGCCGGCATCCTCGGGGCGATTGCGATCGTGCTGTTCGCGATCGCCTTCACGACCGAGCAGATCATCCTGCCGATCATCGGGATGGTCTGGGCGGTGGTGCTGTGGGTGGTGATGTACCTGAGCGGGCGCCGGTCCTCGGGCGCCGCGCAGCGCAGCAAGCGGCTGACCCTGCTGCTGGTGGTCATGGCCGCCGGCATCGTGCTGACCTTCATCGGCATCTACCTGGTCGGCACGCTCGGCACGACGTGATGGCGAGGCGGGACGGCGGGTGCCTGTGACCACGCGGCTGCTGCTGGTGTCGGACACCCACATCCCCGGGCGGGCGCGGCGCCTCCCTGACGCGGTGCTGCGTGCCGCGGATGCCGCCGACCTCGTCATCCACGCCGGGGACTGGGTCACGGCATCCGTCCTCGACGAACTCGAGCAGCACGCACCCGTGCTGGGTGTGTACGGCAACAACGACGGTGACGACCTGCGCTCGCGGCTGCCCGAGGTCGCCCGGCGGGAGATCGAGGGCATGCGCGTGGCCGTCGTGCACGAGACCGGAGACGCCCGTCGGCGGGAGACGCGGATGGATGCCGCCTTCCCCGACGTCGACCTGCTGGTGTTCGGTCACAGCCACATCCCGTGGGACAGCACGACGGCCGCAGGGCTGCGCCTGCTGAACCCCGGGTCGCCGACGGATCGGCGCCGGCAGCCGCACCGCACGATGATGACCGCGGCGATCGTCGCCGGTGCGCTGCGCGACGTCCGACTGATCTCGCTCTGACGCGCGTTGCCATGCCTGCCGCGCAATGGCAACCCCCGGGCGTCGGCTCGGCGCCGACGTCACACTGAAGAACCGACAAGGAGGCGTGAATGAAAGCGATGACCTACCGCGGACCGTACAAGATCCGCGTGGAAGAAAAGCCCGATCCGAAGATCGAGCACCCCAACGACGCGATCGTGCGGGTCGAGCTCGCCGCGATCTGCGGATCCGACCTGCACCTCTACCACGGCATGCTGCCCGACACCCGGGTCGGCCACACGTTCGGCCACGAGTTCATCGGCCGGGTGGAGCAGGTGGGCTCGTCGGTGCAGAACCTGAAGGTCGGCGACCGTGTGATGGTCCCCTTCAACATCTTCTGCGGCAGCTGCTTCTTCTGCGCGCGCGGTCTGTTCTCCAACTGCCACAACGTGAACGCCAACGCCACCGCCGTCGGCGGCATCTACGGCTACTCGCACACCGCCGGCGGATACGACGGCGGTCAGGCGGAGCTCGTACGCGTCCCGTTCGCCGACGTGGGCCCTGCCGTCATTCCCGACGGCGTCGACCCCGAGGATGCTCTGCTGCTCACCGACGCGTTCTCGACGGGCTACTTCGGCGCGCAGCTGGCCGACATCGTCGAGGGCGACACCGCGGTGGTCTTCGGTGCCGGCCCGATCGGCCTGGCCGCGGCCCGCTCCGCATGGCTCATGGGTGCCGGTCGCGTCATCGTCGTGGATTACCTCGACTATCGCCTGCGCAAGGCGGAGGAATTCGCCTACGCCGAGACGATCAACTTCGGCCAGGTGAACGACATCGTGCGGGAGCTCAAGAAGCAGACCGGCGGGCTCGGCGCCGATGTCGTCATCGAGGCGGTGGGCGCTGAGGCCGACGGGCACGTCCTGCAGCACGTGACCTCCGCCAAGCTCAAGCTGCAGGGCGGCTCGCCCATCGCGCTGAACTGGGCGATCGACTCCGTGCGCAAGGGCGGCACGATCTCGGTGATGGGCGCTTATGGCCCGCTCTTCAGCGCCGTGAAGTTCGGCGACGCCATGAACAAGGGCGTGACGATGCGCATGAACCAGGCCCCGGTGAAGCGGCAGTGGCCGCGGCTGCTCGAGCACATCGCCGCCGGGCACATCACGCCGAGCGACATGGTCACCCACCGCATCCCGCTCGAGCACATCGCCGAGGGGTACCACATCTTCTCGTCGAAGCTCGACGACATCATCAAGCCCGTCATCACGGTGGCCTGAGCGCCGTTTCGAAGGAGACCGACATGCCTTACACCGCAGACAAGCCCGGTTCCACCCCCGACCCCGAGGCGCTGCGCGCCCGCATCCCCGGCTGGGGATCCGACCTCGACCCGGCGGACCGGCCCGCGTTCCCGCGCGAGCAGCCGGGCATCGAGACCGGTGCGCACTGGGAGCTGCCCCCGCAGCAGTCCGGCGCGGCCGGACGCGAGCGCTCGGTCGAGCACGAGCGCGTCACGCCCGTCTTCGGCACCGCCCAGCCGCTGCACGGCGTCTCCGGAGCCATCCGTCGCTTCGCGTACGACCGTTTCAGCGAGGGTCAGACCGCGCACTGGCTGCTGCTGGTGGCGGGCGACCGGGTGGATGCCATGACGGCCCATGCCGCGTCGCTCTTCAGCAAGCGCCCCGACGACCCGATCACCGAATCGGGCGTGACCGGCGAAGTCGCCCACCGGCCCATCGCCTCGCGCGTCGGACGCGGGCGGATCGACCTCAAGCACTCCTGGATGGACCCGATCCTCGTGGTCGGACCCTGGGTGGTGGCGGCCGTGCTCGGCGTCAAGCTCGTTCGAGCCGTGTTCCTGCCCGCGTCGAAGCGCGGGAAGTGACGCCGGCCGCCCGGTACCACTGCGCGCAGAAGATCACGACGGTGACCGCTTCCACCCACGCGCCCGTGTAGTACATCAGCTGCGCACCCGCCCGCACGTCGAGGACATCCAGACCTGCGGGCGGGGTCGCGTAGAGGTACTTCGCGAGGATGCCGTGCGAGGCCATCGTCGCCACGAGGACGATCGCCGTCAGCACCCGCCCCGGCGGATGGGGCCGAGGATCCAGCCCGATCACGGCGGCGAGGAAGAGATAGCCCGCGGCCACCAGGTGCGCGTGCACCAGCACGTGTACGAGCGGCTGCGTGCGCATCGCGTCGAACACAGGCGTGAGGTAGATGAGCCAGAGCCCGCCGGCGCTGAGCACGCCCGCCGTGAGCGGGTGGGCCAGAAACCGGGCCGGGGCGCTGCGCAGCAGCCGGCTGAGGCGGCGCGCGGGCGTGACGTCGAGGGTGCGCAGCGCGAGGGTGACGGGGGCGCCGAGCACCATCAGCAGCGGGGCCACCATGCCGCCGAGCAGATGCGCCCACATATGGGCGGTGAAGCTCTCATGCGCGGCTGCGGCCAGCGGTCCCGCCGCCGCAGCGGCCCCTGCCAGAATCCCCGCGCACCACAGCACCGTCCGCGACAGCGGCCAGTCGCGGCCGCGACGTCGGGAACCGACGACGCCGCCGAGGTAGACGAGCACCGCCACGGCGGCGACGAGCAGCACGAAGGTGTCGAGCGACGCGCCGCCGCCGTGGGCGTGAGTGGTGTCCATCGGCACCGCCGGTCAGCGCGCGGAGGACTCGACCCGCACGGGTGCCGCGTCGCGGGTGAGGTAGACCAGCACCGCGCCGGCGACGATCAAGGCGATGGCGACGAGATTCCACACCAGGTCGTAGACGAAGACGTCCTCGACGTAGCGGATCTGGTGGATGCCGAACACCTTGTGCTGCACGGTGCCGTCGTAGAGCTGGAAGACGCCCGCACCGAGCAGCACCCCGCCGAGCCACCGCCGCCAGCGCAGGGCGTCATGACGGCGGAGGTCCGCCAGCAGGAACAACCCCGCGATGGTGGAGAACCAGCTGACGGCGTGGAAGACCCCGTCGGAGACGAGGCCCACAGCCGGCGTCGACAGGTCGTAGAAGTGATGCCAGTGCAGCAACTGGTGGAAGACGGCCTCATCGATGAACGCGACGAGGCCGACGCCGAACAGCACGCCGGACCAGAGGTTCTGCGCGGGACGGGTGCCCCGCATCGCCGGCGCGCTCATCCTCCCGACGGGTTGTCGACCGGGCGGTCGTCGTCGTCGGTGGTGTCGGGCTGATCGGGGGAACCTCCCGAAGCGGTGTCCGCTTCGAGGTCGCCGTCGGGTGTGCCCTGCGTGTTCTGCGTGTCGTCGGACATGATGCCTCCGTCTGCGAGCAATGGTCACCCCAGTAGAGCACCGCCGCCGTGGGCATGTCCGGGCCTTGCGCCCAGCCGGGCGATGTGTCAGGCGCGGGCGGAGCGCCTCAGGCGTCGGGTCGGTCCAGTGGCACGCAGGCCATCACGACACCGGCGACGAGGGCGCCGAGTCCGCCGACGGCCATGTCGCCGATCGTGTCCTGGTAGGTGACGAAGATCTCGTCGGTGATGAAGGCGTAGCCGATCCACTCGATCATCTCCCACACGGCGCTCGCGGCGAGCCCGATCACCGGGACGAGCACGATGACGGTGCGCCGGCGGAACCCGGGGAGGCGCGGGTCGGCCACGACCGAGAACCGCACGAGCGCGAGGTACGACATCGCAGCGAGCACGGCGGTGCACGAGAAGTGAAGGATGAGGTCCCAGTTGTCGACCGTGCGGTACAGGTCGAGCACGTTGCTCCAGGCGGCCACCAGCACGATGACGTCGTAGACGATGTCGAACGACGAGCGCACCCCCAGGAACCGCGGCACGACCAACGCGGGGAGGGTGAGGGCGAGGATGCCGGCATCCGTCGCCGTGCTCCAGATCGCCGCCGCGATGACGCTGAGCAGGCCCACGACCCGCAGGATGTCGGCGATGACCTCGCTCGCCGTCTGCGGCGGCCTCAGGAAGTTCTCGATCACCGCGCGTCCTCACCCGGCGGCATCAGCAGCACGGCCTGCACCGGAAGGTGGTCCGACGCCCAGCCGCCGTCGACCGTCTGGTCGTTGACGGCGGCCACCCGCACCTGGATCTCCGGCGACACGGCGATCCCGTCGATGCGCTCGCGGGCAGCGCGCGGCCGGCGGTAGCCGGCGTAGGTTCCCCATTCCGGGGTCGCACGCTGCTCGGCGGCATCCCACGCATCGACGAGGGCGCCGCCGGCCAGAAGCGCCCGGACGGCGGGCGAGGTGGGGCCGGCGTTGAAGTCGCCGGTCACGACGGCGGGGTGGGGCTGGTCGGCGACGAGGTCGCGGATGTGGCGGGCGCTGCGCTCGCGGGCGCGGGCGGAGAAGACGTCGAGGTGGGTGTTGACCGCGGTGAACGTCGCACCGCTCGTGCGGTCGCGCAGGGTCGCCTGCACGAAGACCCGCGGGATCGCGTTGCCCCATGACGTCGATCCGGGCTCGTCAGGCGTGTCGGAGAGAGCGCTCTGCCGCCAGTCGATCAGGTCGAGCCGCGCGGCGTCGTAGAACAGCGGGCACCCCTCGCCGGACGCGTCGGCGCTGCGTCCGTGGCCGACGAACCGGTGACCGGGACCGAGGGCGTCGAGGATCGCGGATGCCTGGTCGGGCAGCGCCTCCTGCACGCCGAGCACCGTCGGGCGCTCGGCCTGCAGCAGCGCGCGCAGCCGGGGGAGCCGGCGCCGCCAGCGGTCGGCGGGCCGGGTGAGCATGACCGGCATCCGTCGACGCACGTTGAAGGTCATCACGTGCAGTGCGGGGGCTTCGACCGGGCCGAGGAGCGGGGAGTAGGTCATCGTGCAGCCCGCCCGCGCGCCGTCGGCACGGCGAGGCTGTGGAGCGTGCGTCGCAGCCCGATCTTCTGCCAGCGCACCGGGGGGAAGTCCTCCGGCCAGTGGGTGGTGACGGTGTGGACGCCGCGACGCACCCGGCGGCGGAAGCCGACGCGGTCGCCGAAGGGGCGCATCGAGATGCCCATCGCGGCGTGCGGCAGGTACCGGATGCGGTGGCGCAGGCCCAGGTGGAAGGCGAGGTCGAGGTCGTCGTGCACCTCCGGGTCGTGCCGGTGCACCTCGTCGCTCACATCGCGCCAGCCGGACGCCCGGAACGCGAGGTTGGACCCGAACAGCGGCAGGTGACCGAGCGCGGAGAACGTGACGGCGAAGTACGCGCCGAGGTAGAGGGCCGACAGCGGCGCCCGCAGGCGGCGCGGGCCGTCGACGAAGCGCGCCCCACCGGTGAAGGCCGTGATCTCGGGGTTCTGCTCGAGGGCCTCCGACATGGTCTGCACCCAGGTGTGCGCCGGCAGACTGTCGGCGTCGAGGCGCAGGATGATGTCGCCGCGGGCGGCGTCGTAGCCGCAGGAGCTGGCGGCGGGGATGCCGGGCTCGTCGCAGCGCACCACCCGCGCGCCCGCTGCGCGGGCGACGTCGGCGGAGGCATCGGTGGAGGCGTTGTCGACCACGACGATCTCGTCGGGCAGGCGTGTCTGCAGGGCCAGGGCGCGCAGGCATCGCCGAAGCTCGGCGGCATCGTCCTTCACCGGGATCACCACCGACACGGTCGTGGTCGGCCTGGGCGCTGCGGTGGTCATGTCATCCCCTCGGTGGCGCGTCCTGCCACGCTACCCACGGCCCGGTGCGCGTCTGGTCGCTTGACGCGGCGTTTCCGGCTGGGGTAGGCCCTACCGGCCTCGTCTGCGGGGTGCGGGTCGGAAAGATCGAGAACCCGCTGATGCAGCGGAGCCGCCACCTCGACAGGCTCGTCGACGAGCCGGCGAAGGGCGAGCCGATGGCCGAGGTGCTGCGCGCCTGAGCCGTCGCCCGCATGCGACACCGGCCGTGCCCGCAAGGGGGCACGGCCGGTGCGGGTGGGATCGTGTCAGAACCGCGAGGTGCTCTGGGTGGAGTCCTCGGACGGCGTCTCGTCAGGCGAGGGGCGCTCCCCGCGGCGCTCGTCGCCCCGCCGGTCGCCGCGCTCGTCCGCGTCGGCGTCGCTCTCCGCGTCGTCGGGTGCGACCTCGGACGAGTCGCCGTCGGGGGTCGTGCCGTCGGGTGGCGTCATCTCGCCGCGCTCCCCGCGCTCGCCGGGCATGCCGGCACCGGGGCCGCGGTGGCCGTGGCCGTGGCCGAACCGGTCGTCGGACTCGTCGCCCCCGGGTGTCTGGTCGCGTTCGTCGTCGCCCCAGGGCAGGTCATCGCGGTCCTCGCCGGGCTGCCAGGAGTCGCTGTCGCCCGGGTTTCCCGCGAGCGACGGCTCGACGGCGTTCGAGACGCCCCAGCCGGCGCCGAAGCCGATGCCGAGCAGCACGACGCCGGCGACGACGCCACCGGTCGCCTTCACCCAGGTGCGCTGGGCGAACGGCTTCCGGTCACGCGCCGACTTCGCGTCGGCCTTCGCGGCCTTCGCGTCCGCCGTGGCGTCGGCAGCGTCCGCAGCGGGCTGCGTCGGGGGCTGCTCGGGCATCGGCGGGCGCGGCGGCAGCGGCGTCGTCGCGGCGGTCGGCGTGGTGTCGGGGGCGGGAGTGGTCTCGGTTTCCTTGTTCTCGTGGGGGGTGGTGTTCTCAGGCATGCCCACACTTTCGCGCGCGCGTTCAAAGACGACGCCAAGAGTCGGCCCCTTCGAGGGAGTCCATAGGTCGGTGATCGCGAATGCTCAGGCCCGCGTCGCGGCGCCGCCCGGAGCGCGGACCGGGAGCGTGAGCAGAAAGGTCGTGCCGGCCGGCGAGGTGGTCTCCACCTGCACCTCCCCGCTGAACCGGGTCGCGATGTCGCGGACGAGCGCGAGTCCCAGCCCGAAGCCGCGGCGGTCGCCGGCGGGCGCCGCTCGAGAGAAGCGATCGAAGAGGCGGTCGGCGTCGATGCCGGAGATGCCCGTGCCCTGGTCCGCCACGCGGATCTCGACCCGGTGACCCGCCGCGCGCGCCGTCACCCGCACGGCGCCGCCGCGCGGCGAGTGGCGGACGGCGTTGTCGAGCAGCGCGATGAGCGCGCGGGTGAGCGCAGCGCCCTCCGCGGCGACCTCGAGGGGCGCGGGGACGTCGACGAAGATCGTCACCCCCGCCTCGGCGGCGCGCGGGGCGAGCACGGATGCCGCGTCGTGCGCCGATGCCGCCACGGACGCGACGGCGGTGCGGTCGTCTTCGCGCCCGCCGGCGGCTTCGGCGGTCACGAGCAGATCGGTGAGCGCGGCATCCATCACCGCGGCGTCGCGCCGCAGGTCGGCGAGCACCGGCGACACGTCGCCGCCGCGTTCGGCGCGGTGCTGGGCGAGCTGGATGCGGCTGGTCAGCGTGGTCAGGGGCGTTCGCAGCTCGTGGCTCGCGTCCGCGACGAAGGCTCGCTGCACGCGGAGCGCCTCGGCCAGGGGGAGCGCCGCGCGCTGGGCGGCGTACCAGGCGAGCAGCGACAGCGCGATGACCCCCGCAGCGCCCAGCACGACGGTCACCGGCACCACCTCGTCGAGGTCGATGACGCGCCCGCCCGGACCGCCGCCGTCCCGCGGCGGCCGGCGGTCGGGTCGCGACGCGGCGATCATCACGGCGACGGTGGCGATGGTGATGAGCGCGACGACCGCAGCCGAGGCCAGACCCACCCACAGGCCCGCCTGCAGCGCGGCCCGGTTCACCCGGCGGCGGTCGGCGGCGATCGCGGCATCCTTCCGCCTGCTCATCTCGGGGTCCCCGCGCGGTAGCCGCGGCCGCGGACGGTCTCGATGATCTCGGGGGTGGCCTTGCGGCGGATGTAGTGCACGTAGGTGTCGACGGTGGCAGCGGAGCCGCCGGGGAACACCGCGTCGATGATCTCCTCACGGGTGAAGACGTGCTCGGGGCTCGAGGTGAGCAGCTCCAGCAGCGCCGTCTCGGCCTGGGTGAGGGCGACCCGCCCGGTGGCGGGGGAGTACAGCGCCTGCGCGCCGGGCGTGAACACCCAGTCGCCGAGCTCCCGGCGATCCGCCGGGCCGCGGCCGCGGCGCAGGGCCCGCAGGCGGGCGCGCACCTCGGCGAAGTCGAAGGGCTTCACCAGATAGTCGTCGGCGCCGGCATCCAGTCCGCTCACGCGGTCGTCGACGGCACCCAGGGCGGTGAGCATGAGCACGGGGGTGGCGATGTGGGCCGTGCGCACCGCCTGCAGCAGGTCCACGCCCGACATCCCGGGAAGGCGCCGATCGAACACCATCACGTCGTAGCGCCGTGCGAGCGCGAGGCGCCGACCCTCCTCGCCGGTGGCGGCGTGGTCGACGTCGTACTCGTCCGAGAGCACCTCGACCACCATCGACGCGGTCTCGGGTTCGTCCTCGACGTACAGCAGGCGCGGCTTCGGGCCGCGCGGGGCGGATGCCGGTGCGCCGGACGTTCGGTCCGCCCTCATCCCCGCTGTCCGCTCCGGTTCACCCGCCCAGGCTAGGAGAGCCGACGCACGCCGGAAAGAGTGCCGACTGTTGAGTCCCGGCCGCGGGATGCGCAGACTGACGGCATGGATGTCGAAGTCTCGGAACTGCTCCGTCTGGAGAACGCCGGCTGGCAGTCGCTGTGCGATGGCACCGGCGACGACTTCTACGGGGCGGTGATGACGGACGATGCTCTGATGGTGCTCGCCGACGGCTCGGTGCTCGACCGCGGGCAGGTGATCGCCTCCCTCGCCGACGCCCCGGCATGGTCGGCGTACGAGATCACCGATGAGCGGCTGATCGAGATCGGTCCGCATGCGGCGGCGTTCGTGTACCGCGGGCGGGCGTTCCGTGCCTCGGGAGGCCCGCCGTTCCAGGCCGAGATGTCGAGCGTGTACGTGCGCCGGGACGGACAGTGGCGGCTGGCGCTGTACCAGCAGACGCCGGTGCCGACCGGCGACAGCGTCGAGCTGTGATTCGCCCTTGACCCATGCGGGATCGGTTGTCAACCTGTTCCGCATCGCCGGGCGACGGGGTGGGATGGCCCCCTACCGTTCGACGAAAGGACCCGCCATGGCCGACACGACAGAACTCGCGAAGCTCAACGAGCTGCTGAAGAAGTTCCGCTTCGCGATGGTGACCACCCGCGCGGCGGACGGCACCCTCACCGCCCACCCGCTCACCGTGCAGGAGCATGAGACCGACGGCGACCTGTGGTTCGTCGTCTCGCGCCACGCGACGGCGGCCGAGCACGTGCAGCACGACCCGCACGTGGGCGTCTCGTTCAGCTCCAACGACTCGTGGCTCTCGCTGGCGGGCTCGGCGCAGATCGTCGATGACGACGCCAAGCTGAAGGAGGAGTGGAACGCCGGACTCGAAGCCTGGTTCCCGAAGGGCCCCGAGGATCCCGACATCGTTCTGCTGAAGGTCAGCGCCGAGAGCGGTGAGTACTGGGACAGCCCCGGCGGCCGCGTGGCCAGTGTGCTGGCCTTCGTCAAGCACAAGGTGACCGGCGAGCGTCTCGAGGGCGACAACGAGAAGTTCGATCTCTGAGATGGCGGATGCCGCGCACGCGGGCGCGCCCCGCACCATCGTCATCACCGGGGCGAGCGACGGCATCGGCGCCGCGGCGGCGCGTCAGCTGCAGGCAGCGGGCGAGCGCGTCGTGGTGGTCGGCCGCAACCCAGACAAGACCCGCTCGGTCGCCGAGGAGATCGGGGCGCCGTGGCATCTCGCGGATTTCGCGCACCTCGACCAGGTGCGCGATCTCGCCGCGACGCTGCGGGAGTCCTATGAGCGCATCGACGTGCTCGCCAACAACGCCGGCGGCATCTTCGGGGAGCGCGCCATCACCGATGACGGGTTCGAGATCACGTTCCAGGTGAATCACCTGGCGGGATTTCTGTTGACGAACCTGCTGATGGACCGCCTCATCGAGTCCGGGGCCGCGGTGATCCAGACCTCGAGCGTCGCCGCGCAGCGGTTCGCGCGGTTCGACGTCGACGACCTGCAGGGCGAGCGCCGGTATTCGGCCGGTGCCGCGTACGGCAATGCCAAGCTCGCGAACGTGCTGTTCACAAAGGAGCTGCACCGCCGATTCTCGGGAGACGGCCTGCGCGCCGTGGCCTTCCATCCCGGTGCCGTGGCGACGAGCTTCGCCGGGGCGTCGGACGGGCCCTGGCGCTTCATGTACACGAACCCGCTCACGAAGCGGCTGCTGACCACGCCCGACCAGGGCGGGTCGCGGCTGACATTCCTCGCGGCGGGGACGCCGGGCATCGACTGGCGACCGGGCGGCTACTACGCGAACAACAAGCCGGCGCGCACGAATCCGCTGGCCGCGGATCCGGCGCTGGCGCGCATCCTGTGGGAGCGCAGCGCCCAGATGGTCGGTCTCTGACTGCGGGCGCTGACCCCCGGTCGCGTTTCGACCGTGTTCAGCGCTCGCCGTCGCGGGCCGGCCGCACCGTCCACCCCACCCGGATGAGGGCGGTGGTGAGCCGGTCGGCGTGCGTGCGGGCGTGATCCGTCGAGACGTCCGAGCAGACGTCGATCGCCAGCGGCGGCGGATCGGCGAACTTCGGGATCTGCACCTCGGCCCAGGCGCCCGGTGCCAGTCCGACGCGGGGGAAGGCGGTGCCGGCATGCTCGATCACGGCGTCGGCGACATAGGCGATCACATCCAGCGCGTCGAGCTTGGTGACCGGCATGTCGACCACGAGCGTCACGGCGTAGGGTCCGCCGGCGGCGTCGCGGGGCGGGATGGTCACCGTGACATCCTCGTCAGCCCGGGTCGCGCGCGCCAGCCCCGATCGCGTCGCAGTCGGTCGCCTTAGGCTGGCGCGCATGTCCGCATTGAACCTGCTGCGCTCCGCCGCCGGAGCCGCCCTGCTCGTCAACGCCGTTCCGCACGGCGTCGCCGGAGTGCAGGGCACACCCTTCCCGTCGCCGTTCTCCGACCCGCCCGGGGTGGGGCCGTCCTCACCCGCGGCGAACGTCGTCTGGAGCGCCGCGAACGTCGTCGCCGGCCGACTGCTGATGGACCGCACCGAGGGCACCACGGGCGAGCGCGTCGCGGGCGTGGTGGGTGCCACCGGAATGGCGCTGGTGCTGGCAGCGCACTTCGGCCGGGTCCGCAACGGGTCCCGCCGCGTGCGCCGATAGTCGGCGCCTGTGGAGGGAGGGCCGCTCGAAGGTCAGCTGACCGCGTCTTCGCGCTTGGGCAGGACCCAGCCCGGACGCACGAAGTGGCACGTGTAGCCGTGGGGGATGCGCACCAGGTAATCCTGGTGCTCGGGCTCGGCCTCCCAGAAGGGGCCGGCGGGTTCGATGGTCGTGACGACCTTGGCGGGCCAGATGCCCGAGGCATCCACGTCGGCGATCGTCTCGCGTGCGACGTGCTCCTGCTCCGGGGTGAGCGGGAAGATCGCGGAGCGGTAGCTCGTGCCGATGTCGTTGCCCTGCCGGTTCAGTGTCGACGGGTCGTGGATCTGGAAGAAGAACGCCAGGATGTCGCGGTACGTCGTCTGCGTGGGGTCGAAGACGATCTCGACAGCCTCGGCGTGACCGGGGTGGTTGCGGTACGTGGGGTGGTCGTTCTGCCCGCCGGTGTAGCCGACGCGCGTGCTGATGACGCCCGGCTGGCGGCGGATGAGGTCTTCGACGCCCCAGAAGCATCCGCCGGCCAGGACGGCCGTCTCGGTGCCGGGCGTGCGGGTGATGGCTCCGGTGTCGGTGGGTCCGCTGGTCATGATGGGTGCTCCTCGTTCGTGTCGGTCTGCAGTCTTTCAGGGCCGGAGGGCCCCGGGGGTGACGCGGCCGGCTGCGGCGTCATAGAGGGCAACGGATGCCGGTGCCGTTTTGGTCCCGCGAAGCTGGGAGCCGCCCGTGAATCGGTCACATGCCGGCGGCGGGGCGGGTGCCGGCGGCCGGCGGCGGGGACGGAGCGTGCGGCAGGTGCTGGTCGAACGAGACGCGTGAGGCGAGCTCACGGCGGCTCGCGACGCCCACCTTCGTGAAGATCGACTTCAGGTGGTCCTGCACGGTATAGGGCGAGACCTGCATGGTCCGCGCGATCGCCCGGGTGTCACCGCCCTGCAGCACCAGTCGCAGCACCTCGCTCTCGCGGGGGGTCAGCCCGTAGGCGGCGCCGACGAGGTCGATGACGTCCTGCGGGTGGGCATGCTCGATCGTGACGACGATGTCGCCGCTGCGGCCCTCGCCGGAGAGCGGGGCCGCCTGCAGCAGCAGCCACACCCCGTCGCGGCGGCGCACCCGCAGGCGCGGCATCCGGTCGGCGTCGCCGCGTCCCACCCTCCGCACCGCCGTCACCAGCGCCTGCACCGAGATGAGCGGGTCGCCCGACCCCGGC
>Ga0233375_1000834_pt1 | contig 15174 bp, 14 predicted proteins | sample ElkDunMinimDraft_10_FD_191539 | JGI IMG/M metagenome (GOLD analysis project Ga0233375, IMG submission 191539) | Fecal eukaryotic communites from dung pellets of Tule Elk in California, USA - Elk Dung E16 | ecosystem: Host-associated > Mammals > Digestive system > Large intestine > Fecal | place... | reverse complement strand
GCGGCCTCGCGCGCCATGGCCAGGCGCTTGGTCATGGCCACTTCGCTCAGGTCGATCTCGGTGACCAGCTTGCGCAGCGATTCGTCGTTGATGCGCTGGGCCTGGCGCTCGGCGTACAGCGCGTCGCGCTCCACGCGCAGCGTCTTCAGCCGCAGCTCCATCTCCACCACGTAGCGCTCGTGCCGCCGCCGGGTGACTTCGGGCGACTCGGCCTGGGCCTCGACGGTGTCCTTGGCGTCGGGCTCGAGCATGTCGATGCGGCGCCGGTATTCCTGGGTCAGCAGGCCGGCCGACTCCTGGTATTCGGCCAGCCAGTGCGGATCGGCCGATTTCACCTGCTCCTTGTCCAGCACCATGCTGGCGATCGCGGCCTTGAACGCGGCCACGCGCGCGTTGCGTTCCTCGGTCACCGCGCCCGGTACGCCCTGGTGCGGCAGGCGCCGCAGCAGCAGCGGCAGGCCGATGCTGCCCACCACCAGGGTGAACAGGATGGTGCCCGTGGCGAGGAAGATCAGTTCGTCGCGCCCGGGGAAGGGCGTGCCGTTGTTGAGGTACAGCGGGATCGACAGCGCCGCGGCCAGGGTCACCGCACCGCGGATCCCGGCCAGGGTGGAGACCAGGGTCAGCAGGCGCGAGGGCCGCTCCATCATCTTGCCCTCCAGGTGCGCGCGCAGCAGGCTGCCGTGCACGCCCAGGGTGAGCCAGATCCAGCGCAGCAGCAGCAGCGCGATGGAGATCGCCACCGCATACAGCAGCGGCACCCACCAGGTGGGTTCGGCCGCCTGCAGGGTCACGCCGATCACCGAGGGCAGCTGCAGGCCCAGCAGCAGGAAGATCGCGCCGTTGAACGCGGCCTCGATGATCGTCCAGGTGCCCTGCGACTGCATGCGCTCGGCGACGAAGCCGCTGCGGCTGAGCTCGCTGAAGTTGGTGGTGATGCCGGCGGCCACCGCGGCCAGGATCCCCGACACGCCGATGCGCTCGCCGACGATGTAGGTCAGGAACGGCAGCAGCCACAGCAGCAGCACCATCTGGGTGGCGGCCAGATCGCCCAGCCGCCGCGTCACCCGGTCGCGGGCGAAGGAGAATCCCCAGCCCAGCAGCGCGCCCACGCCCAGCCCGCCCAGCGCCATCCACATGAAATCGCGCGCCGCCTCGGTCCACGAGAACGTGCCCGTCAGCGCCGCGGCGACCGCGAACTTCAGCGCCACCAGGCCGGACGCGTCGTTGAGCATCGACTCGCCTTCCAGCACATGCAGCGTCTGCGCCGGCATGCCGAGGTTGCGGGTGATCGCGCTCACCGCCACCGCGTCGGTGGGCGAGACCACCGCCGCCAGCGCGAAGGCCACCGGCAGCGGGATGCTGGGGATCAGCCAGTGCACCACGTAGCCCAGGCCCACCACGGTGAACAGCACCAGTCCCAGCGACATCAGCAGGATCGGCCGGTACAGCGCGAAGAACTCGCGCTTGGGGATGCGCCTGCCATCGGAGAACAGCAGCGGCGGGATGAACAGCAGCAGGAACAGGTCCGGATCGAAGGCGATGTGCAGGCCCTGCTGCGGCACCGACACCGCCGCGCCCAGCCCGATCTGGATCAGCGGCAGCGGAATGCCGCGCATGTAGCGCGCGACGATGCCGGTGATCGCGCCGAGCATCAGCACCACGAGAACGGTTTCGACCGTATGCATGCGCGCCGACCTCTCAGTCAGGCGTCCCGGGGCGTCGATCTTGCGCCTTCCGCCCCGGGCCGCCGTGAACATTGGAGAAAATTCCCTGCGCCATCCGTCAGGCCGGCGCGTTGTCCTGGAGGTAGTCGGCAAGCACCTGGAAGGCGGGGATCGAGGTGGGATCGATCAGCGGGTTGCTGGCCTTCGGGAACGAGGCCAGCCGCACCAGCACCATGCGCGTGCTGAAATCCACGTAGATGGTCTGTCCGTGCACGCCGCGCGCGGCGATCACCTCGTGCCGGCCCGGATACACCCACCACAGGCTGGTGTAGCTGCCGCCGACCAGCGCCGGGTAGGCGGTGCCGAATTTCGACCGATCGCCGCCGCCGCGGAGATGGCGCACCACCTCGGCCGGGAACAGCTGCTGTCCGTTGATCCGGCCCTCGTTGAGCATCAGCAGGCCGAGCCGCCCCAGGTCGCGCAGGCCGGCGCTGAGCCCGCCGCCGGCGTAGGGCGTGCCGATGCCGTCCACCAGCATGTAGGCCGACTGCTCGGCGCCCATCGGCCGCCACAGCCGCTGCGAGGCCAGCTCGGCAACCGATTTGCCCGAGGCGCGCGCGACCAGCCAGCCGGCCATGTCGGCATTGACCGTGCGGTAGTGGAAGGCTTCGCCATGGCGGCCCTCGGGCCGCACCTGGGCGAGGTACTCGAAGTAGCCATCCGGCCCGCTGTAGCCCGGCGCCTTGGGCAGGGGGCTGGCCGCGGCGGAATACTTCCAGATGTCCGCGTCCGGGTCGCTGTAGTCCTCGGAGTAGTGCAGTCCGGTGGTCATGTCCAGCACTTGGCGCACGGTCGCGTCGGCGAAGGCGCTGCCGGCGACCTCGGGAATGAGGTCGGCCACACGCGCGTGCTCGTCGAGCGCGCCCTCGGCCACCAGGATCTGTGCCAGCAGCCCTGTCAGCGACTTGGTCATCGACATCGCCGCGTGCTGCCCGTCCTCGGCCAGGCAGCCGGAGTAGCGCTCGTACACCACCTGGTCGTGGTGCAGCACCAGCATTCCGTCGGTGTAGTTCACCGCCAGCGACTGCGCCCAGGTCATCGGCGGGCGCTCGTCTAGCGGCTTGAACTCCAGCGCGTCGATCTCCCGCTCCATGCGCTGTCGCTCCGCAGCCGGCGCATACGCCAGCGGCAGCGCATTGCCCAGCCCGCGGCTGACCTCGACGCTGGGCAGCAGCTGGCGCATGTGGCACACCGACCAGCGCAGCCTGGGGAAGCTGAAGTACACGCTGTCGGGCTGGGTGATGCGCTTGTCGGGCGGCGGCGGGAAACCCTGCATCCAGCCCATCGCCCTCGGGTCGGACTGCGCCGCGTCCAGCGGGGGCGCCTGGCCGGGCGCGGCGGGGGCGGCGGTCATGGCCGGCGCCTAGTAGGTGAAGAACAGGGTGGCGAAGGCATCGTGCCAGTCCGGACTCTTCTCCGGACTCAGCGCGCGCACGCCCCGGCCGGGCTTGGAGATGCTCGCGCCCAGGGTCAGGAACACGTGCGGGTTGATGATGCGCACGTACTCCAGCAGCAGGTCGTCGGACAGATGCGAATACGGCACGCCATTGACGACCGCCAGCCGGCTGCCCAGCCGCTCCAGGCGTGTGGCCTGGCCGAACTGCAGCGGACTGTTGAGCTGGTTGGCATCCAGTCGCGCCAGGCGCATGGTCAGCGAATCGCGCTGGGTCGGATTGATCATCAGCGCCAGTTCGTTGCTGCGCACGTTGGTGTTGATGAACACCATCGAGGACTTGGACCCGGAGGCCCAGTTGCCCGGCGATCCTTCGTAGTACAGCGGATCGAAGCGCTCGAGCGCGCGCGTGTTCGGGTTGTCGCCGGAGAAGGTCTGGTAGGTCCAGGTCAGCGACGGCGTCCAGTGCACGTCGTGGAAGGTGTAGCCCACGCGCACGCGCCCACCCCAGGCGCGCAGGTCGATGCGGTGGTTGCGCTCGATCGCCAGGTCGGCCGAAAGCAGCCAGTTGCGCAGGTGCCCGGTCGTGGGCGTCAGCTGGAAATACAGGTTGAGCGCCTTGGTGCCATGGCGGCCACCGGGGATGATCGTCGAGGGGCCGATGCCGCCGGGCGCGGCCTGGATGTAGGGCGAGGTGGATTCCAGTACGTGGATGTAGCTGGCGCCGGCGAAGTTGCCGGGCTTGCCGTCCCAGCGCCAGTCCAGGCCCGCCAGGCGGTTGTGGCCGTCGTTGGACTTCAGTTCGTTGGGGGCGATGCGGAACGCGGTGAGGTGGCCCGGCCCGGTCTTGAAGCGGGCGATGGCGGCATGCCGCCAGGCCTTGCGCGGACCGAACTTGAGCGCGCCGCGCTCGAAGCCGCTTTCGCCGCCGGTGGCGATCAGCATGCCGTCTCCCAGCAGCAGCTCGCGCGGCCCCAGCGAGACGTCCCACGTCGGGTCCGCGCCCTGGGTGCGCAGGCCGATATAGCCCGATTCGATCGTGGTGGCGCCCTTGTTGGTGGCGTCGAACGCGTCGGTGCCGCGGGTGAACGAGCCCACCACCGAGGCCAGGCCGTACACGTCGAGGTCGCCGGCATCGTGCACGAAGCTCAGGCCCGGCTTGAAATAGCCTTCCAGCCAGTGCGTGTCCGGGCCGAAGTTCGTCTGCGGGTCGTAGACCCGCGACAGGTCCCAGAACAGGTTGTATTCGGCCACCAGGTTCAGGCCGCCCTCGGCGTGCCAGTTCACCGTGGTGTCGTCCGAGCGCCACAGCACGGTGTCCGGATCGGGTTGGCCGCCGGTCGCCGCGTCCTGCGCGCAGGCGCTGCCCATGCCGGCCAGGACCGCCGCGCATGCCACGGCTTTGACACACCATCCGGGCCTGCCCATCGCAACCTCCTGTGGCGAATCGCCGCAGCGCGTGCGCGACCCTAGGCCCGCGCCCGTCCGTGCCGCGTGACGAGGCATTCAGCTTTGGAATGCCTGTGCAGCTGTGCGTTCGGGCCCGGCTAAGATGCGGCACTGGCCCGGGGGAGGTGAGGCATGCAGGCAATGGCGACGGTCCTGGCGGGCCTGGTGCTGGCGGGCGGCATGGCGCAGCAGGCGCGGGCGTCCGACGCGCCGCAGGGCGATGCCTGCGCGGCCATGGCGGGTGTCCGCGACGCGCGCCTGCGACTGGAGGTCACCGGCGCCGAACGAGTGCCGGCCTCCGCGCCCGGAACCGTGCGCGCCCAGCCCTATCTGCCACCGGTGCCGGTCGCCATCCCGGCTTACTGCCGGCTCTCCGGTCGCATCGACGATCGCACCGGCGCCGACGGCACCCGCTACGGCATCGGCTTCGAACTGGCGTTGCCGCAGGACTGGAACGGGCGCTTCCTGTTCCAGGGCGGTGGCGGGCTCAACGGATCGATCGCGCCGCCGCTGGGCACCACCGGTGCCGGCGACGTGCCCGCGCTGGCGCGGGGCTTCGCCGTGGTCTCCACCGACAGCGGCCACGAGGGCGAGGGCTTCGATGCCTCGTTCATGCGCGACCAGCGCGCCGCGCTGGACTTCGCCCACGCCTCGGTGGGCACCACCACCCAGGCCGCGCGCCTGCTCATCGAGAATTACTACGGCGCGCCGCCCGGTCACTCGTACATGGCCGGCTGTTCCACCGGCGGACGCGAGGCGATGCTCGCCACCCAGCGCTATCCGGAACTGTTCGACGGCGTGCTGGTCACCGCGCCGGCGATGCGCACCGGCTTCTCCAACCTGGCCCTGGCCCATGCCCGCGCCGCCTTCTCCCGCGCCGCGCCGCGCGATGCGCAAGGCCGGCCGCAGCTGGCGCGGACTTTCTCCGCGGCGGACAAGGCGCTGATCCGCGACGGCCTGCTGGCGCAGTGCGATGCGCTCGATGGCCTGGCCGACGGGGTGATCGAGAACGTGCTCGGCTGCCGCTTCGAGCCGGCGCGGCTGCGGTGCGAGGCCGGCAAGCGCGAAGGCTGCCTGGACGCGGCCCAGGTCACCGCCCTGGTCGAGGCGTTCAAGGCCCCGCGCGATGCCGCGGGCGCGCCGCTGTACGTGGATTTCCCCTACGACACCGGCATCGTCCACGAGGGCCCGGGCATCCCCGGCTTCCTGCCCGCCGAGGGCCCGGACGTCCTGGCCGCGGTAATGCCGCAGGCGGAAGGGTTCGACGTGGATGGGCAGGCGCGCCGCGTGCGCGCCGACGCGGTGCAGATGCTCACCGACACCGATGCCTGGACCAACCTCGGCACCTTCCTGGCGCGCGGCGGCAAGGTGGTCTACGCGCACGGGGTCAGCGACCCCTGGTTCTCGGCCTGGGACACGCTGGACTACTACCGGCGCGCCGAGCCGGCCAACGGCGCGCAGGCCTGGCGGGATGCCAGCCGCTTCTACTTCGTGCCGGGCATGGGCCATTGCGGCGGCGGCAGCGCGCGCGACCAGTACGACCTGCTCACCCCGCTGGTGGCCTGGGTGGAGCAGGGCCAGGCGCCGCAGCGGGTGCTGGCACGCGGCGCGACCCTGCAGGGCGAGCGGCCGCTGTGTCCCTACCCGACGCACGCGCACTACCAGGGCGGGGACGTGGCCTCGCCCGACAGCTACATGTGCCGCAACAGCGAGTAGGCCATTAGCGGCGTCGCGCCAGCACGCCGTCGAGCGCCAGCCGCGCCTCGAAGCCGGCCTTCTCCAGCCGCCGCGAGACCTCGCGTGGCACGTCGCGGCCGCTGGTCAGCCGGTTCGGCGTTCCGGTGTAGTGGAACAGCCTGCCGCCCTTGCGCAGCACGCGCGCGAGCTGGTCGTAGAACACCTGCGAATACAGCTCGCCGGCGATGCCGAAACGCGGCGGGTCGTGCAGGATCGCATCGAAGCCGGCGTCGGGCAGGCGTTCGATCTCCTGCGACACATCGCCCTGTTGCAGCCGCAGCCGGCCGCCGTGTTCGGGCGCGTCGGGATCTGGCGACCAGGGGTTGAGCGTGCGCAGCCACAGCACGTCCTCGCTCTTCTCGAACGAGACGATCTCCGCCGCTCCCGCCGCCAGGCAGCAGGCCGCGAAATAGCCCAGCCCCCCGCAGGTATCCAGCACGCGGCGCCCGCGTGGTTCGACCAGTTCCACCTTGCGCCGCGCATCCTCGTACGGTGAGACGTGCGCGGTCGGCAGCATCTTGATGCCGTCGATCTCGAAGGTCGGCGCGCCCCAGGGCGTGGGCACCAGCTTGTACAGCGCGCGGCCGTAGCGCGAGGCGGGCACGAAGGCCGCGCCATCCCAGTAGTGGATGCTGCGTTCCTTGAGGCCGTCTGGATACGGGTAGTCGTGTCCGTCCCAGTGCCAGTGCGCCGGCGCGAGCGCCACCTGCGTGGTGCTGCGGCCCAGGTCCAGCGAGCCGCTCCAGGTGGCGGCGCCGGCGTCGCGCGCCGCGCGCAGCGCCTCGGCGAGATCACGGGTGAGCAGGGGTCCGATGGGCACGGGCGAAGCAGCGGGCGGGGCGCGCTATCGTACCGGCTGCGTGGCGCCGGCGCCGCGCGCGGCGCGACGCTGGATGTCGAATCCGGTCGTGCGGGCTCGTCGTCCTCAGTCCACCAACGCAAGGAACCGCCCATGAGCACTACCAGGCCGACCGGCCCAGCCGCGTATTTTCCTTCCATCGAAAAGACCTACGGGCAGCCCGTCGCGCACTGGCTGGACCTGCTCGCGCGGGCGCCGGGCCTGGGCCACATGCAACAGGTGGCCCTGCTCAAGGACGGCCACGGCCTGGGCCACGGCCATGCCAATGCGCTGGTGGCCTTCCATCGCAGGAGCGGGGCATGAAGCTGCTGTACAGCCGCAACCCGAATCCGCGCCTGGCGGTGGCCACGGCCAGGCAGCTGCGCGCGCCGGTCGCTTTCGAGTTCGCCGCGCCGCTGGCGCCGGGCCAGGCCGAGCGCTACCGCCCGCTCAACCCGGCCCTGCGCCTGCCGATCCTGGTCATGGACGACGGCAGCAGCCTGTGGGAAGCCGATGCGATCGCCTGCCGGCTGGCGCGCGCGACCGGCTCGACGTTCTGGCGCCAGGGGGACGATGAGCCGCGCATGATCCAGTGGCTGAGCTGGGGCAAGGAGAACTTCGTGCGCGCCTGCGACATCGTCCAGTTCGAGCGGGTGACCAGGCAGCGCTACCGGCTCGGAGCGGTGGACGCGGGCAAGGTCGACGAGGGACTTGCGCTGTTCGCCGCCAGCGCCGCCCTGCTCGATGCCGAACTGGCGCGGCGCCCATGGCTGCTGGGCGAGGACATCTCCTACGCCGATTTCCGCATGGCCAGCTTCCTGCCGAACCACGCGCTGGCGGGCCTGCCGCTGGCGGACTATCCGGCGATCGCGCGCTGGTACCGCGGCATCGAGGCGCTCGACGCCTGGCGCGATCCCTTCGCCGGCCTGGACGCGCCGGAGCTGCCGCCGGTGCCGGGCTGAGCAGGCCGGCCGCGCGTCTTGCCACGGCCGCCCGGCCACGGCGCCTAGAATGTGCGCCCCCACATTCCAGGACGCTTCCATGGCCACCTACCTGATCACCGGTGCCAACCGCGGCATCGGGCTGTCGCTCGCCCAGCAGCTCGCCGCGCGCGGCGAGACCATCATCGGCGTGTGCCGGCACGCCAGCGAGGCGCTGGTTGCGACCGGCGCGCAGGTCATCGACGGGGTGGACGTGTCCGATGCCGCGGCGGTCGCGACGCTGCGCGCGCGCGTGGGCGAGCATCGCATCGACGGCCTGGTGCTCAACGCCGGGATCTTCACCAACGAGACCCTGGACGGGCTGGACGCCGACGCGTTCGCGCGCATGCAGCGCCAGTTCGAGGTCAACACCCTGGGCCCGCTGCGCGTGGCGGCCGCGCTGCAGGACCGGCTCTCGCGCGGCGGCAAGGTGGCGATCATCACCAGCCGCATGGGTTCCATCGCCGACAACGGCTCGGGCGCCTACTACGGTTACCGCGCGTCCAAGGCGGCGGTGAACGCGGTGGGCAAGTCGCTGGCGGTGGACCTCGCGCCGCGGGGCGTGGCGGTGGTGCTGCTGCATCCCGGGCGCGTGGCCACCGACATGCTCGGCGGGCAGGGCGACATCGGCCCGGACGAAGCGGCGGCCAACCTGATCGCCCGAATCGACGCGCTGACCCTGGAAGACAGCGGCAGCTTCTGGCACGCCAACGGCACGCCACTGCCCTGGTGAACCCCGACCCCGCGCATCGCGGCCGCGATGCGCGGGGTGCCCATGGCTCAGCGCCGCAGCGCGGCGCCGCGCGTGGCCGATGTGGTCCAGCCGCGGCGGCCGCCCCGCAGCCGCAGCATCGCGGTCTGCACGCACAGGACCAGGGCGAGCAGCGCCGCCATCCACGCCGAGGCCTCCGCGCCCGGCAGCGCGTGGCCGGACTGGCGCACGTACACCGCCACCAGCGCCCACAGCGCGGCCGCCGCGTAGGCCAGGTTGCCGCGCATGGCGTGGTTGAGCCCGAGCAGCACGATGGCCGCGGCTGCGTACAGCCCCAGCGTCGCTTGCAACTGCCCGTTCACCGGCACCACCTCGTAGGCGACCATGACCTGGGCGAGGTTGAGGAACGAGGCCAGGGTCAGCCAGCCGGCATGCAGCGACAGCGGCAGCCAGGCGAAGACGAGCTGGCCGCGCATCGGCGCCGGATCGCGCGAGAGCTGCACCGCGCACCACGCCAGGCAGGCCAGCGCGCCGAAGATCACCAGCAGGCAGGCCCAGAACAGCTGCTGCGAGAACAGCGGCATCCAGACCGTGGTGAGGGCGAAGCCCAGCGCCGCGGCCGGTGCGATGCGGGCCAGGGTGGGATCGCGCCGGCGCATGCCGCTCATCTGCCAGGCCGCGTAGGCCAGGTCGAGCAGGAAGATCAGGCTCCAGATCGAGAACGCATAGCCGGCCGCGACCACCAGGGTGGGATAGCGGTCGGAGATCGTGCCCTGGTCCGGCCCGAAGGCGCCGGTGTTGGACAGCCATGCCACGATCGGCATGGCCAGGGCGGTCAGCAGGACGAGCAGGCGCACGCCAACCCCCGCTTATTCTTCGCCGAAGTTGCGGCTGGCCTGCGCGGCCGGGCGCACGGGCTCGTCGGTGTCGATGCGTTCGCCGGCCAGGACCGGATCGCCATGCGGCGCGGTGCGCGAACCGTGGTCGCCGCGGACGAGGCGACCGTCGGTTTCCTGGTGGCGCTGCCAGGCGCGATAGGCGATGTAGCCGAGGGTGCCGTAGGCAAGCAGCTTGGCGAAGGACATGGCGATGCTCCGTGCGTTGGGTGGGAGGGGGTGCAGGTTGTCGAAGCGGCGGTGATCCGCGCGTGACACGACACGCGATTTTCTGAACGCTGCGCCCGCTTCGGCCGGCAGCCGTCGTGCAGAAGAAAGGCCCCCTGGCGGGGGCCTCTCGGATGACGCACGCAACGGATGCGCCGGACGGCTCAGCGGCCGTCGCCGTCGGCATCGCCCGGCAGGCGGATCTCGACCCGGTGCCAGGCGTCCTTCACCGCATCCTTGGCGTCCTGCCAGGACAGGCGCGAGCTGCCCTTGGCCCGCTCCCAGCCCTGCTCCAGGCGGGTCTCGGTGTCGGCATCCCACTGCGCCCCGGGAGAGAGGCTGCGCGCCTGCGTGCCGTAGCGGTAGGCCGGACGGTAGTCGTCGTAGTCGTAGTCCTCGCGGTAGTACACCGACTCGCTGTACTGCTCGCCGAAGTAGCGGTCGGTGTCCTCGTAGGCGCTGTAGGTGCGGTCGGTGCGTTCCCAGGCATCGCGCACCGCCGGCTGCGCCTGCGGCCAGTCGAGCGTGGACTCGCCGCGGGTCTGGTCCCAGCGCGCCTTCAGTTCGCGCTCGGTGTCGTTCCAGTTGCGGCGTCCGGCCTCGTTGCGGTACTCGGTGCCCAGCCGGTAGGCGGGCGCGTAGTCGCGATCGAAGTCGCGGTCGCGCTGGTAGTAGTCGCGGCTGGTCGCGTCTTCGCGCCAGTAATCCACCTCGGCGGTCGGATCCACGCGCTCGGCGATGGCCTTGCCGCCCGAGGCGCCACCCACCGCGCCGATGCCGCCGCCGATCAGGGTTCCGATGGGGCCGAACAGGCTGCCGATCGCGGCACCGGCGATCGCGCCGGCGGTGCCGCCGGCGGCCACGCCCAGCGGATGCGAACCGGGCGCGCCAGTGATGGGATCGGGGTTGGTGTCGTGCTTGTTCATCGTGGGGGACTCCGGCGGTTGGGGGACGTGCGGCGATGATGCGCGGGGGTTCGTGGATGGTCCGTGCAGGTCGCGTCGTGGCCGGTTAACGCGCGGCATCGCGCGCGCTGGGCCACAATGGAGGTCCTGCGTCTTGGTCGAAGGGGATGCCATGACCGCTGGAAGCACTGCCGGTCGCGGGCACGACGCGCCCGCCGGCGAGGTCTCGATGCGGGGGGACATGCGCCTGGCGCTGCGTCGCCAGGGCGAGGAACTGCAGGTGCGGGTCACCGGCCCCAACACCCGCGCCAACACCTTCGGCTACTGGCGCGCGATCGCCGGGGCGATCCAGGCGCGGCCCGCCGGGCTGCTGTTGCTGGTCGACGAACTGGAAGGCCCGGCCCTGTCGGCGCAGGACTGGCGCGCGCTGGTCGCCGAGGTCGGCCCGCGCCTGGGGCGCTTGCGGGTGGCGCACGTCAAGCCGCGCGGGGTCGATACCGTCGAGCACTGCATGCTTTCGGCGCTGGACTCGGGGCTGGAGGCGCAGGTCTTCGCCGACGTGCGCGCCGCCAGCCTGTGGCTGCGTTACGGCGATTGCGAGGCCGAGCCGCGGCCCGACGCCTGATCCGCGTCGGGGCGGCGGCCGTGACCACCGGCCCGTGCGCTCTCAGCCGCGCGGAACGAGCGGGGCCGAGCCGTTGCTGCGGCGCGGTGTGCTGGCCGATTGCGTCTGCTTCCAATGGCGCATCAGCTCGCGCAGCGCCTCGGGCTTGGCCTGCGACGGCGTCGCCCCGGCCTGGTTGAGCCGGTTCTCGCCATGGCAGCCGGTGCAGGTGCGGATCTCGCCCGGCTGCAGGGTCACCCACACGCGCTCGCGCACCAGCGGCTCGCCGGCCGCGTCGGTGGTCTGCCAGGTCAGCGCGCGGCTGGCCGGCACGAACACCGCCGACGAACCATCGCGCGCGATCGCCACGCTGCCCGCCGGCGCACCCGTGCGGACCGGGTTGGCCGCCACCGTGGATGGCTGCGCCAGAACGCGGCGGCCGGCCTTGAAGCTGTCGTAGGCGCGGACCTGGTTGCCCTGGAACACCTGGAAGTGGGCGATCTCGTAAAGCCGGCCCGTGCCGTTGACCGTGCGCGTGCCGCCCGGCACCTGCAGGTTGTAGGGCTGCTGGCGGTCGGCCTGGTCGCGGCTGGTCTGGTTGCGCACCACCACCAGGGCCAGGCCCTGGGCGCGCATCCACTGGCGCAGCGCGGTCTCGTCCACCTGCTCCTCGGCCAGCACCGCGCGCTCGGGCGCGGCCAGGGCGAGGGTGGGCGCCGGCGGCGGCGTGCGCGCGACGACCTCGGCCGGGTCGATCTCCCACAGCAGGCCGCTGTAGGTGGCCTGCGAGCCGGGCGTCCACCAGGTCACCGACTTGGAGATGCCGCTGGTCAGCGGCGTGCCCGGCGTGAGCAGGCCGCTGGCGTCGGGCTCGAGGTTGCGCAGGCGCAGCTCGATGCCCGCGGAGAACGTGTTGCTGGGCGTGTAGCTGGCCACGACGGCGCCCGAAGCGGTCGGCAGCGGATTGCGGTAACGCCCGCCGCTCGCGGTGGCCGGCGTGATCGTCATCTGGTGCGCGGCCAGTGTGGGGGCGGAAGAGACGCGCATGATCCGGCCCGAGGCGCCTTCGCCGAACTCGTTGGCGTGCACGCCGAGCAGGGTCCCGGGTGCGCGCGGATCCTCGCGCAGGTGGAACAGGCCCGAGTCGATGTCGATCTCGGTGCGGTTGGCGCGCAGGCTCGCCGCGACGCTGTCGGACAGCGCCGCATCGGCGACGAACGAACGCGGGATGTAGTCGAACGAGAGTTCGTGGCGGCCGATGTGGTTGAGCGTGAGCTCGTCGGTGCCGTCCTGGTTCATCTGCCAGGGCGTGAACAGGTTGTAGGTGTAGCCGTTGACCTGGCCGTAGCTGGTCGCCTGCGAGCGCTCGCGCGGTTCGGGGAAGAACTCGTTGCGCGCGGACAGCCTGGCGGCATTGGCCGCCTCGCTGGCGAAGTTGACCGCGCCGAAGATGTCCAGCCCCTGCTGGTCGCGCTGCAGGTGGTCCCAGCGGGTGAACACCACCCGGCCATAGCTGTCGATGCTCGGGCTGAACACGCCGCTGGGCGAATGGTTGAGGATGCGCAGCGCACCGGAGGCCGGTTCGAGGCTGTAGATGCCGGTGATCGTCGGCGTGCTCTCGTACTCGTCCAGCTGCGGATACAGGTGCGCCTCGCCGCCGCGCGGGCGGTCGGAGGTGAACAGGATGCGATCGTCGCTGGCGTACAGCGGCGAGACGTTGTTGTAGGCGGTGGGCTGGTTGGCGACGCGGGTGATGCGCGCGACCTGGCCGCGCGCCAGCCCGGTCACTTCGTACAGCTGCCACTTCGCAACGACGTCCTGGTGCTGCCGCGGCGGCGCGCCGACCAGCATGCTGAAGACCGCGCGGGTGCCGCTCCAGTGCACGGTGGGCTCGCGCACGGCGATGGCGTTGGCGCCCTGCAGCCCGTCCATGCCGTAACCGGCCTCGCGGGTGAGGTTGCGCAGCGTGCCGTCGGGGTAGCGGATCATCAGGTCGCCGCCGCGCGGCACCGCGGCGATGTCGGGCAGGTGGTTGGCGAAGGTCGACATCCGGCTGGCGAAAGGATCGGCGCTGCCGTTGCCGTTGATCGGCACCTGGGTGACGAACAGGATCGGGTTCTGCACGGCCGCCTTGGCCGCGACCTGGGCGGTGGCCGCCGAGGTGACGCGGGCAGCGGCGCTGGTTGCCTGCGCCTCGGGTGCTTCGGCCGGCGACACGGCCACCTGCTGCTGGCACGCGGCCAGGCACGCGGCCAACAGGGGAAGGGTGGCCAGGCGCAGGGGCCGGCCGGTGGAACGGGGGAATCGGGGCATGGACAGGGCTGCCGGATGGTCGACTGGGACCCGAAGCACGTCCCGCCGGTACGGGGGCGCCGGCGATCCTGGTCGCACGGACAGGCGCCCGCACGGTGCCGCTTCGGCACTGAAGGTCTGCAACTGGGTTCTCTCCCCGCGGCCATTGTGTGGCCCAGCGGCCGGCGAGGGCAAATGCCGTGGCGCCGGCGTGGCGGCCGGCAGGCGCCCGCAACGGTCAGCCGGAGGTGCCTGCGACCCCGGGCCGCGACCGCCTCTGGTGGTGGGTCAGGCGCAGGGCGGCCACCGCCGCCAGCCAGCCGACGATCAGCGCGATCACCGCCTTCTGCGCCAGCCCGCGCGGCAGGTCGCGCCACAGCGCGAGCACCCAGATCGCCGCGAAGCAGGCCAGCGCCCAGGCCAGCAGCCAGCGCGCCTGCGCGCGCCAGTGCCGATCGCGGCGCAGGCCTATCGCCTGCAGCACCATGGCGGTGGTGGCGAACAGGAACGCGCCCTGGGCGCTGATGCCGTGGACCAGGCCTTCGAGGCTGGGGCCGGCGCCGGGCAGGTCCATCCCGGCATAGGCGGTGGTCGACAGGCACAGGCCGGCCAGCACGAACATCAGCAAGGGCGCCGCGCTGCGCGCTGCCGGGTCGATGCTGCGCCACGCGTCCCAGGCCAGGCCGACCATGGCCACCGACAGCGCCACGTAGGCCGCCCGCAGCAGCCAGCCCCAGGGGCCGATGAGGTACAGGCTCATCTGGCTGGCGACCGGGTCGAGTTCGGGCCGCAGCAGGTGCAGGGCGAGTGCCGCGGCGAGAAAGCAGGCCAGCCCTGCGGCGGCGAGTGCGGGCCAGAAGGCGGTGGGGGAACCGGTGACGGAAACGGTCGCGGGTCGGGGCATGGGCGCGTGCGTGCCTGCGCAGGAGCGGGGCGATCTTGTAGCACGCGCCTGCAGCGCCCGGCGCGGACTCAGCGCCGGAACCGGACCTCGCCCTGGAAGCTGACCATCCACTGCACTCCGAAACGGTCGGTCAGCGTGCCGTAGAGTTCGGCCCACTCGGTGCGCTGCAGCGGCATGGTGGCGCGGCCGCCGGCCGACAGCGCGTCGAACAGGCGCCGCGCCTCGGCCGCGTCGTCGGCCTCCATCACCATGTGGATGTTGTTGCCCACCCGCACCGGCTCGCCGCCCACCGCGTCGGTGCCCATCAGCATCGCCGGGCCGATGGGCAGGGCGATGTGGGCGATGCGATCGGCGTCCGCTTCCGCCACGCCCATGTTGCCGGGGAAGTCGCGATAGCGCAGCAGCATCGGGAACTGCCCGCCGAACACCGAGCGGTAGAACTCGAAGGCCTGGAGCGTGTTGCCGGGGAAGTTGAGGTAGGGATTGACGGCCTGGACCATGCTGCTCTCCTGGAAGAGGGGAAGGCGTGC
>Ga0233375_1000833_pt1 | contig 15190 bp, 14 predicted proteins | sample ElkDunMinimDraft_10_FD_191539 | JGI IMG/M metagenome (GOLD analysis project Ga0233375, IMG submission 191539) | Fecal eukaryotic communites from dung pellets of Tule Elk in California, USA - Elk Dung E16 | ecosystem: Host-associated > Mammals > Digestive system > Large intestine > Fecal | place... | reverse complement strand
TCGGCCGTTCTGCTGGTGATCCTGCTGACGGGTGTGGCGGCCTGCCGCATCGAGCCGGTCCCGATCAACGATCCCGGTCCCTTCACCGCCGGACCCTGGCTGTGGCAGTGGCAGTCGACCGGCCCGCTCGACACCGACGCCGCCGCCGCCGTGTTCCTGCTCGACCCGGTGACGACCACCTCGACCGAGACCGGGCTGCTGCGCGCCCGGGACCGCCGGCTGATCTGCCAGATCAGTGCCGGGACCTACTCGAGCGCCGACCCTGACGCCGACCGTTTCCCGGCATCGGTAAGCGGCCGCGGCACCGGAGACGACGGCGCCCGGTGGGTGGACGTACGGCAGTGGGAGATTCTGGAGCCGATCATCGCCGACCGGCTGCGGCTCTGCCGCGGCAAACGGTTCCACGCGGCGGCACTGACCGGCCTGGACGGCTACGCGCACAGTTCGGGGTTCCGGCTGACCTACGACGACCAGATCCGGTTCAACCGGCGGGTGGCGGAGCTGACCCGGTCGGTGGGCCTTTCCCCCGGCATGGTCGACAACCTCGACCAGGTGGCCGCGCTCGCCCCCGACTTCGACTTCGCCGTCACCCAGGAGTGCGTACGGCTGCGGCGCTGCGTGAAGCTGCTGCCCTTCACCGAGGCCGGCAAGCCGGTGCTGCACGTCGAGTACGACCGGGCGCCGACCGACTTCTGCGTGACCGGCCTCGGCTACGGCTTCTCGTCGATGCGCAAGAACCGCTCCCTGGACGCCTGGCGGGACCCCTGCCCGATCGCGTGAACTCCACCGCCGGTCAGCGGCACCGCGACGAGGTCGGACAGTGCCGGGAGGCCGGACGGTGATCAGCTCAGGCGTCGCGCGTGCGCGTGTCGCGGCGATCACGGGGCAGGCCGGACCGGTGCAGGGGCCGGATCGGACGGTGCGGGGGCGGTCTCAGGCGGTGCGGGGGCGGGGCCGGGGCTGGCAGCGGGGGCAGCTGAACGAGGAGCGGTTCATGAACGCCTCGCGTCGGATCGGCGCACCGCACCGGCCGCAGGGCTCCCCCTCGCGGCCGTAGACGTTCAGCGCCCGGTCGAAGTAGCCACTCTCGCCGTTGACGTTGACGTAGAGCGCGTCGAAGCTGGTCCCGCCGGCGGTGATCGCCTCGCCGAGGACGTCCCGGACGTGGCCGAGCAGGCGCTGCGCCGCCGGCCCGGTCAGGGTGTCGGTGGCCCGGTTGCCGTGCAGCCGGGCACGCCAGAGCGCCTCGTCGGCGTAGATGTTGCCGACCCCGGAGATCAGGGTCTGATCCAGCAGGGCGCGCTTCACCTCGGTACGCCGTCGCCGCAGCCCCGCGGCGAAGGCCGCGTCGGAGAAGAGCGGATCCATCGGGTCCCGCGCGATGTGGGCGATCTCCGCCGGCAGCTCCGCGCCGCCTTCGGAGAGCATCAGCCCGCCGAAGGTCCGCTGGTCGACGAAGCGCAGCTCCGGCCCGTCGTCGTCGAAGCCGAACCGGACCCGCAGGTGCTTCTCGTCGGGAGTCTGCGGCGGTTGCAGCAGCAGCTGGCCGGACATGCCGAGGTGGCCGATGACGGCATCGCCGCTGTCCAGCGGCAGCCAGAGATACTTGCCCCGGCGCCGTACGTCGGTGATGGTGCGTCCGGCGAGGGCCGCCGCGAAGTGCGCCGGGCCGGGCAGGTGACGCCGTACGGCGCGCGGGTGCCGGACCTCGACGCGGGCGATCCGGCGGTCGACGACCCACTGGGCCAGGCCCTGCCGGACCGTCTCCACCTCGGGCAGCTCAGGCACCGGCGGAGCCCGCCCCCGGCACCTGCCCGGCCGGTGCCGGATCACCGCTGTCGTTGTCCGGCCCGATGCCGGCGACGGAGACGACGCCGGGGTCCGGAGCGACACCGGCGACGGAGACGACATCGGGGTCCGATGCGACGACGGCGTCGGATGCGGCTGCGGGGTCCGGGGCGCCCTCGGCGGTCGTGTTCCGGTCGGTTCCGGCCGCGCCCTCACCGGCCGGGCCGGCGAGCGTACGCCAGGCCGCCTCGGCCGCCCGCTGCTCGGCCTCCTTCTTGCTGCGCCCCTCGGCCCCGCCGTAGCGGACCCCCGCGACGATCACCCAGGCGGTGAAGGTCTTCAGATGGTCCGGGCCCTCCTGGTCGATGCGGTACTCCGGCACGCCGAGGCCCCGGGCCGCGGTCAGCTCCTGCAGGCTGGTCTTCCAGTCCAGCGAGGCGCCCCGGTTCGCCGACTCCGCCATCAGCGGGTCGAAGAGCTTGTGGATCGCCTTCGCGGTGGTGTCCAGGCCGTACTGGAGGTAGATCGCGCCGATCAGCGCCTCCAGGGTGTCGGCGAGGATGCTCGCCTTGTCCCGCCCGCCGGTGGTCTCCTCGCCCTTGCCGAGCAGCAGGTACGCCCCCAGACCGTCCGGCCCGAGCCCGCGGGCGACCTCGGCGAGCGCGCGCATGTTGACAACGCTGGCCCGCAGCTTCGCCAGCTGCCCCTCGGGCAGGTCGGGGTGGTTGAGGAAGAGCGCGGTGGTGATCACCACGCCGAGCACCGAGTCGCCGAGGAACTCCAGCCGCTCGTTGGTGGGCAGCCCGCCGTTCTCGTAGGCGTAGGAGCGGTGGGTCAGGGCACGCTCGAGCAGCTCGGGGTCGATCGTCACCCCGAAGGCGTCCTCGAGGTGGCTCACGTGCACCCGGCGCCGCTTGTCGATGGTCATGCGGTTACCTCTTGCGATCCGATGAGTTCGGCCAGCAGGCCGGAGATGACAGGCACGGCCCGCCTGCGGTGCAGGTGGGCGGCGAGGGCGATGCCGGAGGCGACATCGGCGGCGGTGGCCGCGCCGTGGCAGACGACGGCGGTGCCGCCGACACCGAGCAGCGCCGCGGCTCGGGGCGCGCTGCCGTACGCGGGGGGACCACCGGCCATGGCGTACGCGCCCTCGATGGCTTTGAGCAGCACGTTGCCGGTGAAGCCGTCGGTGACGACCACGTCGGCGCGGCCGCCGACGCAGACGTCGTAGCCCTCGACGAGGCCGACGTACCGGCCGTCGCGGGGCAGGGTGAGGGCGGAGAGCAGGGGGTCGGCGGCGCGGCGGGCGGGGTCGCCCTTGCCCGTTTCGGTGCCGACCGAGAGCAGTCCGACGCGCGGGCCGGCAACGCCGTGGCCGACAGCGGCGAAGGCCGAGCCGAGCAGGGCGTGGTGGGCCAGCGCGGCCGGCCGCGGCTCCATCGAGCCGCCCACGTCGAGCAGCACCACGGGACCGTCGACGGCCGGCACGGTGGCGACCAGCGCGGGGTGGCGTACCTGCGGCCAGCGGCCCAGTTCGAGGGCCGCGGCCGTGACGGAGGCGCCGGTGGAGCCGGCGGAGACGAAAGCGTCGGCCTCGCCGGAGCCGACGGCGGCCACGGCGGCGCGGACGGTGTTGCCGGGACGGGCCGCGCCCCGTGGGTCGTCGGCCATCCGGATGCCGTGCTGGACCGGCCGCACGGTGACCCGGTGGCGTTCGGCCACGCCGAGCATGGCGAAGAGCCCGTGGGTGGCCTCGGGAGGGCCCACGAGCAGCAGGTGGAGGTCGGGATCTGCGCGCAGCGCCTGCAGAGCGCCGTCAACCACTACGGCGGGAGCATTGTCCCCGCCGAGGAGGTCGACGGCGATCCGGGCGGCGCCCGGCCCCTCGCCGCCGATCGGAGGAACCCGATCGGGGCCGGCGGGGGCCGGCGCACCGGACAGCAGCCGGGACGTGCGCGCCGCCCGACCGGAGGTCGACGGCGACGTCACTTGGCGTCCGCGTCAGACCTCGAGGACCTGACGGCCGTTGTACGTGCCGCAGACGGAGCAGGCGGCGTGCGGCAGCTTGGGCGACTTGCACTGCGGGCACGCCACAGTCGCGACCGCCGTCGCCTTCCAGTTCGCCCGGCGGGACCGGGTGTTGCTGCGCGACATCTTGCGCTTCGGGACGGCCACGGTTCTTACTCCTCTTGACTGGTCAGTTTCGACAGGCTCGCCCAGCGTGGGTCGATCTCGTCATGGCTGTGGTCAGCCGGCAGATCATCCCCGTGCACCCCACATTCGGGGCACAACCCTGGGCAGTCCTGCCGGCAGAGCGGGTTGGTCGGCAGCTTGAGCACCACCGCGTCCCGCAAGGCCGGCTCAAGGTCGAGCAGGTCACCCTGCATTCGGCCTATCTCGTCCTCGTCGGTGGTGGCATCCGTGGTGCTGTTCTCGTACGCGTACAGCTCCTGGATGTCCACCGTGATCGAGTCGTCGATCGGGCGGAGGCACCGCCCGCACTCGCCCCGGACAGCGCCGGAGACGGTCCCCGAGACGAGCACACCCTCGGACACCGACTCGAGCCTCAGATCGAGGCTCAGGTCCGCGCCCTCCGGCACGCTGATCAACTCCAGGCCGAGGTCCGCCGGTGCCGGCACCACCCGCTGGACCGTACGCAACGCACCAGGGCGACGCGGCAGTTCCCTCGTGTCGAGGACCAGCGGCGCCTTGGGATCGAGTTGGCTTGACGAGTGTTTGGGCATAGTCAGACTCCGGCCTGTGAGAGGGCCGACGAATCAGGTTACCCGGACCAGGTCCGGACCGTCGAATCGGGGTTGCCGGCCACCACATACGGTACCGATCGGTCCCGTGACCGGGGCCATCGGACTCAGAACGGCAGCGGACGATCCGCCTCGTCGCCGCCGAACGTGCCGATCTCGCGCAGCGCGTGCATCTTGTCGCGGCCCCGCTCGATCGAGGCGAGCGCCCGGGTGAGGAACTGCTCGAAGTTGGCCAGCGCCGTGTCGACGTAGTCGTCGACCTCGGTGCGCAGCCGCTGGGCCTCGGCCCGGGCCTCGGCGACGATCCGCGCCCCCTCGTGCTCGGCCGAGACGGTGATCTCGTTGACCGAGACCAGGCGGGCGTGCTCGGCCTCCGCCTCGGTGATGATCCGGTCGGCCTCGCGCTTGCCGGCCTCCATGATCTTGTCGCGCTCCTCCAGCAGGGCCGAGGCCCGGCGCAGGTCCGCGGGGAGTTCCACGCGCAGCTCGTCGAGGGCGGCGATCATCTCGCCGCGGTCGACCATGCAGTTGTTGCGCGACATCGGGACGGAACGCGCCGTCTCCAGAATGCCGATCAGCTCGTCGATGCGGTCGAGCGGGTCCACCGGTACACCACTCCTGTCGTTCGGTCGGCCGACCTCCATCATGCGGGGTCGGGCCGCAATACTGCTCCCCCAATGATGCGGTTCGCGACCGGCGTCCGGATGATCCCCGGCTCCTGCGGCGCGTCGTCGGCTCCGACGCGGTCAGCCGGCGGGCGGTACGAGGCGCTGCCGCAGCGCGGTGTGGACAAGCTCCGGCACGTGCGCGGAGATGTCGCCGCCCCACTTGGCGACGTCCTTGATGAGGCTGGACGAGATGAAGGAGTACTGCGGGTTCGTCGGCATGAAGAGGGTCTCGACGGACGCCAGGCCCAGGTTCATCTGGGCCATCTGCAGCTCGTAGTCGAAGTCGCTGACCGCTCGCAGCCCCTTGACCAGCACCGCTGCTTCCTGGGCGCGGCAGAAGTCCACCAGCAGGCCGCGAAAGGACTCCACCCGGACGTTGCCGAACCGCGCCGTCACCTCACGGAGCATCTCGATGCGCTCCTCGATGGTGAACAGCCCGGTCTTGGACTGGTTGATCAGCACTCCGACGATCACCTCGTCGAAGAGCCGACTGGCCCGGCCGATGATGTCGAGGTGACCGTTGGTGACCGGATCGAAGGAGCCGGGACAGACCGCACGTCTCATGATCGGCGACCGTACCAAAGAGTTGCCTCCCCGTAACGCCTGCTGCGCAGCCCGGTGATGCCCTCCACCCACTGGAAGTCGCGGGTGCGGCGGGAGCGCTCGACGACCACCAGCGCCTCCTCGGCCAGCCAGCCACCGGTGACCAGGGTGGTGAGCAGGTCGGTGATCTCGGTGTCGGGGACGGCGTACGGGGGGTCGGCGAAGACCATGTCGTACGGGTCGCCGTCGGGTCCGGCGGCGAGCACCTGCGCGACGCGGGCGGTGGCCAGCCGGGCGGCGGGTGCGGCCCGCAGGGTGGCGATGTTCTCCCGTATGACGCGTGCGGCGCGCGGGTCGGACTCGACCAGCAGCACGTGCTCGGCGCCCCGGGAGAGCGCCTCCAGGCCGACCGCGCCGGAGCCGGCGTAGAGGTCGGCCACGCGGGCGCCGTCCAGGTCGAGATGCGACCCGACGGCGCTGAAGAGCGCCTCGCGGACCCGGTCCGAGGTGGGGCGGGTGCCGGAGCCCGCCGGGGTGGCGATGCGCCGCCCGCCGTAGACGCCGGCCACGATCCTGGTCATCGCGGGCCCCTGGTCACAGTCACGCTCCGAGAGTACGCACCGCGGGTCGGCACCAGCCGCGGCCCACCTACCGACACCGGGCCGAGCGGATCCGGCCGCATGACGGAGGGATATGCCACCGAACCCACGAACCCTTTACCCGCGGACTCCCGACATCAGCAGGCCGGCACGGCGATGGAATTTGACAAAGCAAAGAGATAGCAGTCGGCCGAATTTCACTTCACCCGCCAGCAACTATTTCCGTAGGTCAATCATTCGGCCGGCCAAATCAATCTCGACGCGCAACTCCCCCATCCACAGCCGACCGCGCGCCAACCCCCCGCACGGCGCGGCACATTGGACTCGCCGCAGCTCAGAACCGGCCTCGACGCGCAGGTCAGCCGCCCGGGTGATGCACCCTCCTCCGATCGGCGAAGCTTTCGATTGCTTGTCCACACTGTTCACTCCGCGCGGACGAGATGAATTGCGACAGCGCCGCGACAGCGTCACTCAACGACATCACGACACAGCTCGATGATCCACCGCGCGCGACTGTCCGATTACCGAGCGACCACCAAAAATCACGGATCGGCATCTGGTTCCTGTGGGCTGGCTAAAGAAACGACCCGATCGCTAATGTCTGGCGCTGTACGGGTCGACGCCGATCTCATTCGGGCAAATGGCAGCCGAATTGCCGCTTTTCTGGCCCTGACAGGCTGTCGGCCGGTAATACATCGAATCCCTATCACGTGGAGTAGACGTGAATCGTCCCAAGCTCTCGATCCGGCGAAGCGTGGCCCTGGCCGCGACCGGCGCCGTGATCGGAATGGCCGGCGTGGCGCTGACCGCCGCCCCCGCCGCCGCCCACCACCCGGAGATCTCCGGCACCTACTGCAAGACCAAGATCGGCGAAGACCGCAAGGGCAACCCGACGTACGCGTACGAGTACACCTGGACCGTCGGCAACAGCGAGCGGGTCGCCGCCACCGTCACCCGGGTCCAGCCGAACGGCGTGGGCCAGATCGTGGTCGGCGCGACCCTTCCGGCGCGCGGCGAGGGCTACCTCGGCGGCACCGAGACTCGTAGCAGCGCCAGCGGTTCGCTGACCGTCGAGGCCCAGTGGAAGTACGACAAGAAGACCTACAAGGAGGCGCGCACGGTCAAGGCCAAGAGCGCCGGCACCTGCGCCCCGAAGCCGACGCCGACGCCGACCCCGACGTCGACGCCGACCCCGGAGCCGACGACCGAGCCGACCCCGGAGCCCACCACGGAGCCGACCCCGGAGCCGACCCCCACCGAGACCGAGCCGACGACGGACCCGACTCCGTCCGAGCCGGCGCCGACCGTGCCGCCGACCGACCCGCTGCCGCCGGCCGAGCCGGTCTTCACTCTCGAGCACACCTGTGACGAGATGATCTTCGGTATCGACAACCCGGAGGGCAGCGAGTACGGCACGCTCAGCTTCGTGCTCACCCCGAACGTCGGCGAGGCGCAGACCCTGACCGTCGCGCCGGGCGAGAGCAAGACTGTCTCGTTCCCCGCCTCCGAGGGCCTGGTCGTCACCCCGTCCTTCTCGGACCCGGCGCACGCCGCGTCGATCGCCGCCGCGCCGAGCGAGAGCGAGAACCTCGACGGGATCGCCTGGGAGCAGCCGGAAGACTGTGACGCCGGCAGCGGTGGTGGCCTGCCGGTGACCGGCGCGGCCGCGGGCGGCATCGCCGCCGGCGCCGCCGTGCTGCTCGCCGCCGGCGCCGCGCTGTTCATCACGGCCCGTCGTCGCCGGGTCCGCTTCACCGCCTGATCGCACCTGATCGCCTGAAGTGACACGAGGGCGTGCCGACTCCGGTCGGCACGCCCTCACCTTTTTGCCGGTCGCCCATCGGCGGGCGACCGTGACCGGCAAGGACGAGTTCACGACAGCTGGGTCAGCTGATCACAACAGGCAGTGACGAAAGATCACGGATAGGTATCGCCTTCCTTTCAGGAACCTGAAAGTCATGCCTGTTCATCGATATGGTGGCTCGCGGTGCGGCCGACGTGCCGGCGGGCGGCAAGCCCGCCGAGCTGCACAATCCCTTCGACGGCCCACAGCGCACCTGAACGATCATTGATCCCTCGTCCAGTGGAGTAGACGTGAACCGTCTCAAGTCCTCGATGCAGCGCACCGCGGCCGTCGCCGTCGCGCTGCTCATCGGTGTGTCCGGCGTGGCGCTGACCGCAGGCGCCGCCGCCGCCACCGACCGGAACCCGCACCACACGAACGGGCACAAGATCGAACACCGCGGCTGGTGCAAGCCGAAGCACCCCAAGCCGACCAAGTCCCCGACGCCGAGCCCCTCGTCCCCGAGCGCCAGCCCGACGCCGAGCGAGAGCCCCAGCGAGTCGCCGACACCGAGCCCGACCGCCTCCACCACCCCGGAGCCGACTCCCACTCCCGAGCCGACTGCCACCCCGGAGCCGACCGGCACCCCGGGCCCCGACCCCACCGGCACACCGGCGCCGGGTGAACCGATCGACACCCTGATCCACACCTGCGACGAGATGGTCTTCCAGCTGGAGATTCCCGCCGACGGTGCGGCGATGACCGTGGTGCTCACCCCCAACCGGGGCGAGGCGAAGACGCTGAGTGTCAAGCCCGGCGAGGTCGACCACGTCTCCTTCGCCACCTTCGACGGCCTGGTCGTGACGCCCTCGCTGGCCGACGGCACCGAGGGCGACCCCATCGCCTGGGAACGGCCGGCGGAGTGCGACGGCGGCACCGGCGGAGGTCTGCCGGTGACCGGCGCCGCCGCCGGTGGCCTGGCCGCCGCCGCTGCCCTGCTACTCGCCGCCGGTGGCGCGCTATTCCTGATGGCCCGCCGCCGCCGGATCAGCTTCACCGCCTGACCGGTACGCCGATCGGCACGACGGGGCGGGTGACCTCCGGGTCGCCCGCCCCGCTCGCCGCGCAGGGCCTCAGCCCTTTTCCAGGTACTCCGCGCGCTCGGCGTCGACCAGGGCCGCGACCGACGCCGCCAGCGCCGGGTGCCGCACCAGCTCCGGGTCCTCGCCGACCAGCTCCGCCGCCTCGGCCCGGGCGTCGCGGATCAGGTCGGCGTCCTTCAACAGCGACAGCAGCCGCAGATGCGAGCGCCGTCCCGACTGCGTCGCGCCGAGCACGTCCCCCTCGCGGCGCTGCTCCAGGTCCAGCTCGGCCAACTTGAACCCGTCCACCGTGGAGGCGACCGCGTCGAGCCGTTCCCGGGCCGGCGAACCCTCCAGCGCCTCGGTGACCAGCAGGCAGAGGCCGGCCGCGGAGCCCCGGCCCACCCGGCCCCGCAGCTGGTGCAGCTGCGACATGCCGAACCGGTCGGCGTCCAGCACGATCATCACCGTGGCGTTCGGCACGTCGACGCCGACCTCGATCACCGTGGTCGCCACCAGCACGTCCAGCTCACCGGCGGCGAAGCCGCGCATCACGGCGTCCTTCTCGTCGGCCGGCAGCCGGCCGTGCAGGAGGCCGATCCGCAGCCCGTGCAGCGGGCCCTCCGCCAGCAGCGGCGCCACCTCGGTCACCGCCAGCGGCGGCCGGCGACCCGAGTCGTCCGCGGGTGGTGGCTCCTCCTCGGCCGCGCCCGCCTCCCCGATCCGAGGGCAGACGATGTACGCCTGGTGACCGGCGGCCACCTCTTCCTTCAGCCGCCGCCAGGCCCGGTCCAGAAAGGCCGGCTTCTCCGCTGCCGGCACGACGTGCGAGGCGATCGGCGAGCGACCCTTCGGCAGTTGCGACAGGGTCGAGACCTCCAGATCGCCGTAGACGGTCATCGCCACCGTGCGCGGGATCGGCGTGGCGGTCATCACCAGGACGTGCGGCGGTTGCGCGGCCTTGGCCCGCAGCGCGTCGCGCTGCTCGACCCCGAAGCGGTGCTGCTCGTCGACGACCACCAGCCCCAGGTCGGCGAACTCGACCCCCTCGTAGAGCAGAGCGTGCGTACCGATCACGATTCCGGCGCGGCCGGAGGAGATCTCCTCCTGGGCCCGGCGGCGCGCGGCCGCCCCAAGCGACCCGGTCAGCAGCTCCACCCGGGTGCCGGCGACGTCGCCGTCCAACTCACCGGCACGGCCGAGCGGGCCCAGCAGGTCCCGCATCCCCCGGTGATGCTGGGCGGCCAGCACCTCCGTGGGCGCCAGCAGCACCGCCTGCCCGCCGGCGTCGACCACCTGCAGCATCGCCCGCAGCGCACAGACCGTCTTGCCGGAACCCACCTCACCCTGCAGCAGCCGGTGCATCGGATGCGCCGTGCCCAGATCCTCGGCGATCTCCTCGCCGACCCGGCGCTGGCCGTCGGTCAGCTCGTACGGCAGCCGGTCGTCGAAGGCCGCGAGGACGCCGTCGGGGCGCAGCGGACGGGGACGCGCCGGGGCGGCGGAAGCGCGGAGCTTGCGCTGCACCAGGGTCAGCTGCACGGCGAATGCCTCGTCCCACTTGAGCCGGTGCCGCGCCCGGTACAGCGCCTCCGTGCTGGTCGGCCGGTGGATCTCCCGCAGGGCGTCGCCGAGCCCCATCAGCTTCCGCTCGCCCCGCACTGTCACCGGCAGCGGATCCTCGGGCATCGTCACGGTGTCCAGCACCACCCGTACGCAGCGGGCGATCACCCAGGTCGGCACCGCCGCCGCAGCCGGGTAGACCGGGATCAGCGCTCCGGCGAACTCCTCGATCTCCTCGGTCGCGGCCTCCCCGTCGCCGGTCTCGCCGAGCAGCACGTACTCGGGTCCGTTGAGCTGCCGTGCGCCGCGGAACTCGGTGACCTTGCCGGCGAAGAGCCCCCACCGGCCGGGGCGCAGTTCGCGCTCCCGCCAGGCCTGGTTGCCGAAGAAGGTCAGCGTCAGCTGGCCACCGGAGCCGTCGGTGACGACAACCTCCAGCAGGCTGCCGCGGCGCTGGCGCATCGGCCGTACGGTGGTGCGCTGCACCTGGCCCAGGACGGTGACCTGCTCGCCGACGTCCAGGGCGCGGATGTCGGTGTGCTGGCCGCGCTCGTCATAGCGGCGCGGGAAGTGGTAGATCAGGTCGCCCGCGGTGTGCAGGTCGAGCCGGTCGGCGAGGGCCTTGGCCGTCTTCGCCCCCACCAGGGTCTTCAGCGGCGTGTCGGTGCCGCTCGCCACGACGGTCATTCCACCCCCACCAGCAGCGGATAGTCCGGTTGGCCGCCGACGAAGCACTGCACTTCGACAAAGGGCCAACGGTTGCGCAGGTACTCGTGGACGGCCTCGCCGAGCCCGGCGGGGGCCCGCTCCCCGACGAGCAGGGTGACCAGTTCCCCGCCGCCGCCGAGCATCCGGTCCAGCAGGGCGATCGCCGTCGCGGGCAGGTCGGCGCCGATCAGGTGCACCTCCCCCTCGACCAGGGCCAGCACGTCACCGGGCCCGCACGCGCCGGCGACCGTCAGCGCCTCGCGCGAGGCGACGCAGAGGGCCGCGGACCGGCACGCCCCGGCCGCCTCGGCCATCGCGATGACGTCGTCGTCGAAGCGCCGGCCCGGATCGCGGACGGCCAGCGCCGCGAGTGCCTGCACCGGCGAGCGGGTCGGCACCACGCTGACCTTGATGCCGAGCGACCGCGCCTCCTGGGCGGCCTCGGCCGCGATCTCCTGCCCCGGCCCGTCGTCGGGCAGGACGACGACCTTGGCGGCGCCGGTGTCCCGGATCGCCGCCAGCAGCTCCCCCGCGGTGGGGCCGCCGGGAATCACCACGGCGCCCTCGGCGGCGAAGAGCTCCGCCACCCCGTCCCCGGTGGCGATCACCACCGCCGCCCGGGCTGCCTGATCCGGCCCGACCGGCCCCACCGGGGCCAGCTGATCGGCGAAGCGGGTCACCGAGATCTGGTACGGCTGGCCGGCTGCCACCGCCGCCTCGACCGCCGCCCCGACGTCGTTGACGTGCACGTGCACATTCCAGGTGGTGGACGCCGCGGCCGTCGGGCCGTCGCCGACGACCACCAGCGAGTCACCGAGGGCCGCCAGCGTCGCCCGCAGATCGCGTACGGCTGGTTCGTCGGCGGTGAGCAGGAACTGGACCTCGTAGGCGAACTCGGGCGAGCCTGTCTCCCGTACCGCGGTGAGCGGGGCCCGGGGCGGGGTGGGGACGGTCGGCGACCGCACCGGGCGTTCCCCGGTGATCACCTCGACCAGGGTGTCGAGCAGCAGGCAGAGGCCCCTGCCCCCGGCGTCCACCACGCCCGCGTCGGCGAGCAGCGAGAGCTGCTGCGGGGTCCGGGCCAGGGCCTCGGCCGCACCGGTCGCCGCGGCGCGCGCCACCACCCGCAGGTCGTGGCTTGCGGCCTGTTCGGCGGCGTCCGCGGCGGCGGCGACCACGCTCAGCAGCGTCCCCTCCACCGGCCGGGCGACCGCGGAGTAGGCGGCGACGGTGGCACCGCGCAGTCCGTCGGCCAGCGCCCGCCCGTCGACGGTCTGCGCGGCGCAGACCGCTTCGGCCAGGCCCCGCAGGATCTGCGACAGGATCACCCCGGAGTTGCCGCGGGCGCCGTGCAGCGCGCCGCGGGCGAGCAGCCGCAACGCGGCACCCGCCCCGCCCGGGTCGGCACCGTCCGGACCTCCGCCGGAGGCCGGCGCGGCACCGTGGTCCTGTGTACGCGCCGGCGCGGCACCGTGGTCCTGTGTACGCGCCGGCGCGGCACCGTGGTCCTGTGTACGCGCCGGCGCGGCACCGTGGTCCTGTGTGCGCGCGGGCGCGGCGCTGTGGTCCTCGGTGCGCGGCGGCGCGGCGGCGGCCAGGCCGTCGGTGAGGGCCTGCGCGGCGGCGGTGAAGGTCAGCACCATGTTGGTGCCGGTGTCGCCGTCGGGCACCGGGTAGACGTTGAGCCGGTCGATCTCGCCCTGATGACGTTTCAACGCCGCCAGCCCACCCACGCACCACCGGCGTACGGCTGTCCCGTCGAGAGTCTCCAGCACGGCGAGAAGCCTACTGGCGCACACCGACGATCGCTGCGGACCGGGCCGCCGGTGGGCGCCCGGCGGAGGCGATTGGCCGTGGGCTGGGCGGATCGGGTAACCTGACCAGGTTGTCTGGGCAGCGCCTGCCCGCGACCTCTCGAACGTATCAATTCTCAGGAGTATCCCGTGGCTAGCGTGTGCGACGTCTGTGGCAAGGGACCGGGCTTCGGCCACAACGTGCCGTGGTCGAAGAAGAAGACCAACCGCCGCTGGAACCCCAACATCCAGTCGGTGCGTACCCCGGCCGGTGGCGGGACGACCAAGAAGCTGCAGGTCTGCACCTCCTGCATCAAGGCCGGCAAGGTCACCCGCGCCTGACGCGTGGGCCTTCGCCCTCCACCTTCACAAAACTCGGCCATTGCCGGCGGATCCGATGATCCGTCGGCAATGTCGCGTTCATCCGACACGGTGGGTGGCCGCGGTCGTCACGACCGCGGCTACCCACCGGCGTTGAAACCGGCCCCGCCGGGCTAGAGAACCCGGCCGAACGAGACGCAGCTGGGGTGTTCCCGGTGGTGGCCGAAGTTGGGGATGCGGTCGTACCCGGCCGACGCGTAGAGCGCCAGCGCCTCCGGCTGCCGGTCGCCGGACTCCAGGTAGAGCCGCTTGAAGCCGCGTTCGCGTGCCGAGTCCTCGGCGGCCCGCAGCAGGGCCCGCGCGGCACCACGGCCCCGGGCCTGCGGGCGGATGAACATCCGCTTCAGCTCGGCGATCTCGGTGTCGTGCGTCCGCCAGCCGGTGCAGCCGAGCGCCTCGCCGTCGGCGAAGGCGACCAGGAACTCGCCCTGCGGCGGCGTGAACTGGGTCTGGTCGATCGGCGCGCCGTCGCCGTCTCCCCCGTACCGGATGATCAACTCGGCGACCGCCTCCGCGATCAACTGCTGGGCCACCGGGTCGGCGTACGGCACGGGCCGGATCTCGATCTCACTCACCCGCACAGGCTACGAGCGGCGCGCCGGGTTGGATGCGACCGACGTCACCGGAAGTGATCCCAGCCGCCCCGCCCCTCGTACGCGTCGCCGTCGACCGTCACCCCGGAGCCGTCCAGCACCCGGCCGATCGGCCGCCAGCCCTCCGGCAGCTCCACCGACTCCCCGAAGGTGGCGGCCAGGGCGTGGTCCTCACCACCGGCCAGCACCCACGTGTACGGGTCGACACCGAGCGCCCGCGCCGCATCGGCCATCTGCCGGGGCACCTCGAAGGCGTCCCGTCGCAGGTCCACCCGGACTCCGCTGGCCGCGGCGACGTGCCCGAGGTCCTGCACCAGACCGTCCGAGACGTCGATCATGGAGGTGGCGCCGGCCGCGGCCGCAGCAGGACCCGCCTGATACGGCACCTGTGGCCGCCGGTACGCCTCCACCAGCAGCTTGGGAGTGCGGAAACCGCGGGAGAGAACGGTCAGACCGGCCGCGGCGTACCCGATCCGGCCGCAGAGGGCGACAACGTCGCCGGCCCGGGCGCCGGAGCGCAGCACCGGATCCCGCCCCTGCAGATCACCGAGCGCGGTGACCGCGACGGTGAGCACGGAGCTGGCGGACATGTCGCCGCCGACCACCCCGGCGCCGACCTTCGCCGCCTCGTCGCCGATGCCGCCGGCCAGCTCCTCCGCCCAGCTGACGTCCAGGTCCCGCGGGGCGCAGAAGCCGACCAGCAACGCGGTCGGCACCGCACCCATCGCCGCGATGTCGGCGAGGTTCGCCGCCGCCGCCCGGTGCCCCACGTCACGCGCGGTGGACCAGTCGCGCCGGAAATGCCGCCCCTCCACCAGCACGTCGGTGGAGGCGACCACCCGGCCGTCGGCGGCCCGCACCACGGCGGCGTCGTCACCCGGGCCGAGCAGACAGTTGACACCGGTCTGCCCCCGGGCGGTGACCCGG
>Ga0233375_1000832_pt1 | contig 15195 bp, 16 predicted proteins | sample ElkDunMinimDraft_10_FD_191539 | JGI IMG/M metagenome (GOLD analysis project Ga0233375, IMG submission 191539) | Fecal eukaryotic communites from dung pellets of Tule Elk in California, USA - Elk Dung E16 | ecosystem: Host-associated > Mammals > Digestive system > Large intestine > Fecal | place... | reverse complement strand
CTCAAGCCAACCCCGAGGGACCACATCGAGGCGCCGCAGCTGCCGGGGCCACGCGCTAGCCCTCAGGAGCGGGTCCCACCCGCCCAGACGACGTCGGGCCCCCGAGGAGTGATCCTCGGGGGCCCGACGTCGCTCGTTCGGCGGGGGTCAGATCCCGCAGCTCGAGGAGCCGGAGGCGGAGCCGCTCGACGTCCCGGTCACCCGCACGCACGGGGTGGGCGACTGCACCGTCACCCCGCCGGCGCTGAGCGTGAACCGGTGCTGCGAGTAGGCCCTGCCGGTGTTGGACACCACGCCGGACCCGCTGTTGATCCGTCCCTGGTAGCTCCAGCCGGGGGTGGACGTCTCGCCGCCCGCGTCGGCGAGCCACGCGCTGGTGACGGTCGAGCCGGAGGAGCACCAGCCGCCCACCGTGTAGTAGGTGTACAGCGTGTTGCCGAGCCCGGACCGGGCGCTGCCGTTCTGCCGGGCGGTCCAGCAGCCCGTCGCCAGGATCCCCACGGTCCGACCTGACGCGGACGCGGCGCTCAGGCTGCGGCGCGCGGCCGCGTCGAGCGGCTGCTGCGCGCCCTGGGTGAGCACCACCTCCGCCGGCAGGCTGCTGGCGATGAACGCGTCGCGGTCCGCGTCGCTCAGCGTGGCGAGGTACGACTCGAGCTCTGGGCTGAGCGCGTCGGCGCTGACGACGACCGACGTGGCGCCGCCCGCCACGTCGGCGCCGCTCCCGGCGGCCATGCTGGGCGCCGCGGCGAGGACGAGCCCGGCGGCGGCGATCGTGGCGACGGTGGCGGTGCGGAACCTGTGCATGTGTCTCCCCTTCGTGGTCGGACGGGGCCCGTGGGGCCGACCACGAGAGGAGGCCCCCTTGCTCCCGAGGTGAGCCAACCAGGGAACCTGGCGATGCGCACTACCTTGCGGCGCACGCTACTGCTAGCGTGCGCCGCATGGAACCGACCGCGGAAGGCGTGCTCACCCAGATGCGCAAGGGTGTGCTCGAGTTCTGCGTGCTCGCGTACCTGCGGTCCGGACCCGCCTACGGGCTCGAGATCGCCACCGAGCTGGGCCGCCACGAGACGCTCTTCACCAGCGAGGGCACGCTCTACCCGCTGCTCGCGAGGCTCCGCAAGCAGGGATGGGTGGAGACCAGCTGGCAGGAGTCCCGCAGCGGCCCCCCGCGCCGCTACTACTCCCTCACCGACGAGGGGCGCGCGGCGGTCCGCACCTTCGCCGCGATCTGGACCCCGTTCAGCGACGGCGTGGACGCCGTGCTCGGAAAGGCCAGCTGATGCCCGGGCAGCCCTTGTCGCTCGTCGAGGCGTACCTCGACGACCTCGACCGCGCCCTGGCGGGCATCGACCCTGCCGAGCGGGCCGACGTCGTGGCCTCCATCCGCGAACACGTCGACGCGTCCCTCGGCGACCGGCCCACCGCGGCCGACGTGCGCGAGGTGCTCCAACGGCTCGGCCCGGTGGAGCGCATCGCCCGCGAGGCCGACGTCGGCGCCGCGCTGGCCGCCTCCCCCGACCCATCGCCCGGCGCCTCCCCCGACGACCGCTGGCCCCGCTGGTCGGGCCCCGTGCTGCTCGGGCTGGGCGCCCTGGCCATCGCCCTCATCCCCACGGCGCCCGTCGCCGCGGTGGCCGTCGCCCTCGCCGCAGGCATCGCCGCGCTGATCGGCGTCCGCCGCGCCCCCGGCCCCACCGGCCTGCTGCGCGCCGCCGCCGCGCTCTGCGCCCTCGCGGTCCTGCTGACCGCGCTCGCCGCCGCGACCCTGCTGGGCGTGCGGACCGAACTCCCCTCGATCGGCACCCCGGTCGAGGTCGTCTCCCCAGGAGGTGGATGACATGACCGACGACGACGTCGACGACACCACCGACGCCACGCCCACCGAACGCGAGCTGCGCCGCATGGTGCTGCTCCGCCGACGGGCGCAGCGGCGACCACTCAGCTCGCAGGCGGTCCTCGCCCTGGCGATGCGCGTCGCCTCCCCGCCACCGGCCTCCCCCGGCGCGCACGCGCACTGACTCCCACCCCGCTTGACGCCGGACCACCCGAAGCACCATTTTTCGTGCATGGTGACCATCGGCAGATACACAGTGCTCGTCGACGACCTCGACCGGGCCCAGGAGTTCTACGCCACCGCGTTCGGCTTCACGACGCTCTACGACCAGCAGCCCTCCCCCGGCTTCCGCTACGTCCACGTGGGGCCTGGCGGCCTGCACGACCCCGGGCTGTGGCTGTTCGCGGCCACCTCCGACGAGGCTCGCGCCCGCGCGGGCAACCAGACCGCGGGGTACCCGCTCCTGGTGCTGTACACCGACTCCCTCGACACCGACCTCGCCCGGCTGGCGAGCGCCGGCGTCCACCCCGACCACGGCCCGCTGGTCGACGACGACGGGCGCTACGCCCACATCCGCGACCCGTGGGGCAACGCCATCATCCTGGCCGAGCTGGCCCGCTGATCCTCGGGGCGCCGCTCGCACGGCGCCCCGAGGCCTTGGTCAGCCCTGGAAGACGGGTGCCAGCGCGGCCCAGCGCTCGGCGCGGCAGTACACCGGGACGATGTCCCGGGGCGTCGGCCGCTCGACGGTGGTCCCGCCCGCGAGCGCCTCGCCCGACCAGGCGTCCACCCAGTCGCCAGCCGGCAGGTACGTCGTCCACGTGCTCGCCCCGGGCTCGGTCACCGGGTGCACGAGCAGGTCGTCCCCCAGCAGGAACTGGCCCGGCCAGTCCCACACCGCCGCGTCGTCGGGCCAGTCGAAGAACAGCCCGCGCATGAGCGGGCGGTCGCTCGCGATGGTGCGGGCCGCCTGCTCGGCCAGGTACGGCACGAGCCGCTCCCGCAGGTGGGCCAACCGGCGGAACTCGTCGACCACCGCGGGATCGTCGTGGGTCTCGGCCACGAACCACGGGGTGCGGTCGCGCAGCGGCAGACGGTGGTGGTTGAACTCCGAGTGGTACTGCATCACCGGCATGAACGTCGCGGCAGCCGCCGCGCGCACGTAGAGCTCGCCATCGGGCACGGGGCCTGAGAACCCGGCCAGGTCCCAGCCCCAGTACACGATGCCGCAGGCGGAGGCCGTGATCCCCGCCGTCACCGAGTGCCGGAACGCCTCCCAGGTGGAGTCCTCGTCGCCCGCCCAGAAGAGGCCGTGCGCCTGCGACCCCGTGAAGCCCGCGCGGGAGAAGGTCACGGGCGCCTTGCCGTGCGCGCGGAGCAGGTCGCCGAACGCCCGCGCGTAGTGCACCGGGTAGAGGTTGTTGCCCTCGTCGCCGCGGCGCCCGTCGGCGTAGCGCAGGTCGTGGCCCCAGGCGTGCTCGCCGCCGTCGGTCTTGAACCCGTCGACGTCGAGGTCCGCCACCAGGTAGCGCCGCTTCGCGGTCCACCAGTCCCGGCCGTCCTGCGTGGACAGGTCGGCCATGAGCGCCTGCGGGAACCACCAGCCGCGGTTGTGGTACGCCGAGCCGTCGGCCTCGCGCACGGCGTGGCCCGACGCGACCATCGCCCGCCCGTCGGCGAGCACCTGGCTGTCCTGGGGCACGTCGGGCCCCAGGTCGTGCTCGGTCTTCTGCAGCGGGATCTGCCAGAGGATCACCTTGATCCCCCGCGCGTGCAGCTCGTCGATCATCGCCCGCGGGTCGGGCCACGCCCCCTCGGGCGGGTAGGTGAAGTCGTCGGCGCCGTGCGGGGCGCCGTCGGGCGTGACCTCGTAGCGGGCGTCGCGGAAGATCGTGATGCCCTCCTCGTCGCTCCACGCCTCGATCACGACGGCCCCCACGGGGATGTCGAGCTCCTGGTGGCTGTCCATGCGCTCCATCACGAGGCGCTGGGTGTTCCACTCGTTGCCCGAGGCCCACAGCCGGAACACCCACGCGGGCAGCTCCTCGGCGCGCCCGACCTCGTCGCCGAAGGCCCGGAGCACCTGGTCGGGCGCCCCGTCGTAGAGGGCCACCTCGAGCCGCTCGTGCGGGGCCCCGCCCAACGCCGCCTCGACCACCAGCAGGTCGGGCTGCGAGGCGCCGACGTCGTACCAGGTCCGCCGCGCGGTGCGGACGTGGAAGCCCCACCCGACGCCGCCCACCACGTGCGCGAAGGGCATCGGCAGGTAGGTGCGGCCGTGCGCGGCCTGCGACTTGTACTGCTCGAACACGACGGCGTCGAGGGCCGAGCCGCGCTGGTCGACGGCGTCGTACCGCTCCCCGAACCCGACCACGTGCTCGTGGGGATCGAGCCGCAGCGCGAACCGCACCCGCCGCACCCCGTCGACGTCGCGCAGCCACTCCACGCTCCCGGGCACGAGCCGTGACCGGGAGCCCTCGGCGCCGTCGAGCACCAGGTCGCCGCCCTCGTGCGACCACTCCGCGGCCGAGACGTCGAACCACGGGGTCGGCGGCTCCACCCGAGGCGCGCCCTCGGCGCCGGCCGCCTCGGCCACGAACCGGTAGCGGTAGCGCGTCCCGGCGACGAGGGCGGGGGTGTCCACCGACCAGCCGCCGTCGGCCTCGAGCTGCGCGGCCTGAGCCGCGGCGAGGTGCCCGTCGCCGCCCGCGAGAGCCGCGGCGTCCGCGGCCGAGGCGGTCGCCGGGGCCAGCGTGAGCAGGATGGTCTCGCCCGTGGACAGGTCCTGCCACTCGCAGGTCACGGCCGTGACGTCGGGGCGCGCGACCACGCCGAGGCGGACACCCTGGCCCGCCTCGGGCGTCACCGGCACACGCTGGTCGGCTGATGTCGCGTAGGGGTGCTCGATGCCGTGGGGACGGTGGGTGAGAGCCGGGAGGCTCGTGGTGGTGAGGGTCATCGTGCGTCGTCCTCCGGGAGCAGGCCGAGCTCGTCGGCAAGGATCAGGTACATGCCGTGGGACCACAGCAGCGGGGTCGCGACAGTGCCCCAGCGGTCGAGCCACTCGTCGCGGTGCTCGGGCGCCAGCAGGTGGTCCGGGACCTGCTCGGGCATCTCGCCGTCGTCCACGGCGTGGTCGGCGGCCCACACGAGGTGGCGCAGGGCGGCCGGGCGGTCGCCCGCGGCGGCACGGTTCCAGCCGAGCAGGCAGGCCAGGAGCAGCCACTGCCCACCGCCGTAGAACACGTCGGCGCGGAAGCGGTGCACGCCGCCGTCGACGTCGAGGTCGCGGGCCACCGCGTCGAGCGTCGCGGCCGCGATCGGGCTCGCGGGGTCCACCAGCCCGAAGGGGACCACGCACGCGGCCAGGGAGGCGTCGACGGCTGACGAGCCGAGCCACTTGGCGAGGTGCGGCGCCGCGAGGTCGCCCGCGCGGCCGGTGGTCGTCCCCTCGGCCAGGACGAGCTGGCGGGCCTGCTCGGCGACGTCGAGCGCACGCCGCGCGCGAGTCGCGTCGAGGACCCCGGCCTGGGCGATGGCCTGGAGTCCGCCGTGGATCGCGCCGAGGGTGGAGACGTGGCGCTGCTCGACGTGCTCCTCCCACCAGTCGTAGCACGGGCGGTCCCAGAAGGCCGTGAGGTAGTCGACCGCCACCTCGATGCCCGGCAGCCAGCGGTCGAGCCCCAGGCCGTGCCGCTGGGCGTGCGTCACCACGGCCCACAGCCACATGCCGTACCCGTCGGTCTGGAAGTCCCACCACGGGTCGGAGCCGTCAGAGCCGTCGAACGTGAACCGCGTCGGCAGCATCCGGTCGAGCGGCAGGTCCTCGCCTGCCTCCGCCGCGGCGACGAGCCCGGCGACCTGGCCCGTCCGAGCGGCCAGGACACGGGTGACCCAGTCGTGGAAGCGCTCGACCGACCCGACGTCGCCGTACCGGGACATGCCCTCCGCCGTGAACGACCCGTCACGCAGCCACGCGTACCCGCGGTAGGCCGAGAACGTGGGCGAGGCCGGGTAGGCGCCCGCGGGGTCCTGGTGTCCGGCGATGACGGCGTGGCTGCGGCGCGCGAGCGCGACGAGGCGCTCCCGGTCGGGCGTGGAGGTCTCCGGGAAGGGGTGGGTCATGTCTCACAGTCCTGGTCAGGTGCGGTGCGGGGATCCGCGCGCGGTGCGCGCGAGCGGGTGGGCCCGGCTGACGGCCGGGCCCACCCGGTGCAGGTCAGCCCAGGAGGGCGGTGACCCGGGTCTGCGCGTCGGTCAGTGCCTGCTCGACGGTCTTGCGGCCGGCCGCGGCGTTGGCCAGCTCCTCGCCGACGATGTCCTGCATCTCCTGCTGGGACTCGATCACGGGCGGCAGCACGACAGCGTCGAGCGAGTCGAACACCGCGGCCCGGTTGGCCGGCGGGGTGACCTCGAGGTAGCTGTCCAGCATCGACTGGTCGGCGACCGGCGGCAGCTCCCACGACGTGGCCAGTCGCGTCTCCACGGTCGTGCTGGACGCGGTGAGGAACTCGAGCCAGCGCGTGGCCTCCTCGGGGTGCGCCGACTTCGCGGACACGACGACGCCGTTCGCGAACAGCGCCGACGCCTTCTCGGCGCTGCCCGGCTCGACGGCGATGTCCCAGCCGAGGCCCTCGACCTCGGCCAGCCCGCCGAACATCCAGATGCCGCTGTGCCACATGGCGAGCTTGCCCGTCTTGAACAGGTCGGTGTCGAAGTCAGCGGTGCCCGCGCCGTCCGCCTCCGTGGGCATCGTCGTGCCCGACTTGCCGACGAGCCACGTCGCCGCCTCGATGCCCTCGGGGCTCGCGAAGGTCGCGGCGGTCTGCTCGGCGTTGAAGAACTCGCCGCCGGCCTGGGCCAGCGCCTTGTAGAACTCGTGGAAGGAGATGGGCTGGTAGTCGCCCCAGACGCCCGCCGACCGGTCGGTGAGCTTCTCGGCCGCGGCCTGCTCGTCGGCCCACGTCCAGTCAGCCGTGGGGTGCTCGAGGCCCGCCGCGTCGAAGAGGTCCGTGTTGTAGAACAGCACGACGTTCGAGAAGGAGGCCGGCAGTCCCAGCTGGGCGCCCTCGTGGGAGAACGACTCGAGCAGCGACGGCGTGTACGCGTCGGCGTTCTCGATCGTCAGCTCCGCGAGCGCCCCGTTGGCCGCGTACGTCACGAAGTTCTCGTAGTTCAGCTCGAAGGTGTCGGACACCGTGCCGCCGGCCACCGAGGTCAGCAGCTTCGTGAAGTAGTCGGCGTACGGGAGGGTCTCGACCTGCACGTCGATGTCAGGGTTGGCTTCCTCGAACGCCGTGACGATGGCGTCCAGGTCCCCCTCGTGGCCTCCGTTGGCCGAGAAGTTCATGTACGTGATCGTCACCGGGCGGTCGCCGTCCCCGGCGGGCGCCTGGGGCGCCGTGGCCGACCCCTGGGAGCAGGCCGTGAGCGTGAGCGCCAGGGCGGCGCTCGCACCGAGGGCGGCCCGGCGGCCGGGGCGCATCGTGGTTCGGAACATCTGTTCGTCCTTTCGTGGCGGTCGGCGACGGTGCCGAGCCGGGGGTGGTGGCGGCTACTTGAGCCCGGTGTGGGCCATGCCCGCGATGATGTGGCGCTGCGCCACGATGTAGAGCAGGGCGATCGGGATGATGGAGACGACCGACCCGGCCATGACCACGTCCCACTCGGTGGTGAACTGCCCGCGCAGGGTCGCGAGCCCGAGCGGGAGGGTCATGAGCTCGGGCGACCTGATGACCACCAGTGGCCACAGGAAGCTGTTCCAGCTCGACATGAACGCGAACACGGCGAGGGTCGCGAGCGAGGGGCGCACGAGCGGCAGCATGATCGTCGTGAAGATGCGCAGGTGGCCCGCCCCGTCGATGGTGGCGGCCTCGTCGAGCTCGCGTGGCACGCCCTCCATGGCCTGCTTCAGCAGGAACACCCCGAACGCGGAGGCGATCGTGGGAGCCAGCAGCGCGAAGTAGGTGTCGTTGAGCTGCAGCCGTGTCATCTCGATGAACAGCGGCACGACGAGCACCTGCAACGGGATCATCAGCGTCGCGAGGTAGACGGCGAACACGACGTTGCGGCCCCGGAACGGCAGGCGGGCGAACGCGTACGCGGCCATCGACGAGGTGATGAGCTGGAGCACTGTCGTGGCGACGGCGATCCCGAACGAGTTGCCCACGATGCGCCACACCGGCATGACGCCGAACAGCTCCCGGTAGGCGTCCAGGGTGGGGTCCTCCACGACCAGGCTCGGCCCCGAGGAGAGCGTCCCGCCGGGCGTGATCGAGGTGATCACCGTCCAGAGGAAGGGGAAGAGCATGGCGACGGCGCCGAGGGCGACGACGAGGTAGAGGACGCCGCGGCGCGCGAGCCGCGTGGTTGTGATGTCAGGCATGGTTCACCCACCGCTTCTGGCCGTGCAGCTGGAATGCCGTGACCCCGAGGATCAGGGCGAAGAGGAGCCAGGACAGCGCAGACGCCTCGCCTGCGCGCCCGTAGCGGAACGTCAGGTCGTAGATCTGGCCGACGACCACCTGGCTCGCGCCCGATGGGCCTCCCCCGGTCATCACGTACACCTGGTCGAACACCTGGAAGCCGTTGACGAGCGAGATCACCACGACGAAGAACGTCGAGGGGGACAGCAAGGGGAGCGTGATCGACCGGAACCGCTGCCACGCGTTGGCGCCGTCCATCCGCGCCGCCTCCATCACGTCGCCCGGGATGGCCTGCAGGCCAGCCAGCAGGATGACCATGACGAAGCCGAGGTCCTTCCATGCGGAGGCGAGGATGACCGAGGGCAGCGCCCACGTCGGGTCCGTCCACCAGCCGGGCTCCGGGAGGCCGATGGCGCCCAGCACCTGGTTGACCAGGCCGTTGCCCGGGTTGAGCAGCCACTGCCACACCAGCGCGACGACGACCCAGCTCGTGACCACGGGAAGGAAGTAGGCGGCGCGGAAGAATGACCGGCCGCGGAACGCCTGGTTCAGCAGCAGCGCGAGTCCCAAGCCGCCCACGTACACGAGCGGCAGGTACCCGGCGATGTACATCAGGGTGTTCCCGAAGACCTTCCGGGTCGTCGGGTCGCCCAAGAGCTTGGCGTAGTTGTCGAGCCCGACCCACTCCATGCCGGAGATCAGGTTCCAGCGGTGCAGGCTCACCCAGGCCGATCCCACCATCGGGACCAGGACGAAGGCGATGAGGGGGATCGCGCTCGGCAGCAGGAACAGCAGGACCCACCCGACGCGCTTCAGCCCACGGCGGCGCGACGCCGGTCCGCGGCGGGCGCCGGTGGCTGCCCTGCCGACGGTCGCGGCGGGGGCGCCGGTGATCGACGGCGCGGTCGGCGCGCTCATCGGACCGGCTCCGCGTGCTGGTCGTCGGCGCCCGCGTGGAGGCGCTCGCGCACGAGCCGTCCCTGGTCACCGGTGGCGCCCGCGGCGTCGAACGGGCTCGCCAGGACGAGGGAGGCGGCGCCGAGCGCCCACTTGTCCTCGGCCCAGGGCTCGATCACGAACGGGATGCCGCGACGCGCGGGCATCAGGTGCCCGCGGAAGGACGGCTCGAAGCCGGGCTCCCAGTGCCGCCACGCGTCGATGCCCTCCCCGAGCAGCACGATCACCTCAGGGTCGATGGTGTGCACGACCCCCGCGAGGGCCCGGCCGAGCCGTGCGCCGGCCTCCCGGTAGATCTCCAGCGCGGCGGCGTCACCGCGCTCGGCGGCTTGGCGCAGACCGGCGGCGGTGCCCCGGGGCCCGATCACGCCCTGCTCGAGGGCTGCCCGCACCAGGGCGTCCTCGCCGATGTGGGCCTCGAGGCAGCCTCGCGACCCGCACCCGCAGAGCGGGCCGTCCATGGTGATGGGGATGTGCCCGATCTCGCCCGCGCCGCCCGACGCGCCACGGTAGACGGCGCCGTCGACGACGATGCCGCACCCGATGCCGCGCCCGATGGTCACGACCAGGTAGGAGCCGTGGTCGCGGCCGGTGCCGTACAGCCGCTCGGCGACCGCGAGGGTGTTGACGTCGTTCTCCACGAGGACCGGCACGCCGAGCGTGCTGCGCAGGACCGCGCCGACGTGCGCGTCGGACCAGCCGAGGGTCGGGGCGTCGACGATGCCCGAGGCCTGGGAGTCGACAGACCCCGGGATCCCGACGCCGATGCCGAGCAACGGCCCCGAGTGGTCGTCGACCGCGGTGCCGAGGATGTGGCCGAGCGCGTCGAGCGCGTCGGGGGCGTCCGGGTCGAAGCGCTGCGTGGACTGGCTGCGCACGGTGCCGTCGAGGTCCACGTCGACGAGGGCGACGTGGTCGGCGGTGACCTTGGCGCCGATCGCCCCGCCGGCGGACCGGACCAGGCCGAGGAGCCTCGCCGGGCGCCCGCCCTGGGAGGGCGCGTGCTCGAGCTCGGTGACGAGCCCGCGGGCGATGAGGTCCTTGGTCAGCTGCGTCACGAGGGCCGGGCTGACGTCGAGCGCCCGGGCGACGTCGGCGCGTGACGTGGGCCCGCGCGTGCCGAGCAGCCCGAGGATCGCCGAGGGGACCAGGTCACCACGGGCGGACGGGCGGGATGCGGGTGACATCGAACTCCTTTGTTCACCACTAAATTTAGTCGAACACTAACTAGCGGCACAGCGGTCGTCAACTCCGCAGGTCGCGGCAATGCCCGGCGCCACCCGCCGGCCGCTCGCTCCCCCAGCGCGCGGCGACGCCCGGCCCGCCACGCCCCGCAGGCATGGCGAACCGGGCGTCGGCGGACGCCGGCCAGGCGGTCAAGGCGGCCGTGGCGGCGGCTGCGCGGTCACGTCCGCAGGCGCGGGCCGCCCGCGGTCAGGCGGTGACGTCGGCGCGCGTCACGAGCACGGGGCAGCGCGACCGGCGGACGACGCCCCGGCTCACGGACCCGAGCAGCAGGCCGGCCAGCCCGCCCCTCCCCCGCGCGCCGACCACGACCAGGTCGGCTGCGTCGGCGGCTTGCGTCAGGACGTGCGCCGCCGGGCCCTCCGTCACCTCCCACGCGACCTCGATGGGCAGCTCGCGTTCGGCGAGGAGCGCCCGGGCCGCCGCCTGCACGCGCTCGGCGTGGGCGAGCGCCATCTCGTCCGGCGTGATCCCCGGGTAGGCCACGGCCCAGTAGCTGAGGGTCGCCGACGCCTCGGCCCGGGTCCACGACGTCACGACCCGCAGGGTCGAGCCGCGCAGCACCGCCTCGTCCACGGCCGCGAGCAGTGCGGTGTCGGCGCCTGCCGACCCGTCGATGCCTACCACGACCACGCCCGTCGCCGGCCTCGCGGCCGAGTCGGCGGGCACCACGACGACCGGGCAGGTCGCGCGCTGCACGGCCCCCGTGGCGACCGACCCGGTGAGGGCCTCGTTGAACCACCCGGTGCCGTGCCGCCCGAGCACGAGCATCCTCGCCCCGTGCGCGCGGTCCACCAGCGCTTGGGCCGGCGAGCCGTGGCCGATGACCGCGCTGACCGCCACCGACGCGTCGGCCCCCCGGACGATCTCGGCGCCCTCGTCGGCCACCGCCTGGACCCCCGCGAGCACGGCCTGGCCCAGCGGAGAGCTCCCGGCGCCTCCACCCGGCCTGTCGGCGAAGCCCCACACATGGACCACCAGCACGTCGCTGCCCGTGCGGGCGGCCTCTGCCGCCGCCCACCGCACCGCCACCGCGGATTGCTCGGAGGCGTCATACCCGACGACGATCGGAGCAGCCACCATGACCTCCTCGAGCCTCAGCCGGTCTGGCTCTCCATGCTGCACCCGACGACGCGGCCCTGCCCGGCGCCGCGGGCCCAGGGCCGACCAGCGGCCCTGCCAGGTCGGCCAGCGGCCTTCCGGGGCGCGGCTAGCGGCTCTGCCCGGCGAGCCCCGAGATGTACGCCTGGACCACCGAGGTGTCCTGGTCGCCCATGCCGAGCGCGGTGAGGTCGGAGAACGCCTCGTGCAGTCGATCGGCGATCACGGTGCGCGTCGTCGTGCGGTCCGCCTCGGCCCGGTAGGCCGCGAGGTCCTTGACCATGAACTTGGCGGCCCCGGAGACGCTGTAGTCCTTCTCGGCGAACCGCGTCGCCTTGTCGGCGAGGATGGTGCTGGCCGCATATCCGCCCTGGAGCAGCGTGAGCAGCCTGCCGACGTCGAGCCCCGCCCGCTCGGCGACGACGGCGGCCTCCGCGATCGCCACCAGCTGGGCCGCGCAGATGAGCTGGTTGCACGCCTTCGCGACCTGCCCCGCCCCCAGCGGGCCAAGGTGCACGGGCGTCCCCATCAGGCTCAGCACGGGCATCACCTGGTCGACCAGGCCCCGCGGCCCCCCGACCATGATCGACATCGTGCCGGCGACCGCGCCGATCTCGCCGCCGGACACCGGGGCGTCGACGAGCCGCAGCAGGTCCGTCCGCGCGGCCAGCTCGGCGTCGAGCTCGCGGACCCCGTCCGGCGAGACGGTGGAGCAGACGACCAGGACCGTCGGCCGCCGCAGCCCGGCGACGAGCCCGTCGGGGCCGTCGAGGAGGCCGCGCAGCTGTGGGAGGTCGGGCAGCATCACGAGGATGAGGTCGCAGGCCTCGGCCACCGCCCGCGCCGTGCTCACACCGGTGGCGCCGCGCTCGATGAGGGCGTCCGCGTTGCCGCGGCCGCTGTCGAGGAGCACGAGCCCGCGGCCCTCCGACGCGACGCCGTCCAGGACGTGGCCGGCCATCGGCCTGCCCATCACGCCCAATCCGATGAATCCGATGTCGGCCATCCCCACCTCCATGTGAGCAGCGAACGCGGTGCGGGCGGCCGCACCGCGCGGACGCCATGACGGTCAACCTAGCAAACGCCGTTCACTCCCCTGTACGGTCGTGCCATGAGCAGCACCTCCCCCGACCGTCTCCGCGTCGTCGTCGCCACCCCGCTCACCGACGAGCACTGCGCACTGCTGTCACAGCTCGAGCCGCGGCTCGACATCGTGTGCGACCAGGCCCTGCTCCCCCCGATGCGGTTCCCCGGCGACCACTCGGGCGACCCCCGCTTCACCCGCTCGGCAGCAGACCAGTCCCGGTTCGAGGCGCTGGTCGACAGCGCGGAGGCCCTGTACGGCATCCCCGACACCGACCCAGCAGCCCTGCGCCGCACCGTGCGCGCCAACCCGCGGCTCCGGTGGGTGCACACGATGGCCGCCGGTGGCGGGGCCCAGGTCAAGGCCGCGGATCTCACGCCCGACGAGCTCGAGCGTGTCGCGATCTCGACATCAGCGGGACCGCACAGCAGCACCCTCGCCGAGTTCGCCCTCTTCGCCGTGCTGGCCGGCGCCAAGTCGCTGCCCCGGCTCCAGGCCCAGCAGCAGGCGCGGATCTGGAGCAGCCGTTGGACCATGCGCCATCTCTCCGAGATGACCGTGCTCGTGGTCGGGCTGGGCAACATCGGGCGCGCCACCGCACGGCTCTTCGCGGCCACGGGGGCGAGGGTCATCGGCGTGAACCGCACCGTGCGGGCCGTCGACGGCGTTGACGAGGTCGTTGGCGTCGACCGCCTGGCCGAGGTCGTCGGGCGGGCCGACGCCATCGTGAGCACCCTGCCCGGCACGGACCGCACGCGTCACCTGATCAGCAGAGACGTGCTGGCCCATGTGAGGCCCGGAGTCATCTTCGCCAATGTCGGCCGGGGCGATGTCGTCGACCAGGACGCCCTCGTCGACGCGCTGCGCGATGGCCGCGTCGGGTTCGCGGGCCTCGACGTGGTGGCGGTGGAGCCGCTCCCCGCCGACGATCCGCTGTGGGGCCTCGACAACGTGCTGATCTCGCCCCACACCGCGGCCCTCAGCGACCAGGAGGACCGCCGCATCGCCGAGCTGTTCGCCGCGAACGCCACGCGCCTGCTCGACGGCCAGGAGCTGGTCAACCGCATGAACACGGTCGACTTCTACTGACCGTCGGCCCCAGGCGCCACGAACGTGGTCCCCACGCCCTCTCTGACACCTTCCGACGGGAGATCGCATGGCCCCGGAACCTGATCCCGGGCGCAGCCCGGCCCCGGCCGTCACCCGCGCCGCCGCGATCCTCACCCTCCTGGCGGAACGCGGACGGCCGGTGGGCTTGGCGGACATCGCCCGCGCGCTCGGGGTCGCCAAGTCCTCGACGTTGAACCTGTGCCTCGCGCTCGAGGAGGCGGCCCTCGTGCGGAAGACCGAGCAGGGGTACGCGCTGGGCCGCGCCACCGTGCGGCTCGGTGGGGCCTTCGTGCGCGAGTTCGACGTGGTCAGGGAGTTCTACCGCGTCTGCGCGGAGGCGCCGGCACTCCAGAACGAGCTCGTGCAGATCGCCATGCTCGATGGCACGGACGTCTTGTACCTGGCCCGCCACGAGGGACGCGCGCCGTTGCGCCTCTCCGCGTCGATCGGCGACAGGTTCCCGGCCGCGCTCACAGCGGTCGGGTGCGCCCTCCTCGCCGACCTCGATCCGGCCGAGGTCCGACAGCGCTTCGCCGACCCCGCGGCGCTCCCCCGATGGACCGACCGCTCGGTCGCCACCGTGGACGGCCTCGCCGCCAAGCTTGAGGCCACCCGGGCCCGCGGCTACGCGCTGGACGATGGCGAAACCCACCCGGGGATCGTGGGGCTCGCGGTGGCGATCCCGCCGCGTTCGCCAGCGGACCAGCCGTTGGCGGTCGGCGTCTCCCTGATGACCAGGCCTTCTGATGCGGATCGGGATGACGTCGTGGCCGCTCTACTCGAGGCGCGCGCGGCGCTCACCGCGCCGCAGCTGCGTGCCGGCCCCGCGTCGTCTGACTGACGGGACGTCTTAGGCTCGACGGGTCAACGACTCCCCGTCTGAAGGAAGCCATGCCTCGGATCCAGCTCTCGAGCATCTATGTCGACAATCAGGAGAAGGCCGTGGCCTTCTACACGGACGTCCTGGGATTCCAGGTGAAGCAGCACGTCCCGGTGGGGGCGTACGCGTGGATCACGCTCGTCTCCCCTGACGACCCGGACGGCCCCGAGCTCGTGCTCGAGCCGGCAGCGCACAAGGCCGTGCAGCCATTCCGGCGGGCCCTCTACCGTGACCGTATTCCGGTGACGTCTTTCGCCGTCGACTCCGTGGACGCGGAATACGAGCGACTGCGCGGCCTCGGAGTCCGCTTCATGCAGAAGCCGACGACCACGGGACCGGTGACGGTCGCTGTCCTCGACGACACCTGCGGGAACCTCGTGCAGATCGCCTCGCCGGCGGCAAGCCCCGACGCCTGAGGCTGTCAGGCCGCTGACCTGCGGCGGGGCCCTCGCGATCGATGCCCCGGGGCGTGCGGGCCCGTCGCGTCGCGCGCCCCGGGGGGCTGCGCGCGCCCGGCCCGCCGCAGGCTGGCGCCCTGCAATGTGGGGAAAAC
>Ga0233375_1000830_pt1 | contig 15225 bp, 12 predicted proteins | sample ElkDunMinimDraft_10_FD_191539 | JGI IMG/M metagenome (GOLD analysis project Ga0233375, IMG submission 191539) | Fecal eukaryotic communites from dung pellets of Tule Elk in California, USA - Elk Dung E16 | ecosystem: Host-associated > Mammals > Digestive system > Large intestine > Fecal | place... | reverse complement strand
CGTCGGCCCCGCCGTCGCCCTCGGCACACCGCACAGCACGTCGGCCGACGGGCGCGCGGCGCCGCGCGTGGGCGACCGGGTGGCCGTGCTGCTGGCCGGCGGAGGTTACGCCGAACGGGTGAGGGTGAGCGCTTCCCACGCCCTGCTCGTCCCCGAGTCCCTGTCGCTCCAGGACGCGGCCGGCCTGCCGGAGGCCGTGGCGACCGTCTGGTCGAACCTGCGCGCGGCGGCCTTCGCCCCGGGCGAGACGCTGCTCGTCCACGGCGGGTCGGGGGGTGTCGGGTCGGTCGCGGTGCAGGTCGCACGCGCGCTGGGTCACCGGGTGCTGGCGACCGCCGGCGGGGCCGCACGCTGCGCCCGGGTCCGCGAGCTCGGTGCCGACGTCGTCGTCGACCACCGCACGCAGGACGTGGGCGAGGCCGTGCTCGACGCGACGGACGGCCGCGGCGTCGACGTCGTCCTCGACGTGCTGGGGGGCCGCGCGCTGAACGCCAACGTGCGCCTGCTCGCCGAGGGCGGGCGCCTCGTCGTCATCGGGTTGCAGCAGGGCCGCCGCGGGGAGCTCGACCTGCCGGCGCTGATGGCCCGCCGCGGCTCGGTCCTCGCCACGACCCTGCGCGACCGGCCGGCCGCGCAGAAGGACCGGATCATGGCGGACGTGCGCGAGCACGTCTGGCCGCTGGTGCTCGCGGGCACCGTGCGCCCCGTCGTGCACGCCCGCCTCCCCCTGGCCGACGCTCCCCGCGCGCACGAGCTGCTCGAGTCCGGCGCGGTGTTCGGCAAGCTGCTGCTGATCCCCTGACGAGGGCCGCTCAGTCGAGCAGACCGGCCGCCAGCGCGGGCGCCAGCGCGGGCGTCAGCGGCAGGCGCGGGAGCAGCGTCGCCTGCACCGCGTGGTACAGGTCGGCCTTGCCGACCCACACCGTGCGCGACACGCGGTTGTCGGTGCCCAGCTCGTGCCACCACGAGCCACCGTCGAGGTCCAGCAGGTGCTCGCCGATGTAGTCCCACCACTGCGTGTAGAGGTCGTCGTAGCGGGCGTCGCCGGTCGCGGCGTGCAGCGCCGCCGCCGCGGACACCGCCTCGGCGGCGACCCAGTGCATGCGCTCACGCACGACCGGCCGGCCCTGCCAGTCGACCGTGTAGACGAACCCGGGCGCGCCGTCGACGTCCCAGCCCTCGCGCACCGCGGCGTCGAACAGCGCGATCGCGTCCCCGAGCAGCCAGGCGGGCGCGACGTCACCGCGGGCGGTCAGCGCGGCGCGCGCGTGCAACGTCAGGCGCGCCCACTCGAGCCAGTGCCCGACGGTCGCGCCGTACGGCCGGAACGGGTGGGCCGGGGCGTCGGCGTTGTACTCGAGGTCGGGGTGCCACGACGTGTCGAAGTGCTCCGGGATACGCCAGTGGTTGTCGCGCGCGAAGCCGTGCACCACGCGCCCGACGATCCGCAGGGCCCGGTCGAGCCAGCGCCGGTCCCCCGTGACGTCGGCGGCCGCGAGGTACGCCTCGACCGTGTGCATGTTGGCGTTGACGCCGCGGTACGGGTCCAGGTGCGTGAACGCGCGGTCCCACTCCTCGACGGCCATGCCCGCGGCCTCGTCCCAGAACCAGCGGTCCTGCGCGGCGAGCGCCTCGTCCAGCAGCGCGCGGGCACCCGGGCGCCCGGCGGCGGTCGCGCTCGACGTGGCGAGCACGACGAACGCGTGCGGGTACGCCGCCTTGGTGGCGTCGTGCGGGGTGCCGTCGGCCTGGACCTGCGCGAACCAGCCGCCGTGCTCGTCGTCGTGGAACGGCCCGGCCAGGGCGGCCAGCCCGTGGTCGACGAGCGCGGCGGCGCCGGGCCGGCCCGCGAGATGAGCGAGCGCGTACACGTGGGTCATGCGGCACGTGATCCACAGCTCGAGCGGCCCGGGCAGCGGCCTGCCCGCGTCGTCCTGCCGCGTGAAGCCGCCGGCAGCGTCGCGTGACGCGCGGCCGAAGCCCCACAGCCGGTCCGCCTCGGCCTCGAGCCAGCGGTGGTGCGCCGGGGCGCTGAGCCATGCCATGCGGGCAGCGTAGGCCCGTCCTGCTCCAAGGCTGCGGACCTCGCCCGTGTGGACGATGATGGCCGGGTGGACAACGGCGAGCACGAGCACACGACGGGCCGGCCGCAGGCGGGCATCCCCGGTGGGGGGCCGCCGGGCGTACCGCGCATGGTCGTGGTGCCCCCGCAGGACCAGTCCGAGGACGGGGCCGAGTCCGAGCGCAACGAGGACCTGGCCGGCATGGTCGAGCAGCCGGCGAAGGTCATGCGCATCGGCACGATGATCAAGCAGCTCCTGGACGAGGTGCGCTCGGCGCCCCTGGACGACGCGGCCCGCGCGCGGCTCGCGGAGATCCACGAGCGCTCCCTGCACGAGCTCGAGGAGGGCCTGTCCCCCGAGCTGCTGGCCGAGCTGCACCGCATCACGCTGCCGTTCACGGAGGACACCGCGCCCTCGGACGCCGAGCTGCGGATCGCGCAGGCGCAGCTCGTCGGTTGGCTCGAAGGGCTGTTCCACGGGATCCAGACGGCGCTCGTCGCGCAGCAGATGGCGGCGCAGGCACAGCTGACGCAGATCCGCCGTGCGCTGCCGCAGGGGCCCGGCCCCGGGCCGGGCGGGCTCATGGTGCCGGTGGCCCGCGACGACGGCCCGGACGACCTGCGCCCGTCGACGGGTCAGTACCTGTGAGGACGCGCGAAGCCCGGGACGCCTGAGCGGGCGGCACCGCGGCACGTCGTCAGTCGTCGTCCTCGCGTGCCGTCAGCGCGATCGCTCCGGAGACGAGGACCAGCCCGACCAGCTCGATGCCGTGCGGCCACTGGCGCAGCAGCACGGCGCCGACCACGGCGGCGGTGGCGGGGAGCAGCGCGAGCAGGATCGCGAAGGTCGCGGCGCTCACCCGGCGCAGCACGGTCTGCTCGAGCACGTACGGCACGACGGACGAGCACACCGCGATCGCGACGACGACCAGCGCGAGCCGCGCGTCGTGGAGCACCGGGCCCGCACCTCCGACGAGGAACGGCGCCAGGACGAGCGCGCCCGCGGTCATCGCGACCGCCAGCCCGCTGGGCCCGGGGCCGCCCGCCCGCGCGACCCGGCGGCCCAGCACGATGTACGCGGCCCAGCACGCTGCGGCGATCCCGATCGCGACGAGCCCCGTCACGGCACCCGGCCCGGCGTCGAGGCTGACGCCCGCCAGCAGCACGACGCCCACCGCCGCCACGGCGATCGCGGCGCGGTCGCGCCAGCCGCGGCCCGTCACGGCGGCGACGAGCACCGGCCCGAGGAACTCCAGCGCGACCGCGGTGCCCAGCGGCAGGTGCTGGATCGCGACGTAGAACGCGACGTTCATCGTCCCGAGCACGACACCGAACAGGGCCGTGACTCGGAGCCGACCCGGCTCCCAGAGCTCGCGCACGCGCCACGGCCGACGCCACGCGAGGAGCAGCACCGCGGACACCGCGATCCGCAGCCACGCGACCGTCCCGGCGGGCAGCACCGCGAAGAGCCCCACCGCGAGCGCGGCCCCCACGTACTGCGTCAGCCCCGAGACGACGAACAGCAGGGGCGCAGGCACGCCGCCAGGCTACGACCCCACCCCACCCACCTACCGCGAGAGGTGGGGGGGTGGTGGGGTCAGCCCTTGACCGAGCCGGCCAGCAGCCCCTTGACGAAGTACCGCTGGAGCGACAGGAACACGATCGCCGGGACGATGATCGACACGAACGCCCCCGCCGACAGCAGGAACCACTGCGACCCGCGCGTGCCGGTCAGGTTGAACAGTGCGACCGTCATGGGCGCGACCTGGTTGGACGACCCGGCGAACGTCAGGGCGACCAGCAGGTCGTTCCACACCCACAGGAACTGGTAGATGCCGAACGCCGCGAGCGCGGGCTTGAGCAGCGGCAGCATGAGACGGAAGAACACGGTGACGTGCGCCGCGCCGTCGACGCGCGCGGCCTCGACGAGCTCGCCCGGGATCTCCCGCATGAAGTTGTGCAGCAGGAACACCGCGAGCGGCAGCCCGAACATGGTGTGCGAGATCCACACGGCCCAGAACGTGCCGGCCACCCCGATGTCGGCGTAGATCGACAGCAGCGGGATGAGCGTGACCTGGATGGGCACGACCTGCAGCGCGAACACAGCGACGAACAGCGCGTCGCGACCCCGGAAGCTCATCCACGCGAACGAGTACGCCGCGAGCGTCGCCAGGAAGATCGGAAGGATGACCGACGGGATCGTGATGACGACCGAGTTGATGATGAACGGCAGCAGCGACTGCGAGGAGTCCGTGGCCAGCACGGTCTCGTAGTTCTCGAGCGTGAAGTTCGGGTTGGTCAGGACCGTCCACCAGCCGGTGGCGTTGATGTCGGCCGCGGGCCGGAACGACGTGACGAGCAGCCCCAACGTCGGGACCGTCCACACGGTCGCGAGCACGATCGCGGCGACCGTGGCCCACGGGGACGTCAGGCGGCGCTTGGTCGCGCGCAGCGTCGCGGTGACGTCGCCCGTGCCGTCGGCGGGCGGCAGGACGACCTGGATGGGGGGCGGTGTCGTGGTCATCGTGCCTCCGCCTGTCGCAGCTGCCGGACGTTGTAGACGATGATCGGGACGACCAGGACGAACAGCAGGACCGCGAGCGCGGCACCCAGCCCCTGGTTCCCGGCCGTGAAGCTCTGCGTGTAGAACTCGTTCGCCACCACGCTGGTGCCGTACAGGCCGCCGGTCATGGTGCGCACGATGTCGAACACCTTGAGGCAGCCGATGGCGATCGTCGTGAGCACCACGACGAGCGTCGGGCGGATCGCCGGGACGGTCACGTACCGGAACAGCTGGGTGGACGAGACACCGTCGAGCTTCGCGGCCTCCGTGATCTCCAGCGGGATCGCCTTGATCGCGGCCGACAGGATCGTCATCGCAAACCCGGCCTGGATCCAGATCATCACGACGATGAGGAACAGGTTGTTCCACGGCTGGTTGAGCAGGAACTGCTGCGGTTGCAGCCCGACCCACACGAGCAGCTGGTTGAGCAGGCCGATCTGCTCGGGGTTCACCGCGACGTCCGGGTCGTAGAACCGGTACTCGTACACGAACTTCCAGATGATCGACGCACCGACGAACGAGATCGCCATCGGCAGGAAGATCAGTGCCTTGGCGACCGCCTCGCCGCGCGCGCCGTTGACCCAGATCGCGTAGAGCAGCCCGACGACGGTCGCCACGAACGGCGTGACCAGCACCCACAGCACGGTGTTGCGCAGCACGACCAGCTGGTCGGGTGAGCTGAAGATGGCGGTGTAGTTGGAGATGCCGATGAACGACGAGCCGGCCGCGTCGAACAGCGAGCGCACGACGGTGCGGCCGGCGGGGTACAGCAGGCCGACGATCAGCAGCAGCACCGTCGGGCCGACGAAGAACCAGGCGACGCGGCGGGCACCGCGTCGCTCGAGCAACGAGACGACGAACAGGATCAGACCGATCACGACGGCGAACGCCGCCAGTGCCAGCACCATCGCGACGAGCTTGTCCGCGACGTTCATCGCACCTCCCGGGCACCTACGCGGGTCAGGACGGGCAGAACGGGAGCAGCACCGACCGGATCGCCCTGCCGCACCCGTGAGGGGTGCGGCAGGACGATCCGGTCAGGCGGCCGTCACGGCCAGGCGGCCTCGATCTTGCTGAGCGTGTCCGCCGTGGACTGGCCCGTGATCCACGCGGTGGACTCGCGCCAGAACGCGCCCGAGCCGACAGCCGCAGGCATCTGGTCGGAGCCGTCGAACCGGAACTCGGAGGCCGGGTCGAGCAGGATCTCGGCCGAGAGCAGGTCGATCGGGTTCACCAGGTTGTCGGTGTCCAGACCCGTGTTGGCGGTGATCCAGCCGCCGCCCGTCTCCTCGGACGACGCCTGCGCCTTGAGGTTCGCCCACGTGTCGGAGGACCAGAACGCCTGCAGCGCCTGCACCTCGGGGCGGTCGGAGAACGCGGTGACGAACTCGCCGGCGCCCAGCACCGGCTTGGTCGACGTGTCCTCGGACGGCAGGTAGAACGCGAAGACGTCGCCGTCCTCGGCCACGTTCGTGCCCTCGGGGAAGTTGGCCGCGTAGAACGAGGCCATGCGGTGCAGCGAGCACTGCCCCTGCAGGATCGGCAGACCGGCGTCCTGGAAGGCGGTCGTCGCGATCGTCGACACGTCGCCGATGCCGCCGTTCACGAAGTCCGGGTTCTTCAGGTACTCACCCACGGCGTCGAGCGCCTGCGTCGGCACCTCGGAGTCGAACGCGATCTCGTGCGCGACCCACTGGTCGTACACGTCGGGCCCACCGACGCGCAGGACGAAGTCCTCCATCCAGTCGGTGAGCGGCCAGCCGGTCGCCTCACCGGACGCGATGCCCGCGCACCACGGCTTGTTGTTGCCGTCGGCCGCGATCTGCTCGGTCAGGGCCATGAGGTCGTCGAGCGTCTCGGGGACCTCGTAGCCGTTGTCGTCGAACTGCGTCGGGGAGTACCAGACGAGCGACTTCACGCTGGCACCCGACGGAGCGGCGTAGAACGTGCCGTCGACCGTGCCCAGGTCCTTCCACGCCTCACCGAAGAACTCGTCGACGTTGGCCGCGACGGTGTCCGGCGCCGCGACGACGGTGCCCGTCGCGACGAGCTGGGACAGCAGGCCCGGCTGCGGGACGATCGCGATGTCCGGCGGGTTGCCCGCCTGGGCACGCACGAGGATCTGCTGCTCGAACTGCTTGTCGGCCTGGTAGTCGACCGTGGCGCCCGTGCACTCCTCGAACGGCTCGAAGGACGTCATGTACGGCGTGTCCTCGGGTGCGACGATGCCCGCGTAGATGGTGATGGTCTTGCCCTCGAGGTCGCCGTACTGCTCGTAGTCCGCGCAGTCCGTCTCACCGCCCGCGGCCGTGTCCGTCCCACCTGGGGTGTCGCCGTCGCCCGTCGTGCACGCCGTGAGCGTCAGTGCTGCGACGGCCACTCCGGCCGCCAGCACGCTCGCACGCTTGCGCATCTGCCTCATCGATCCCCCAACGTCGTCGTCTCGGATACCGGCGACTCGACCCAACGCCGTCCCGGACGCGGGTGCAAGCCCAATCACCGGACGTTTCGATCACGATTGGGTCACACACACCGATATCGGTCGCGGGCAGGCCCAAGGGCTCAGACGAGCACGCGCCGCAGGACCGCCACGGCGCCGTCGTCCTCGATGGTGCCCGTGACCTCGTCGGCCGCGGCCCGGACGGTCTCGCTCGCGTGCCCCATCGCCACACCGCACGCCGCCCAGCGCAGCATCTCGACGTCGTTCTCGCCGTCGCCGATCGCCAGCGTCTCGTACGGCTCGACGCCCAGCTCGCGGCGCACGTCCTCCAGCGCGCTCGCCTTGGAGACGCCACCGGGCGTCAGGTCGAGCCACGCGGTCCAGCCGACCGCGTACGTCACCTCATGCAGGCCGACGCGCTCGACGATCTCGTGGAACTCCTCCGGCGTGCTCCGCGGCGCACGGATGACGACGCGGGTCGCCGGCGCGGCCGTCAGCTCGTCGAAGCTCGCGAGCGTGTGCTCACCGGAGAGCTCCCCCTCGGGGAACGGCGCGGACACCAGGAACCCCACGCCCAGGTCCTCGACCGCGTACAGCGCGTCGGGCAGCTCCAGGGCGATCGCGCGCAGCGCGGGACCCGGGTCGAACGTGACGGTGCGCGCGAGCGTCCAGCCCGCGTCCTCGTCGGGGTCGAGACGCGCGGTGACGGCGCCGTTGGAGCACACGACCCACCCGCGCGTCAGCCCGAGGTCCAGGGCCACCTCGGTCGCCGAGTGCGCGGACCGGCCCGTCGAGAGCACGACGTGGACGCCCGCGTCGACGAGCGCGGTGACCGCGGCGCGCACGTCGTCGCTGATCACGCCCCCGTAGGACATGAGCGTGCCGTCGACGTCGAGCGCGACCAGCCGCGTGCGGCTCATCGGACCGGCTCCATGACCTCGAGGCCGCCCAGGTACGGTCGCAGCCCCTCGGGGACCCGGACCGAACCGTCGGCCTGCTGGTGGTTCTCCAGGACCGCGACGATCCAGCGCGTCGTGGCCAGCGTGCCGTTGAGCGTCGCGACGGTCCGCATGCCGTCCGCGGTGCGCTCGCGCACACCCAGGCGCCGGGCCTGGAACGTCGTGCAGTTGGACGTGGACGTGACCTCCATCCACCGCTGCTGGCTCGGCAGCCACGCCTCGCAGTCGAACTTGCGGGCCGCGCTGGACCCGAGGTCGCCCGCGGCGGTGTCGATGACGCGGTACGGCAGGTCGACCAGCGCGAGCATCTCCTTCTCCCACGCCAGGATGCGGCGGTGCTCGTCGGCCGCGTCGTCGGGCCGCGTCCACACGAACGCCTCGACCTTCTGGAACTGGTGGACGCGGATGATGCCGCGCGTGTCCTTGCCGTACGAGCCGGCCTCGCGCCGGTAGCACGCGCTCCACCCGGCGTACCGCAGCGGCCCGTCCGACAGGTCGAGGATCTCCCCCGAGTGGTACCCCGCCAGCGCGACCTCACTGGTCCCGACGAGGTACAGGTCGTCGGCCTCGAGCCGGTAGATCTCGTCGGCGTGCGCACCGAGGAACCCGGTGCCGGCCATGATCTCCGGCTTGACGAGCGTCGGGGTGATCGTCGGGGTGAAGCCGTGGCGCGTCGCCAGGTCCATCGCCGCGTTGAGCAGCGCGAGCTCGAGGCGCGCGCCGATGCCCGTGAGGAAGTAGAACCGCGACCCCGAGACCTTGGCGCCGCGCTCGGTGTCGATCGCGCGCAGCCCCTCCCCCAGGTCGAGGTGGTCCTTCACGACGAAGTCGGGCCCGTACTCGGCCGTCAGGTCGCGCGGTGTGCCGACGTGCTCGAGGACCACGTAGTCGTCCTCGCCGCCGCTGGGCACGCCGTCCTCGATGACGTTGCCGATCCGCCGCGCCAGCTCGGTGGCACGCTCCTCGGCCGCGTCCGCGTCGGCCTGCAGCGCCTTGACGCGGGTCGCGAGCTCCTTGGTGTGCGTCAGCAGCGCCTGCTTCTCGTCGCCGGACGCCGCCGCGACCTGCTTGCCGAGCGACTTCTGCTCCGCCCGCAGGGTCTCGTACTCGGTGAGCGCGGAGCGGCGCAGCGCGTCGGCGTCGAGCACCTCGTCGACGAGGTGGGGGTCTTCGCCGCGCGCCACCTGGCTGGCACGCACGACGTCGGGGTCCTGACGCAGGAGCTGCAGATCGATCACACCCCGACCCTACCGACCGCCACGCAGGGATTTCCTCCCGGCCGACCTGCGCGCAAGCCCCTGCCCCCGTAGATTGCCCGGCATGTCATGGGTGGAGTGGGTCGCGGTCGTCGCCGGTGTGCTGGCCCTCGTCGCCGTCGGGCTGGGCATCTGGGTCTGGCAGCAGCAGCGTCGCCTGCGCCAGCACCTGAGCGCCCCCGCCTCCGCGCTGGCGGCCGCGGCCGAGCGCCCGCCCGGTCAGCTCGTCGCGTTCGTCGCCAACCCCTCCAAGCCGGACGTCGCCGACCTGCGCGCCGCCGTGCGCAAGGCCGCGGCCGAGCAGTACCTGCCCGAGCCCCTGTGGCTCGAGACGACCGTCGAGGACCCCGGCGTGGGGCAGGCCCGCGCAGCCGTCGAGGCGGGGGCCGACCTCGTCGTCGCCGTCGGCGGCGACGGCACGGTGCGCGCGGTCGCCGAGGCGCTCGCCGGCACGGGGGTCCCGATGGGCCTCATGCCGCTGGGCACGGGCAACCTGCTGGCACGCAACCTCGACCTCCCGCTGAGCGACCCGATCGCGGCCCTGCAGCTCGCGCTCGACGGCGTCGACAAGCCCATCGACGTGGGCTGGCTGCGCGCCGAGCGCTGGGAGTCCCAGCTCGACGACGACATCGCGGAGGCCGCCGACGACCTGCCCGACGACACCGACGTGCCGCGCGACCACATCTTCCTGGTCATCGCCGGCCTCGGGTTCGACGCCGCGATGGTCGCCGACACCGACGACCAGCTCAAGGCCAAGGTCGGCTGGATCGCGTACTTCGTGTCCGGTGTGCGGCACCTGCACGGTCGGCGCCTGCGCGTGCGCCTCACGCTCGACGACCAGCCGGTCCAGCTGCTGCGCGCCCGCAGCCTCCTGATCGGCAACTGCGGCAAGCTGCCCGGCGGCATCATGCTGCTGCCCGACGCGGTCCTCGACGACGGTGTGCTCGACATCGCGGCGATCGACACCCGCGGCGGCATCGCCGGGTGGGCGCAGCTGTTCGGGGAGGTCGTGCTGCAGGGCGTCGGCGTGCGCAACGAGCTCCCCGCCAAGATCGGCCGCATCGACCACTCGCGCGCCCGCAAGGTGCGGATCGTGGTGCCCGGCGGCGAGCACGTGCAGGTCGACGGCGACATCGTCGGCCGCGCGAGCGAGGTCACGGCACGCGTCGACCCCGGTGCGCTCGTCGTGCGCGTGGCCGCCTGAGCCGTCCCGACGGGCCCGGTCAGGTCCCGTCGCCCGCGCGCAGCCGGGCGAGCCACGCGCGCGCCTCGACGAAGTCCGCGTCCGACGTCCCGACGTGCACCTGCGGCGCGACGGCGTCGGCACGCGGGTACGACCCGAGGAACCGCACGTACGGGCACCGCCGGTGCAGGCCCATGAGGACCTCGCCCATGCGCTCGTCCGTGACGTGCCCCTCGGCGTCGATCGAGAACGAGTAGCGCCCGAGCGCGTCGCCGATGGGCCGCGACTCGATGCGCGAGAGGTTGACCCCCCGCACGGCGAACTGCTCGAGCATCGCGAGCAGGGCACCGGCCTCGTTGTCCGGCAGGTGCACGACGAGCGTCGTCTTGTCGGCACCGGTGGGTGCCGGGACGTCGCCGGGCGGTCCGACGACGACGAAGCGCGTGAGTGCCGACGGGTTGTCCGCGACCCGCTCGGCCAGCGGCACGAGCCCGTAGGTGCCGACGGCCGCCGGCGGGACGAGCGCGGCGTCGAACGCCAGCGCACGCAGCGCCTGCTCGTCGTCCCGCGCCTCGGCCAGCAGCGCCGCCGGTGCCGTGTTGCTCGTGGCCGGCACGTGCACCGCACCCGGGACGTGCGCCGCGAGCCACCGGCGGCACTGCACCCACGCGTGCGGGTGCGCCGAGATGCGCCGGACGTCCTCGAGGCGCGTGCCCGCCGCAGCGGCCAGCGTGAACTGCACGGGCACGAGCGCCTCGCGCAGCAGCACCAGGGGCGTGCCGGTGGCCAGCGAGTCCAGCGTGGCCGTGACACCGCCCTCGGCCGTCGACTCGATCGCGACGACGGCACGGTCGGCCTCGCCGGAGCGGACCGCGGCGATCGCGGAGCCCACGTCGGTCTGCGGCAGGTACACGGCCTCGTCGGGCGACGCGACCTGTCGCAACGCCTCCTCCGTGAACGTGCCCGCCGGCCCGAGGTACGCGTAACGCAGCACGGCGACCCACCCTCCCCACCCGCGGGCCCCGTGCCCGTCGGCTCACGTGCCGCACGGGCGCCCGGCGGCGCCCTGACGTGGCACGGCCGCGCGCGCGGCCCCGCCGAGCCTAGTGCGCGCCCGTAGGCTGGGACGGTGCCCCGTCCGATGCGCGCGCTCGCCGCTGCCCTGCTGACCGCGCTCGCGGTGCTGCTCGCAGCCCCCGCGCAGGCGCTCGGCACCGCGACTCCCGAGCCCGTCCCAGGACCGGTCGTGCTCGTCGGCGTCACGGGCCTGCGCTGGGACGACGTCGGGTCCCTGACGACGCCCACGCTGTGGGAGCTGTCACGCGAGGGGTCGGTGGGCGTCGTCGCCACGCGGTCCGTGCGGTCGCGCGCGTGCCCGGCCGACGGCTGGCTCGCCGTGTCGTCCGGCAACCGGGCCGCGGACGTGCCGGCCGACGACCGCACGTGCCGCACGCTGCGCGAGCCGGGCGAGTCGGGTCAGGTGCCCGGCTGGGCCGACTACGTCGCGGCGGCCGACGCCGAGTCGTACGGTGCGCAGCCCGGCATGCTCGGTGACCTCCTGGCGCGCACCGGCACCAGCGTCACCGGCCTGGGTGCGGGTGCCGCGATCGCGCTCGCGGGATCGGACGGCGTGCCGGTCGGGACGCACGAGCGCGTCCCGACCGTGCCGCGCGCACTGGCACAGGCCGTGCGCGACGCCGCCGACTCGGACCTGCTCGTCGTCGACGCCGGTGTGGTGCGCGACCCCGGCTACGGCACGGTCGTCCGGAACCCGACGGCCTCCCCCACGGTCGTGCCCGACGCGGAGATCCCCGGGCAGGAGGCCCATGACCTGCCGGGGTCCGAGTCCATCCTCGAGCCGGCACGTGCGCAGCAGGCCGTCCGGGTCGACGCCCGCATCGGCGCGGTGCTCGACGGGCTGGCGGGACGCGATGCGACCGTGCTGGTCGTCTCGCTCGCGGACTCCGGCCGCACGGCCCTGCAGCTCGCGGTCGCCACGGGCCCGCGGCCGGTCGGCGCGCCCTACGCGCAGGACCAGCTGACGTCGGGGTCCACCCGCCAGCCGGGGGTCGTCCAGGTCACCGACGTGACGCCCACGCTGCTGTCCCTGCTGCTGCTCGACGACGAGGCGCCCGCCCTGCCCGGTGCCCAGATCGTGCCCGTGCCCGGCCCGGCGACCAGCACCGCCCGCGTCGCGCGGATGCTCGACCTGCAGCAGGAGGCCAGCTCGATCGTGCGGGTCTCCGGGTCGTTCTCGGCGTGGCTCGTGATCGCGCAGGCCGTGCTGTTCGTGTTCGCCGCGATCATCCTGGTCACGCGCGGGCGGGCCGACCGCGCACCGCTGCGGCCCGCGCTGCGCGTCCTGCAGGTCAGCGCGCTGGCACTCGGCGCGGCCCCCGTCGCCTCGTTCCTCGTCGGGCTCGTGCCCTGGTGGCGTGCCGACCGCCCGACCACCGGCTTCTGGCTCACGCTGGTGGGCTGGGTCGTGGTGATCACGGCCCTCGCGCTGGGCGGCCCGTGGCGCCGCCACGTGCTCGGGCCGGCGGGCGTGGTCGCGGCCGTCACCGTGCTCACGCTGGCCGTCGACGCGGTCACGGGGTCCAACCTTGTCATCGACTCGCCCATGGGCGCGCACCGGCTCATGGCCGCACGGTTCTACGGCATGAGCAACCAGGCGTTCGCCCTGATCACCGCCGCCGGCGTGCTGCTCGCGCTCGTGGTCGCGGACTGGCTGGTCCGTGCCGGGCGGCGCCGTCAGGCGGTCGTCGCGGTGGTCGCACTCGGTGCGATCCTCGTCGTCGTCGACGGCGCGCCGATGTGGGGCGCCGACTTCGGCGGCCCGCCCGCGATCATCCTCGCGTTCGCGATGTTCGCCGTGGCCGTCAGCGGGCGACGCGTCTCGTGGCGCCTCGTCCTGACGGTCGGGGCGATCGGGGTGGCCGTCGTCCTGGGGTTCGCGTTCCTCGACTGGATGCGACCGGCCTCCGACCGCACGCACCTCGGCCGGTTCCTCGACACCGTGCTCGAGGGCGGGCTGTGGGACGTCGTGTGGCGCAAGCTGTCGGTGAACCTGCGGGTCCTGACGTCCTGGCGCTACCTGGTCCTCGCGATCGGCGGCATCGCCCTGACGTGGCTCGTGCTGGCAGGTCCGCGCGCCCGGCGCGGCGGGCTGCTGGGCGCGGGGTCACCGCTCGCGGGGCTGCAGCGCTCGGTGCCGCTGCTGCGGCCCGCCGTGGCCGCGACGGGCGCCGCCCTGGCCGTCGGGTTCCTCATCAACGACTCGGGCATCGTCGTACCGGCCACCGGCATCGCCGTCGCGGTGCCGTGCCTGGTGGCTGCGGCCGCGCAGTGGCGGCTCGACGCGCGACCGGAGGAGGTCGCGGACGTCATCGCCCCGAGCGCGGCTCCCGGGAGACCGTCTGCCTGACGTTCGACGCCGCGGCGCGCGCCCGGCGGGCGTTCACCGCGAGCTGCACGTCGCGGTACTGCGCCGCGCGGTGCAGCTGCCCCTTGAGGTCGGTGCCCGACGGGCGGTGCCGCAGCTCGCACGGCACCTCCAGGACGCGGAAGCCGAGGCGCAGCAGGTCGATCGTCATGCCGGCCTCGACACCCCAGCCGCGTGCCAGCGGCGTCGCGGCCTCGAACGCCTCACGCGTCAGGCAGCGCATGCCCGACAGCGGCTGCGTGGGCGTCCACCCCGTCAACGACGCGATCGCGCGACGTGCGGCACCGACGACGATGCCGCGTCCGCCGGCGCCGGGCTGCGGGGGCAGCAGGGCGATCGTCAGGTCCGCGATGCCGTCGAGCACAGGGGGCACCAGGGGCGCCGTGTTGACCGCCGTGTCGGCGAGGTCGCCGTCGATGAACAGCAGGTGGCGCGGCGGGCGGTCCGGTGCGTCGCGCATGGCGACGACGGCCGCACCCGTCTCCATCGCGGCCGCCTTGCCGCGGTTGTGGGAGTGCCGCACGACCACGGCCCCCGCCTCACGCGCGACGTGCTGCGTGTTGTCCTCGGACCCGTCGTCCACGACGAGCACGAGGTCGACGTGCGGGATCGCGCGCGCCGAGCGGACGGTCGCAGCGATCCGCCGCGACTCGTCCTTGGCCGGGATGATGACGGCGACGCGCTGACGCTGCTTGTGGCCGCGCGCGGCGCGGGCCGCGCGGGCGTCGGTCGCGTCGGGACGCGCGGGACGGGTCGCGTCGTTCTCGTCCGAGACGGTCTCGCTTCCCGTGCCTGTCACGGTCCCCACCCTATCGACCGCAGGTGACAGCTCGCGTCACGAGCGGGGCGGCACCCGACGGCACGCCCGCTGCGCGCGCCACGACGGTGCGGCGTCCGGAGCCGCACCGGCGAGCATCCCTGTCGACAGGAGGTCGCCGTCCGGCCGGGTACGAGGACCCGACCGGACGGGCAGCCCGGCTCAGCGCAGGGTGACCTGGCGTGCCACCAGACCGGCACGGGCACGGCGCGCGTTCGCGTCGAGCGGCGTCGTGTCGGCCATCGCGGCCTCCAGCCGCGGCACGAAGTCGGCGACCGGCTTCTCGATGTCGTCGGCCTCGGACCCGCGCGCCAGCTCCCACACCGGCACGACGATGCCGGCGGCGCGGAAGTAGCCGATGAACTTGGCGTCGTCGAACCCGGACTCGCGGCGCGCGTGCAGGCGCGACAGACCGTCGAGCACGACCTGCTCGTCGGCGGGCTGGGCCCAGCGCAGGTACTCGCGGGCACCCATGCGGCACCAGTACGCGGACTGCGCGG
>Ga0233375_1000826_pt1 | contig 15250 bp, 14 predicted proteins | sample ElkDunMinimDraft_10_FD_191539 | JGI IMG/M metagenome (GOLD analysis project Ga0233375, IMG submission 191539) | Fecal eukaryotic communites from dung pellets of Tule Elk in California, USA - Elk Dung E16 | ecosystem: Host-associated > Mammals > Digestive system > Large intestine > Fecal | place... | reverse complement strand
CAGAAGCAGTACGCCGAGGTCCCGATGGTCCTCGGTCAGCTCGCGAAGGCGCGTGACGCGCGCGAGCTGGGGATGTCCACCGAGATCCTGTGGGCGCCCTACCTCGGCGCCATCGGCACCGTCATGCCGGAAGGCGTGACGATCACGCAGATCGTCATGGACGGCGCCACCCCGCAGCTCGCGCCGGCGCCGTCGACCCACCCGCTGCAGGCGCCGAGCGTGTCGACCATCAGGTTCGAGGCGCGGTCGACGGCGATCGTGGACACGGCCGCCTGGATGGAGGCCCTCGACGGTGTGCCGGGGCTCCAGGAGGCCTGGGTCGAGGTCGCGAGCGTCGACGAGCGTGAGGGCGAGACGATCTACAAGTACACGAGCAGCGTGCGGGTCAGCCCGCTCGCCTACGCGTCGCGCTTCGGCCAGGAGGGCTGACATGACGAACAAGACCTCGACCTGGGTGGGGGGCACCGTCGTCCTGGCCGTGCTGATGCTCGTCGCGACGTGGTTCGTGGGGGTGTCCCCGACGATCGCAGCGACGTCCACGGCGCACGCGGACGCCGAGGCGGCCGAGACCCGGAACGTCCAGCTGCAGGCCGACCTCGACCGGCTCGCGCAGCAGTTCGCCGAGCTCGACGCGTCGAAGGCCGAGCTGGCGTCGATCGAGCGGCAGATCCCGACCGACGCGCAGCTCGCGGCGTACATCCGCACGGTGCAGACGGTCGCCGAGGAGGTGGGCGTCGTCCTGATCGGCTACGACGTCGGCCAGCCGGAGCTGGTCGTCCCCGTCGAGGGTGAGGCGCCCGCGGAGCCGGTGACCACCACCGACAGCGACGAGGCGAGCGACGAGGCGACGGACGAGGCGAGCGACGAGGCGACGGACGAGACCGGGACGAGCACACCGGTGACGCCGGCGAGCTTCGTGCCGATCGACGGCTTCGTGGGCATGGCGGTGACCCTGAGTGTCATCGGTGCGCCGGACAAGGTGTCGGCGTTCGTGGAGCGTGTCCAGACGGGGACCGAGCGGCTCCACCTCGTCACGGGCTTCACCGGGTTGGGCCTCGTGGCCGGCCCGCCCGAGTCGGGTCGGCCGCAGATCAACGAGGGTGACATGGAGATGGCCGTCTCCGGGTACGTGTACAGCCTGGCTCCGTCGGCCACGACGGTCGCTCCGACCGAGGAGCCCACCCTGGCTCCGCTGCCGGGCGTGACGCCGCCGCGCATGGGCCCGAGCAACTGATGGGCCCGAGCAGCTGACACCCTGCACGCGCGCCGCCGACCGCCCCCCCGCGGTCGGCGGCGCGCGCGCGTCCGGGCGTGGACCGCAGCGGGCTGCGCGGCCACGACGTGGGAGGATCCCCCTCATGCTCCGATGGTTGACGTCCGGTGAGTCGCACGGTCCCGCGCTCGTCGGCATCCTCGACGGTCTGCCCGCCGGTGTGCGGGTGCAGACCTCCGACGTCCAGGACGCGCTCGCGCGTCGTCGCCTCGGCTACGGCCGCGGCGCACGCATGAAGTTCGAGCAGGACGAGGTACGCCTGCTCGGAGGCGTGCGGCACGGGGTGACCCAGGGTGGGCCGATCGCGATCGAGGTCGGCAACACCGAGTGGGCGAAGTGGGTGGACGTGATGTCCGCCGACCCGGTGCCGCCCGGTGCGCTGACGGTCGACGCCGGCACGGGTGACGTCCGGGAGATCGCCCGCAACCGGCCGCTGACGCGTCCGCGTCCCGGTCATGCGGACCTGGTCGGCATGCGCAAGTACGGTTTCGACGACGCCCGCCCGGTGCTGGAGCGCGCATCGGCGCGCGAGACCGCGACGCGCGTCGCGCTCGGCACGGTCGCGGCGGCGTTCCTCGAGCAGGCGGCCGGTGTGCGACTCGTGTCGCATGTCGTGGCCATCGGGCCCGTGGCCGTGCCCGACGACGCACCGGTGCCGACGCCCGACGACGTCGCGGCCCTCGACGCCGATCCCGTGCGGTGCTTCGACCCTGCGACGAGCGCGGCGATGGTCGCCGAGATCGACCAGTGCCACAAGGACGGTGACACCCTCGGGGGAGTCGTCGAGGTGCTGGTGCACGGGCTGCCGTCGGGCGTCGGGACGTACGTGCAGGCCGACGGGCGTCTCGACGCGCGGCTCGCGGCCGCGCTCATGGGCATCCAGGCGATCAAGGGCGTCGAGGTCGGTGACGGGTTCCGCACGGCCACCCGGCGCGGGTCGCAGGCCCACGACGAGATCGAGCGCGACGCGTCGGGCCGCATCGTGCGGCGCACCAACCGTGCCGGTGGCATCGAGGGCGGCATGTCGAACGGGGAGGTCGTGCGCGTGCGCGCGGCCATGAAGCCGATCTCGACGGTGCCGCGCGCGCTCGACACCGTGGACACGGCGACGGGGGAGCCGGCCAAGGCCCAGCACCAGCGCTCGGACGTGTGCGCGGTGCCGCCCGCGGCGGTCGTCGCCGAGGCGATGGTCGCGCTCGTCGTCGCGCAGACGCTGCTGGACAAGACGGGCGGCGACAGCGTCGCCGAGGTGCGCCGCAACCTCGACGCGTACCTGGCGTCGATCCCCGAGCTGCTCTCCTGACCACCTGATACGCCCAGGTGTGAGCCAGGTCACACCCGGGCGTATCACGTCGCCGACCCGGGCCCTCCTCCTCGGCGGAACCGCTGTGCCCGCAGCGGTCCGTCCGAGGGGGGACCATGAGCGAGAACGCACCGCGACCACGACGGCACCACGCCCCGCGCACACCTGAACAGCTCACGGCGCGCGGCACGTCCGGGCACGGCCTGGGCTACCAACGACGCCCCGCGCGCGGCCACGGCGCGGAGGCGCGCGGCCTGCAGTACCTGCCGCTGTCCACGCTGCACGAGGGCCGCTTCGGGCGGATGTTCCGGCTGCCGCCCTACATCCCGTCCGACGACGAGATCACGCGCGTCGCCGGCCTCATGACCGAGGGGGACCGCGGCGGGGACCGCACGCTCGACAACCCCGCGATCCCAGCCGGATACACCTACCTCGGTCAGTTCATCGACCACGACATCACGTTCGACCCCGTCTCGAGCCTCGAGCGGCAGAACGACCCCGACGCCCTGACGAACTTCCGCAGCCCACGGTTCGACCTCGACTCCGTCTACGGGCGCGGCCCCGCGGACGACCCGTTCCTGTACGACCAGGACAGCCAGGTCGACGGCGCGGCGAAGCTGCTCATCGGCACCAACGGCCGCGACGACGACCTGCCCCGCAACACCCAGGGCGTCGCCCTGCTCGGGGACCCCCGCAACGACGAGAACACGTTCGTCGGGCAGCTGCACCTGTCCATGCTCAAGTTCCACAACGCCGTGCAGGACCGCGTGGGCGTCGGCTCCCCGCTGACGCGCGGCAGCGAGACGCCCTTCGAGACCGCCCAGCGGATCGTGCGCTGGCACTACCAGTGGGTCGTGGTCCACGACTTCCTGCGACGCACGATCGGCGACGAGCTGCTCGGTGAGCTGCTCGACGAGTCCGGACCGGTGCCGCGGGTGCGCCTGCGGGCGTTCACGTGGCACCAGGCGCCCTACCTGCCGGTCGAGTTCTCGGTCGCGGCCTACCGGTTCGGGCACTCGCAGGTGCGCGGCCGGTACCGCCTCAACACGGTGGTCGGCGCACCCGACCCGGCCGACCCGCAGTCCCGGCCCGGCCTGCCGACGTTCACCCCCGACCCGGTCGACCAGGACCCGCTCGGGCACTTCGGCGGGTTCCGGCCGCTGCCACGCTTCTGGACGATCGAGTGGCCGCGGTTCTTCGAGCTCGACGGGCCGGGGTCGGACGCGCGTCAGCACACCCGCAAGATCGACACGATCCTGGCGAACCCGCTCGCGGCCCTGCCTCCCGAGATCGCCGGGAACGTGCCGTCCCTCATCACGCGCAACCTCACGCGCGGGGCCCGGCTGATGCTGCCGTCCGGCCAGGCCGTCGCCGCACGCCTGGGGCTCGACGCCCTCAGCGACGACGAGCTGGGTCTGGGCGGTGCGCCGGCACCCCTGTGGTACTACGTGCTGCGCGAGGCGCAGGTACGTGCCGACGGCGTGCACCTGGGGGAGGTCGGCGGGCGCATCGTCGGCGAGGTCTTCCTCGGGCTGCTGGCGGCCGACCCGTCGTCGTACCTGCGCGACGAGCCGACCTGGCGCCCGTTCCTCGGTGAGGGCGACGCCTTCACGATGCCGGACCTGCTGCGGGTCGCGGGGCACGGCCTGGGCCCGACACCCGGCCCGGCACCCGCGGCGCCGGGAGACGAGCCCGGGGTGGCGCCTGCAGGAGCGCCGGGCGACGCGCCCGCGGACGAGCCGGGCGGTGCCCCCGCGGGGGGATGACGAGGAGCGGGCCCCGTGCCGTGCACCGACCGGTCGGTGGACGGCACGGGGCGCCGGCGCGCGCGGTACTAGGCTGCCGCCGTGCCCAGCCCCGCCCCGACGCCCGGTCCCCGCCTCGTCCTGATCGGCCCGCCCGGGGCAGGGAAGTCCACGGTCGCCGCCGCGCTCGCGGAGCGCTGGCAGCTCGAGGCGCGTGACACGGACGTCGACGTCGAGGTCGCCGCCGGCAAGTCCGTCGCCGACGTCTTCGTCGAGGACGGCGAGCCGCACTTCCGCGAGCTCGAGCGTGCGGCCGTCCTGTCCGCGCTCGCGGACCACGGCGGCGTGCTCGCGCTCGGTGGCGGCGCCGTCCTGCACCCCGACGTGCGCGCCGCCCTGGCCACGTACCGCGGGGCCGGCGGCGTCGTCGTGTTCCTCGACGTGAGTCTGGCGCACGCCGCGCCGCGCGTCGGCATCAACCAGGCGCGCCCGCTGCTGGTCGGCAGCCCGCGCGCGCAGTGGCAGGCGCTCATGGACGCGCGGCGTCCGGTCTACGAGGAGGTCGCGACGGTGCGGGTGTCGACGGACGGGCTGCGCCCGGTCGAGGTGGCCGAGGTCATCGAGTCCACTCTCGACGCACGCGGGACGACGGAGGTCGACGCGTGAGCGACGAGGCGGTCGTCCAGGTCCCGGGCGAGCAGCCGTACGACGTCGTCATCGGGCGACACCTGCTCGGGCACCTGCCGGCGATGCTCGGTGAGGGTGTGCGTCGCGTGCTCGTCGTGCACCCCGCGGCGCTGGCGACCTCTGCCGAGACGGTCCGCGAGGACCTCGCGGCGCACGGCTACGAGGTCTACCTCGCGCAGGTTCCCGACGCCGAGGAGCAGAAGACCGCGCAGGTCGCGGCGTTCTGCTGGGGCGTCCTGGGGCAGGCGGACTTCACACGCTCCGACGCGGTCGTCGGGCTGGGCGGTGGCGCGACGACGGACCTTGCGGGGTTCGTCGCGGCGACGTGGCTGCGCGGTGTGCGCGTCGTCCAGGTGCCGACGACCGTGCTCGCCATGGTGGACGCCGCCGTGGGCGGAAAGACCGGCATCAACACGGCCGAGGGCAAGAACCTCGTGGGTGCGTTCCACCCGCCCGCCGGTGTCCTGTGCGACCTTGAGGCCGTCGCGTCGATGTCCCCGTTCGACTTCGTCGCCGGGCTCGCGGAGATCGTCAAGTGCGGGTTCATCGACGACCCGCGCATCCTCGAGCTCGTCGAGGCGAACACCGAGCTGCTGCGCGACCCCGTCGCGGCCGCGTCGTCGCCGGTCCTCGCCGAGCTCGTCGAGCGCGCCGTCCGGACCAAGGCGCGCGTCGTGGGCGTGGACCTGCGGGAGGCCGGGCTGCGCGAGATCCTCAACTACGGGCACACGTTCGGCCACGCGATCGAGCACGTCGAGCGGTACCGGTGGCGCCATGGCGCCGCGGTCTCGGTCGGCATGGTCTTCGTCGCCGAGCTCGCACGCCTCGCCGGCCGGCTCGACGACGACGTCGTCGCCCGGCACCGCAGCATCCTGACGTCGCTCGGCCTGCCGACCGGCTACCGCGGTGACCGCTGGGACCAGTTGCTGGCGGCGATGCGCCGGGACAAGAAGACCCGGGGCGACCTCCTGCGCTTCGTCGTCCTGGACGGCCTCGCGCGCCCGTCGCGCCTCGAGGGCCCGGACCCGACCCTCCTGGCCGCCGCCTACGCCGAGATCGCCACGACCCCCGACCCTTCCACCCAGATCCTCCTCTGACTCACCAGACCGAGCTTTCCGACCCTCACAGGGTCGGATACCTCTGTCTCACGCAGCGGGTTCGTGCCGGTGAGCCGCCCACAGGGCTCACCCGTGGCGGTGGCGTCCACAGCATGGGGTGCCGTGCGAGCGCCGTGGTGCCGGCTTCGGGCAAGGTCGGCGCATGCCTCGAGCCGTCGACCGATCGTGGGTCCCCGCGTCGACAGACCCCCGGTACGGGGTCTTCACCCGTGTCGATGCCGTGCGTGAGGGTGTGAGCGAGAGCCAGATCCGGCACCGGCTCAGGACCGGGGTGTGGCGTCGCGTGTGCGGTGGTGCCCTCGCCCTGGCGACGACACCGCACGACGTCCGGGGCGACGCCCTCGCGGCGATGCTCACCTGGCCCGACGCGACGCTCGCGCTGGGCACCGCCGCCCGGCTGCACGGCATCCCGGTGCGCGACGACGGCCGTGTCCACGTCATCGTGCCCACCCCGAGGGCGCCCCGCCACCGCCTCGTGCCCCACAGTCATGTCCTGGAGCCGGGCGATCTCGTCGATCTCGCCGGCATGCCGACGACCAGCGTGGCGCGCACGGTCGTCGACTGTCTCGGGTCTTGGGGCCGCGACGACGCGCGTGACCTGCTGGCCTGGGTGGGGACACGACAGCTGCTGGGTGCGGACGCGCTCGAGCGCTGGGTGTTCACGCACCCCGGCAGGCGCGGCAACGTGCAGCGGGCCTGGGCCGCCGACCGGCTCAGGGAAGGCGCCCTGAGCGCCGCGGAGGAACGGCTGCACGCGTTGCTGCGCGCGGCGGACATCACGGGCTGGGAAGCGAACGTCTCGCTGCTCGAGCACATCGGCGTGCACGCCGTCGTCGACGTGTGGTTCCCGGGAGCCCGGCTCGTCCTCGAGGTCGACGGGCGGGTCGCTCACGGCCCGGACCGCTTCCAGTCCGACCGCACCCGTCAGAACGCGCTGACGGGCGCAGGGTGCACCGTGCTGCGCTACACGTGGGAGGACATCACGCTCCGTCCGGAGCGGGTCGTCGCCCAGATACGGGCGGCGCTCGCGAGGCTGCACGCGGTCCGCTGAGGACACCGGCGCCGCGCCACCGCGATGCCCCTCCGCGTCCGTGGCGCACGGGGCCGCACTCACACCGCCGGTTCCCTCGGCCTCGTGAGGCAGAGGGAACGGTTGCTGGTGGTGCCGGTTTCCTCGGTCTGGTGAGGCAGGGGGTGGGGCGGGGTTCCGGGACAAGCCTTGGGGGTTGTGGAGGTGGGAACAAGCCTGCATAGTTGTGAGGTGATCGTGTTGACCATCGACCAGCGGGGGAGTCGGCGTGGGCTCGACCGGGTCCCCGAGCTGCTCTCCGCGCTCGCGGACGTCGCCGTCGTGCGCGGGTTCGAGCGGACCGTCGGCGACGAGGTCCAGGGGGTCCTCGACGACGCCGACGTGGCCGTCGACACCGTGCTGCGGGTGCTGCGCGACGGTGGCTGGAGCGTCGGCGTCGGCGTCGGGCCCGTCGACCACCCCCTGCCGGAGTCGCCGCGCGAGGGGGCGGGGGCGGCCTTCGTGCTCGCGCGCGACGCCGTCGAGGCGGCCAAGAGCCGGCAACGTCCTGTGCCGATCGCGGTGCGGGGGGCGGACGCGCAGGCAGCCGCCGACGCCGACGCCGTGCTCGTGCTGCTGGGTGCCCTGCTCGCGCGCCGCAGCGACGCCGGCTGGGCCGCCGTCGACGCCCTGCGCGCCTCCGGTGGCGCGTCCGGGCAGGATGCCGTCGCGCACACGCTGGGCGTGTCCCAGCAGGCGGTCAGCAAGCGCCTGCGCACCGCGCTGTGGGCCGAGGAGGTCGCCGCTCGCCCCGCTGCGGCGCGTCTGTTGACGCGCGCGGGGGGCTGAGGCCAGGGTCTGGACCGTGCATCCCGCCCTCATCGTCGGCCTCTGGGCCGGCGCCCTGCTCGTCTCCTCCGTCGGCGGCTGGCTCGTCACGCGGCTCGTCCTGCGGCTCGCGTCGCGCTCACGGGACGCCGGCCGCAGGCGCGCCCACGGTCCCGTGCTGCTGGAGCCGCTGCGGGTGAGCGACGGCCCCGAGGGCGAGGGGGCACAGATCGTGCTGCGGGGCGGCACGTGGATCGGCGTCCTGGAGCGGATCGCCGTCACCGGGTGCCTGCTGGCCGGGGTGCCCGAGGGTGTCGCGGTCGTCGTCGCAGTCAAGGGCCTGGGGCGGTACCCCGAGCTGCGCGAGAACCCTGGCGCCTCCGAGCGCTTCGTCATCGGGACCCTGGCCTCGATCCTGTGGTCCGCGGCGTGCGGGCTCGCCGCCGTCCGCCTGCTGCTCTGACGGGCCGGCGACCACAACTCGTCGTGGTCGCCACGGCGACGCTGCATGCGGGTCGACCGTATGGCGCGCGCTAGGATGGTCGACGGCCTGTGGCCGGGGCGTGCACTGCGTGCACCGACCCGGGCGGCAGTGCGAGCCGACCGCGGCGCGGATCCTCACGGGTCCTTGCGTGACGGCTCCGTGGCCCGCAGCCGCCCCGCCGGGCGCCTGCGCACCGGACGCGTCGTACGGCGCGCACGACCACCGACCGGGAGAACGACGCTCGTGGCGACCACCAACGACCTGAAGAACGGCATCGTGCTGAAGATCGACGGCCAGCTCTGGACCGTCGTGGAGTTCCAGCACGTCAAGCCTGGCAAGGGCGGGGCGTTCGTCCGCACCAAGCTGAAGAACGTGTTGTCCGGGAAGATCGTCGACCGCACGTTCAACGCGGGGCTGAAGGTCGAGACGGCCACCGTCGACAAGCGCGACATGCAGTACCTGTACAAGGACGGCGACGACTTCGTGTTCATGGACACGGACACGTTCGACCAGATCAACGTCCCGGCCGCGACCGTCGGCGACGCCGCGAACTTCATGCTCGAGTCGCAGACGGCGCTCGTCGCGACCAACGAGGGTGTCCCGCTGTACGTCGAGCTGCCGCCTTCGGTCGTGCTCGAGGTCACGTACACCGAGCCCGGCCTGCAGGGCGACCGGTCGTCGGCCGGCACCAAGCCCGCGACGCTCGAGACCGGGTACGAGATCCAGGTGCCCCTGTTCCTCGAGGCGAACACCAAGGTCAAGGTCGACACCCGCGACGGGTCGTACCTCGGCCGCGTGAACGACTGACATGGGTGCTCGGACCAAGGCGCGCAAGCGCGCGCTCGACGTGCTGTTCGAGGCCGAGCAGCGCGACCTCGACGTGACCGAGCTCCTCGCCAAGCGTGTCGTGGAGCCGGGGACCGAGGCGTCGCTGCCGCAGTACGCGGTCGAGGTCGTCGAAGGGGTGCTGGAGCACGCCGAGCGCATCGACGAGCTGCTCGCGACCCACGCGCACGGCTGGACGGTCGCGCGGATGCCCGCGGTCGACCGTGCGCTGCTGCGCATCGGCACGTGGGAGATCCTCTGGAACGACGACGTGCCGGACGCCGTCGCCGTCGACGAGGCGGTCTCCCTCGCCAGGGAGCTGTCGACCGACGAGTCGCCCGCGTTCGTCAACGGGCTGCTCGGGCGGATCGTCGTCCTGAAGCCGACCCTGCTGGCCTGAGGGCCTCAGGGGCGCACGTCACCCCGCCGACGCCCGGGCGCCTGTCACAGGTGCTCGGGCGTCGTCGCGTCCAGCGGGACCTGGACCACGCGCAGCGGCCGGGGGACGAGCCGCGCGCGACGCTGGGGCAGGCGCGGCTCGGCCCGTCGCAGCTCCCCGAGCGCGCCGAGCGCGCCGAGCGCCCCGAGCGCACCCGCGAGGCGTGGCTGGGGCCGGGCTCCCCGCACGGGCAGCCCCGGCGCCGGCCGCCCCACGAAGTTGCCCTGCGCCTGCTGCACGCCCAGCTCGACCAGCATCTGCAGGTCGCCCGCCGACTCCACGCCCTCCGCCACGACGTCGAGCCCGTGGTGCTCGGCCAGCGCGACGATCGCCCGCACGGGCCCCGCACCTCGCGGTGTGCGGACCTCTCGCACGAACGACCGGTCGATCTTGAGCACGTCGACGGGCAGCCGTGCCAGGCGGGCGAGCGAGCTGAAGCCGGTACCGAAGTCGTCGAGCGCGATCCGTGCCCCCCGGGCCCGCAGCTCGGAGAGCACCGGCACGGCGGACGACGTCCGCAGCATCGTGCCCTCGGTGATCTCGATCGTCAGGTGCTCCCACGGACCGCCGGACCACGCCTCGTCGATGCGCTCGAGCACGTCCGGCTCGTGCAGCTCACGGGCCGAGAGGTTGACCGCGACGGGCATGTGGTGCCGGTCCAGCGCGCGGCGGGCCTGGCGGATCATCGACCGTCCGATGGGCACGATCAGGCCGGTCTGCTCGGCGAGCTCGATCCAGTGCTCGGGAAGCACGTAGTTGTCGCCCTCGTGCCAGCGCGCGAGCGCCTCCAGCCCGACGACCTCGAGGGTCTGCGTGTCGACGATCGGCTGGTAGTAGGCCGTGATGCGGTCGTCGGCGACCGCGCGTTCGAGAGCGGCGAGCATGCGCCGCGTGTCCTCCGCGCGTGCACGCAGCGCCGGGTCGAACAACCGGTGCCCCGAGGCCGTGCGCTTGGCCTCCAGCATCGCGACGTCGGCGTGGCGCAGCAGCGCGTCCGGGTCGACGACGTCGCTCGGGTTCCACGCGGCGACGCCGCACGTCAGCCGCGGGCCGGTGACGGTGCCGACACGGGTGCCGAAGCCGCTGCGGAGGCGGCGCGCGAGGTCGGCGAGCCCGTCGTCGTCGCCTGCGCGCGAGACGACGACGGCGAACTCGTCGCCCGCGAGGCGTCCGACGTACGTGTCGGCGTCGATCCACGTGCGCAGGTAGTCCGCGGTGCGGCGCAGCAGGTCGTCACCCGCGGCATGGCCCTCGCGGTCGTTGACGTCCTTGAACCCGTCGATGTCGCAGTACAGGACGGCGACGCGGGTGCGTTCGACCGTCCCGCGCTCGAGGACCTCGAACAGGTGCGTGTCGACCGCGCGACGGTTCGGCAGGCCCGTGAGGGTGTCGGTGACCGCCGCCTGCGAGAGCCGGTCGGTCAGGGTGTACCGCTCGGCCGCCGTCGAGACGACGAGCCCGAGGTCGATGAGGAACGTCCGTTCGTGCGGTGCGAGCACGTCGGGCTGGCTGGGGAAGAGGTCGGCGACGAAGCGGTCGCGCTGCAGGGGGCGCAGGGAGCCCTCGATGCTCGGGTCGCCGAGGACGTCGCGGGCGGCGTCGCGGGCCTTGACCAGCAGCCCGTCGGCGTCCCGGTGGAACCACGCGCTGTTCGTGACCGACGACAGCGCGTCGCGCATCTGCTCGCGGCGCGCGGCGGTCAGCTGCGCGCGGCGGAGCCGCAGCGAGGCCAGCGACTCCAGCCCGACGGCCAGCGGCAGCGGCCACAGGCTCGCGAGCAGCGCGCCCAGCGGCCGGCCGGTCAGCAGCATCCCCGCGGTGAGCGTGCCGAGCGACAGGGTCGCGGCGGCGACGAGGAGCCCTCCGTGGGCGGTCAGACGCAGCCTCCCCAGAGCGGCGACCACGTACCCGACCGTGATGCCGAGCACGACGAACAGCAGCGCGAAGGCGACGGGGCGGCCGGTCGGGCCGCCCGGGGCGTCGATCGGCCCGAACGTCGCGAACCAGAGCACGGTGCGGACCAGGAGCACGGCCGCGCCCGCGATCACCCAGGGGCGCACGCGCGGCCCGACGCCCCCCAGCGCCCGGGCGGCCGGCACGCACAGCAGGGCGACGACGCCGACGAGCTGTCCGTGCAGGAAGGACAGCGCCTCGCGCACCAGGCCCTCCGTCACGACGCCGTGCAGGCCTGCGACGAGCACGAGCGCGGACATCGCGACGGACAGGGCGAGTGCCCACGTCGACCCTTCGGAGCGCAGCGCGCCGCGCCACCAGACCCACTGCAGCACGCAGAAGCCGCCCACCAGGCCGGCCACCAGGAACTGCAGGACGGTGGTCCACAGGGGGACGTCGCCGAGCATGAGTGGTACATCGGCGCCCGTCAGACCGGTCATGAACGGCAATCGGGTGACGGCACGCACGCGCCTGCCGCACCCGGCGCACGTCGCCGTGCGTGCCGCGCGTCACGTCGTACGGTCCGCCGTCCGGAGGTGGACGACGGTAGGATGGTTCGTCGAGCAACCTCCCTTTAAGCCCGTCCTGTGAGGCGGGGAAGGAGTCGCACGTATGAGCACGCGCACGCCCGCGTCCGGTTCAGGACGCCCCCCGCAGGACCCGGCGGCACCGCCGGACCCGAGGCTCGACCCGATGGGCGCACCGTCCGGGACGACGGTCCTCGGCCCCGACGACGTCGCGCGGGCGCTGACCCGCATCGCGCACGAGGTGGTCGAGCGCAACAAGGGCGTCGACGACGTCGTCCTGCTGGGCATCCCCACGCGTGGCCTGCCGCTGGCCCGCCGGCTCGCGCAGCGGCTCGCACAGGTCGAGCAGGTGCCGGTCGACGGCCTCGTCGGGAGCCTCGACGTGACGATGCACCGTGACGACCTCGCGCACCAGCCGACCCGCACGATCGGCGACACGTACGTGCCCGGTGCCGGCATCGACGGCAAGGTCGTCGTCCTCGTCGACGACGTCCTGTACTCGGGCCGGACGATCCGCGCCGCGCTCGACGCCATCAGCGACCTCGGCCGGCCGCGCGCGGTCCAGCTCGCGGTGCTGGTGGACCGCGGCCACCGCGAGCTGCCGATCCGGGCCGACTACGTCGGCAAGAACCTGCCCACCGCGACCGCGGAGCGGGTGCGGGTGCTGCTGGCGGAGATCGACGGCGAGGACCGTGTGGTCATCGAGGGGACGGGACGATGAGGCACCTGCTGTCCGCGAGCGACCTCGACCTGTCGCAGGCCGTGCTGATCCTCGACACCGCGGCGCAGATGGCCGCGACCCAGGCGCGCGAGATCAAGAAGCTGCCCACGTTGCGCGGCCGCACCGTGGTCAACCTGTTCTTCGAGGACTCGACCCGCACGCGCATCTCGTTCGAGACGGCGGCCAAGCGGCTGTCGGCCGACGTCATCAACTTCTCCGCCAAGGGCTCGAGCGTGTCCAAGGGGGAGTCCCTGAAGGACACCGCCCTGACGCTGCAGGCCATGGGCGCCGACGCCGTCGTCATCCGGCACCAGTCCTCGGGCGCACCTCACACGCTCGCGCGCGCGGGCTGGACGGACGGCGCGGTCGTCAACGCCGGCGACGGGATGCACCAGCACCCCACGCAGGCGCTGCTCGACGCGTACACGCTGCGGCGCCACCTCGTGGGCGACCGCGGCCGCGCCGACGCGACCGGGCGCGACCTGGCCGGGGTGCACGTCGCGATCGTCGGTGACGTGCTGCACAGCCGCGTCGCACGGTCCAACGTGCAGCTGCTGCGCACGCTCGGTGCGCGTGTGACGCTGGTCGCACCGCCGACCCTCGTGCCGGTCGGCGTGGACGCGTGGCCTGCCGAGGTGTCCTACGACCTGGACGACGTGCTCACGACAGGGCCGGATGCGGTGATGATGCTGCGGGTCCAGCGCGAGCGGATGTCGAGCGCGGGCGGAGGCTTCTTCCCGAGCCCGCTGGAGTACACGCGTGGCTACGGGCTGGACGCCCGCCGCCTCGCGATGCTCCCGGACCACGCCGTGGTGCTGCACCCCGGGCCGATGAACCGCGGTCTGGAGATCTCGGCGGACGCGGCGGACTCGCCGCGCGCCGTGATCGTCGAGCAGGTCGCGAACGGTGTCGCGGTGCGGATGGCGGTGCTGTACCTGCTGCTGGCGGGCGGGGAGCAGGCCGGACGGACGACGGAGGGGCGCGCGGACGCGCGCACGGACGAGACGAGGGTGCACGCGTGACGACGTATCTGCTGACGGGGGCCCGGCTGCTGGGCGGTGACCCGACCGACGTGCTCGTCGCGGACGGTGTGGTCGCGGCGCTGGGCGCACGGGCGCGCGACGGCGGGGGACAGGTGGTCGACGCCGACGGACTCGTGCTGCTGCCCGGCCTCGTCGACCTGCACACGCACCTGCGCGAGCCCGGCCGCGAGGATGCCGAGACCGTCGAGTCCGGCACGCGCGCGGCGGCGCTCGGCGGTTTCACCGCGGTGCACGCCATGGCCAACACGACGCCGGCGCAGGACACCGCGGGCGTCGTCGAGCAGGTCTGGCGCCTCGGCCGCGACGCCGGGTGGTGCGACGTGCACCCGGTCGGCGCCGTGACGGTCGGCCTGGCGGGCGAGCGTCTCGCCGAGCTCACCGCGATGGCGCGGTCCGCTGCGCGCGTCCGGGTGTTCTCCGACGACGGGAAGTGCGTCGACGACCCCGTCGTGATGCGCCGAGCGCTGGAGTACGTCAAGGCGTTCGACGGGGTCGTCGCGCAGCACGCCCAGGAGCCGCGGCTCACGCAGGGCGCGCAGATGCACGAGGGCGTCGTGTCGGCCGAGCTCGGCCTGACGGGCTGGCCGGCGGTCGCCGAGGAGGCGATCGTGGCGCGCGACGTGCTGCTGGCCGAGCACGTCGGCTCGCGCCTGCACGTCCTGCACGTCTCGACCGCCGGCTCGGTCGAGATCGTGCGGTGGGCCAAGGCTCGCGGCATCGACGTCACGGCCGAGGTCACGCCGCACCACCTGATGCTGACGGACGAGCTCGTGCGCGGGTACGACCCCCGGTACAAGGTCAACCCGCCGCTGCGGACGGCCGCCGACGTCGAGGCGCTGCGCGAGGGGCTCGCCGACGGCACGATCGACACGGTCGGCACCGACCACGCGCCGCACCCGCGCGAGGACAAGGACTGCGAGTGGGCCGCCGCCGCCTTCGGCATGACGGGCCTGGAGACCGCGCTGTCGGTCGTGCAGGCCGTCATGGTCGACACGGGCCGGTCCACGTGGGCCGACGTCGCGCGCGTCATGTCGGGCGCACCGGCGCGCATCGGGCGGCTGACGGGCCAGGGCCGGCCGATCGCGGTCGGCGAGCCCGCGAACCTCACGCTCGTGGACCCGTCCGCACGCCGTGTCGTCGTGCCCGAGCAGCAGGCCACGGCGAGCGTGAACTCCCCGTTCGCCGGCTCGGAGCTGCCGGGTCGCGTGGTCGCGACGTTCCTGCGCGGCCGCGCCACCGTGCTCGACGGTGCCCTGGTCGAGCAGGGGGTGCACGCCTGATGCGCGTCTGGTTCT
>Ga0233375_1000825_pt1 | contig 15277 bp, 10 predicted proteins | sample ElkDunMinimDraft_10_FD_191539 | JGI IMG/M metagenome (GOLD analysis project Ga0233375, IMG submission 191539) | Fecal eukaryotic communites from dung pellets of Tule Elk in California, USA - Elk Dung E16 | ecosystem: Host-associated > Mammals > Digestive system > Large intestine > Fecal | place... | reverse complement strand
CTGCATGCGCGCGGCGCGGGCCTTCTGCCAGGCGCTGTCGGTGCCGTCCACCCACGAGAACACCAGGTCGATGTCGAACCTGATGTCCGCGGCGTGCTCGGCGAACATGTTCTCGATGGTCGACCATGTGCGGCCATACCGCTCCACCTGGCCGCGCACCGCCTCGTCGCGGTGGATGGTGCGGCGGGTCAGGGAGTTCTCGACGGGCAGGACGATGTCCTCGTCGCCGAACGCCCACAACTCGATCTGCACGCCCGTCGCGGCGCCGTACCGCAGCCCGCCGTTGAGGCACACGCGCGGCCGGTAGAGCCGGAACGCCCGGGCCTTCGACGTGGTGGACAGCGCGCCGTCGGCGACCAGCAGCGTGGGGGCCTTCGCGTCGAGCGGCTTGACGTAGAACGGCTCGTCGGCGCACGCGCTGGTCAGGGCCGCCCGCAGGGCCTTGCGGTCCGCCCGGTCCACCGCGATCACCGGGCGCTCGTCGTTGCCGCGCACCAGCAGGCAGTCGATGCCCGCCCGGTCCAGGGCATCGCGCACGAACAGCAGATCCTCGACCATCGCCGCGTGCGGCGTCAGCGAGTCGTTGACCAGGCAGTAGCGCCCTTTGAGCCGGACCAGGTCGCCACGTTCACGGAGTCGCGCGCGTGACGCGGCCGTGACGGGCAGGGCGGGCTCGACGTCGGTCTCGGGAGGTGCGAGGTAGACGTCGCGCGGGGCGGGGATGGTGGCCATGGCGAGTCCGATGGTCGAGGGGGAGGGGCGCCACACGGTGCGAGTCCGACAGGCCGCATCGGATCGACCACTCCGACGGGGCAGGCTGAGCGTACTCGTCGGTAGGCGCTGCGCAACCCCCGCGACGACCGGCCTCAGACCGGGGCGAACCGCTGCGCGCTGCGCGCCTTCGCCTTGGCCGCCTCGACCTCGCGGTCCTTGGGCGGCGCGGTGGTCACCAGGTCGTCGAGCAGGTGCTGGGTGATGTGCGCGATCTCGGCCACGGCACGGTCGAACGCGGCGCGGTTCGCCTGCGAGGGGGTGGTGGAGCCGCTGATCTTCCGCACGTACTGCAGCGCCGCGGCGTGCACCTCGTCGTCCGAGGCGGCGGGCTCGAAGTTGTGGAGGGTTCGGATGTTCCGGCACATCCTTCGAGGCTACGAGCAGGCCGCCCGCAGCGGAACCCGGGACGGGCGCCGTGCTGGCGGACAGGACGGCGCCGGCGCCCGGCCCTAGTGTCGGGATGGGCCCCGCGTCCGTGGGGCGAGCGCGCTGACCGAGAGCCGACCAGGAGTCGCCATGCCCCAGCCCCGCGTCCAGCACCGCGTCGAGCACCGCGACGCCCAGCCCTACGTGGGCATCCACCAGGCCACCACCATGACCACGTTCGACAAGGTCGTTCAGCGGTTCGACCAGCTCGTGGCCTGGTTGGCCGCGGCCGGCGTGGAGCCGGCAGGGCCGCCGTTCATCCGGTACCACGTGATCGACATGGACCACGAGCTGCTGGTCGAGGCGGGCCTGCCCGTGCCGCAGGCGCTCGAGGGCTCGGGCGAGGTGGTCGCCGGCGTGCTGCCCGCCGGGGAGTACGCCACGGTGACCCACGAGGGGCACCCCGACGATCTGGTCGAGGCGACGGGCGCCCTCCTGGACTGGGCGGAGCAGGAAGGGCTCGCGTTCGACCGGTGGGACGACCCGCGCGGCGACGCCTGGGGGTGCCGGGTCGAGAGCTACCTGACGGACCCGGACGAGCAGCCCGACATGCGCCGCTGGCAGACCGAGCTGTTCTTCCGGCTGGCCGATCCGGCGCGCTGACCTCCTGCCACGCCCCGTGGTGCTCTCTTGGCTCCGGCGCTAGCGTCAGGAGGACAAACAGGACATATTGCCGAAGCTCAGGGGGCGCTCAGGCATGTATCTGTCAGTTCTCGGCACGCATCGACCTCTCGGGGGCGCCGTCCAGGTGCCCAACTCGAAGTACCACGCCCACCGCGCGCTGATCCTGGCCTCGCTCGCGCCCGGCGTCAGCCGCGTCACCGGCCTCACCGACGCCCGCCACGTCCAGTACACCGTCGCGATGCTGCGCCAGCTCGGCGTCCGCATCGACATCCACGACGGGACCTTCGTGGTCCACGGCGGCCCGTACCAGCCGACCCGGCGGGCGATCACGGCGGGCAGCTCGGGCACCACGCTGTACTTCATGGTCGGCCTCGCGGCGCTGGGCGATCGCGACGTCACGGTCACCGGGCAGAAGTACTTCCAGCGACGGCCGATCGGCCCCCTGCTCGCCGCACTGCGCCAGATGGGGCTGGACGTCTCGTCCTCCGACGAATGCCCGCCCATCGAGGTGCGTGCCGCGCGTCCCCGGGGCGGGGAGGTGCACATCGCCGGCACCCTCTCGCAGTGGATCTCCGGGCTGCTGCTGCTCGCCCCGTTCGCCACCTCGCCCACCACCGTGGTCGTGGACGGCCCGCTCAACGAGCGGTCCTACCTCCAGCTCACCGTCGCGATGATGCGGCAGTTCGGGCTGCGCGTGGACGTCGCCGACGACTGGCGCCGGTTCGAGGTCCCGCCGGGCCAGGAGGCGGTGGCCACCGACCTGCGGATGCCCCCCGACATCGGCTCGGCGGCGTTCGGGCTGGCCGCGGGGGCACTGCACCCCTCGGACATCGTGCTGCGGGGGCTCCGCTCCACCAGCTCCGCGCGCTCCGACCACCCCGAGGCGCACCTGCTGGACATCGTCGAGGCGATGGGCGTGCCCATGGCCTATGACCCCGAGGCCGACGCGGTGCGGGTGCGGCACGACGGCGCCCGGCTGCTCCCCGCCGACGTGGACTGCCGCGCCGTGCCGGACATGCTGCCGATCCTGTCGGTGATGGCCTGCTTCGCCGAGGGCGAGAGCGTCTTCCGCAACGTCGAGCACGTGCGGCTCAAGGAGTCGGACCGGGTCGCGGCGATGCTCCAGCTCAACAGCATGGGCGGCGACGTGCGGATCGAGGGCTCCGAGCTGCGGGTGCGCGGCGTGCCCGAGCTGAGCGGCGCCGACCTGTCGTCGTTCAACGACCACCGGGTGCTGATGTCGCTGGCCGTCGCCGCCTCCGCCGCGGAAGGGCGCAGCACGCTCACCTACCCGCACGCGTACCGCATCTCCTACCCGGAGTACCTGGAGTCCATGACGACCTTCGGGCTCGACATGCGGGTCGACGACGGCAGGCTCCGGCGCCCGGCGCCCCACCGCCCAGCGGGCCGCACCGCGCGCGCCGCCCGCGCCCGCACCATCACCGGGCCCGCCGCGATCGACGAGGCGGCGGAGGTCACCGGCCCGCAGTGGGTGCGGCGGTGGGCCGCGGAACGGCCCAACGAGACGGCGGTGGTCGACGCGCGGGACGACGCCACCGGGCACCTCACGTGGGCGCAGCTCGACGCGGAGGCCGATCGCGCCGCCGCGATGCTGCTGGGGCTGGGGGTGCGCCGCGGCGACCGGGTGGCGTTCCAGCTGCCGAACTGGCGCGAGTTCGTCGTGCTCACCGTCGCCGTGCTGCGGATCGGCGCGGTGGCGGCCCCGATCATGCCGATCTTCCGGGAGCGCGAGGTCGCGTTCGCGCTGCACCGGTCCCAGGCCCGGGTGATGGTGCTGCCGGCCGAGTTCCGCGGCCGCAGCCCTGCCGGCGAGCTCGACAACATCCTGCGCGCGGGCGCCGGCACGGACCCCGGCTACGGCCTGCTCCTCGAGCACGTGGTGGTGATCGGGGACCTCCCGGACGCCCGCCAGGCCGATGGCGCGCACGACCTTCCCGCAGACCCCATGCCGCGGGAGCCCGGCCGCACCCCCCGATGGCGCCGGTGGGCTGACGCCCTGGCAGACGCCGACGCCGACGCGCGGGCGGCCGAGATCGACGAGCGCGCGCCCCGCCCTGACGACGCGGCCCAGCTGCTGTTCACCTCCGGCACCACCGGTGAGCCCAAGGGCGTGCTGCACCGGCACCAGACGCTCAGCCGCGCCGCGGCCATGGAGGTGGCGCACCTCGGCCTGACGAGCGACGACGCGATCTTCATCCCGTCGCCGCTCGCCCACCAGACGGGCTTTCTCTACGGGATGTGGCTGTCGTTCGTGCTCGGCGCCCCGCAGATCCTGCAGCCCGTGTGGGAGCCCGTGCGGGCGCTGCGGCTGCTCCGCGGCTGGAAGGGCACCTTCGCCCAGGCGGCGACCCCGTTCCTCACCGACCTGGTGAAGGCCGTGGAGGCGGGGGAGCCGGCCCCGGCGAGCCTGCGAGTCTTCGTCAACACGGGCGCCGCGGCGCCGCGCCACCTCGCCGAGCGCGCCACCCGGGTGCTCGGCGCCGCGGTGTGCGGGGCGTTCGGCACCACCGAGACGTGCCTGGGCAGCCTCGCGGCGCCGCAGGACGCCCCGGCGCTGGTCTGGGGCACCGACGGCAAGCTGCTCGACGGCGTGCGGGCCCGCATCGTCAGCGACGACGGCCACCTGATGCCCGCCGGCGCCGAGGGCAACTTCGAGCTGCGCAGCCCCACGATGTTCGACGGCTACCTGGACCGCCCCGACCTGACCAAGGAGGCGCTCACCGAGGACGGCTGGTACCGCACCGGCGACCTGGCCACGCTCGACGACGCCGGGTTCCTGCGCATCACCGGCCGCGTGCGGGACGTCGTCAACCGGGGCGGGGAGAAGATCCCCGTCGCCGAGATCGAGCAGCTGCTCTACCGGCATCCCGGCGTCGACGACGTCGCCATCGCCGCGATGCCGGACCCGCGCCTGGGGGAGCGGGCCTGCGCCTTCGTGGTGCCGGCGGACGGCGCGACCCTGGAGCTCGCCGACCTCACGGCGTACCTGGACCGGCACCAGGTGTCCAAGCACTACTGGCCCGAGCGGCTCGAGGTGCTGCCGGAGCTGCCCCGCAACGCCGTCGGCAAGGTCCAGAAGTTCCTGCTGCGCGATCTCGCCCGGCAGCTCGCCGCGGAACCGCCCGCGCCCACGATGAGGAGCATCCCGTGAGCATCACCGCCATCACCGCCGACGGCCGGGGCAGCAGCATCCCCGACTACGAGTTCCGCCAGGTCCTGGCCGACGTCACCGCGTGGGTCGAGGGCCCGGGCGAGGCCTGGGCCGAGCGGATCGAGGCCGACGGCGTGGTCCCGGACGCGCTGTGGGACGAGCTGGTGGACCGGGGGTTCCTCGCGCTCGCGGCCCCCCGCGACCTGGGCGGGCGAGGGCTCAGCTTCGTGCAGTGGATGGGGCTGATGGAGGTGTTCTCCCGGTCGCACGCGTCGGTGCGGATGATCGTGCACGTGGTGAACGGGACGTGGCGGGCGATGAACCCGTTCGCCGACGACCGCCAGCGCGAGCAGTTCGTCAAGCCGGCGGTGGCCGGCAAGCTGACGGTCGCGTTCACGCTGACCGAGCCCGGCAACGGCACCGGCGCGGACATCACCTCCACGGTCCGCCGCGACGGCGACGTGTACCTGCTCACCGGGCGCAAGCACCTCATCACCTTCGGTGTGCGGTGCGACTACTGGCTGCTGTTCGCCCGCCTCGCCGGCAGCATCGGCAAGGAGGGCACGGTCGCGCTGCTGGTGGACCGCGAGACGCCCGGCGTGGTCGTCGAGGACACCTCCCAGACCATGGGGGTGCACGGCACCGACCACGCCACCCTGCGCTTCGAGGACGCGCCCGTGCCGGTCGACCAACGCCTGGGCGAGGAGGGCGAGGGGCTCGCCGTGGCGCTCGGCGGGTTCCTCACCCCCAGCAGGATCTCGGTCGCGATGAGCTGCGTCGGCCTGGCCCAGCGCGCCCAGCAGCTCGCCGTCGCCTACGCCACCCAGCGGGTCACGTTCGGCAAGCCGCTCGCGACCCGGCAGGCCATCGCGTTCCAGCTCGCCGAGAACGAGGCCGACATCGAGGCCGCCAAGGCGCTGACCCTCACCGCGGCGCGGGCCTGGCAGGACGGCGAGGCCAGCGCCCCGGCCCTGTCCTCCATGGCCAAGCTCACCGCCGTGGACATGCTCACCCGGGTCACCGACAAGGCCCTGCAGGTGCACGGCGGCATCGGCTACTGGAAGTCCATGCCCATCGAGCGGGTCTACCGCGACGCCCGGGCCCAGCGGTTCGAGGAGGGCACCAACGAGATCCAGAAGACCGTCATCGCCCGCGACCTGCTGCGCCGCGCCGCCGCCCTGGACCTCGAGCCATGACCCGGCGCCACCTCCCGGCCCGCCGCTGATGCTCCCGCGCGTCTTCTCACCCGCCCGCATCGGGGAGCTGCGGCTGCCCCACCGGATCGTCATGGGATCGATGCACCTCAACCTCGAGCACGACCCGCCCGCGCTCGCGGCCTTCTACCGCGAGCGCGCCGAGGGCGGCGCCGGGCTCATCGTCACGGGCGGGGCGGCGGTCGACGCCGCCGGGTCGGGCGGGCCGCGGTACCTGGTCCTCGACCGCGCGGACGCCTGGGAGGCGCTGGCCCCGACGCTCGACGCCGTGCACGGTGCGGGCGCCCTGCTGGCGCTGCAGCTCTTCCACGCCGGGCGGTACGCCATGCCCGCGGACGGCGTGGCCCCCGTGGCGCCGTCGGCCGTCTACTCGCGCTTCTCCCGCCGGATGCCCGAGGAGATGGACGAGGCGCAGATCGAGCGCGCCATCGAGGCGTTCGCCACCGCCGCGGCCGCCGCCCGCGACGCCGGGTTCGACGCGGTCGAGGTGATGGGCTCGGAGGGTTACCTCATCAACCAGTTCGCCTCGCCGCTGACGAACCTGCGGGACGACGCGTGGGGTGGCGACGAGGGCCGGCGCGCGGCATTCCCGCTCGCAGTGCTCGCCGCGGTCCGCGCGGCGGTGGGCCCGGGCTTCCCGGTGATCGTGCGGACGTCGGGGGCGGACTTCGTCGGGGGGTCCAGCACCCCCGAGCAGAGCGCCGACCTGGCGGTGCGGCTCGCGGCGGCCGGCGCGGACGCGCTGAACATCGGCATCGGCTGGCACGAGTCGTCGGTGCCCAGCGTGCAGGCCCTGGTGCCGCACGGGATGTGGCTCGACATCGCCGGCGGCATCCGGCGCCGCATCGTCGAGGAGGGCCTCGCCACCCCCGTGATCGGCTCGAACCGCGTGAACTCGTTGCCGCTCGCCGAGGCGGCCCTGGCCCAGGGTCACGTGGACCTGGTGTCGATGGCCCGGCCGTTCCTGGCCGACGCCCGGATCGTCGCCACCTCACGTGACGGCGCCTTCGACCTGGTCAACAGGTGCATCGCGTGCAACCAGGCCTGCATCGACCGCTCGATCGGCACGGAGCGGGTGTCCTGCATGGTGAACCCCCGGGCCGGTCGCGAGCTCGACCTCCCCCGGGTGGCCCGCGGTCCGGAGGCGCCCAGCCCGCGCGTCGCGGTCGCCGGGGCGGGGCCGGCCGGCATGCAGGCAGCCGCGACCCTGGCCGCCGCCGGCCTCCGCGTCGACCTCATCGAGGAGACCGGGCGGATCGGCGGGCAGTTCCTCCTCGCGGGGCGGGTGCCCGGCAAGTCCGACTACCTCGAGACCGTCCGCTACTTCGAGCACGAGCTCGAGCGGCTCGGCGTGCGGGTGCGCACAGGGGCCAGCGCCCGGGCCGAGGACCTCGCCGGGCACGCCCACGTGGTGGTCGCCACCGGCGTCCGACCGCGCCGGGTGATGCTGCCCGGCGCGGAGCAGCTGCCCGTGCTCGACTACCGGGAGGCCTTCGCCGCGCCATGGCGGGTGGGTCGCCGGGTCGCCGTCATCGGCGCCGGGGGCATCGCGGTGGACCTGGCGCATCTGCTGGTGGAGGGGGCCGGCTTGGTGGAGGGAGCCGGGCTCATCCAGGGACCCGGGCTGATCGAGGGAGCCGGGCCGGTCGGGGGAGCCGGGCTGGTCGGGGGAGTCGAGACGTCGGCGCAGGCCCGGGCCCGGTTCCGACGGGAGGCCGGGGTGGGGGGCGGCGGCGGGCATGCGCGCCCGCCCGCACGGGAGATCACGCTGCTGCGGCGCGGCGACAGGGTGGGGGAGGGCATCGGGGCGTCGACGCGGTGGGCCGTGCTGCAGGCCCTGCGCGCCGCCGGGGTGCGCAGCCGCACCGGCGTCGCCTACCGCAGGCTCACCACGGACGGCCTCGTCGTGGCCGACGCCACCGGCGCCGAAGAGACCATCCCGGCCGACACCGTCGTGGTCGCCGCCGGGCAGGAGCCGCACGCCCCGCTCGCAGACGAGCTCGCGGCGCTCGGCGTCCCCTGCACGGTGGTCGGCGGCGCGCTCGACGCCTCCGGCCTCAACGCGGTGCGCGCCTTCGACCAAGGGCTGCGCGCGGGCGCGGCGGTGGCCGCCGGCCTCACGGTCAGGCTGGGCGCACGCTGACCATGCTCGCGACGAGGGCCGCCTGAGCGCGGGCTGCCTCGATGTCGTCGTCGTGCACCAAGGCCACGCCCATCCGGCGGCGCACGCCGCTGGTCGGCTTGCCGAACAGCCGCAGGTCGCTGTGCGGGACCCGCAGCGCCTCGGCGACGCCCTCGAACACGACGGCGTCCGCGTCGACCCCGCCGTAGACGACGGCGCTGGCGCCCGGGCTGAGCAGCGTGGTGTCCACCGGCAGCCCGAGGATGGCGCGGGCGTGCAGGTCGAACTCGCTCTGCCGCTGGGTGGTCATCGTGACCATGCCGGTGTCGTGCGGGCGCGGGCTGACCTCGCTGAACCACACGTCGTCCCCGCGCACGAACAGCTCGACGCCGAACACTCCCCACCCGCCCAGGTCGCCGGTCACCGCCCGCGCGATCTGCTGCGCCCTGCTGAGCGCCACGGGTGACATGGGCTGCGGCTGCCAGCTCTCCACGTAGTCGCCGCCCACCTGGCGGTGGCCCACCGGCTCGCAGAAGCGCGTGCCCGTCGTCCCGTCGGCCTCGAGGGCGCGGACCGTCAGCAGCGTGATCTCGTAGTCGAAGTCGACGAACCCCTCGACGATCACCCGGCCGCCGGCGACCCGCCCGCCCGCCATGGCGTGCTCCCACGCGCGGGTGATGTCGTCCGGGGTGTCGAGGCGGCTCTGGCCCTTGCCCGAGCTGCTCATCACCGGCTTGACCACGCACGGGTAGCCGATGCCCCTGGCGCCGGTCGAGGGGTCGCCGTCGATCGCGACCCGCAGCTCGGCCTCCGAGTCGCAGAACCGGTACGGGCTGGTCGGCAGGCCGAGGGTCTCGGCCGCGAGGCGGCGGATGCCCTCCCGGTCCATGGTCAGGCGGGTCGCGCGCGCCGTGGGGACCACCCGCACGACGCCGTCGCGCTCGAGCTCCTCGAGCGCCGAGGTCGCGATGGCCTCGATCTCCGGGACCACCAGGTCAGGGCGCTCCGCGAGGACCAGGTCCCGCAGCGCCTGCGGGTCGGTCATGTCGATCGTGCGGGCGTGGTGGGCGACCTGGTGCCCCGGGGCGCCCGGGTACCGGTCCACGGCGATCGTCTCGACCCCCAGGCGCTGCAGCGCGATCAGCACCTCCTTGCCGAGCTCGCCCGATCCGAGCAGCATCACGCGCGCGGCGACGGTCGAGCCGGGTGTGCCCCAGGGCTTCATGGCGGAGGTGCTCCTTCGGTGGCGGGCTGGTCCGAGCATTCTCCCGCGACGAGCCCTCGCGCGGAGGCGGCAGCGTTGGTTGCGCTCCCGACGCGCTGGGACGCGATACCGCGCATACCATCAAAAATGGCTCACGCATGCGCTACCTGAGCCTGTTGGACCGGGCCCGTCCGGACATCGGTCCCGTGATGACCAGGGGGGACATCTCGTGAAGACACGATCTCTGCGCGCCTCCGCCGTCGCCGCAGCGCTGCTGCTCGGCATGACGGCCGCGTGCACCAGCAACTCGGACAACGCCGACGACTCCGACGGCGGCGCCACGGATGGTGGGGGCGGCGGTGGCGGCTCCCTGACCTACTGGGCGAGCAACCAGGGCACCAGCATCGACAACGACAAAGAGGTGCTCACGCCCGTCCTCGAGGCGTTCACCGAGCAGACCGGCATCCCCGTCGAGCTCGAGGTGATCGGCTGGAACGACCTGCAGACCCGGATCCAGACGGCGGTGACGTCGGGCCAGGCGCCCGACGTGGTGAACATCGGCAACACCTGGGCTGCGTCGCTGCAGGCCACCGGGGCGTTCATGCCCTTCGGCGACGAGGAGATGGACGCCATCGGCGGCGCCGACAAGTTCGTGGAGACCGCCCTCGCCACCGGTGGCGCCGAGGGCGAGGACCCGACCTCGGTGCCGGTGTACGGGCTCGCCTACGGGCTCTACTACAACAAGGCCATGCTCGAGGCCGCGGGAGTCGAGCCGCCCACCACCTGGGAGGAGATGGTCTCCGCCGCCCAGGCGGTGACCGACCCGGCGACCGGGGTGTACGGCTTGAGCCTCGCCTCAGGCAGCTACACGGAGAACAGCCACTTCGCGTTCATCAACGGCGCGCAGAACGGCGCCGAGCTCTTCGACGACGAGGGGAGCCCGACCTTCACCGAGGACGGCACGGTCGAGGGCATCAAGCGCTACCTGGACCTCATGCAGGAGGACGAGGTGGTCAACCCCTCCAACGCGCAGTACGACAACGCGGCGCTCGCGGTGGCCGACTTCGCGACGGGCAAGGCGGCGATGATCCTCACCCAGAACAACGCCGGCGCGACCATCACCGCCAACGGGATGCCCGACGACGCCTTCGGGGTCGTGGCCCTTCCCGCGCCGTCCGACGCCGAGGACGACATCGCGAGCCACGTGGCGGGCATCAACCTGTCCATCTTCACCAACACCGACAACAAGGACGGCGCCCTGCAGTTCGTCGAGTACATGACCAGCCCCGAGGTGCAGACGCAGCTCGGCCGGCCGTTCTCGACCCTGCCGGTGCTCGTCGACACCGAGGCCACCTTCACCGACAACACCGAGCTGGCCGAGACGTTCACGGACATCTACAACAACCGGTCGGCGCCACTGCCCCTGGTGCCCGCGGAGGACCAGTTCGAGAACACCGTGGGCAAGGCCATGAACCAGATGTTCGCGACCATCGCCACCGGCGGCACGGTGAGCGAGGACGATGTGCGGGCTGCGCTGCAGACCGCGCAGGACCAGGTGCAGGCCTCGGTCGGCTGAGCCGTCCATCCTGGCGAGGAGGCGTCTGATGGCGACGACAGCGGTCTCCGAGAAGGACGACGCCGGTCAAGAGCAGCGCCCACCAGCCCGGCCGCGCAGGCGGTCGGGCTGGTGGTGGCCCTACGCGCTGCTGGCGCCAGCAGTCCTGTTCGAGCTGGTGATCCACGTGGTCCCGATGATCACGGGCGTGTGGATGAGCACCCGCCAGCTCACCAAGTTCTTCATCAGCAACTGGACCGCGGCGCCGGGCGTGGGCTTGCGGAACTACCAGGTGGCGCTCGACTTCGACGCCGCGGTGGGCGAGGCGCTGCTGCGCTCCTTCGTGGTGACGTGCGCGTTCACCGTGCTGGTGGTCCTGGTCTCCTGGACGTTCGGGATGGCCGCCGCGGTGGTGCTGCAGCGGTCGTTCCGCGGGCGGTCCGGGCTGCGCACGCTGTTCCTGGTGCCCTACGCGCTGCCCGTGTACGCCGGCGTGCTGACCTGGAACTTCATGCTGCAGCGCGACACCGGCGCCATCAACCACATCCTCGTGGACAACCTGGGGCTGATCGACGACAGGCCGTTCTGGCTCATCGGGTCGAACGCGTTCTGGTCGGTGGTGGTGGTGGCCATCTGGAAGATGTGGCCGTTCGCGTTCCTCATGCTCATGGCGGGCCTGCAGTCGGTGCCGCAGGACGTTTACGAGGCCTCAGCCGTGGACGGCGCCCACGCCTACCGCCAGTGGCGCTCGATCACGCTGCCGATGCTGCGCCCGGTCAACGTCGTGCTGGTGCTCGTGATGTTCCTGTGGGTGTTCAACGACTTCAACACGCCGTTCGTGCTGTTCGGCACGGGCCAGCCGGCGTCCGGCGACCTCATCTCCTTCCACATCTACAACGCCACGTTCCTCACCTGGAACTTCGGGCTGGGCGCGGCGATGTCCGTGCTGCTGCTGGTGTTCCTGCTGCTCGTCACCGGCATCTACCTGCTCATCACGAACCGGGAGTCGCGCCGTGCATGACACCACCGGTTTCAAGGCGTTCCGCGTCGTCGTCGTGGTCGTCCTCGGGTTGTTCACCGTCGTGCCCCTGTACGTCATGGTCGGCTCGTCGCTGAAACCCCTGAGCGACGTCCGGGGGGCGTTCACGTGGTGGCCCACGAACCTCACCGTGCAGCCGTTCGTCGACATGTGGACCACGGTCCCGCTGGCCCGCTACTTCCTCAACAGCCTGATCGTGTCCAGCGCGGCCACGATCGCGAGCGTCGCCATCGCGATCTTCGCCGCGTACGCGGTGTCCCGGCACCGGTTCCGGGGGCGTGGGGTGTTCACCACCACGGTGCTGTCCACGCAGATGTTCCCCGGCGTGTTGTTCCTGCTGCCGCTGTTCGTGATCTTCGTGAACTTCACGCAGACGTTCGGGGTGCAGCTCATCGGGACGCGGCTCGGCCTGATCATCACCTACCTGACGTTCTCGCTGCCGTTCGCGATCTGGATGCTGGCGGGGTACTTCGACGGCATCCCGCGTGAGCTCGACGAGGCCGCGCGCGTGGACGGCTGCTCGCAGCTCGGCGCCCTGTTCCGGGTCGTGCTGCCGGCCGCGCGCCCGGGGGTGATCGCCGTGTCGATCTACGCCTTCATGACGGCGTGGGGGGAGGTGCTGTTCGCCTCCGTGCTCACCAACGACGCGAACAGGACTCTGTCCATCGGGCTACGGGAGTACTCGACGCAGATCAACGTCTACTGGAATCAGGTGATGGCCGCGTCGCTGGTGGTCAGCGTGCCCGTGGTGATCGGGTTCCTGCTGCTGCAGAAGCAGTTCGTGGCCGGCCTGACGTCGGGCTCGGTCAAGTAGCGCCTCCGGGGGATTCCGGCTGGCGCCACATCGCGTGCTACAAAGAGCGGTGATCGAACATCGTCCCGGTCGCGCCGCCGCGCCCAGCCCCCACGCCTCCGTCCCCGCCGTCGCCGGGGCCCTGCACGTGGTCGCGCTCATCCTGGTCAGCCTCAACCTGCGCGGGGCGATCTCGGCCGTGTCGCCCGTGCTGGACGACATCCGCGCGGACCTGGGGCTCTCCGCCGGCCAGGCGTCGCTGCTGACCACGCTGCCGGTGCTCTGCTTCGCGGTGGGCTCGCTGCTGGTCCCGGCCGTCGCCCGCCGATGGGGCGCCGACCGGTCCGTCTGCGTGGCGCTGCTGCTCATCGCGGCGGGCATCGCGCTGCGCCCGTGGGGCGGCGCGACACAGCTGCTGATCGGCACCGTGGTGATCGGGGCCGGCATCACCGTGGGGAACGTGCTGATCCCCGTGCTGGTCAAGCGGGACTTCTCACACCGGCTCGGCGCCATGACCGGCACGAGCACGGCCTCCCTCACCGCCGGCGCCGCCGTCACCGCGGCGCTGATCATCCCGCTGTCGCACGCCGTCGGGTGGCGTGCCGGGACAGCGCTGTGGGCGGTGCTCGCGCTCGCCGGGGCCTGGCTGTGGGCCGTCTCGTCGCGCGGGCGGGGAGACGTCGAGGTGCCCGCCACCGGCGGGCGTTCCACCGTGTGGCGCTCGGGCGGCGGATGGGCGCTGGGCCTCTACTTCGGATGCCAGTCGGGCCTCTACTACGCCATGACGGCCTGGCTGCCGGGCCTGCTCCGCGATGTGGGCGGGCTCTCGGTCGGCGCCGCGGGCACCGCGATGTCCGTGTTCCAGGTGCTCGGCATCAGCGGTGCGCTGCTGGCGCCGTTCCTGCTCACCAGGTCGCGGTCGCCGCGGGGCGTCGCCGGCTCCCTGGGCGTGGTGTGGGTGGTGGCCTTCGTCGGGCTGCTCACGGCGCCCGGCCTGTGGGCGGTGTGGGTCGTGGTGGCCGGCGTGGTGCAGGGAGGCGCGATCGCCGTGGTCTTCACGCTGATCGCCCGCCGCAGCGTCGACCAGCAGACCGCGAGGTCGCTGTCCGCGATGGTGCAGGCTGTGGGCTACAGCCTCGCCGCGTGCGTCCCGGTGCTGGTGGGCGTCCTGTCGGGCGCCGGCTGGCACGCGTCCCTGCTGGTCATGACGGGCATCGCCGTCACGATGATGATGGCGGGGCTGATCGGCGGCGGCTCGTCGGCCATCGGCCACGCCCGGCCCGCCGGCCTTCCCGCGACGGCCGCGGACCTTCCCGTCGGGCGGGGGTAGCCCGCCACGCGCCCTGGCGCCGCGGCGCCGGGCTCGTCGGCTCAGCGTGCCCGGTCGCGGTCCTTGCTCGGCTGCACCCGCTTCGGCTCGCCGGGCATCTTCGGGTACTCCGGCGGGTAGGGCAGGTCCTGGTGGCCGTGGTCGCGCTCGTCCTTGTCGGCCAGGTCCAGCAGCGGGCGGATCGAGTACGCCGGGCCGTCGACGGCGCTCAACGGGGCGAACAGGTCGCCCACCTCCGCGAACCGGGCCGGCATGGTGGTCACGTCGAAGTCGTCGGGGTGGACGCTCGTCAGCTCGTCCCAGCGCAGCGGCGCGGACACCGTGGCGCGCTGGTTGGCGCGCACCGAGTACGCCGAGGCGATCGTGCGGTCGCGGGCCATCTGGTTGTAGTCGATGAAGATCTTGCGGCCGCGCTCCTCCTTCCACCAGTGCACGGTGACCTGCTCGGGCAGCCGCCGCTCGACCTCGCGGCCCAGCGCGATCGTCGCGCGGCGCGCCTGCGTGAACGTCCACCGCGGCTCGATGGGCACGAAGATGTGCAGCCCGCGCCCGCCCGACGTCTTGGGCCAGCCCTCCATGCCGAGCTCCTGGAGCACCTCCCGCACCACCGGCGCCACCCGCACCGCGTCGGTGAAGTCCGTGCCCGGCTGCGGGTCGAGGTCGATGCGCATCTGGTCCGGAGCCTCGACGTCGGCGCGGCTCACCGGCCACGGGTGGAACGTGATCGTGCCCAGGTTCGCCGCCCAGGCCACCACCGCGAGCTCGGTGGGGCACACCTCGTCGGCCGTCCGGCCGCTCGGGAACGCGATGCGGGCGGTCTCCACGTACGGGGGAGCGCCCTGCGGCACGCGCTTCTGGTAGAAGGCGTCGCCCGTGGAGTCCGCGCGGGTCGCCATCTTCGCGCCCTCGAACACCCCCTTGGGCCACCGCTCCAGCGTGGTGGGCCGCTCGACGAGCGCGCCCAGGATCCCGTCGCCCACGGAGAGGAAGTACTCGACGACGTCGAGCTTCGTCAGGCCGCGCG
>Ga0233375_1000823_pt1 | contig 15296 bp, 12 predicted proteins | sample ElkDunMinimDraft_10_FD_191539 | JGI IMG/M metagenome (GOLD analysis project Ga0233375, IMG submission 191539) | Fecal eukaryotic communites from dung pellets of Tule Elk in California, USA - Elk Dung E16 | ecosystem: Host-associated > Mammals > Digestive system > Large intestine > Fecal | place... | reverse complement strand
TGGCGCGGCTCGCGCGGATGGACGACTTCGCCAATGCCGCGAGCTCGGCGTCGGTGAACCCGTGCACGGTGCGGGCCGCCTCGTACTGGCCGGTCAGCCGCGACCCGAAGAGCAGCGGGTCGTCGGCGCCCAACGCCACGGTGGCCCCCGCGTCCACAAGGGCGCGGAGCGGCACCTGGGCCTGGTCCCGGTAGACGCCGAGGGAGACGTTGGACGCCGGGCAGACCTCGAGCGCAACGCCCTGGCCCACGACCCGGTCCAGCACCGCGGGGTCCTCGGCGGCGCGGACGCCGTGGCCGAGGCGGTCGGGCGACAGGTGGTCCAGGACGGAGTCGACGTGCGCCGGGCCGAGCAGCTCCCCGCCGTGCGGCACCGACGCCAGCCCGGCCCGTCGTGCGATCTCGAAGGCTGCCGCGAACTCGGAGGTCTCCCCGCGGCGCTCGTCGTTGCTCAGGCCGAAGCCGACGACCTGGCCAGGCCCGTCGCCGGCGTGCAGCGCCGCGAGCCGCGCGAGGGTTCGCGCCTCGAGCGGGTGGCGCATGCGGGACGCGGCCACGACGACGCCCACCTCGACGCCGTGCTGCTGCCCGGCGGACCGGGCCGCGTCCAGCACGATCTCGAGAGCTGGCGTGAGGCCGCCGACGAACGGCGCGTACGAGGTCGGGTCGACCTGGATCTCCAGCCGGCGGGATCCCTCGGCGGCGTCGTCGGCGACGGCCTCGGTGAGGATGCGGCGCATGTCCGCCTCGCTCCGCACGCAGGCCCTGGCCGCGTCGTACAGGCGTTGGAAGCGGAACCAGCCGCGCTCGTCGGCGGGGACCCGCAGCGGGTCGCCGTCCAGCAGCGCGGAGGGCAGGCGCACGCCGTATCCCACGGCGAGGTCCTGCAGCGTCTCCGGCCGCATCGAGCCGGTGAAGTGCAGGTGCAGGTGGGCCTTGGGCAGCCGGTCCAGGTCGCGCACCTGCTCAGTGTGCCAAACAGGTCCGTGAGAGGACTCTCATGTCGATCTCCTGACAGGCTCACCGCCAGGCCGCAGCCTGGCGGTGTCAGAACCCGCTCGGCGCCCCATCGTCGTGGCGACGGGCGGTCGCGGTGAGGTCGGGGGTCGGATGGCTTCGGGGACGGATCGAGGGCGCCACGGCTGGGTGGCGGTCGGGGCTGGGGCGTCGATCGCCCTCGGGGTGATCGGAGGGCTCGGCGCCGCCGAGCAGGCGCGCCCGGGCAGGGCGCCGACCGCGCCAGATGGCGCCGCGAGCCGGTCCGTCACCGGAGGGCCGGTGAGGCCGGCGGCCGACACGGCGCCCCGCGCCTCCACCGGGAAGGGCCGGATGGTCGAGCTCGCCCCGCCGCGGCCGGCCGAGCCTCCGCGGCCGCAGCGTTCGCCGGCCGGCGCGGCGGCAGGCTGAGCGCTCCTGACGACGGATCCGTCAGGCCGGGGCGTCGTGCCCCCGGTACGGCGCGACATGGCGCCCCTGGGAGGTCGACCTGGTGGCCGTCGCATCGACCAACCGGTAGCCGACCCCACGCACCGTGTCGAAGTGCGCGGCCCCGAGCTTCTTGCGCAGGTAGCGCACGTAGACGTCGACGACGTTCGAGCCAGGGTCGAAGTCGTACCCCCACACCTGCGAGAGGAGCTGCTCGCGGCTGAGCACGTGCCCGGGGTGGCGCAGGAAGGTCTCCGCCAGCGCGAACTCCCGCGCGGACAGGTCGATCTCGTGGTCCGCGACCTTCATCCGCCGCGTGCGCAGGTCGAGCTGCAGCGGCCCGTGCGTGAGCGTCGTCGCCTCCCCGACCTGCTGGGGCGTGCGCAGCCGCAGTCGCACCCGGGCCAGCAGCTCCTCGAAGCGGAACGGCTTGGCCATGTAGTCGTCGGCGCCGGACTCGAGGCCGGTCACCGTGTCCGTCACGGAGCTGCGGGCCGTCAAGATGATGACGGGCACCGCCTCGCCCGTCGCCCGCAGCTGGTGGAGCACGTCGAGCCCGTCCATGTCCGCGAGGCCCAGGTCGAGCACGAGCAGCGCGTACTCGCCGGTGCGGGCCAGGTCGATGGCCTCCCGCCCGGTGGCCACGACGCTGGTCGCGAACCCCTCGGCGTGCAGGCCCTTGGCGATGAAGGCGGCGATCCGCTCTTCGTCCTCGGCGATGAGGATCTGCGTCATCTGTGCTCCACGAGCTCGGCGCGCCCCAGGCGCGAATCGTCGGTGTACGGGATGGCGGGCAGGTCGAGGAGGAAGACCGAGCCTGGTCCGGCGTGCGCGGGCCAGCGCTCGAGGCGGACGCGGCCGCGGTGGGCGGCGGCGATGGCCGCCACGATGGGCAGCCCGAGGCCGGCGCCCTCCGAGCGGCGGCCCGTCCGGTCCGCGCGGCCCCGGTGGAACCGCTCGAAGATGCGCTGCTCCTCCTCGGGCGCGACCCCCGGTCCCTGGTCGTGCACCCACAGTCGCACCCGACCGGCATGCAGCTCGCTGCCGATCCGGATGCGGGTGCCGGGGGCGGAGACCGACACGGCATTGGCGATGAGCTGCAACCACGCCTGCGTGACGCGCTGCGAGTCCACCATCAGCACCACGTCCGCGCGCGCGGTGACCTGCCACTGCCGGTCGCCCAGGCTGCGCGCCTTGTCCAGCACGTCGTCGGTCAGGCGCCCGATGTCGGTGGGGGCGGGTCGCACGAAGTCCGGCCGGTCCGCGGTGGCGAGCGTCATGAGGTCGTCGACGAGGCGGTGCATCCGGTCCAGCTCGTCCAGCGCCAGCGACTGCACGGCCCGCACGTCCTCCGGGTCCCGAGGGTTGATGAGCTCGAGGTGCCCGCGCACGATCGTCAAGGGCGTCCGCAGTTCGTGCCCCACGTCGTCGAGCAGCTCGCGCTGGGAGCCGAACGCGTTCTCCAGCCGGTCGAGCATGGCGTTCACGGTGGCCGCCAGGTCCGACAGGTCGTCGGCGCCCGAGACCGGGATCCGCTCGGACAGGTCCGACTCGGTGATCCGGCGGGCGGCGTCGCGCAGCAGCCGGATGGGGCTCAGCAGGCGGCCCACCACGAACCAGGCCACCGCGGCGATCACCGCGAGCGACCCCAGGGCGATCGTCGCGTACGTGAGGTACGTGCGGCTCAGCGTGTCGATCTCGGCGCCGCGGTCGACCGCCACGACGAACATGCCGATGGACGGGTCCCCGCCGACCCGCACCGGCACCGCGACCATCCGGTACTCCGTCAACGACGTGCGCACCGTGCGCAGCTCGACGGGCTGGTCGTCGGGCAGGTCCCGCAGAAGGTCCACGAGCTCGAGGTCCGCCTCGAGGCGCAGCACCACGGGACGGGACGCGAACCAGCGGGGCTCGCCGTCGACCAGCGCGATCACGCCCTCGTGCTCCGTCAGGCCGCGCATCTGCACGGCCTTCTCGAGCAGGTCCGCCACGGTGGTGAACTTGGGCTTGGACGCCTGGTCGGGGTTCGGCCCGTCGTCGGCGGTGATGTGCAGCACCTCGACGGCCCGGCCCAACGAGCTGTCGATCCGGGCGTCCGTGGCCTGCGTCTGCAGGGCGAACGCCGCCGCTCCAGCGATGAGCACGGTGAGGCCGGCGAGCGCGACCACGGCTCCGAGCAGCCGGGCGCGGACGGTGACGTGCGCCGTCCGCCGCGCGGGGTTCCAGCTCGCACGGGGCTGACGCGCGTGCGTCGCCCTCACGGCCACGTCCTGGCGTCGTCCGACACCGTGCGGGAGCCGCGGTCCACGACCCCGGAGCCCTCCTGCTCCGGTCGGAGGACGGCCTCGCCCGACTCCCCGGTCGACGAGGGCGAGGGGGACGGTGACGGCGAGGGGGTCGGGGAGGGGAGGAGCACGACGACCGGAGCCGGGCTCGGGATGGGCGCCGGGCTCCAGGCAGGTGAGGGGGTGGCCGTGGGCATGACGCGGACCGGCTCCGGGCGGGGCCATCCCGCAGGGGCAGACCCACGCCAGCTCCACCCCGCCCGCGACCACCAGGCCCCGGGGTCGTGCGTCGACGTCGGCGTGGCGTCGGGGGAGAGAGGGGAGCGCGTCGGGGCGGCGGACCCCGGCGCCGCGGCGCCCAGGGCCTCGGACATCCCCGGCGCCGGGGCGGCGAGGGGCCCGTGGTCGGCGAGGGCGTCGTCGTCCGGTCCGGCGCTGTGGCCTGGGGTGGGCTCGACGTCGCCGGGCGCCGGCTCGTCGGACCGGGATGGCGCGCCGTCCTCGAGCGCCTGCGACACGAACAGCGGGATCCCGATGGGCCCGGTCGTCGGGGCGGTGTCCGAGAAAGCGGCCGCGGACGCGACGCCGAGCAGCAGCACCGCAGCCGAGCCGCCCGCGACGACACTGGCGTTTCGGGGCATACCTCACACTATCGGTCTTTTGCGTGAGACTTCCATGAGGGTGCAGGTCAGCGACCTGAGGACCGGCGCCACCTGGCCCTTCGCCCACCCTTCACCCGTCGTCGCGCCGCCGCCACCGGAACGTGCGCACCCCGACCAGCAGGCCGATCACCAGCCACGCCAGCAGAACCGCCACCGTCGCCCCGTGCTGCCAGGACCCGGCGACCTCGAAGGACTCGGCCTCCGCAGGCAGGAACACCGAGCGCATGCCCTGCGCCATCCACTTCAGCGGGAACACCGAGGCCACCTGCTGCATCCACCCCGGGAGGTCGTTGAACACGAAAAACACCCCGGAGATGAACTGCAGGACCAGCACGATGGGGGTGACGACCGCCGCGGCGCTGCGCCCGGAGCGCGGCGCCGAGGAGAACGCGACCCCGCACACCGTCCCCGTCGCGGTGCCCAGCACGAACACCCACGCGAAGGTGAGCCACGCGCCGCCCCGCGGCATCGGCACGTCGAACGCCGTCGCCGCGAGCAGCAGCAGCAGCGCCGTCTGCCCGATCGAGATCACCAGCACCTGCCCGACCTTGCCGAGGAAGTACGCGCTCGCGGGCAACGGGGTGGCGCGGAGCCGCTTGAGCCCGCCCTCGTCCCGCTCCGTCGCGATCATCAGGGCGACCGACTGGAAGCTGGACAGCATCACGCCGGTGGCGACCATCCCGGGCAGGAAGTACTGCGCGTACGGGATGCCGGGCGGCGGGCCGACCCGGTTGCCGTCCTGGCCGAACACCGTCGAGAAGATCGCCAGCATGATCACCGGGTAGGCGAGGATGAAGACGATCGCGTCGCGCTCGCGGAAGAACAGCCGCAGCTCGAGCGAGGTGCGGGACAGGCCCAGCCGCAGCACCCCGGGCAGGGTCCCGCGTGAGGGCGCGTCGGCAGGGCGGCGGGGCTCGACCGTCGTCATGCGACAGGCTCCTGCGCCTCGGCCGCGGCGTCGCCGATCAGGCCCAGGTACACGTCCTCGAGGCTGGGGCGCAGCACCTGGAGGCCCGGGACCTCTCCGTCGGGCGAGCCCGAGCGGGCGGCCAGCTCGGCGACGGCCCGCGTGGGGTGGTCGGTGCGGACCTCGCGGGGCTCGCCGTCCTCGACCCACCGCACGACGGCTCGGCGCGCGGCGCGCCCGCCCAGCTCGGAGGGGGCGTCGAGGGCCAGGACCCGGCCGTCGCGCACCACGGCCACCCGGTCGGCCAGGTGCTCGGCCTCGTCCAGGTAGTGGGTGGTGAGCAGCACCGTCGTGCCCTGGTCGCGCAGCCCGCCGACGAGGCCCCAGAACGAGCGCCTGGCCTGCGGGTCGAACCCCGTGGTCGGCTCGTCGAGGAAGAGCAGCTCCGGGTCGCCGACGATGCCCAGCGCGACGTCCAGCCTGCGGCGTTGACCGCCGGAGAGCAGCCGGACGCGGGTGCGGGCCTTCTCGCGCAGGCCCACGGCGTCGATCACCTCGTCGGGGTCCCGCGGCGCGGGGTAGTAGCCCGCGAAGTGGCGCACGAGCTCCTCGGCGGTGGCCTCGGACAGGTCGCGGGCCTCCTGCAGCACCACGCCGATCCGGGCCCGCCACTCGCGGCCCGCCGTCGCGGGGTCCTGCCCGAGCACGCTCACGTGGCCGGCGTCACGGTCGCGGAACCCCTCGAGGATCTCGACCGTCGTCGTCTTCCCGGCGCCGTTGGGGCCCAGCACCGCGAAGACCTCCCCGCGCCGTACCGCGAGATCGAGCCCGTCCACCGCGACGCGGTCGCCGTAGCGCTTGCGCAGCCCGGCGACCTCGACGGCCAGTGGGCTCGTCGGCACCGCTCAGCCCGCCCGCCGCGGCCCGCGGGTCACTCGGCCTCGGCGAGCAGCCGCTGGATCCGCCCGACGCCCTCGACGAGGTCGTCGTCGCCGATCGCGTACGAGAGCCGCAGGAACCCGCTGGGGCCGAACGCCTCGCCGGGGACCACCGCGACCTCCGCCTGCTCGAGGATCAGCGCGGCGAGCTCGACCGAGGTGGTCGGCGTCACGCCGCGGATCGTGCGGCCCAGCACGCCCTCCACCGAGGGGTACGCGTAGAAGGCGCCCTGGGGCGTGGGGAGGGCCACGCCGTCGATGGCGGTGAGCATCTCCACCATGGTGCGCCGCCGCCGGTCGAAGGCCTCGCGCATCCGCTCGACGGCCGTCAGGTCGCCGGTCACCGCGGCCAGCGCGGCCCGCTGGGAGACGTTGGCCACGTTCGACGACAGGTGCGACTGCAGGTTCGTCGCCGCCTTGATCACGTCGGAGGGGGCGATCATCCAGCCCACCCGCCAGCCGGTCATCGCGTAGGTCTTCGCGACGCCGTTGAGCACGATGGTCGTGTCGGCGAGCTCCGGCACCACCCGCACGATCGGGGTGAAGACCGCGCCGTCGTAGGTCAGGTGCTCGTAGATCTCGTCCGTGATGACCCAGATGCCGTGCTCGAGCGCCCAGCGGCCGATCTCCTCGGTCTGCTCGGGGGAGTACACGGCCCCGGTGGGGTTCGAGGGGGAGCAGAACAGCAGCGCCTTGGTCCGCTCGGTGCGCGCCGCCTCGAGCTGCTCCACGGTCACGAGGTAGCCCTGGTCGGCGCCGGCGACCACCTCGACGGGCACGCCGCCGGGCAGCCGGATCGCCTCGGGGTACGTCGTCCAGTACGGGGCGGGCAGCAGCACCTCGTCGCCGGGGTCCACGATCGACGCGAACGCCTGGTAGACCGCCTGCTTGCCGCCGTTGGTCACCAGCACGTTCGCGGGGGAGACCTCGTAGCCGGAGTCGCGCAGCGTCTTCGCCGCGATGCCCTCGCGGAGCGCCGGCAGGCCGGCGGTGGGGGAGTACCGGTGCGAGGCGGGCTCGCGGGCTGCGGCAACGGCGGCCTCGACGATGTAGTCGGGGGTCGGGAAGTCGGGCTCCCCGGCGCCGAACCCGATCACCGGGCGGCCCGCCGCCTTGAGCGCCTTGGCCTTGGCGTCGACCGCGAGCGTCGCGGACTCGGCGATGGCGCCCACGCGCTCGGAGACGCGGGACCGGGGCTGGATCGTGTTCTGGGTCACCTGCCCATCTTGGCAGACACGGGCGCCCGCGGGGCGGAGGCGCCGACGCGTCGAGACGCCGGTCTGCGGGGCGGCGGGGCGGCCGCCGAGGGCGCCCCGGGAGCCCTGGCCGGGAGGCTGGTTCGACCCACGGCCAGGTCTCGCGTACAGTGGTCCACCGGCGGTTGACGTCCGCCATGATGAGCCGTGCCCGCAGATCGTGCCCCCCGGGGCCGGGACGCGCATGGCCCACCGTGGCGGGGTGACTACCGCCGTAGGGCAGTGGCGCAATTGGTAGCGCACCGGTCTCCAAAACCGGCGGTTGCGAGTTCGAGTCTCGCCTGCCCTGCGCACGCGGTCACGGTCCGGCTCTCTAGTCGGGCCGGCGCCGCGACCCGGCATCTCCGGGACGCAGCGCACCACACGACGAGCACGTAGGGGACAGCTGTGAGCGAATCCGCACCTGCCGAGGCGTCCGACGCCGGCGGCTCCGCGCCGCGGACGGATCTGCCGACGCCGGTCCGTAGCGACGGTCCGAACCGTCGCGGCCTCTTCGCGCGCATCGCGCTCTTCATCCGCCAGGTAGTCGCGGAGCTCAAGAAGGTCGTGCGCCCGACGCGCTCGGAGCTCGTCACCTACACGGGCGTGGTGCTGGTGTTCGTCGTGATCGTGATGGCGTTCGTGACCGTGGTGGACCTCGGGGTCGGCGAGGCCACGTTCTTCATCTTCGGAGGCTGACGCCCCGCACTCCCAGGTCGGGCGGCCCCCGTCCACCCGTTCTGCAGGACAGTCGTTGAGAAAGCAGGTTCGCACGTGTCGTACGAGTCGCAGGAACCCGAGCAGGGCACTGCCGAGACGGAGCTCGAGGACGCCCTGGCGTCGGTCGAGGCGGTCGAGGCGCCCGCCGCAGGTTCTGCTGACGCCGTCGAGACCGTCGAGGCCGCTGACGAGAGCGTGACCGACGAGGTCGAGCAGGCGGACGTCGAGGCCGAGGTCGAGGCAGACGTCGAGGAGGACCCGGTCGCGGCCTTCAAGGCGCAGCTCCGGACGCAGCCGGGTGACTGGTACGTCATCCACTCCTACGCGGGCTACGAGAACCGGGTCAAGGCGAACCTGGAGAACCGGACCCAGAGCCTCAACATGGAGGACTACATCCACCAGGTCGAGGTGCCGATGGAGGAGGTCACGGAGATCAAGAACGCGCAGCGCAAGGTCGTGCGCCGCGTCCGGATCCCCGGGTACGTCCTCGTCCGCATGGACCTCACCGACGAGTCGTGGGGCGCCGTGCGCCACACGCCCGGCGTCACGGGCTTCGTGGGCCACACCCACCAGCCGGTGCCGCTGACCCTCGACGAGGTCTTCTCGATGCTGGCGCCCACGCTGGAGCCCGCCAAGACCTCGGCTGGCGGCGCCGCGACGCGGGCCGCGACCGAGATCAAGGTCGACTTCACGGTCGGCGAGTCGGTCACCGTCACCGACGGCCCGTTCGACACGCTGCCCGCGACGATCTCCGAGATCAACCCTGAGAACCAGAAGCTCAAGGTGCTCGTCTCCATCTTCGGCCGGGAGACCCCGGTCGAGCTGTCGTTCAGCCAGGTCGCCAAGATCTGAGGCTGACACCCCACCGACGGCGTCGCGCGGCGCCGTCGGCCGCGCAAGTCACCTGAAGTTCACGAAGAAGGACCCGACATGCCTCCCAAGAAGAAGGTCACCGGCCTGATCAAGCTCCAGATCAAGGCTGGGGCTGCCACGCCGGCGCCGCCGATCGGACCCGCACTGGGTCAGCACGGCGTCAACATCATGGAGTTCTGCAAGGCGTACAACGCCGCGACCGAGTCGCAGCGTGGGGACGTCGTGCCCGTGGAGATCACGGTCTACGAAGACCGCTCCTTCACGTTCATCACGAAGACCCCGCCGGCCGCCGAGCTGATCAAGAAGGCTGCTGGCGTCGCCAAGGGCTCGCCCACGCCGCACACGGTCAAGGTCGCCACGCTGACCGCCGACCAGGTGCGCGAGATCGCCAGCACCAAGCTGGTCGACCTCAACGCGAACGACCTGGCTGCCGCCGAGAAGATCATCGCCGGCACCGCACGGTCCATGGGCATCAACGTCCAGGCCTGACCAGCACCACATTCGAGAAGTGCAGTGGCAGGGCCCTGTGCGGCCCGACGACCACGACTGCTGACCAAGGAGAACCAAGCAGATGGCTAAGCACAGCAAGGCGTACAACGCCGCGCTCGAGAAGATCGAGCCGAACAAGCTCTACGCGCCGCTCGAGGCCGTGCGCCTCGCGCAGGCCACGTCGACGACGAAGTACGACGCGACGGTCGAGGTGGCCTTCCGCCTCGGCGTCGACCCCCGCAAGGCGGACCAGATGGTCCGTGGCACCGTCAACCTGCCGCACGGCACCGGCAAGACCGCTCGGGTCCTGGTCTTCGCCACGGGTGAGCGTGCCGAGCAGGCTCGGGCCGCCGGAGCCGACATCGTCGGTGGCGACGAGCTCATCGAGAAGGTCGCCGCGGGCTACACGGACTTCGACTCCGCTGTCGCCACGCCGGACCTCATGGGCAAGGTCGGCCGCCTCGGAAAGGTCCTGGGCCCGCGCGGGCTCATGCCGAACCCGAAGACCGGCACGGTGACCATGGACGTCGCGAAGGCCGTCAACGACATCAAGGGCGGCAAGATCGAGTTCCGCGTCGACAAGCACGGGAACCTGCACTTCATCATCGGCAAGACGTCGTTCTCCGACGTGCAGCTGGTGGAGAACTACGCCGCGGCGCTCGACGAGGTCCTGCGGCTCAAGCCGTCCGCCTCGAAGGGCCGCTACATCACCAAGGCGACGTTCTCGACGACGAACGGCCCCGGCATCCTCGTCGACCAGAACAAGGTGAAGAACCTGACGCTCGAGGAGACCGACGCGGCCTGACGCGCGTCTGATCTGCTGGGAAGGCCCGGTCCGTTCGCGGACCGGGCCTTCTCGCGTCTGCGCGTGCCACCCCTGGGGGAGCGCGATTTTGCCTCCGGCCGCGGGTGACGTATGGTGAGTGCGCCCAAGACCGCCGGTCGTCGGCCACCGCAGGATGCTCGCAGTTCGCGAGGATCGTCGCGGCAGCCGCCCGAAGTCCCGCAGCAGCGGAGGCCAGCGCAGGTGAGAGATTCGAGTCGCATGTAGTCCAGTGCCTTCGAGCCCCGCGCCTGCGCGGGGCTCTTGTCATGTGCGGGGTGAAGACGACCGGTGGCACCACCACCGGAAGGATTGCCATGGCGAGGCCGGACAAGGCAGCCGCAGTCGCAGAGCTCACGGACGCGTTCCGTGACTCGAACGCGGCCGTGCTGACCGAGTACCGCGGGCTCACCGTCGCCCAGCTCAAGCAGCTGCGGCGCGCGCTCAGCGGCAACGCAACCTACGCCGTGGTGAAGAACACGCTGACCGCCATCGCGGCCAAGCAGGCCGGCATCGAGAGCCTCGACGCCGACCTCCAGGGCCCCTCGGCCATCGCCTTCGTCACCGGTGACCCGGTGGAGGCGGCCAAGGGTCTGCGTGACTTCGCCAAGGCGAACCCCGCGCTGGTCATCAAGGGTGGTGTCCTCGACGGACGCTCCCTGACCGCTGCGGAGATCAACACCCTCGCGGACCTCGAGTCCCGCGAGGTCCTGCTGGCCAAGACGGCTGGCGTGCTCAAGGCGTCGCTCTTCCAGGCGGCGTACCTCTTCACGGCGCCTGCGGCTCAGGCTGCGCGCACCGTCGACGCCCTGCGCGCGAAGCGCGAGGAGTCCACCGAAGAAGCAGCCTGAGCCACCCGGCCCAGCAGCTCGAACCCCCCGCTTGCGCCGACCACCGAGGTCGGCGGGCACGACATGGAAGGACACGCCATCATGGCGAAGCTCACGACTGACGAGCTCATCAGCGCATTCAAGGAGCTCACGCTCATCGAGCTCTCCGAGTTCGTGAAGGCCTTCGAGGAGACCTTCGAGGTCACCGCTGCCGCTCCGGTCGCGGTTGCCGCTGCTCCGGCCGCCGGTGGCGGCGACGCCGCCGCCGAGGAGGAGAAGGACGAGTTCGACGTCGTCCTCGAGGCCGCTGGCGAGAAGAAGATCCAGGTCATCAAGGAGGTGCGTGCCCTCACGAGCCTCGGCCTGAAGGAGGCCAAGGACCTCGTTGACGGCGCCCCCAAGGCCGTCCTGGAGGGTGTCAACAAGGAGGCCGCCGAGAAGGCCAAGGCCGCTCTCGAGGGCGCTGGCGCCACCGTCACCCTCAAGTGACACTCGCCCCCGGGCCGTGGTGACGCGGCCTGGGGGAGCCCTCCGTGAGGAGGGCGGATGCGACGAGACCCGCACCCCTGCAGGGGTGCGGGTCTCGTGCTCTGCAGGTCGACTGCCGCGCGCTGGGCTCGTGGGCCCGGGCGTCAACGCTGGCCAGACGGCTTGCGCTCAGGCGCTCTCTATGCCGGGCTAGACAAGACTATTCAGAGCGTATACGCTAGCGCTTTGCGCTGGCTTGTGCCTGCAAACCCGACCCCGAACCCGAACTGCCATCGCCATGCGCGCGCCCCAGAGCGTGCGTCCGGTCCAGGGTAGGGGACGGGTGGGCAGATGGCACGTCCCGCGCACAGCGTGCACTCGATCCGCAGGGAAGGACCCCTCTTGGCTGCCTCGCGCACCCCTTCTGCTCCGTCCGCCGACGCACTCGCGAAGCGCACCGCGTCGCGTCGCATCTCCTTCGCCAAGATCCACGAGCCCCTCGAGGTCCCCGACCTGCTCGGTCTCCAGACCGAGAACTTCGACTGGCTGCTCGGTAACGAGAAGTGGCAGGCCCGCGTGGCCACCGCTCTCGAGCAGGGACGTCAGGACGTCCCGGAGACCGCCGGTCTCGAGGAGATCTTCGAGGAGATCTCCCCCATCGAGGACTTCGGCGGCTCCATGTCGCTGTCCTTCCGCGAGCACCGCTTCGAGCCGCCGAAGTACACGGCCGAGGAGTGCAAGGAGAAGGACTTCACGTACGCCGCCCCGCTGTTCGTCACGGCGGAGTTCGTCAACTACACCACTGGCGAGATCAAGAGCCAGACGGTCTTCATGGGCGACTTCCCGCTCATGACCGAGCGCGGCACGTTCATCATCAACGGGACCGAGCGCGTCGTCGTCTCGCAGCTCGTCCGCTCGCCGGGCGTGTACTTCGAGCGCACCCCGGACAAGACCTCCGACAAGGACGTCTTCACCGCGAAGATCATCCCGAGCCGCGGCGCCTGGCTCGAGTTCGAGATCGACAAGCGCGACAACGTCGGTGTCCGCATCGACCGCAAGCGCAAGCAGAACGCCACGGTGCTGCTCAAGGCCCTGGGCATGAGCGAGTCCGAGATCCGCGAGGAGTTCGCCGGGTTCCCCGCCGTGCTCGACACGCTGGACAAGGACCACGTCACCGCCGAGGACGAGGCGCTGCTGGACCTGTACCGCAAGATCCGTCCGGGCGAGCCGCCGACGATCGAGGCCGGCCGCGCGCTCATCGAGAACTTCTACTTCAACCCCAAGCGCTACGACCTCGCGAAGGTCGGCCGCTACAAGGTGAACAAGAAGCTCGGCATCGACGTGCCGCTGCGTGACTCGGTGCTCTCGCGCGACGACATCGTCGCGACGATCAAGTACCTGGCCGCGCTGCACGCCGACGTCGCCACGATCGATGGCAAGCGCAACGGCGAGCCCGTCGCGGTGCGCGTCGAGACGGACGACATCGACCACTTCGGCAACCGCCGCATCCGCGCGGTCGGCGAGCTCATCCAGAACCAGGTCCGCACGGGCCTGTCCCGGATGGAGCGCGTCGTGCGCGAGCGCATGACGACGCAGGACGTCGAGGCGATCACCCCGCAGACCCTGATCAACATCCGCCCGGTCGTGGCGTCGATCAAGGAGTTCTTCGGCACGTCGCAGCTGTCGCAGTTCATGGACCAGAACAACCCGCTCGCGGGGCTGACGCACAAGCGTCGTCTGTCCGCGCTGGGCCCGGGTGGCCTGTCCCGCGACCGCGCCGGCATGGAGGTCCGTGACGTCCACCCGTCGCACTACGGCCGCATGTGCCCGATCGAGACCCCTGAAGGCCCGAACATCGGCCTGATCGGCTCGCTCGCCACCTACGGGCGGATCAACCCGTTCGGCTTCGTCGAGACCCCGTACCGCAAGGTCGTCAACGGCGTCGTCACCGACGACGTGCACTACCTGACGGCTGACGACGAGGACCGCTACGTCATCGCGCAGGCGAACGCCCCGCTCGAGGCGAGCGGCAAGTTCGCCGAGGACATGGTGCTCGTCCGCCGCAAGGGCGGAGAGGTCGAGATCGTCCCCGGCACGGCCGTGGACTACATGGACATCTCCCCGCGGCAGATGGTCTCGGTCGCGACCGCGCTCATCCCGTTCCTCGAGCACGACGACGCCAACCGTGCCCTCATGGGCGCGAACATGCAGCGCCAGGCCGTGCCGCTGGTCCGCTCCGAGGCGCCGCTGGTCGGCACCGGCATGGAGTGGCGCGCGGCGGTCGACGCGGGCGACGTCATCGTGGCCTCGAAGCCCGGTGTCGTCACCGAGGTGTCGGCCGACCTCATCGTGATCGCCAACGACGACGCGACGACGTCGACCTACCGGGTCGCGAAGTTCCGCCGCTCGAACCAGGGCACCTCCTACAACCAGCGCGTGCTGGTCGACGAGGGCGCCCGCGTCGAGAAGGGCTCGGTCCTCGCGGACGGCCCGGCGACGGACGAGGGCGAGCTCGCGCTCGGCCGCAACCTCCTCGTGGCGTTCATGTCGTGGGAGGGCCACAACTACGAGGACGCGATCATCCTCAGCCAGCGTCTCGTGCAGGACGACGTGCTCTCCTCGATCCACATCGAGGAGCACGAGGTCGACGCGCGCGACACCAAGCTGGGCCCGGAGGAGATCACGCGGGACATCCCCAACGTCTCCGAGGAGGTCCTCGCCGACCTGGACGAGCGCGGCATCATCCGCATCGGCGCCGAGGTCGGAGCGGGCGACATCCTGGTCGGGAAGGTCACGCCCAAGGGCGAGACCGAGCTGACCCCGGAGGAGCGCCTGCTCCGCGCCATCTTCGGCGAGAAGGCGCGCGAGGTCCGCGACACGTCGCTCAAGGTCCCGCACGGCGAGTCCGGCACGGTCATCGAGGTCCGCACGTTCAACCGCGAGGACGGCGACGAGCTGCCCGCCGGCGTGAACGAGCTGGTCCGGGTGTACATCGCCCAGCGACGCAAGATCACCGACGGTGACAAGCTCGCCGGCCGTCACGGCAACAAGGGCGTCATCTCGAAGATCCTGCCCGTCGAGGACATGCCGTTCCTCCCGGACGGCACCGCTGTCGACATCGTCCTCAACCCGCTCGGCGTGCCCGGCCGCATGAACGTCGGCCAGGTGCTCGAGACCCACCTCGGGTGGGTCGCCAAGCAGGGCTGGGACATCGAGATCGCCGAGGGCGACGACCTGTCGTGGCGCGAGGGCGTCCCGGCGATCGCCGCGAAGTCCCCGGCCGGCAACCCGGTCGCCACGCCGGTCTTCGACGGCGTCCCCGAGGGCACCCTCACGGGCCTGCTCTCCTCGACGCTGCCGAACCGCGACGGCGAGCGCATGGTCGACGGCACGGGCAAGGCCCGGCTGTTCGACGGCCGCTCCGGCGAGCCGTTCCCGGACCCGGTGGCCGTGGGCTACATGTACATCCTCAAGCTCCACCACCTCGTCGACGACAAGATCCACGCGCGCTCGACGGGCCCGTACTCGATGATCACGCAGCAGCCGCTGGGTGGTAAGGCGCAGTTCGGTGGCCAGCGGTTCGGCGAGATGGAGGTGTGGGCGCTTGAGGCGTACGGCGCCGCCTACACCCTGCAGGAGCTC
>Ga0233375_1000822_pt1 | contig 15307 bp, 16 predicted proteins | sample ElkDunMinimDraft_10_FD_191539 | JGI IMG/M metagenome (GOLD analysis project Ga0233375, IMG submission 191539) | Fecal eukaryotic communites from dung pellets of Tule Elk in California, USA - Elk Dung E16 | ecosystem: Host-associated > Mammals > Digestive system > Large intestine > Fecal | place... | reverse complement strand
CACCGCCCGGCCCGGGACGGTCACGGGCTTCCTCGGGCCCAACGGCGCGGGCAAGTCGACGACGATGCGCGTCGTGGTCGGCCTGGAGCGCGCGACGGCCGGTACCACGCGGGTCGACGGGCGGCGCTACGCCGACCTGCCCGCGCCCCTGCACGCGGTGGGCGTCATGCTCGACGCCCGCTCGGTGCACCCCGGCCGCACGGCCTCCAAGCACCTGCTGGCGATGGCGCAGACGCACGGGATCGGCAAGGCCCGCGTCCGGGAGGTCATCGCGCAGACCGGCCTCGAGCCGGTCGCGCACCGCCGCGCCGGCACGTTCTCGCTCGGCATGGGGCAGCGGCTCGGCATCGCCGGTGCGCTGCTGGGTGACCCGCAGACCCTGGTCCTCGACGAGCCGGTCAACGGCCTGGACCCCGACGGCGTGCTGTGGGTGCGCCGCCTGGTGCGCGAGCTGGCCGCCGAGGGCCGCACCGTCCTGCTCTCGTCGCACCTGATGCACGAGCTCGCGCTGTGCGCCGACCGCGTCGTCATCATCGGCCGGGGCCGGCTCCTCGCGGACGCGACGGTGCAGGACATCGTCGAGCGGTCCGAGCGGGCCGGTGCGGTGCGCGTGCGCACCACCGACCCCGAGCCGCTGGCCCGCGAGCTGCTGGCCCTCGGTGCGCAGGTCGTGCCGCAGGAGGGCGGGGTGCTGCAGGTGCGTGGCACGTCCGTCGACGAGGTCGGCACCGCCGCGCGCCGCTGCGGCGCGACCGTCCTGGAGCTGGCCGCCGAGTCCGGCACGCTCGAGGAGGCGTACCTGCAGCTCACCGGCGACGCCGTCGAGTACCGCACCGCCGACACCCGTGGGGGTGCCCGATGAGCGCCACCACGACGCCCCGTGGCGTCCGCACCGCGGCCGGCGCCCGCACCGGTGGTCCCACGTTCGGGCGCGTGGTCGCGTCCGAGTGGACCAAGCTGACGTCGCTGCGGTCCCCGTGGTGGACCGGCCTGGTCACCGTCGTGGCGGCCGGTGCGCTCGCCTTCATGTTCGCGACCGCGTCGTCCGTCGACCCCGGGTTCGAGCCGACCCGTGACCTGGCCACCGGCCTGATGCTGGCCCAGGTGGGCCCCCTCGTGCTGGGGGTGCTGCTCGGCGCGGGGGAGTTCCGCACCGGTGCGGCCCGGACGACCTTCACGCTGGTGCCGCGCCGGTGGCCGGTGCTCGCGGCGCAGACCGTCGTCGTGGCGGGGTTCGCCCTGGGGCTGGCCGTCCTGACGGTCGCCGCCACCGTCGTCGGGGTCCTGCCCTCGGCCGTGTCGCGCGACCTGCCGCTCCGCCTGACGGTCGGGGACACCCCGGGCATCCTGGCGGGCATGGTGCTGCTCGTGGTCGGGGTGACGCTGGTCGGGTACGCGCTCGGCACCCTGCTGCGCCGGACCGTGCCGGCGCTGGTCACCGCGCTCGGCGTCGTGCTGGTCCTGCCCATCGTGCTGGCGATGGCGGGCGACCCCGGCGGCGGCACCATGGGCGCGGCACCTCCCCACAGCGTCACGGCCCTCGGCACGATCGGGGCGTTCACCCCCGGCACCGCCGGCCAGCTCCTGACGACGCCCGCGTCGTACGGTCCGATGCCCGGCATGCCGGACGTCGGTCCCGTCGGCGGTGGCCTGGTCCTGGGTGCGTGGATCGTCCTCCTCCTCACCGTGGCCGCGGTGCGGCTGCGGACCCGGGACGTGCGATGACGACGCTCGACGCCGGCCGGGCCGCCACGCGCCCGCCCCGCGGTGCGCCCACCCGCCCCGGCCCGACGTTCCCCCGGGTGCTCGCCGCGGAGTGGACCAAGCTCACCAGCGTGCCGTCGAACCCGTGGCTCGCGCTGGGCACCGTGGTCGTGACGGCGGGTACGGCGTACGGGCTCGGCCTGTTCGTGCGGACCGGGGACGGTCGCTCCGGGTCCTGGGTCGTCGTGTCCGGGTACGTGGTCGCGCAGCTCGGGTTCCTCGTGCTCGGTGCCGTCGTCGGGACGGCGGAGCACACCACCGGGACGGCCCGCACGACGTTCACCGCGGTGCCGCGCCGGCTGCCCGTGCTCGGGGCGCAGGCGGTCGTCGTGGCCGTCGCGGCAGCCGTCACGGCGGTGGTGGCGCTGGGGGCGTCGTACCTGGCCACGACCGGGCCGCGCGCCGGCGAGGCGCCGGCCGTGGACCTCGCGGTGCCGGGTACTGCCCGTGCGCTCGCGGGCTTCGTGGTGCTCGCCGTCGCGGTCGCCCTGCTGGGGCTGGCGCTCGGCATGCTCCTGCGGCGCCCGGCGGACGCGATCGTCACCGGGCTGGTGCTCGTGTTCCTCGCGGACTTCGTCCTGGCGGCCAACCCGGGCGCGGCCACCGACACGATCCGCGCGGCGCTGCCGTCGGCGGGGGCCCGGCTCCTGCAGGACGACGCGGCGCTCGCGGCGCTGGACACCGCGACGCACGGCCCGCAGCTCGGCCCGTGGGGTGGGGGAGCGGTGATCGGCGCGTGGGTCGTCGTGGCGTTCTGCGCCGCGGGGTACCGGCTGGGACGCCATGACGTCCGCTGACCCGTCACCCGCCCCGTCCTCCGCACGGGTGGCGGCACGCGCCGCCGCGGGCCGGGAGGCAGACCGCACCGGCCCTCCGGGATGGGAGGGTGGGCACGTGATCCGACGTGACGCGGTGGTCCAGGTGCCGAGCACCCGCGACGAGCTGCCGCTCACCGAGGCGCAGGTGGCGGCCGGCAGCCCGGTCGCGCGGCTCGTCACCGCGCGGCCGTGGGTCATGGATCTCACGGTCGCGGCGGTCATGGCCCTCGTCGGGCTCGTCGGCGCGATGTTCATCTGGGAGACCGCGAACGGTGCGGTCGGCCTCGGGCTGTACCAGCCCGACTCCGGGGTCGCGGACCGCGTCACCGTGACCTGGCTGGTCGGTACCGCGGTCGGTGCCGGCCTGCTGCTCCTGCGGCGGGTGCGGCCGATCGCCGTGACCGTGCTGCTGGTGGTGGCTGCGCTGGCGTCCTTGCAGGTGGCGGGGGTCCTGGGGGTGCTCGGCGCGTGCCTCGCGTGTGCCCTGTACAGCGTGGCGGCGTCGCGCGGGACGACGACGACGTGGCTGGTCTTCGGGGCCGTCCTCACGGTCGTCACGGTCGCGCTGTGGGCGTGGCAGGACCTCGGCCTCCTTGAGATGCTCCTGTGGGGCAACGCCGTGACCGGCCAGGGGGACCCGTCGGAGTGGAGGACCATCCTGGACGCGCCGCTGTTCTCGGCCGGCCGCCGCACGGGGTCGGTGCTGCTGCTGCTCGCGCTGCTGCTGCTGGGCGTCGCCGCCGGGTCGGCGGCACGGGCCCGACGGCAGCACGCGGCCGACCTCGTGGAGCGGTACCAGGCGCTGGAGCGCCAGCGCGACGACGGCATCGCCCTGGCGCGCGCCGCCGAGCGCGCGCACATCGCGCGCGAGATGCACGACGTGGTCGCGCACAGCCTGACCGTCATGGTCGCCCTGGCCGACGGCGCCGACGCCGCGTTCGAGCGCGCACCCGACCGGTCGCGGGACGCGGTGCGGCAGGTCGCACGCACCGGCCGGTCGGCGCTGGTCGACATGCAGCGCGTCCTGGGGGCGCTCCGCCCGTCCGTGGCCGACGGGACGGACCGGTGGGCCGAGCCGACCGAGCTGGACCTGCCGACGGTGGTCGAGCGCTTCGCCGCCGCCGGTCTGCCCGTGACGGCGGACGGCCTGGACACCGCGCTGCCGGCGGACACGTCCGTGCGCCTCGCGGTGCTGCGGATCCTGGGCGAGGCGCTGACGAACGTGCTGCGGCACGCCCCGGGTGCCGGGTCGGTCGACGTCCTGGTCCGGCGCACGCCGACGACGGTCGAGATCGACGTCGCCGACTCCGGAGGCACACGACCGGGGTCGGGCGGTGGCACGGGACGGGGGATCGTCGGCATGCACGAGCGCGCGGAGCTGCTCGGTGGGCACGTCCAGGCAGGGCCGCGGCCGGAGGGCGGCTGGCGCGTGCGTGCGGTGCTGCCGTGGACGGGCGAGACGGACCCGGAGCAGCTGGGCCAGGAGCAGGTGGACGGGGAGCCGGGCCAGGACCGGACCGACGACGGAGGACGACCGTGACGACCGTGCTGCTGGTGGACGACCAGTCGCTGCTGCGCGTGGGCTTCCGGATGGTCGTCGAGAGCGAGCCGGACCTCGAGGTCGTCGGCGAGGCCGCCGACGGCCGCGTCGCGCTCGAGCAGGTCGCCGCCCTCGCACCGGACGTGGTGCTCATGGACATCCGCATGCCCGGCATGGACGGCATCGAGGCGACCCGGCGGATCGTCGCGGAGCACCCGGCCTCCCGGGTGCTGGTGCTCACCACGTTCGACGTCGACGACCTGGCGTTCGCGGCGCTGCGCGCCGGTGCCAGCGGGTTCCTGCTGAAGTCCGCCCGCCCCGACGAGCTGCTCGACGCGATCCGGACCGTCGACGCGGGCACCTCCGTCGTGGCACCGCGGGTGCTGCGCCGCATGCTCGACCTGTTCGCACCGCACCTGCCGGGGGACGGCGAGCGTGTCGACCCCGACCGGGGGCCCGACCCGCGGCTGCGCAGCCTCACCCCGCGCGAGCTCGACGTGCTGCGGCTCATCGCGGAGGGCGCGTCGAACTCCGAGATCGCGCGCGAGCTGGTGGTCTCGGAGACGACGGTGAAGACGCACGTCGGCAACGTCTTCGCCAAGCTCGGCGCACGCGACCGCGTGCAGGCGGTGATCATCGCCTACGAGTGCGGCCTGGTGACGGCGGGGTCCCGTCGCGACTGAGGAGCCGCGCGGCGGTCCGTCGGCGCGGCGCCGTGGTCAGCCGATGACGAGCTCGCTGACCAGGTCGCCGTCCGTCGTGAAGCGGTAGTCGAGCACCGCGACGCCGCCGGGGAAGTCGCCCGCCAGCCGGTGCGTGGCCACCCAGTGCCGGTCGTCGGGGTGCTGCACGCCCACGAGCTCGGTGGTGTACGTGAACTGCGCGCCCGCGCCGGCCAGGAACCGCACGATCTCGTCCGTGCCGCGGTAGGTGCGCCCGTCGTCGACCACCACCGCGGTCGGCGTGAACGCCCGGATCGCGGCGGGGTCGCGGACCACGTGCGCCGCGAGGAACTCGCGGATGGTCGTCGGGAGGCTGCCGTGGGTGTCGGGTGTCGTCGTCATGGGCACCAGGCTGGACCCTCTCCCCGGGAGAGGGTCCAGACTGCGACGGTGCTCACGATCGGCGAGTTCTCCCGGCTGACCCACCTCAGCGTCCGCACCCTGCGTCGCTACCACGAGGCCGGCCTGCTGGAGCCGGCTGCGGTCGACCCCGCCACCGGCTACCGGCGCTACACGGCGGAGCAGATCCCCACCGCCCAGGTCGTCCACCGGCTGCGGGAGCTCGACCTGCCGCTCGCCGACGTGCGACGCGTCCTGCTCGCCCCGGACCCCGGGGCCCGCGCGGCGCTCGTCGCCGACCACCTGCGGCGGCTCGAGGCGCAGCTCGACCGGACCCGGGCCGCAGTGGTCTCGCTCCGCAGGCTCCTGCGGCCGAGCGCGTCGCCGATCGACGTCGAGCTGCGCGTCGTCGCGGCCACGACGGTGGCCGCGGTCGAGGACGACGTCGCGCTCGACGAGGTCCTCGGGTGGTACGCCGACGCGACGGCCGAGCTCGACGCCGTGGTCCACGAGCCCGCCGGCCCCCCGGGAGGGTCGTACGACAACGCGCTCTTCGAGACCGGGCGCGGGCACGTGGTCGTCCACCGCCCCACGGCCGCTCCGCCGCGCGTCGGGCGCGTGCGCCCGGTGACCCTGCCGGCCGTCGAGCTGGCCGTCACCACGCACGCCGGGGCGCACGACGACATCGACGTCACCTACGGCGAGCTCGGCGCGTGGGTCGTCGCGAACGCGCTCGCGGTGGCCGGTCCGGTGCGTGAGACGTACCTGGTGGGCCCACGGGACACGCCGGACCCGGCGGCGTGGCGCACCGAGATCGGGTGGCCGGTGTTCCGTCTGGCGGCGGGCTGACGCGCACCGGCGCACCGGCCCGCGCGCCGGCGTCAGGCCAGCGAGAGGAAGAGCTTCTCCAGCTTCTGCACGTCCAGCGTCGGGGTGTCGCCGTCCGCGGCGTTCTCGCCCTGCACCAGGCACTGCTTCATGCCGGACGCGATCATCGCGAACCCGGCGCGGTCCAGCGCGCGCGAGACGGCGGACAGCTGCGTGACCACGTCCTCGCAGCTGCGGCCCTCGTCGAGCATCCGCACGACCGCGGCGAGCTGGCCCTGGGCGCGCCGGAGCCGGTTGCCGACCTTGGTCATCTCGTCCTTGTCCAGCTCCATGGCGTCCTCCTGGGGACCTGCCGCGGCACCGCGGCGGTGCCGCGGCACGGGCGTGCGGGGTGGTGGGGTGCGGTGCGGGCCGTCAGCGCGGGCAGGTGCACTGCTGGTCGCGGGGCACCTCGGCCATGACGTCCTCGGCGTGCTGGCCGCAGCCGTCCCAGGTGGTCTTCTGGCAGGTGGCGCAGCGGACGGGGTAGCACATGGTGGTCTCCTTCGAGGGGGTGACGTCGGGTGGGGGTCAGCGGCGGACGGGTCTGCCCGCAGCCTGCCACGGCGGGGTGCCGGCGCGGCGGGGGTGGTTCACGCAGCGGTCCGCGGGGTCGCGGCCGGGTCGGTCAGGGAGGGGTGCACGGCGCTGAGCGTCAGCCAGCCGCCGGACAGGTTGCGGGCGTCCAGGCCGGCCTGGAGCAGCACACGCGTGGCGATGTGCGACCGCACCCCGCTCGCGCAGTGCACGCTGACCGGTCGCCCGGCCGCGGCGGCGCGCACCTCGTCGAGGCGGCCGCGCAGCTCGGTGTGCGGGACGTTCAGCGCCTCGGGGACGTGGCCGCGGGCGAACTCGCCGGGGGAGCGCACGTCGAGCACGAGCGTGCCCGCCCGGGCGGCGTCGAGCTCGTCGGGGTGCCACTGGGGTGTGGTGCCGTCGAGCACGTTCTGCGCGACGAACCCCAGCATGTTCACCGGGTCCTTGGCCGAGCCGTAGGGCGGCGCGTACGCGAGCTCCAGCTCGGCGAGGTCGTCGGCGGTCATCCCGGCGCGCAGGGCCGTGGCCAGCACGTCGATCCGCTTGTCGACGCCGTCGCGGCCCACGGCCTGGGCGCCGAGCAGGCGACCGTCGGGGGCGAAGGTCGCCACCAGGTGGATCTGCTCGGCGCCGGGGAAGTACCCGGCGTGGTGGGCGGGGTGGATGCGGACCACCTCGTGGTCGAGGCCCGCGCGGGTGAGCGCCGCCTGGTTCGGGCCGGTCACGGCCGCGGTGAGGCCGAGGACGCGCACGATCGCGGTGCCGAGCACGGGTGCCTGCGGCGTGGTGCGGTGCCCGACCATGGAGTCGGCGGCGCGCCGGCCCTGCCGGTTGGCGGGCCCGGCCAGCGGGACGGGCCCGACGGTGCCGGTGACGGCCTGCGTGACCTCGACGGCGTCACCGACGGCCCAGACGTGCGGGTCGGACGTGCGCTGGTCGGCGTCGACGCGGATGGCGCCGGTGGGGCCGAGCGCGAGGCCGGCGTCGCGGGCCAGGTCGCTCGCGGGACGCACGCCGACGTTGACGACGACGACGTCGGCGGCCAGCTCGGTGCCGTCCGACAGCGTGACCGTGACGGAGCCGTCGTGACCGCGCGGTGCGACGCGCTGCGCGGCGGCGCCCAGGTGCAGGCCCACGCCGTGGGCCCGCAGCTCGTCGGCCAGCAGGGGCGCGAGCTCCGGGTCGAGCGGGGGCAGCACGTGGTCCGCGAGCTCGACGAGGTGCACCTGCAGACCGCGGGCGGTCAGCGCCTCGACGGCCTCGAGGCCGATGAACCCGGCGCCGACGACGACGGCCGTGGGTGCGGGCGCGTCGGCGGCACGGGCGGTGAGCAGGTCCGTGACGCGTGCGCCGAGGGCGTCCAGGTCGGGGACGGTGCGCAGGGAGTGCACGGCCGGGTGGTCCAGCCCCTCGACGGGCGGACGCACCGCGACGGCACCGGGGGCGAGCAGCAGGGCGTCGTAGCCCAGCGTGTACTGCTCGTCCGCGGTGACGACGGTGACGGTGCGGGCGGCGGTGTCGACGGCGGTCACGCGGCTGCCGGTGCGCACGTCGAGCGCCAGCGCGGCGGCCAGGGTCTGCGGGGTGTGCAGCAGGAGGGAGCCGCGCTCGGCGATCTCGCCGGACAGGTGGTACGGCAGGCCGCAGTTGGCGAACGACACGTAGTCGGACTGCTCGAGGACGACGATGTCGGCGCGCTCGTCGAGGCGGCGGGCGCGGGCGGCGGCGCTCATGCCGCCGGCGACGCCGCCGACCACGACGACCCGCCGGACGGGGTGGGGCGTGGTGCTGGTGGACATGGCTCGAGGATACCCCCGGGGGTATCCGGTCATCAGGTCCCGCGGCTGTGCCGTCCGCCACTGCAGGGCGGGTTCAGCGGTCGAGGTACCCCAGGTGCTCCGCGTCGTAGCGCTCGCCCCGCACCCCGACGCGCGCTGCGAGCGCGTCCAGGTCGGCCACGTCGTCCGCCGACAGCGCGACGCCCGTCGCCGCGGCGTTCTCCTCGACGCGCGCGAGCCGGCGCGTGCCGGGGATGGGCACGACCCACGGCTGCTGCGCCAGCAGCCAGGCCAGCGCCACCTGCCCCGGGGTGGCGTCGCGGCGGGCCGCGAGCTCCCGCAGGTGCTCGACCAGCGCGGCGTTGGCCGCGCGGTTCTCCGCCTCGAACCGCGGCACACGGGTCCGGATGTCCCCGGGCGCGAAGGTCGTGGTCGCGTCGACGGTCCCGGTGAGGAACCCCTTGCCGAGCGGGCTGAACGGCACGAGGCCGATGCCGAGCTCCGCGAGCGCGGGCAGCACCTCGGCCTCCGGGTCGCGCGTCCACAGCGAGTACTCGCTCTGGACCGCGGTCACCGGGTGCACCGCGTGCGCCCGGCGGATCGTCCGCGCGCTCGCCTCGGACAGGCCCAGGTGCCGCACCTTGCCGGCCGCGACCAGCTCGCCGACCGTCCCGGCGACGTCCTCGATCGGCACCGCGGGGTCCACGCGGTGCTGGTACAGCAGGTCGATCACGTCGGTGCGCAGCCGGCGCAGCGACCCGTCGACGGCGCGACAGATCTGCTCGGGGCGGCTGTCCAGCCCGGCCGCGCGCCCGTCGCGGATGTCCCACCCGAACTTGGTGGCGATCACGGCCTGGTCCCGCAGCGGCTCGAGCGCCTCGCCCACGAGCTCCTCGTTGGCGTAGGGGCCGTAGACCTCCGCGGTGTCGACGAACGTCACCCCGCGCTCCACCGCGCCGCGCAGCACGGCGACCATGTCGTCCCGCGTCCCGGGGTTGGGACCGTAGCTCTGGGACATCCCCATCGCGCCCAGGCCCACCGCGGAGACCTCGAGGCCCTGGCCGAGCGATCGCGTGTGCATGACGCCCATCGTCCGACGGGAGCGGTGTCGGGGCCACCCCGGGACGTGGGGGCCTCAGCGGGACGCGCCGACGGGGTCGACCGGGTCCTGGGGGTCGTGGGGGTCCCGCACCTCGGCCGGCTCCGGCGCGTCCGCCGGCTCCTGCGCGTCCGCCGGCTCCGTGGTCCGCAGCGGGTCGGGCCCGGGGGCCGACCGCCGCCGGTCCCACACCTCACGCCCCTTGTCGACGCCCGCCTGGCCGGCGGCCCGCGCGCGGTCCAGCCAGCGCCGCGCCCACGCGAACTCCGTGGCGAGCAGCGCGAGTCCCGCGAGGATCGCGAGGACGCCCGGCCCCGGCAGCACGAGCATCGCCACGCCGGTGAGCACCACGGTGCCGCCGACGACCGTGACGGCCACGACGCGCACGGGGCGGGGCAGCGCGTCCATCTGCGCACGCGCACGCGCCCACCGGTCGGACCAGCTCGCCACGGCACCTCCCTGGTCGGGACGCACGCGCGCCCGTCGCCCCCTCAACGCCGGGGACCGCCGGACGGTGCCCGGTGCGCGGACACTAACCCAGGCGCGCGAGGACCGCCGAGGCGACCACGCCGGTGACCTCGGGTGCGACGTGCAGGTTGAGCGCGGGCTCGAACAGCTCGGCCTCCAGCAGCACCAGCCCGTGCTCGGCCGAGTCCACGGTGTCGACGCGCGCGTACAGCGGGACGCCGCTGCCCGTGGCCCGGTCGACCGCGCGGACGACGTCGAGCGCGAACTCGGCCTCCGCCGCGGTGACGTCGACCCGCTGCGGGTTCTCGGCGTACACCCCGCCGATCAGCCCGCCGCCCGGTGCCAGCAGCGCGCCCTTGGCGATCGCGTGCGTCAGGGTCCCGTCGATGACGTACAGCGCCTTCTCGTGGCCCTGCGACAGCTCGGGCACCTCCGGCTGCACCATCACCACGCCGCCGGCCGCGAGGATCCGCCCCGCGAGGTCGAGTGCCCCCGGGTCGCCGGCGCGGAAGAGCCCGGTGTCGCGCGCCCCGGCGGACACCGCGGGCTTCACCACGACGTGCGCGCCGGGGGTGAACCCGCCCAGGTCGTCGCGCACGTCGTCGAGGGACGTCCGGTACGTCGTCGGGACCACGCCCACCCCGAGGTCGGCGAGCTGCGTGAGGTAGCGCTTGTCGAGGTTCCACCGCACCAGGGCCGGTGGGTTGAGCACCTGCGTGACGCGCTCGGCGGCGTCGAGCCACGCGAGGAACTCGTCGAGGCGCTCCGGGTAGTCCCAGGGGGAGCGGAGCACCAGCAGGTCGCACGCGGCCCAGTCGACGGCCGCGTCGTGCCAGACGACCGGTGCGGCCGCCACGCCGTGCGCCCGCAGCGCGGCGACGAGCGGTGCGGTGTCGTGGTCGGGGTCCTCGGAGGGGTAGGCGTCGGTCACGACGACACCCACGCGGGGGGTTGCGCTCACGGGCGGACCCTACGACGCGCCGCCCACGCGTCCCGCATCGGTAGGGTCGCGGGTCGTGACAGCTGCGCCCGACGCCCCGACGGGGTCGCCGCCCGGGATGCTCCCGGCACCCGCCGCGGAGCGTGGACGGCTCGCGGTGGCGGCCGTCGTCGTCCTGGTGGTGGCCGTGCTGGGCGCCCTGGCGCTCCGGACGACGCCGCTCGGCGCGGTGCTCGACGCGGACGGCTGCACGGTCCTGGCGGGAGAGCGCGACGTGCACCCGCCGGAGGTGGTCCGGGAGGCGGCCGCCCGGGTGCACGAGGTCGTCGGCGGTGGCACGGCGGCCGTGGCCACGACGTGCCGCCTGCTGGACACGACCCCGCCGACCGGTCTCGGTGCCCCGGACCCCGCTGCCGACCCCGCCGCGTGGGAGGTCGGTGTGGACGCGGAGGTCGAGGGGGTCGACGCGCTCCCGGCCGCGGCGGAGGCGGTGCTCGGCACCGTCACGGCCGGGCCCGGCGCGTGGCGCCTCGACGTGCACGACGCCGCGCGGACGCTCGTCGTGGTCCTCACGCCCGGCGGCGACGCCGACCTGGCGGTGGACGCGCTGGCGGTGCGTCGCGTGCCCGGGGTCGCCGAGGTGTGGTTCGGGCCCGAGGTCGGGCGGGTCGTCGTGGCGGGCGGGGACGCGGTCGCCGACGCGCTGACCGCCGTCGCCGGGCGGGACCTGCCGGTCACGACGGTCGAGGCGCTCGACCACTGGCTCGAGGTGTCGCAGGTGCACCCCGGGGCCTGGCCGGACGCCGAGGCGGTGGCGCTGGCGGTCGACGTCGCGGCCTGGGAGGGGGTGTGGCGCGTCGTGCTGCGGGGCGGTGAGCCCGCGTCGCCCGACCTCACGGTCCGGGTGGAGGACGACGCCCACCGGTCCCACGTCGCGTCCCGGCTGGCCTCCGTGCTGCGCGCGGGACCGCCGCTGGGCTACCACGTGACGACCGACGGCGGTGCGCTGGACGGGGTCCTCGGTGGTCCCGTCGACGCGGGCCCCGACGCACCGGGCACCGGAGCCCCGGACGCGTCCGGCCAGGCAGCGCCCGTGCAGACCCCCGCCTGCACCGCCGACGGTCTGCGGCTCGAGGTCGCGGCCGTGGACGCGGCGCTCGGCGCCCGGTTCCTCGTGCTGCGCGCGACGTGGACGGGAGCGTCGTCGTGCGTGCTGTCGGGGGTGCCGACCCTCGCGTTCACGCGGCAGTCCGGCACCCGGACGCCCGACGTCACCCAGCTGCCGGACCTCGTCGCACCCGACGTGCCGCCGCAGGTCGTGCTGGAACCCGGCGCCGCCGCGCTCGCGCAGGCCCGGTGGCGCGCCATGTCGACGTCGCAGGACCCCGACGTGGCCGTCGGCGTCACCGTCCGGGCGGTCACGGACGGACCCGCGGTCGACCTCGTGCCGCCGGTCACGCTCGACGTGCTGCCAGGTGCGACCGTCGAGGTCGGCCCCTGGCGTCTCGACGAGGGTCTTCTCGATCCCGACGGGTGACGGCGCGCCGGTGGCTCAGGCCGGGCGGGCCGGGCGGGCCGGTGCCCGGGCTCCGTGCGGGGCGTCGGTGCCCGTGGCGTGGCGCTTGACGGTGCCGAGCAGCCGTGCGAGCTCGGCCATCTCGTCCGGTGCGAGCCCGAAGGCCTCGCCGACGCGCGCGGGCAGGTGGGCCACCCGCTCGCGCAGCGCCTCGCCGGCCGGCGTCAGGGCGACGCTCACCGACCGCTCGTCGTCGGGTCGGCGCCGGCGCTCGACGAGCCCGCGCACCTCCAGCCGCTTGAGCAGCGGCGAGACGGTCCCGTAGTCCAGGTACAGCCGGTCGATGACCTGCCGGACGGTCTGCTCACCCCGGGTCCACAGCACGACCAGCACGAGGTACTGCGGGTACGTGAGGTCCAGCGGGTCGAGCTCGCGCCGGTAGACCGCCGTCATCGCGCGGGACGCGGAGTAGAGGTCGAAGCACAGCATCGTCTCCAGCGAGATGCCGTCGGGGGGTGCGGGCCTGTCGTCCATGCACAGCATCGTACGCGGTGTTGACGTCCACTATTAGATCGTGCACGATGTAATCGTTCCCGATCGACCGTACGACAGTGCACCGGACGCCCCGGGCGCCCGCCGAGCGAAGGAGAACCGCCATGCCGTTCATCACCAGCACCGCCACCGACCAGCCCGTCGAGCTGTACTACGAGGACCATGGCACCGGGCAGCCCGTCGTGCTCATCCACGGCTACCCGCTCGACGGCCACTCGTGGGAGAAGCAGGCCGTAGCCCTGCTCGACGCCGGCTACCGCGTCATCACGTACGACCGCCGGGGCTTCGGCCGCTCGACCGCGACGACCCAGGGCTACGACTACGACACCTTCACCGCGGACCTCGACGCCGTCCTGACGGCGCTCGACGTGCGTGACGCGGTGCTGGTCGGGTTCTCCATGGGGACGGGGGAGGTGGGTCGCTACCTCGGCACCCGCGGCTCCGGCCGCGTCGCGAAGGCCGCGTTCCTCGCCGCGCTCGAGCCCTACCTGCTGCAGACCGACGAGAGCCCGCTCGGCCTGCCGCAGAGCGCGTTCGACGGCATCGCGGAGGCTGCGCAGCGTGACCGCTACGCGTGGTTCGACGAGTTCTTCACCAACTTCTACAACCTCGACGAGAACCTCGGCACCCGGATCAGCGAGGCCGCCGTGCGCGGGTCGTGGGCCGTGGCCGCCGGCTCCGCGCCGTGGGCCGCGTGGGCGGTCGTGCCGACGTGGCACACCGACTTCCGCGACGACGTCGCGAAGATCGACGTCCCGACGCTGATCCTGCACGGCTCGGGCGACCGGATCCTGCCGGTCGAGGCGACGGGCCGCGCGTTCGCCGCACTGCTCCCCGAGGCGACGTACGTCGAGATCGAGGGCGCGCCGCACGGGCTGCTGTGGACCCACGCGGACGAGGTCACGGCGGCCCTGCTGGAGTTCCTCGCCGCCTGACCGCCGGCGGGCGGACCGCCCGCGGGCAGGGCCGGTCTCCCGCCGGAGGGTGGCGGGGGCCGGTCCTGTGCCGTCAGCGGGCAGGATGGGCCCGTGCGCGCGGTCGTGGTGGACGAGTTCGGGGCGACGCCCCAGGTCAGGCAGGTCCCCGACCCTGCGTGCCCGCGTGACGGTGTCGTCGTGCGTGTCGCCGCCACGGGCGTCTGCCGCAGCGACTGGCACGCCTGGCAGGGCCACGACGACGACGTGCGCCTGCCCCACGTGCCGGGTCACGAGCTGGCCGGCACGGTCGTCGAGGCCGGGCCCGACGTGCGGCGCTGGGCCGTGGGCGACGTCGTCACCGTGCCGTTCGTCATGGCGTGCGGTGCGTGCGCGACGTGCCGTGCGGGCGACCAGCAGGTCTGCCCCGACCAGACCCAGCCCGGGTTCACGCAGTGGGGCTCGTTCGCCGAGCTCGTGGCGCTCCACCGCGCCGACACCAACCTGGTCCGGGTACCGCCGGGCATGGCGCCGGTCGTCGCCGCCGCGCTGGGCTGCCGGTTCGCGACCGCGTACCGCGCCGTCACCGTGCACGCCGCCGTGCGGCCGGACGACCAGGTCGTCGTCCTCGGCTGCGGCGGCGTCGGCCTGTCGGCCGTCATGGTCGCAGCGTCCGCCGGTGCCCGGGTCGTCGCGGTCGACCCCGCGCCGGCGGCGCGACGGGCGGCGCGGGCGGCCGGCGCCCACCTGACCGTCGACCCCGGCGACGACCCGCCGGCGGCGCTCGCCGCCCGGCTCCTCGAGGTGACCGGTGGCGGGGCGCACGCGTCGCTCGACGCGCTCGGCAGCCCGGCCACCGCCCAGGCGGGGGTGCTGGCGCTGCGTCGCCGCGGCCGGCACGTGCAGGTGGGGCTGCTGCTGCGCGACGACGCGTGGACGGCGCTGCCGATGGGCCGCGTCGTGGGGTGGGAGCTGTCGGTGCACGGCAGCCACGGCATGGCCGCCCACGAGTACCCCGCGATGCTCGCGCAGATCGCGGCGGGCCGGCTGGCGCCGGCGAGCCTCGTGGGTCGCACGATCGGCCTCGACGAGGCCGCTGCGGCTCTCGCCGGTCTGCCGACCGCCGGGGCGGCGGGCATGACCGTCGTCGTCCCCTGAACCGGCGCGCGGCCCGCGAGCCGACCCCGGGGGCCGTTCACCTGAACGAGTCGTCGGTCGCGCAGACCTGCGCGGACGCGTCGGTGGCGGGCCGCACCGGAGTAATGGCGAACGTTTTCCATAGTCATCACATCATTGACCGCGCGATCCGCGCAGGCCTAGCGTCGTGGGTGTCCGATTAGTACGTAGTCCTTACATATTCGACGAACGGGAGTCGAGATGTCGAGCAGCAGGACGCAGGACGCTTCGCAGGACCCACCGGGCGCCGGTCGCCCCCGCCGCCGCCGTGCGCTGG
>Ga0233375_1000821_pt1 | contig 15307 bp, 18 predicted proteins | sample ElkDunMinimDraft_10_FD_191539 | JGI IMG/M metagenome (GOLD analysis project Ga0233375, IMG submission 191539) | Fecal eukaryotic communites from dung pellets of Tule Elk in California, USA - Elk Dung E16 | ecosystem: Host-associated > Mammals > Digestive system > Large intestine > Fecal | place... | reverse complement strand
GATCTTCTCCAGCAATTCGGCGCGCTTCTTCTCCGCCCGGTCGGTGGTCGCGTTGATCGCTGCGAACAGCGTCCGCAGCTGACCGTGTTCGTTTTCGAGCGTCTTGAGAATGTCGCGCATGACTGGCTCCCGGCTTGTCGTGGCGCCTACTGAACGGCATGGACCTTCGCGCCAACGTGAAGGCTTCATCCCCGAGCGCCGTCACAAGCGGCTGCACAGGCAGTTGCGGCGTGCACTGGCACGCAATTTGCTGCACTGCTCGCTCCATCCGACCGGGAGCTCGCGTGTATCTCGAAAATATCTTCGGCGCGACGCGGTCGCCGCACCCGTGCGCGAACTGCGGCAGCGACGACCGCCTCGATTTCGATGTCCGCATGGCGTTCCAGCCGATCGTCGACGCTCGCGACCGCTCGATCTTCGGCTACGAGGCACTGGTGCGCGGTGCCGATGGCGGCAGTGCCGGCGAGGTCATCGCCCGCGTCAGTCCGGCCCAGCTGTACCGCTTCGACCAGACCTGCCGGGTCAAGGCGATCGAGACCGCGGCCAGGCTCGGACTGCGCCAGCGGCTGTCGATCAACTTCTTTCCCAACGCCGTCTACGAGGCGGCGACCTGCATCCGGCTGACGCTCGTCGCTGCGCAGACCTTCGGATTTCCGACGGACAAGCTGATATTCGAAACCGCGGAGTCGGAACAGGTCCGCGATCACCGGCACCTGACCGGCATCTTCCGCGACTATCGAAGCCGCGGCTTCATGACCGCGATCGACGACTTCGGCGCCGGCTACGCCGGACTGACGCTGCTGGCCAATTTCCAGCCCGATCTGCTCAAGCTCGACATCGCGCTGGTCCGCGGTATCGACGCCGATCCGGTCCGCACCGCGATCACCCGCGGCATCATGCAGATCGCCACTTCCATCGGCTCCACCGTACTCGCCGAGGGTGTGGAAACGGAAGCCGAATACCGCCAGCTGCGCGCACTCGGCGTGCCGCTGTTCCAGGGCTACCTGTTCGGCAGACCCAGTCTCGAGACGCTGGAGGAGGTGCCCGACGCACTGTGGCAGCAGCTCGACGGGACACCAGAGACCTGATCGGCGGCCCGTGGCGCAGTCCTGCGGCGCGCGCTGCTTCACTGGTCGGTCCTGCGTCCGCGCGCGACCTGCGCTTGAGCCGTACGTGCGCACTCGACCACTCGCGGCCGCAGCTCCACCGCGACTGTCCGTCTGGTCCATGGCGCGTCCCGCGCCAGGGCATCGCGATCACGACGCAGCCGACGCAATGCCATCTTCGCGGCGTTTCCTTTGTGATGTGCTTCGTGACACGTCGATACCGGAGCCGATGCTAGAGTCGGTCAACTTTCAACGAGTCCGCCCCGTGCAGTTTGGCCAACATCGTGACCCTGCGGCCTGGCGTGCTTACGACGCCCTGCTGCAGGCCACTCCGGACCTTCTTTATGTCTTCGACCTCCAGCATCGCTTCGTCTATGCGAACGATGCACTGCTGACGATGTGGGGCAAGACCTGGGAACAAGCGGCCGGAAAGACGTGCCTGGAGATCGGTTACGAGCCCTGGCACGCGGAAATGCATGGAGAGGAGATCGATCGGGTCGTCGCCACGCGCGCGCCGATACGTGGCGACGTGCCCTTCGATCACCAGGAGAAAGGCAGGCGCATCTACGACTACATTTTCACGCCGGTGCTCGGCACCGATGGCGAGGTCGAAGCCGTCGCCGGTTCCACGCGTGACGTGACCGAGCGGCGCATGCATGAACAACACCTGCAGTCGCTGGTCCATGAACTCAACCACCGGGTCAAGAACACGCTGTCGACGGTGCAGTCGCTGACCCGGCAAACGCTCGATACCGCCGAGAGCCTGGAAGACGGCAACAGCAAGATCGAGGCGCGCCTGTTCGCGCTCTCGCGCGCGCACGACGTGCTGACCCGCGAGAACTGGCGCAGCGCCGACCTCCGCGACATCGTGGCCGGCGCGATCGCCCCCTACAGGGCCGGGGCCGCGCAGCGTTTCTTCCTCGATGGCCCGCCCTGCAGGATCGATCCGAAACGTGCGCTGGCGGTGGCGATGGCCCTGCACGAGCTGGCCAGCAATGCCGCCAAGTACGGTGCGCTGTCGCATGATGCCGGGCGGGTGCGGATCGAGTGGAAACTCGCCCGCACCGACGAGGCCGAGGCGCTGGAGCTGGTCTGGCACGAAACCGGAGGACCGGCGGTCGAACCCCCGACCCGGCGCGGCTTCGGCGCACGCCTGCTCGAGCGCGGCCTGCGCAAGGATCTCGATGGCGAGGTCGAACTGACCTACGCACCGGACGGCCTGGTATTCCGGGCCACGGTCCCGCTCGACAGCAGCGCGCAATGATCGCAACGGACGCGAAGATCCTTGTCGTCGAGGACGAATCCATCCTGGCGATGCTGCTCGAGGACTTTCTCGCGGATCTCGGCTATGCGATGCCGACGATTGCTTCGACGGTCGCAAGCGCGATGTCGATTCTCGATACCCAGGACATCGACTTCGCCATCCTGGACATCAACCTGGGCGGCGAGCAGAGCTTTCCGATCGCGGACTCGCTGCTGGAGCGCGGGATTCCCTTCATTTTCATGACCGGCTACGGCGCCGCCGGCGTGCCCGATCGCCTGCAAAGTGTTCACACGCTGCAGAAGCCGTATGGCGCCGACGCGCTGAAGCAGGCGCTCCAGCACAGCGGTTCAGAAGCGCCACCAACGGCCCATTAGGCTCCGTGGCGCCGGGCGCCCTGAGCCAGTACCCGTCCCGCTTCGCGCCGGCTTCCTGTTGCGAAGGCGTCGCCTCGCGACGCCAATGCAACTGTCACACCCACCGACAATGCCGCGGCCGCGCAGCGCGCTGCGAACAGGGCTGTCAGCGCGCTAGCAGGGGCGCGACATCTGCCGCCATCGCCCAGCCGGCCGCGAGTTCGAACGCCGCCTGCGGATCCTCGACCCGTGCGCGCGCGGTGCCCGAACGGACGTCGAAGCTGCCGTCGTCGAGCTGTGTCACCGAAGAGAGGACGAACGGGGCGGCAGGGTGATCGAAGCAGATGTGCCATCGGTTGCGCAGGAAGTGCTCGCCTTCCCTCGGGTTCCGCCACCCCAGGGCGTCGCCGGGCAGGGGCGGCAGCTCGGGCAGACAGGCAGGCGCCACCAGGGCAGGTTCTTGAGAGCGCCGCGCAGCGGCGAGATGGGCGTGTCGGGAAGGCATGCGTACATCTTCCGGGGCGCCGTTGCACAAACCGCCACCAACCATGCGGCCGGGTGTGCACCTGGGCGGTTACAGATGGAGCGGCGCGCGACGGACGCCCAAGCCGGATCGCGCCCGGCGTACACCATCGATGGAGACGTCTGGTCGAGGCGCACCAGGCCACCGCTGTCGAGCACCAGGCAATCGCTGCCGTCGGCGCGCGACTACATCAGCAATCCACGCTTCGATCGGCTGTATCCCGATCATGGTGTATTCCGCCGTCGCCTCGCGGACTCGCAGCGGACGAACGATCACACGCTTGCGTGGCCGCACGCTGCAACAGGTCGTGGACGTCGCAGCTGACCAGCCGCCAGCGCCTGCGCTCCTCGTTCACGCTATACGCCGGGCAATGCCCGGCATCGAGCCTGAGGCCGACTCCGCATCGGCTCAGTGGCCGCCCTGTCGCTCGTCGGCGCGGTCACCCTCGTCCTCGTTGGACAGTTTCCGCGGCTGATCGTCCGCGGGCTTCTGCGCAGGCGTCTTCTCCTGCTGGGACTTGCGGATGCTGTCGGGCGTCTGCGGAATGCTCATCGATGTCGCCTCGGCCGTGGGCATTGCAGCCTGCGCCACGCGGGGTCAAGCATCCGTCGAGAACGGCGCGCGCCGGCGCGTTCCCGAGCGGAGGCTGTACCGGGCAGTCAGTTTCGCGCGGCGAATTCGAGCCGTGTGGACCAGTGCCTTCCGGCGGCACAAAGCCGGTCGTGGCGCCGCCCGAGGTGTCCAGGCCCACCTGCCACGACGCGCCGCTGCCGGTCTACGCAGTGAATGTCATGAAGGAATTTCCACGGCCCGGCGCAAAGTGATGTAAGGTGCCTGCACTGTACAAGCGGGATCACGGTACATCGTGGCTCCGATGCGGTTGATCACAGGTTCCAGGGCCGGCAACGGCCTTTCCAGACGATCCGCTCCATCGCTTCGCGTTACCCCTTGCTCGATACAGTCCCGGCGCCGTGTTTTGCGGTGCCGTGCATCCCAACACTGATCCAAGGAGTAACACCATGAGCAATCGTCAGACCGGTACCGTCAAGTGGTTCAACGACGCCAAGGGCTTCGGCTTCATCACCCCGCAGAGCGGCGACGACCTGTTCGTCCACTTCCGTTCGATCCAGGGCAGCGGCTTCAAGTCGCTCCAGGAAGGCCAGAAGGTCTCGTTCGTCGTCGCGCAGGGCCAGAAGGGCCTGCAGGCTGAAGAAGTCCAGGCCGAGTAATCCACTCGACCTGCGCCGCGCAAGCGGCCAAGAAGACCCCGGGCGGAAACGTCCGGGGTTTTTTTATGGGTCCGCCCCCGCGATTCATCGCAATGCGCGCCCGTCTGGCGCCTGCGGCGCGCATGCATCGCGGCACGACCCGCTGCCTCCGCTGCGCCCACGCCGCACTGCCCCGTTCCGATGACCCCGCGCCCGCGATCTGCCAGACTGCCGGCCCTCGCAGATCTTCCGGTAACGCACGCGGCCATGCGCCTCAACAAGTACATCAGCGATACGGGCTTCTGTTCGCGCCGCGAGGCCGATCGCCTGATCGCCGACGGCCGGGTGACGGTCAATGGCCAGCGCGGCCGCGTGGGATCGGAAGTGGGCGAAGGCGACATCGTCCTGGTCGATGGCCAGACCCTGCAGGTGCGCTCGGCCGCGCCGGGCAAGCGCCGCCACGTCTATATCGCGCTGCACAAGCCGGTCGGCATCACCTGCACTACCGAGTCCTCGGTGAAGGGCAACATCGTCGACTTCGTCGACCATCGCGAACGCATCTTCCCGATCGGCCGGCTCGACAAGGATTCCGAGGGCCTGATCCTGCTGACCAGCAACGGCGACATCGTCAACGCGATCCTGCGCGCCGAGAACAAGCTGGAGAAGGAATACCTGGTCACCGTAAACCACCCGGTCAGCCAGGAGATCCTGCGCGGCATGGCGCGCGGCGTGCCGGTGCACGGGCAGATGACCCTGCCCTGCCGCACCAGCCCGCTCGGCAAGTTCGGTTTCCGCATCACCCTGGTGCAGGGCCTCAACCGGCAGATCCGCCTGATGGCCGCGCATTTCAACCTGCGCGTGAAGCAGCTGATCCGCGTGCGCATCGGGCCAGTCAAGCTGGCCCATCTCAAGCCCGGGCAGTGGCGTAACCTCACCGATGCAGAACTGCGCGCAATGCTGCCCGGACAGACCGAATTCTGATGCGCGACCATTCCACCATCGCCGTCGGCGAGCTCTACCAGGGCATCCGCCACGAACACTGGCAGGGCAGGACCTACCGCGAGTTCTGGACCTGGTTCAATGACCGCTGCATCGAGATCGTCGGCCAGGCCCAGGCGGAGGATCTCGACGCGCTCGGCATCGCCTTGCTGGACGTGCGCGATGCGGTGGAGGCTGGCGGCTACATGGTCGCCTCGGACCGGCTGGACGAGACGATCGAAGCGGAGCAATAACCGCGCCGGCAATGGCGGCGCCCATCGGCTCCGCACGTCGTCATGCTCCCGAGGTCCGGGCCTGCATATCGGCGCGACCCGCGTGCCTCGCGCACAGCCTGTCGACAACTGCGCCCAATGCGCTGCGCGGAGTCTCAGGCCGGAACGGCGCGCCGCGCTGCGTAGCGGCTTTACGCGGCCGGCAAAGCCTCGCCGGCCGCCGACGTTCCGGGCAGCTGTGTGACCGCCCCGGCTGCGAGTTCGCGCTTCTCGAGAATCTCCGCCGCCAGCTTGTCAGCCGCGACGCGGTGCTGCAGCGACTTGCACAGTGCGATGCCGGCATGGGTCAGCCGGATTCCGTCCTCGTGATCCTCGATCAGCGCCGCTTCGATCAGCCGCCGCTTGATCTCGGTTTCCACCGACAGCGCCTCGCTGGCCTGACTGACCTGCTGCAGTACGTCCAGAAGCGCCAGGTCTTCCAGTGGAATGGGATCGATCATCTATGGGGTCGCGCGCGGGGAGAGTGGCGCGCAGTATAGGGGCGCCGCGGCCGCCGACGACGCCGTCGGGCCGGCCGCGGAGGCTGCAAATTCTGCACCGTGTCGGCCGTCCGGCGTGTGCGGCCAAATAAACCCTGAACACGCGGAATCGAGCGCTCCGGCAAGCGGGTTCCAGAGGGCGTCGCACCCCCCGACCGCTCGCATGACGATCGGGAAGCTATCCAGGGCCGCAACGTCCCCGACGGCCGGAATCCTCGCCGCTTGCAACCCATCACCACCGCGCGGCGACCTCTCACGGCCCGCCGCGAAGCTCCATCAAACGCGGCGCACGAAAAATGCCGCGTACCCGAAGGTGCGCGGCATTTGTATGCGAGTCGCGTCCGGCTGCAGGGGCGGGGAATCCCCGCCCCTGCAGGTCGATCACTGGTTCGCAGGGCCGGTGGTCAGGCCCTCGGTACGGACGTCGGTGACGCCTTCGATCTCGCGCGCAATGCGGGTGGCTTCGATGACCTGGGTCTGCTCGTCCACCACCCCGTTCAACGTCACCACGCCGTTGACGGTGTCCACGTCGATCTCGAGGCCAGCGACGTCCGGGTCGGCCAGCAGCGAGGACTTCACCTTGGTGGTGATCCAGGTATCGGTACCCGGCTGCTCCGAATCCATACCGTCGTTCATGCCCGTGCTCGAGCCATCCATGACACCGCCAGTACCCGCAGTGCCAGCAGTGCCCGCACCCGTGGTGTCCGTGCCAACCGGCGGAGTCTGCATGGCGGGATCGCTGGTGGTCGTGGTGTCGGCACGTCCGTCTGCATCGCGGTCGTTCGAGCAACCGACGGCAAACGCCATGACGGAGGACAGCGCAATGGCGAGGGGAAGGCGGTTGGTCTTCATGGTCATCTGTTGCTCCAGCGTCTGGGATGTGCGGCGATTGTTATCGGTGGGATGCCGACGTGACGTGAGCGCCACCCGACTCCCGGATGAACGCGCCGGCCCCCACTGCAGGCAGGAGCGACCCCATCGCCCCGTCGCCTCCTCCTTCAAGCGGCCGGCCGGGGGGTCCGCGCTGGCCACACAACACCACGCGAGCCCCGATTGCCCCCGTTCCCGGTCACGCCGGAGGCAGGGTCTCGAAAGCGGGCCCGTGCCGCTTGCCGGCCTCGACCGAGAGCGGGTAGACCTGCTGGGAGATCGTCGTGAGCAAGGCCTGCGTGGCCTTCTGCTCGCGGATCAGTTCGCGCAGCAACGGCTTGATGCCGAAGATCGCGAACGGCACCAGGACCCAAAGGATCGCCAGGAGTCCCACGAACAGCATCCATACCAGTCCCAGCGCGGCGAAGCCCTCACCCATGCCCATGTTCATCCCGCTCTCCCGATAGCGCCGACAAGGCGCCGTGCGATCGGAGTGTAGGGCCTGACCTGGAGGCCTCCCGTCGTCGGGTCCAACCTGGCGGAAGGCAGCGCGCGGACGGTCACCGCCGGTCGAGCCAGGCCGATCCGGCACTGTTGTCCATCTTGTCTGTGCCACGGACGGCGCTGACGGACGCCGTGCGATCGAGACTGCAGGCCACCGGCCATTGCCTCCCTGCGCCGTCCTGTCGAACGGATCCGGGACAGCACGCGGACTTCCCCTGCGAATCGCAGGCCGCATGATCTGTCCTCCCGGACAGGTGGGGAGGGGGCCGCCGAACCGGGACACCTGCTCTATCGCCCGCATTGCGGTACCGCTTCGCCGGGCAGATACCCGCCGGCTGCAGACGCCCGCCACCCCTGTCAGCGGCCAGCAGTAATTGTTGCCGCGGGGCGCCCGACCCGGGCCGACCCGGTATCACGCACCGCGCGCGGGCGCACTGCTACGTTCGCCTGTCCACCGCCTGCGCGTCGCATCGCGGTCTGTCGGAGAGGTGCCCCGCATGAACACCGTTCCGCGGACGGCGACGCTGCACGAGGGCCGGCTCACGGCCTCCGGTCTGATCATCGTGCTCGTGGTGGCCAGCTTCGGGTCGCTGTTGCTGAGCCTGGCGCCGCAGGGACGCTGGGTCCTGGGCACCTTCGCACTCGGTTCGGGGATCGCCGCAACCGCGCTGATGGGGGCGGCAGCGGTGCTGTCGGCGCGCTGGTCGTGGGTGGAGTCGGCCTTCGGCGGCCTCGACCGGGTCTACGCGGTACACAAATGGCTCGGGGTGTGGGCGCTGGTGTTCGCGAGCGTGCACCTGGTGCTCAAGAGCGGCGATCCGTCCTGGCAGGTGGCTGCGATCCTGCAGTTGCCCGGCGGCGCCACCCGGCTGGTGCGGCAACTGAGTTTCGTCGCGGTGATGGTGATCGTACTGCTGGCACTCAACCGCGCCATCCCGTACCGCGTGTGGCGCTGGTGGCACAAGCTGTCGGGGCCGCTGTTCCTGCTGGTGGTGCTGCACTGGCTGAGCTTCCGCTCGCCGATCGCGCTCGGCAGCCCGGCCGGGGTTTGGCTGGCGCTGGTCTCGTTGCTGGGCGTGGCGGCGGCGGCGTACAAGCTGCTGCTGTATCCGCTGCTGGCGCGCCACGCCGAGTACCGGGTGGTGTCGGTATCTTCCAACGCGACCTCCGCATATCTGGAGCTTGTGCCGGAGCGCCGGGCGATCGCGTTCGAACCCGGCCAGTTCGCATTCGTCTCGTTCAAGCGCGAAGGGCTGCGCGAGCCGCATCCCTACACGATCGCCAGCGCCGGCGGCGCCGACGGCCGCATCGCCTTCATGGTGCGCGCGCTGGGCGACTACACCGCGCGCCTGGTGAAGGAGCTCCAGCCCGGCGTGGTGGCCGATGTCTACGCACCGTTCGGCCGCTTCTCGCGCAGGCCCGATGGCCGCACCGAGATCTGGATCGCAGGCGGCGTGGGCATCACGCCGTTCCTGGCCTGGCTGGAAGATCCGGCATCGGCCACGCAGGCACCGGTGACGCTGTTCAACTTCATCACTCCGGGCCGCGAACTGCCGGAGCGGCTCGACCTGACCGCGCTGGCCGCGCGTCGCGGAGTGGAACTGGTGGAGGTCACCACCGGCCCCGCTACGCCATCGTTCCGCGCGCATTTCGCGCGGATCGTCGCGCAGGCCGGACCCGCAGGCGTGCAGCTGAGCGCCTGCGGGCCGAAGGGCCTGCTGGCCGAGGTGCGCAGGCTGATGCGCGAAACCGGCGTCCCCGACGACGCCCTGCGCCACGAGCTGTTCGAGTTCCGTTGACCCGGAGCTGTCGGACGCGGCCCCGCCAACCCTCAGGCCACGAGCTGCTTGAAGTACAGGGACGTCGCTTGCAGCCCGCCGTAGGGCGCCAGGGCGAAGTCCGGGATCTCACCCGCCCTGGACCAGCCCGCGGTCTGGTAAAGCGTCTCCGCCGCGGACCCCTCTGCGTGTCCAGCACCAGCAGGCTCCGCCCCGCGGCGCGGGCGGATGCCTCCAGCTCGCCCATCAACCGCTGCGCGATGCCTCTTCGACGATGCGTGCCAAGCACCAGCAGCTTCTGCACTTCGCCACGGTGGCGCCCGTTTCCGCGCTGGCAAAGTGCCAGCTGCACGGAGCCGATGGCGCGTCCGTTCTCGAGGGCGACCCAGACCATCAGGGACTGCCCGATGGAGGCCAGCACATCGCGCCAATACGCATCCGCCGCCTCCGCCGAGAGCGGTGCCATGAACCCGACCGAGGCGCCACCCTCGACGGCGCCCTTGAGGAGTTCACACAGGTCCGGTAGCAGCCCTGTGTCGCTGCGGTTTGCGATGCGGATATCCGTCACGGTGAACACCTGGTTTCGCGCCGCGAAGCGGCGTCGGCTGGACTGTCAGGCCCCGCAGGTCGGCACATCGACCTGCACCGCCCGGCAATGGAAAGGCGAGCCGGCAGACCGGGCGGGCCACTCCGCACAGCGAACTCCCCCACCCACCGCCAGCGCGCCGGAACGATACACCGCGGCCGGACTGAAACGACACGCGGGCTCGCGGAGCTCGGACCTGCAGACGAGCGGCTGTCCCGCGTGGCCTCAGGGTTTCAGATGCACGGCAGCAAGGCCGCTCCCGTCCATTTCCATCGGCACGGAGTTGTGCTCGTGCGCGATCGTCCAGCCGTCGCCGGCACGCGCGAACACCAGGGTCGTGCGGAACCAGAGTTCCACCGCGCCCTCCCCGATCTTGTCCCCTCGCAGGCGGCTGAAGCCATACGCGATGCCAAGGTCGCCATCGACCAGGATCCGCGACTCGTGGAACTCGACCCGTGGCCCCGGTGCTCTCCAGGTGCCCAGCCAGGCACGCAGGGCGCCGGTATCGCGCGCGGCGGCGCCGGCGAACGCAAGCGGCGGCTGCAGGTCGTAGACCACGACGTCAGGCGAGAACGCCCCGATGGCAGCCTCGACGTCCGCGCTCGCGACGTCCGCCTCCCGCGCCGCAACCAGGGCCCTGATGGTTTCGATATCGGTCTCTTTGCTCATGGCCAGTCTCCAGTTCCATTGCCAGGGCATACCCTCATGCGTCGAACCGGGGCGCCCGGAATCGACAGGGAATCCCAATCAGGCGTGGCGCAGGCATCAATCCGTCACGCGAAGCAGCGCTACGGGCGCCGAAACCGGCAGCGCCTTCGTGCCGGGAGCCAGGGGAGGGTCCGCCGAGAAGCGAACCTCACCCCTTGGGTCAACATGTCCCTGACACTTTTCCCGCCGCCGGATTCAGGCGCCCAGCAGCTCGACCTCGAATTTCAGCGTGGCATTGGGCGGGATGACGCCGCCGGCGCCGCGCGCGCCGTACGCCAGGTTGGCCGGGATGATCAGCGTGCGCTGGCCGCCTTCCTTCATGCCCTGCACGCCTTCGTCCCAGCCCTTGATGACCATGCCGCCGCCGAGCGGAAAGATGAAAGGCTCGTCGCGGTCCTTGCTCGAATCGAACTTCGCGCCCTGCACGCCGTTCTCGTACAGCCACCCGGTGTAGTGCACGGTGACATTGCGACCGGGCTGCGCTTCCTTACCCGTGCCGACGACGGTGTCTTCGTACTGCAGGCCGGATGGCGTGGTGATGGAGGGCATGGCGGGATCCTTGTGGAATGAGGAGGCCGCGCAGTCTAGCGGGCCGATCGGAACCCGGCATTCCGGAACGGGTTCGCACGCACTTCGGGAAGTGAACCTGGAACCGTTCGCTTGTCCGGCCAGCACCGCTGCCACTGCGTAGTGGCGTTGCGACGTGGCGTGCGGCGATGTCGAGCTGCTTGCCGCCCAAGCCCCGGCCGCCGTAGCACCGGGCGCTGGCGTGCTTGCCGAGCCCCAACTGCCGCCAACCACTCACGTTGGCTTTGGCTTTTGGCGAGAACCTTCAATCAGAACGTCAGCACCACCCGCCCGCGCAACCCGCCTTTGGCCAGCAGGCGATGCGCCTCGGCCGCCTGCTCGGCAGGGAATGTCCGCGCCACCCGCAGCTTCACCTGCCCGCGTCCGGCAAGCTTGCCGAGTGTTTCCAGCGCTGCGTGATTGCGTGCGTAGTCCGGCACGAACACGCGCTCGGTGGCGATCCCGCGCTCGGTAACCAGGGGAGCGCCCGGAGCCGAAGTGACGATCCGCCCGCCATCGCGGACAGCGCCGGCGACGGAGGCCGTGACACCCGCTGTGTCGACCAGTCCATCCACGCCGCCGGGCACATGCTCGCGCGCCTGCTCCACGAACGGCTGGCCGCGGGGGAACACGGCATCGGCGCCCAGCGCCGTGACCAGTTCCACATCGGCGGGCGCCGCATCGGCGATGACGTGGAAGCCGTCGGCCTTGGCAAGCTGGATTGCGTAGCCACCGACGGCACCGGCTCCACCGATCACCGCCAGAACTCCGCCGGGCGGGAGGTGCAGCAGGTCGAGCGCCATGCGCGCCGTCAGCCCGTTCATGGGCAGCGTGGCCGCTTCCACGTCCGTTGCATTGGCCGGAGCGCGGGCCACCGATTCGGCAGGTACCACGAGATACTCCGCATAGGCACCATGCGTGCCCGAGACGACGGCGATGGCCATGATGCGATCACCGATCCCAGGACCGGGATCGACGCCCTCGCCGATCTGATCGATCACGCCAGCGGCCTCCATCCCGGGAACATAGGGTGGCGGAGCATCGGATACGAAAGCCAGGCCTTCGCGCACCATGACATCGACAGGATTGACCGTGGCCGCGCGGACCTTGATCCGGACCTGCCCTGGTCCCGCCTCGGGGACGGGCAGATCCACGAGGTGCAGCACTTCGGGGCCACCGAACTCGGATACCGCGACCGCTTTCATGGATGCACCTCTGTGGCGAAACGCCCGGCGCAAATGCCGTGGCTCACATGCACGCAGGCCTGCCTGCAGGTCCGGCTTTCGCAGCCAGCATGACCGGGTTGGCGGGCAGGAGCTCCAGCGACCGGACCATGCTGGCGGTGCGGAGCTTGTACTTGAGGAAATGCCGCGTCCGGATGTGCGATGCGTACGCCTCCGGGCTCGCATACACCTCCAGCAGGCGCACCTGGCTCGGATCCTCGGCATACTGGACCGAGTGCAGCATCAGCACGCCCGACTCCAGCCTCACCGACGCCTCCTGTTCCTCTGCGAGCAGCGACTTGTAGGCTTCGAGCTGCGCTGGATCGACGCCGATGACCGCAATGCGGACCATCGCCTTGCGCGCGGCACCGGGAGCGACGGTTCCGCCTTTTGCACACAGTGCGATCGGATTGACGGGGACCAATCGTTGCGACCGCACCATGCGCCCTGCGGCCGCCTTGTAAGCCAGGAAGTGCGGCGTTCGGAGATGCGCCTCGTACGCGTCCTGGCTGGCATAGACCTCGAGCACGCGGGCCTGGGCAGGGGCGCCGGCGAGCTGGACCGCGTGCATCATCAGCACGCCCGGCTCGAGCCTGACCGAGGCGTCGGTGTTCTCGACTCCGATTGCCCTGAACGCGTCGATCTGCGCGGGATCGACCTGCAGTTCCCAAAGGCGGGTCACCATGCCGTCCATCCTCGATGCAGGGGCGGGTCTTCCGCCGGATTGTCCGCCCGGACTCGCGTACGCCACGGCAACGAGCGTCAGCACACACGTGACGCCGAACAACAGCGCCAGTGCCATGCCTCTCGACCGGATCATTCGACGCTCCTTCCGGGCCTGGCACCTGTCCCGCTCCGGCCCCGACGCAGGACATCCGCCGGCCCGGCGTGGCGCGATCAACCCGGAGGGTCACGGCGCAGCTGACCACGTGAAATTCGAACGGTGGCCAAGGTCTTAGCGCGGTGGCGCGAAGCGTCGAGTGAAGAGTGTGCAAGCCCGATCATCGGCATCCACCGCGATCGGCGGGACGGGTCGCAGCGCGCCTGCCTGCCGAGATCGCAACGCGGGACACACGCACATCTTCGCGGCGCGAATTTGCGCGACGGATTCAGGCGCCCTGTTCGACGTCGAACCTGACGCGTTTCCCGATCACGCGCCCGCGGGGCGGTACGGGACCGAGCCGTTGTACTCGAGCAGATCCCAGAGATTTCCATACAGGTCCTGGAACACCGCCACCGTGCCGTAGGGCGCCTCGGTCGGCGGCCGAACGAAAATGACGCCGGCCGCGCGATACCGCGCGTAGTCCCGCCAGAAATCGTCCGTCTGGAGGAAGAGAAAGACCCGGCCGCCGGTCTGGCGGCCGACTGCAGCGAGCTGGTCGGGGCCCGACGCCCGGGCAAGGACAAGCGACGCGCCCGGGCGCCCTGGCGGGCCCACGACGACCCAGCGCTTGCCGGGCTCGGGCCGCGGCGAGTCCTCGACCAGGCCGAACCCCAACGTCCCGACGTAGAACGCGATGGCTTCGTCGTAGTCGCGGACCAGCAGGGAGACGTGGGCGATGGCCTGTTTCACGATGGACGATGCTCCGGTGGCATGACTCGAGCGGGGACGAAAAGCGCATCTGCAGGATGCCTTGCCGGGACTCTCCTGCGTAACGAGGTGCGTCCACGCTCGCGTTGCGCCTGTCGGGATGGTGTGGCGGGCATTGGCCGGGCGACGGCTCTTGCCGCGTAAAAGTGAACCTGAGCCCGTTACTGCTGGTTACTCGACCCCGCCTCTCCCGGCCCTCGCATCGCCGGCGTAACAGGGGGCGGGCGCAAAGTAGCCCTGCCCCGGAAACGCATCGCGGGGCCACCCATGCCCCCAGGAGCCGTGCCATGTCCATCGAGAAGGTTCTCTACACCGCGACCGCCACGTCCACCGGGGGGCGCGAAGGGCGCACCCGTTCCGACGACGGCGTGCTCGACCTGCAGCTGTCCATGCCCGAATCCCTCGGCGGGAAGGGGGGCCATGGCACCAACCCCGAGCAGCTGTTCGCCGCCGGCTACGCGGCCTGCTTCGTCAGTTCCATGGAACTGGTGGCCGAACGCCAGCGACTCGCCCTGCCCGCCGAGACCAGCGTCACCGCCCACGTCGGCATCGGCCCGATCAAGGACCACTACGGCATCCAGGTCGCGCTCAGCGTATCGGCGCCGGGCCTGGACCACGACCAGCTGCAGAAGCTCGTCGAGCGCGCACACCGGGTCTGCCCCTACTCCAATGCCACCCGCGGCAACATCGACGTCAGCCTGTCGATCGCCGACTGAGCCGCTCCTTCGCGCATCCGCCGGCCAGCGCACGAGGCAGGACGCACGCCGCCAACGCCTCCGGCTTTGTCGCGTGGCGGCATTGCGCGGGCGATCGCCGGCGCGCGATGGACACTGTGCCTGCCCGTCCGGCGCGCGGATCGGCCTGGGTCAGCCCGCGGCGCGCTCGATCAGCGACGCGAACGGCGTGTCCTCGGCCAGCGCGCCGTACACCGCCGATGGTCCTTCGCGCAGGCGGCTGCGGCAGAAGGTCACCGCCACAGGGGAACCGGCCTGCAGCAGCGTTGCCGCCTGCAGCTGCAGGGCCAGGCGCATGACCAGGGCACGGGCCTGGGATTCGTCATGGCTCCGGGGCAGCGCCCCCGGCAGTCGCCCGAGCGCGCGGTCGTAATCCGCGTGCAGGCCTTCGGCACGCGCCAGTTCCTCCTGCAAGGCCGCCAGGCTCGCCGGCTCGCGCGACAGTGCGCGCAGCACGTCCAGGCACTGGATGTTGCCGCTGCCTTCCCAGATCGAATTGAGCGGCGCCTGCCGGTACAGCCGGGGCAGCAGCGATTCCTCGA
>Ga0233375_1000820_pt1 | contig 15312 bp, 14 predicted proteins | sample ElkDunMinimDraft_10_FD_191539 | JGI IMG/M metagenome (GOLD analysis project Ga0233375, IMG submission 191539) | Fecal eukaryotic communites from dung pellets of Tule Elk in California, USA - Elk Dung E16 | ecosystem: Host-associated > Mammals > Digestive system > Large intestine > Fecal | place... | reverse complement strand
CAGCCCGGCTCCGGGGTCGCCGTGGCACGGCGCTGCGCGGACCTGACGGAGCTGCTCGCGGCGGCCGGAGCAGGGGCGGGGACGGCGGCGGTCATCTCGGGAGACCTGCCAGGGATCAACCGCGAGACGGTCGCGCACCTGCACGGGTGCGGCGTCCGGGTCGTCGCGCTGGCCGAGGGGCAGGCCTGGCTCGCGGACCGGCTCCGCGCGGTCGGCGTCGACGTGGTCCTCGACGAAGGCACGCCGAGCGCGGTCCTCGTCGCCACGGTCCGCGACGAGGCCCGCGGGCGCGGACGCCACGCGGACCTCGGCACGCCGCCGCCGGGCGACGGGCCGGGGACGACGGGCGAGGGAGAAGGGCAGGCGTCCACCCCGCGGGCAGGGAAGGTCCTCGCGGTGTGGGGACCGACGGGAGCCCCGGGCCGGACGACGCTCGCCGTGCACCTCGCGGCCGAGCTGGCGGGCACGGGGGGTCACGGGGACCCGCCCGGGCGGTGGCGCCGACGTCGGTCGCCCGAGGGAGCGGGCCGGCATGGCGTGCAGGAGGGGCGGCCCGACGAGGAGGTCCTTCTCGTCGACGCCGACACGTACGCAGGTTCGGTGGCTCAGCACCTCGGCCTGCTCGACGAGTCGCCGGGCCTGGCGGCGGCAGCCCGCAGCGCGGGTCAGGGAACCCTGGACCTCGCCGGCCTGGCCCGCCTGGCCCCGGTCGCTGCTCCCCGGCTGCGCGTCCTGACCGGCATCACCCGCGCCGCCCGCTGGCCCGAGCTCCCGGCGACGTCGCTCGACGTCGTGTGGGAGCACGCGCGCGAGCTGGCCGACTGGACGGTGATCGACTGCGGCTTCGGGATCGAGCAGGACGAGCTCCTGTCGTACGACACGAGAGCCCCGCAGCGCAACGGGGCGACGCTGAGCGCGCTCGCCGCCGCGGACGTCGTGCTGGTGGTCGGCGGGTCGGACGCCGTGGGCATCCAACGCCTCGTCCGTGGGTTGAGCGACCTGGCCGACAGCGGGGCGGCGAGCGGCGCTCTCCGTCTGGTCGTGGCCAACCGGGTGCGGTCCTCCGCGGCCGGCCCCCGGCCGGAGAGAGCGGTGCGGGACGCGCTCGGCCGCTATGGCGGTGTCACGGACCTGCACGTCCTGCCGGACGACCGTGCCACGCTCGACGCGGCCCTGCTCGCCGGGCGGACGCTCGCCGAGCACGCTCCGCTCACCCCGGTCCGGCGGGCCGTGGCAGAGCTGGCGCAGCGGGTCCGGGCCGAGGTCGGGCCCGCGTCCGGGGCGGTCGCGAGGGGTGGACCACGCGAACACGTCCTGGAACCGGCACACTGATCCCATGCGCATCTACGTTCCCGCCACCGTCGACGAGCTCGACGCCGTCACCGTGACCGGCGACGAGGCGGTCTGGTCCCTCGCTCCGCGAGCGGCCCACGCCGTCACGTCCGCCCTCTCCCGCGAGCTGCCCGACGAGGACGAGGAGGGTCTGGAGTTCGCCGCAGCCCTCGAGGCCGCCGACGACTCGCTCGCGCTGCTCGCGGGACGCACGGGTGCGCCGCGCCAGCGTCTGGTCATCACGGTCGACGTTCCCGACGAGATGGTCGCACTGACCGAGCCGGGCGCCGACGAGTCGGCGGACGACCTCGCGCCGAGCGCGGTCGACGTCACGGCAGCCATCCCCGAGGTGCGGATCGTGTGCGTCCACGTCGACGAGCCCGAGGCGGCGACGGACATCGCCGAGGTCTTCGCGGCCGCCGACGAGGACCGCGACGAGGATCTCGACGCTGCGCTCGACCGCGTGAACGAGCGCGATCTCCTCTGGTACGACTGGTCCGAGCTCACGAGCGTGCCGCGCGCGAGGTAGCTCGTCGCGCACACGAGGGGGACGGGCCGTCGTCCGCCGGATGACGGCCCGTCCGCGCCGGCCGGGCAGCAGCCCGGCCCGTGGATCAGGACAGTCGGCGGATCAGGACAGTCGGCCCAGGATCTCGTCGTGCAGCAGGCCGTTGGTCGCCACCGCGTTGCCGCCCCACGGGCCCGGTGCGCCGTCGAGGGACGTGAAGGTGCCGCCGGCCTCGGTGACGATGGGCACGAGGGCCGCCATGTCGTACAGCTCGAGCTCCGGTTCGGCGGCCGCGTCCACGGCGCCCTCTGCCACGAGCATGTACGACCAGAAGTCGCCGTAGGCGCGCGTGCGCCAGGTCTCGCGGGTCAGGTCGAGGAACGCGTCGAGCCGGCCGCGCTCCTCCCACCCGGACAGCGACGAGTAGGACAGCGAGGCGTCGTCGAGCTTGCCGACCTGCGAGACGCGCAGCCGGTTCGCGGCCGCGAGGGAGCGCCCGCTCCATGCCCCCGTCCCCTTGGCGGCCCACCAGCGGCGGCCCAGCGCGGGGGCGGACACGAGGCCGACGACGACCTCGTCGCCGTCGGCCAGCGCGATGAGGGTCGCCCACACCGGCACGCCGCGCACGAAGTTCTTGGTCCCGTCGATCGGGTCGACGATCCAGCGCCGCGCCCCGTGCCCCGTCTCGCCGAACTCCTCGCCCACGATCGCGTCGCGGCCACGGGCCCGGGAGAGGTGGCTGCGGATGATCTCCTCAGCGGTGCGGTCCGCGTCGCTGACAGGGGTGTTGTCCGGCTTGGACTCCACGGACAGGTCGAGGGCCTTGAAGCGGGACATCGTGTGCGAGTCGACCTGGTCGGCGATCACGTGGGCCAGGCGCAGGTCGTCGTCGTAGGTCCGCATGGCTCACACCGTACCGGTGCGTGCCGCCAGCAGGCGCCGGAACGACTCGACACGCGCCGTGCGTGCCGTCTTCTCCTCCTCGGGGGAGGCTTCGAGCCACTCGTCGAGCGCGCAGTCGGGCGCGCCGTCGAGGTGCGTGCAGCCGCGCGGGCAGTCGTCGGCGACCACGTCCAGGTCGTCGAACGCCTTGAGGAGGTTGCCCACGTCGACGTGGGCGAGACCGAACGACCGCACACCGGGAGTGTCGATGACCCATCCGGCGGGGTTGCCCTCGGCGTCGGGCAGGCGCAGCGCCACGGCCGACGTCGAGGTGTGCCGACCGCGGCCCGTCACGTCGTTGACGACCCCGGTGGCCCGGTACGCGTCGGGGACCAGCGCGTTGACGAGCGTCGACTTCCCGACGCCCGAGTGCCCGACGAGGACCGAGGTGCGCCCCTCGAGCTCGGCCCGCACGGCCTCGAGCGGTTCGATGCGCCAGGTGTCGTCGGCGGTGTCCGACCGGTTGTGGCCGGGCTCGTCGCCGTGGCCCGACGGCGCGTTCCCGGCGGTCTCGTCGTGCACCCTGCGCGTGACGACGACCTTGACCCCGATCGGCTCGTAGAGCTCGCGCAGCGGCGCGGCGTCGGCGAGGTCGGCCTTGGTCAGGCACAGCAGGACGTCCATGCCCGCGTCGTAGGCGGCCACGACGCAGCGGTCGATCATGCGGGTGCGCGGCTCGGGCTGGGCGAGGGCCGTGACGATCACGAGCTGGTCCGCGTTGGCGACGATGATCCGCTCGTACGGGTCGGTGTCGTCGGCCGTGCGGCGCAGCACCGAGGTGCGGTCCTGGATGCGGACGATGCGCGCGAGCGTGCCGTCCTCGCCCGTGGTGTCCCCGACGATGTCGACCCGGTCGCCGCAGACCACCCGGTTGCGGGTCAGCTCGCGGGCCTTCATGGCGAGGATGGTGCGTTCGGTCGGCCGGTCCTCGTCGAGCAGCAGCGTGTAGCGCCCTCGGTCGACGCCCGTGACGAGGCCGGTCTCGGCGTCCTGGTGCTGGGGACGCTGCTTGGTCCGCGGGCGCGAGTTCTTGTTGCTCGCCCGGTCGCGGAAGTCGGACTCGTCGCGGACGCGCCCGGCCATCAGCTCGCCGATCCCGTCGCGCCGAGCATGCGGGCCCACAGCGTGGTGAAGCCGGGCAGGGTCTTGGCGGTCGTCGCGACGTCCTCCACGAGCACGCCGGGCACGCGCAGCCCGATCAGCGCCCCCGAGGTGGCCATGCGGTGGTCGTGGTACGTCCGGAACGTCCCGCCGTGCAGGGGGCGCGGGGTGATGACGAGCCCGTCCTCGGTCTCCTCGGCCTGGCCGCCCAGACGCGTGATCTCGGTGGCGAGCGCTGCGAGCCGGTCGGTCTCGTGACCGCGCAGGTGCGCGATGCCGCGCAGGCGGCTGGGGGAGTCGGCGAGGGCTGCGAGGGCCGCGACGGTGGGGGCGAGCTCGCCGGCCTCGTGGAGGTCGACGTCGATGCCGCGGATCTCGCCCGTCCCCGTGACGGTCATGACCCCGCCCACGAGCTCGGCCTTGCCGCCCATCGCGGTGAGGAGCTCGGCCATCATGGCACCCGGCTGGGTAGTGACGGCGGGCCAGCCGGGGACGCGCACCGTACCGCCGACGACGAGGGCCGCGGCGAGGAACGGTCCGGCGTTCGAGAGGTCGGGCTCGACGTGGACGTCGCGCGCGGCGACGGGGCCGGGAGCCACGGTCCAGGTCAGGGGCACCGAGTCGTCGACGTGGACGCCGACCTCGCGCAGGACCTCGACCGTCATGTCGATGTGGGGCACGCTCGGCAGCGTGGGGCCCGTGTGGCGCAGCGTGACGCCCTCGTCGAACCGGGGGGCGGCGAGGAGCAGCCCTGAGACGAACTGGCTCGACCCCGAGGCGTCGACGTCGACGGTCCCGCCGCGGACGGCACCCGCCCCGGTGATCGTGAACGGGAGGGTGTCCTGGCCCTCGACGGCCACGCCCAGGTCGCGCAGCGCGTCGAGCACGGGGCCCATGGGGCGCACGCGGGCGCCCTCGTCGCCGTCGAACCGCACCGTGCCGTCGGCCAGGGCCGCGACCGCGGGGACGAAGCGCATGACCGTGCCCGCGAGGCCGCAGTCGATCTCGGCGGGACCGCGCAGCCCAGCGGGCGTCACGTGCAGCTCGCTCGGGTCCGCGCCCTCGGTGATCCCCACGCCCAGGTCGCGCAGCGCCGCCGCCATGAGGTCGGTGTCGCGGCTGCGCAGCGCGCCGCGCAGGACGCCCGGGCCGTCGGCCAGGGCCGCGAGCACGAGGAGGCGGTTGGTGAGCGACTTGGAGCCGGGCACGGCGACGGTCGCGTCGAGGGGTGCACCCGTCGGGGTGGGCGCGGGCCAGGCGGACGGCACGGTGGAGGTCTCGTCGGAGCGGGCGGCAGGAAGGTCGCTGGTCACATGCCCCAGGTTATGGCACGGGGCCCAGGAGCAGGGGCCCCGTCCGGCGCTCGCCGGTGCTCTCCGGCGCGCGAGGCGCCGGGCGGCGCAGCGTCAGTGCGCGACGGCGCTCTTCACGGTCCCGGCCGCCGAGCTCGCGGCGCGGCGTGCGCTCCTGGTCGCCGTGCGGGTGCCGGCGGTCACGGTGTGTGCGGCCCTGTCGGTCACCGAGCCGATCGAGTGCTTGGCCGCGTCGACCTGGTGCTTGGCGTTCTTCGCCAGCTCGAGGTCCTTGCGTGCGCGGTCGACGCGCCACCGGACGCCGGGGCGGCCCTCGTAGTCCGCGCCCGCGATGAGGGCGGCGCCGATCGCGCCCAGGTTCGCCACGAACTTGCGGGTGCGCTCGTCGCGGGGCGCGTCGCCCGGGGTGAAGGGCTGGTTGACGACCGCGAGGGGCACGCTGAGCGCCGCGAGCGTGAGGGCCGCGGTGCGGGGAGCCTTGCCGAACGCGAGGCACAGCCCCGCGACAGCGGTCGCCGCGCCGTGCGCACGGACGAGCACCGAGACCTGCCGCTCGCTGAGCGGGGTGGCGATCCCGACCTGACGGCCGACCAGGCTCGTGCCGTGACGCGCGGCGCGGACGTGCTCGGCGGGCTTCAGGGCGGCCTGCACGCCGTCGTAGATGAACCAGGAGGCCAGCATGGGCCTCGCGACGTGACGCAGCAGCATCGGTGGGTCTCCTTCGTCGAACGGGGCCGGGTGAACGGCGGATACCGGGACGCTGGTGCCGCCCCCGGTCCGACCAGCCTGTCCCATCGCTGCTCAGCATGCCACCGGGCGCGCGTCGTGGGCGCTGCGCGCGCCGAAGGGACGGGTCCGGGTCGTGCCGGGTCTGCCGCGCGCACCCGGCCGGCCGCCGCCGTCGGGCGTGGCACGGACCCCGACTGTGCGCCCGCGGGCACCGCAGGACGTGGCGAGGGCGGGGCCGGAGACCTCCGGCCCCGCCCGTCCGTCAGCTCAGAGCGCGCCGCCGGCAGCCTCGGGTGCGTCCGCGGACTCGCCACCGTCCCCGATGGTCTCGCGAGCCACGTAGTTCTCGAGGTCGAACAGGTTCTCGCCCGCGCGACGCGCGACCGTCAGGAGCGTGGTGGCCGAGGCCACCTCCTCGACCTGCTCCTTGAGGAACCACAGCAGGAACTGCTCGCCCAGGGCGTCGCCCTCCGCGCGGGCTGCGCGGAAGATGGCCTCGATCTGGTCGGTGACCTGCTTCTCCTGGTCGAGCGCGAGCTGGAGGGGCTCCAGGACGGAGCCGAAGTCGTTGCGGACGGCGCCCGTGCCGGGGATCGAGATCTCGAGGTCCCGGTCCAGGTGGTACTGCACGATCATCATGGCGTGGTTGCGCTCCTCGACCGCCTGGCGGTAGAAGTGCGCGGCGAGCTGGGGCAGGTCGTGCGCGTCGAACCACACGGCGATCGCGATGTACTGCTGGTGGGCGTCGAGCTCGTGGCCGACCTGCTCGCGCAGGAGCGTGCGGAACCGGGAGTCGGAAGTCGTGGTCGTCATGCGCACACGCTAGCGAGGATCGGACGGGCGCACACCCGATGATCGCCTGTCCTCAGTGAGCGCAGGCTGGCCTGACCGTGCAGGCGGGCGGCAGGCGGGCGGCGGGCGGCCGGCAGGCGACGGGCCCGGCGCGGGGCGCCGGCGGGAATGTCGTGGGGTTCGGTGCGGTTGTGCTGATCGTGACATGCGTACTGGAAGCGGAGAAGGGCGTGAGCGCCCCCGCCGCACCGAGCCTCGAGGCCGTGCCGTTCGGCGCGATCGCGCCCTCGGTGCTCTCGGCGGACGTTCGACCGGCAGGAGGACTAGGCTCGTTGTCGATGACGGACCAGATCAGAAGCAGCGCAGGCGACCTCTCGGGAGCCGATGACGCCGAAGACACCAACCGGGCCCCCTCCACCGAGGACGACGCGGCCCGGTCGGCGCGCTTCGAGCGGGACGCGCTGGTGTACCTCGACCAGCTCTACTCGGCGGCGCTGCGCCTGACGCGCAACCCGACCGACGCGGAGGACCTGGTCCAGGAGACGTTCACCAAGGCGTTCGCGGCGTTCCACCAGTACCGCCCGGACACCAACCTCAAGGCGTGGCTGTACCGGATCCTCACCAACACGTTCATCAACAACTACCGCAAGAAGCAGCGCGAACCTCTGCAGTCGGCGGCCGAGGACGTCGAGGACTGGCAGATCCACCGTGCGGCGTCGCACACGTCGCAGGGCTTGCGCTCGGCAGAGGCCGAGGCGCTGGACCGGCTCCCGGACTCCGACGTCAAGAAGGCGCTCCAGGAGCTGCCGGAGGACCGCCGGATGGCCGTGTACTACGCGGACGTCGAGGGCTTCCCGTACAAGGAGATCGCGGAGATCATGGGCACGCCGATCGGGACCGTGATGTCGCGGCTGCACCGTGGCCGGCACCAGCTGCGTGATCTCCTGAGCGACTACGCGAAGGACCGAGGACTGGTGGGGGCCAAGACCCCCGGAGGTGAGTCGTGAGCCAGCAGAACGTGGGCACGGAGGCGCAGGACGACGTCATCGTGCCGATCCCTCACTCGTCGGAGGGCGAGACCGAGTGCGAGCACGCGCTCAAGCACCTGTACGAGTACCTGGACTCGGAGATGACCTCCGAGGACGAGGTGCGCATGCGCGCGCACGTCGCGCACTGCTCGCCGTGCCTGGCCGAGCTGAGCGCCGAGGAGCTGGTCAAGCAGCTCGTGCGCCGCTCGTGCCACGAGCAGGCTCCTGCCGAGCTGCGGCTGCGCATCCAGGCCCAGCTCACCGTGCACCGTACGACGACGGTCGTCGAGGGCGGCTGAGGCTCGCGCCCGGCGGTCCGCAGTCGTCGGCTCCCGCCAGAACGTCGAAAGGGCCCGTCCTCACCGAGGTGAGGACGGGCCCTTTCGTCGCACTCGCCCGCTGGGCGCGTGATCGCGGCCCTGGCGGGCTCGTGATCAGGCGTTGGGGCGCTTGCCGTGGTTCGCTGCGCTGCCCTTGCGGCTGCGACGCTTGCGTCCGCGCTTGCTCATGGTTGCTCCTCACGCCGGATTCTGTCTGCTCCATGTTCCCACATCTGGGGCTTGTCCTGATCCAAGACGCGATATATCGTGTGACCAGAAACGCGATACATCGCGTTCATGGACCGGGCGGTGCGCCGCCGGCACGCGAGGAGAGACATGGCGACCGAGAACTGGACCGTAGCCGGTCCCCAGACGATCGACGTCGGGCCGGTGGCACGCCTGGACGCCAACCTGCTCAACGGGCGCATCGACGTCGTGGTGCACGACGAGCCCGGCGTCCGCGTCGAGGTCCACTCGATCGAGGGCCGCCCGCTCGAGGTGCGTCTCGACGGGGACCGGCTGACGGTCGGCTACTCGGCCACGGCCGGATGGCAGGGCTTCCTCGACTCGTTCCGCAACTACCGCGGCAAGGACCGTGCCGACGTGTACGTGGGCGTCCCCGCGCACGTGCGGGTCAAGCTCGCGACCGTGCGGGGCGACGGCCTCGTCGCCGGGACCCAGGCCAAGGTCTCGGTCGCGACCGTCGGCGGCTCCGTCATGACGACGCAGACCGCCGGCACGGTCCGCGTGGACACCGTCACGGGTGAGGTCACGGTCCGCGACCACGTCGGCAGCCTCGTCATGGACTCCGTGTCGGGCGACCTGACGGCCTCCGGTGCACTGACCGACGTCAAGCTCAACACCGTCTCGGGGAACGTCACGCTCGACTCGAGCGCCACGCCCGACGTGATGAACGTCAACGCCGTCTCGGCCGACGTCCTGGTCCGGGTCCCCGAGCCGGACGAGCTCGACTACGCCCTGCGCTGCGTGAGCGGACGCCTCGTGGTCGACGGCGTCGAGCACCGTGGCACCCCCGGGGGCGCGTACCGCCAGGCGGGACCGACCGGCGCCCCGGGCAAGAAGCTCCAGGTCAACTCGATCTCGGGGAACGTCACGGTGCTGCGCGGCGAACCTGCAGACGGTTCCGCGTGGGGCGGCCCGGCCGCGGCCGCGCAGGACGCGAGCGACCGGACCTGGCCCCAGGACGACGCCTCGACCGAGTCCTGGCCGGGAGGCGGCGCCCCGTGGGGCACCGCCGACGCCCCCCTGCCCCGACCGAGCGGGCCCGCGGACGGACCGGCGGACCGCTGATGGCCTCCGTCTTCGCCCACGGTGAGCTCCGGCTCTACCTGCTCGCCCTGCTCGAGTCGGGACCCAAGCACGGTTACGAGCTCATGACCGAGCTGAGCGACCGCTTCGGTGGCACCTATCGCCCGAGCGCCGGCACCATCTACCCCCGCCTGGCCCGCCTCGAGGAGGAGGGCCTCGTGCGCCGCAGCGACAGCGGCCGCAAGTCGACGTACGAGCTCACCCCTGCAGGACGCGCCGAGGTCTCGGCCCGCCGGGCCGACGTCGCAGCGCTCGAGGACGGGATCGCCCAGACGGTGCGTACCCGCGCCCAGGCGTTGCGGTCCGACATCGAGGGCTCCATGCAGGGGCTGCGCGCCGAGCTCGCGGCCGCGGCCCAGGAGGCCCGCGTCCGTCCGCGTCCCGCTGCCGCCCCGGACCCTCGGCGCGGTGAGTCGTACGCACGGCGCGTCGAGGCGGAGGCCATGGTCCAGAGGTTCCGCGACGACGTGCGCGCCGACCTCCGGCGGGCCGACGCGAGCAGCGCCGTCACCGACCTGACGGTCGAGACCCTGCGCACCGTGCTCGACTCGGCGCGGCGCGCCGTCCGCGGGACGCTGCCATGACGACGCCCACGACCCCCACCACGCCCGGCCAGGGCGAACAGGGCGGCCCGGGCGACGAGGGCGGCCTGCACACCCCCAGCCAGCACCAGCACCAGCACCAGCACCAGCACGACGACCGGTACGACACGCAGACGAAGAAGGAGAACGACATGGGAACCGAGTCCTGGGTCATCGCAGCACCGCAGCAGATCGAGGTCGCCGAGGTGTCCTCGCTCGTCGTCGGCCTGACCAACGGGGCGGTCGAGGTCGTGAGCGACCCCAGCCGTGAGACGGGCGCGAGCGTCGACGTGAGCGACGTCAGCCCCCGGCCCCTGCGGGTCACGACGCACGCGGGCGAGCTGAGGATCGCCTACGACTTCGACGGGGTCGAGGGCGTCGTGGACCGGGTCCGCGGCCTCAAGGACAAGGACACCGCGACCGTGCGCGTCGTGCTCCCGGCGCACCTGCCCGTCAAGGTCACGACGGTCCGCGCCGCAGCGACCGTGAGCGGGACGCGCGCCCCCGTCGTGGTGACCACGGCGGACGGGACCGTCACCGTCACCGACACCGTGGGGCCGCTGGCGGCCAAGTCCGTCACGGGCCGTGTCACGGTCGCCACGCACGAGGGCGACCTCAAGGTCGGCACGGCCTCGGGCCGGGTCGAGGCCGAGGGACCCTTGGGTCGGGTCACGATCAGCACGGTCACCGGCGACGTGGTCGTCGAGGCGCGCGAGACGACCCCCCTGATCTCGGCGAAGACCGTCTCGGGTGACGTCACCGTCCGGCTGAGCGAGGGGGCGGGGGTCAACCTCAAGGCGCGTGCGGTCACGGGCAAGGTCGTGCTCGACGGCGCGCCGGTCCCCAGCGCGCAGTCGCGCACCACGTCCGTGGACCACTCCGAGGGCACGAGCGGCGCCTACGTGTCGGTCAGCACCGTCTCGGGCGACCTCACGGTCTCGCGCGGCTGACCCGGTCCCGGGTCCGCCCCGGCAGGCACGGCAGCGGCCCGCGGTCTCCCCTCGAGGGGGAGACCGCGGGCCGCAGCCGTCGGTGGCGTCGTGCGTCCCGCCCGGGTGAGCCGGACGCAGGACCTACGCGACGTCGTCGGGCAGGCCGAGCCAGGCGTGCCAGCCGGTGTGCAGGACGAGCCACGCCATGAGGCCGTAGCCCGCCTGGCCGGGATACCCGCCGCTGCCCGTCGCGAGGTCCGCGAGCCACTGCTCGTGGGTGACCAGAGGCGTGAACGTGTCGACGTACGGCACCCGGCGGCGGTTGGCGACGTCGGCGAAAGCAGCCGACAGCTCGCCCAGGCGATCGTTGTCCTCGGGGCGCCCCGGCGGCGGCCCGACGACGAACGTGGGCAGCCGCCGGTGCTCGGCCACGTCCAGGACGTTGGCCAGGTTCAGGCGGGACCGGGCCACCGACAGGCCCGCGTCGAGGTCGTGCCGGCCGAGGGCCAGGACGAGGCGGTTGTCGGCGTCGGGGTCGTGGTCGAAGCGCCGTGCCGTCTCGGCCTCCCAGCGCTGGCTCATCGCGGTCGTCGTCTCGCCCGGGATCGCGAGCGGGAAGACCATCGCCGTCCCGGGGAAGCGGGTACGCGCGACGACGCGCCCGGCCCAGCCGAGGCCCTTGGCGTCGCCGACGCCCGCGCTCAGCTCGTCGCCGACCACGCAGATCCGTACTTCAGGTTCTCCCACGGTGATGCTCCTCGTTCGCTCGCGCACCATTGTCCGTCACGACAGGGCTCGGGTGCGGGATGCCGGCCGGTCGGGCGGCGCCGCGTCAGAGAAGGGTCGCGCCCCAGGTGGCCTCGTGCGTCGCCCCCGGCGCGAGCCGCACGAGGCGCTCGCCCGTGCGGAAGGCGTCCGCGATGCAGGACATGGGCTCGGCCGCCACGCCCGTCCGCCGGTGAGCGGCGGGCGAGACGTGGTCGCCCGTGCAGACCTGCCAGGCGTCCATGGACGAGTCCATCCAGACCGCCGCCGTGCGACCGTCGGGGGCGGCCAGACGGGTCCAGGACAGGCCGTCCTGGTCGCGCAGCACGTCGACGTAGGCGTCGTCGAGGTCGATCCCCGCCAGCAGGCGCGGCTCGCGCAGGTCGTAGTCACCGGCGACCGGCTCCGAACCGGTCGGCAGGAGACGCTCGTCGGTCGTGACGCGGGTGCTCGCGTCGAGGCGCAGCGTGCACTCGTCGACCGCGCCGTCACCCGGGGAGAGCCACGGGTGGAACCCGACGCCGTAGGGCGCGACGGAGGCGCCGAGGTTGGTCGCGCGGGTCGTGACCTGCAGCCCGGCGTCGCTCAGCGAGTAGGTCACGCGGGCGAGCAGGTCGAACGGGTAGCCCGGGGTGGGCACCAGGTGCAGCTCGAGCGTCACGGCCGACGCCGAGCGCTCGACCACGTCCCACCGTTCCCAGCACACCAGGCCGTGGATGGCCGTGTTCCGGGGGACCTCGGTGATGGGCAGCTGCAGCTGCTCGCCGTCGACCTCGTACTGCCCGTCCCGCACGCGGTTGGGCCAGGGCAACAGCACGGCCCCGTGCGAGGCCGGGGCCATCTCCAGCTCACCGAACGGTGTGAAGACGTCACGACCGCCGACCGAGTACTCCCGGACGGTCGCTCCCACCTCCGTGACGGTCGCACGGTGGTCGCCGTGCTCGATGCGGACCTGGAAGCCGGAAGGCGGGGTGATGTTCACGATCACACACGGTACTGGGTGTTACTGGGTGCGGAACGGCGCGTGACCAGGGACAGTAGAACCCGGCCGTGCTGCCCGCCCGGGCACGCGGCCGAGCGACGCACCGCCCCGGCCCTGCCGGGAGCGGGAGCACCACCCGCAGGACGAGGAGGAACACATGGAACGACGAGTGCTCGGACGCACCGGACGACTGGTCTCGGTCGTCGGTCTCGGCACCTGGCAGCTCGGGGCCGACTGGGGCGAGGTCAGCGAGACCGACGCCCGCGCCGTCCTCGACGCGGCGGCAGAGTCGGGCGTGACCTTCTTCGACACCGCCGACGTGTACGGCGACGGTCGCAGCGAGGAGATCATCGGTGCCTACCTCGCCGACAACCCCGGCTCGGGCATCACGGTCGCGACCAAGATGGGCCGCCGCGCGCCGCAGGAGCCCGAGAGCTACACGCTCGACAACTTCCGCGAGTGGACCGACCGCTCGCGGCGCAACCTGCGGACCGACCGGCTGGACCTCGTCCAGCTCCACTGCCCGCCGTCCGCGGTCGTCGAGGACGACCAGGTCTACGACGCGCTCGACACGCTCGTGGCCGAGGGCTCGGTCGCGGCCTACGGGGTGAGCGTCGAGACGGTCGACCAGGCGCTCGCGGCCATCGCGCGGCCCGGGGTCGCCACCGTGCAGATCATCCTCAACGCCTTCCGGCTCAAGCCGCTCGACGACGTCCTGCCCGCGGCCTCCGACGCCGGGGTGGGGATCATCGCGCGCGTGCCCCTGGCCTCGGGTCTGCTGTCCGGGAAGTACACGCGCGAGACGACGTTCGCCGACAACGACCACAGGTCGTTCAACCGGGACGGCTCCGCGTTCGACGTCGGCGAGACGTTCTCCGGTGTCGACTTCGCCACCGGGGTCGCCGCCGCGGGGGAGTTCACGGCGCTCGTGCACGACGTGCTCGGGCCGGACGTGAGCCCGGCCCAGGCCGCGATCACCTGGGTCTGGCAGCAGCCCGGCGTCTCGACCGTGATCCCCGGCGCCCGCAACGTGGAGCAGGCCCGGGCCAACGCGGCAGCGGGCTCCGGAGAGGTGCTGGGGCCGCTGTTCGCGTCGGGGGTCCGCGAGATCTACGACCGGTACCTGCGGGAGCAGGTCCACGGCCGCTGGTAGCGGCGCGGGGCTCTCGCTCCGGACCGACGACGAAGGCCGCCTCCCCGTCCGGGGAGGCGGCCTTCGTCGTCGGCAGGTCAGGCCGTGCCCGTCGGGCTCAGCGCGAGAACGCCTGCTCGAGGAGGACGGCCTGCTGGGCCTGGTGCTTCTTGGCCGTGCCGGCCGCGGTCGAGGCCGACGCCGGCCGGGAGACGACCCGGACACGAGGCAGGTCGTCGGGCAGGTTGACGTGCACGAACGACCAGGCGCCCTGGTTCTCCGGCTCGTCCTGGACCCACACGACGTCGGCGCCCTCGTACTTCGCGAGCTCCCGGCGGATGCCGTCCACGTCGAGCGGGTAGAGCTGCTCGAGCCGGACGATGGCCGTCCTGTCGTCGCCGCGCTTGGCGCGCTCGGCGACGAGGTCGTAGTACACGCGGCCCGTGCACAGCAGCACGCGGTCGACCGTCGCGGGGTTCGCCGAGGCGTCCCCGATGACCGGCTGGAACGTCCCGGTCGTGAAGTCCTCGACGCTCGACGCGGCGGCCTTCAGCCGCAGGAGCTGCTTGGGCGTGAAGACCACGAGCGGGCGGCGCGGGCGGGCGTACGCCTGCTGACGCAGCAGGTGGAAGTACGACGCGGGCGTCGACGGCTGGGCGACCGTGAGGTTGTTCTCGGCGCACATCTGCAGGAAGCGCTCGATGCGGGCCGACGAGTGGTCCGGTCCCTGGCCCTCGTAGCCGTGCGGCAGCAGCATGACGACCGAGGAGTTCTGGCCCCACTTCTGCTCGGCCGAGGAGATGAACTCGTCGATGACCGTCTGGGCGCCGTTGACGAAGTCACCGAACTGCGCCTCCCACAGCACCAGCGCGTCGGGGCGCTCGACCGAGTAGCCGTACTCGAACCCGAGGGCCGCGTACTCGCTCAGGGAGGAGTCGTAGACCCAGAACTTCGCCTGGTCCGCCGACAGGTACAGCAGCGGCGTCCACTCGGCGCCCGTCTCGCGGTCGTGCAGCACCGCGTGGCGCTGGACGAACGTGCCACGACGCGAGTCCTGGCCGGCGAGACGCACGGGAGTGCCCTCGACGAGCAGCGAGCCGAAGGCCAGCAGCTCACCGTAGCCCCAGTCGATGCCGCCGTTGGCGGACATCTGGTTGCGCTTCTCGAGGAGCTGCGCGAGCTTGGGGTGGACGGTGAAGCCCTCGGGGGGCGTGACGTGCACCTGGCCCACCCGCTCGATGACCGACTGGTCGATCGCGGTCTTCCACCCGACCATCGTGCCCGCGTCCTCGCGCTGCGACTCGGGACGCTCGAGCCCGGCGACGGGCTCGGAGGCGGGGGAGGGGGTGAAGCCGCCCTCCTTGGTCTCGGTGAAGACGCGCTCGAGCTGGGCCTGGTAGTCCTGCAGGACGTGCTCGGCCTCCTCGAGCGTGATGTCGCCGCGCGCCACCAGGTTCTCGGTGTAGAGCTTGCGCACCGAGCGCTTGGCCTCGATCAGGTTGTACATGAGCGGCTGCGTCATCGAG
>Ga0233375_1000819_pt1 | contig 15339 bp, 16 predicted proteins | sample ElkDunMinimDraft_10_FD_191539 | JGI IMG/M metagenome (GOLD analysis project Ga0233375, IMG submission 191539) | Fecal eukaryotic communites from dung pellets of Tule Elk in California, USA - Elk Dung E16 | ecosystem: Host-associated > Mammals > Digestive system > Large intestine > Fecal | place... | reverse complement strand
CATCGTGCGCCATTCGTCGGCGACGACCGCGCAGGTGCGGGTGGACGCCGGCGACGGCGCCGTCCGGGTGCTCGTCGCCGATGACGGGGGCGCCCACGCCGGCGCGCCCGTGGCCGTCCGGGACCGGGAGGACGGGGCCTCCGAGGCGAGAGGGCTGGGCCTGGTGGGCATGCGCGAGCGCGTGGAGAGCCTCGGCGGCGTCCTGCTCGCACGGCGCACGGCCTCGGGGTTCGAGGTCGAGGCGTCGCTGCCGTGGGAGGAGCGGTGATCTCCGTCGCGCTCGTCGACGACCAGGACCTCGTCCGGGCGGGCTTGCGCGCCCTGCTGGCCCACGACGACGGCATCAGGGTGGTCGCCGAGGCCGCCGACGGCCGCCGGGGGGTCGACAGCGTCGTGCGGAGCCGTCCCCACGTCGTGCTCATGGACCTCCGGATGCCCGTGATGGACGGGATCGAGGCCACCCGGGCCATCCGCGCCGACGATCGCCTGGACGGGACCCGCGTCGTCGTCCTCACGACGTTCGACGACGACGAGGAGGTCGTGGAGGCCATCCGGGCGGGCGCCGTCGGCTACCTCATGAAGGACACCCCCGCGGCGCGCCTGCGGGACGCCGTCCACCGGGCGGCGCACGGGGAGAAGATCCTGTCCCCGGGCATCACGGGCAAGCTCCTGGACATCGTCGCGGCAAGCCCTCCCGCGCCCGCGCCCGATCCCCGCCTCGCCCTGCTCAGCGAGCGCGAGCTCGACGTCCTGGTCCGGGTGGCCCACGGCGACACGAACGACGAGATCGCCGCACGCCTGTTCCTCAGCCCGGCGACCTCCCGCACGTACGTCAGCCGCATCCTCGCCAAGCTCGGGGCCCGGGACCGCACCGAGCTCGCCGTCATCGCGCACCGGTCAGGCCTGGCACGGTAGCCGCGCGGCGAGGTCGTGCGTCGGCGCCGGGTGTCGGCTGACGGCGACGTCAGGTCGCGCTCCCCGCCGACGCGGCCCGGGCCTCCTCCTTCCTAGCGTCGGTGGCATGACTCCAGACATCGCCACCCAGCACCCCACGCGCTCTGCGCAGCGGTACTTCGGCATCCCGCTGCTCGCCATGGCCGGCCTCGCCGCCCTGGTCCTCCCCCGGGTCGTCCTCCACGACCTCCACCTGATCGACGGCGGGTTCGCCCTGGTGAACTGGCCTCTGGCCCTCCTGCCCATCGCGGCCTGGATCTTCGTGACCCTCCGCGCCCGATCGCCGCACCCGTTCGTGACGGTCCTGGCGATCGGGATCATGAGCGGCTTGCTGATGGTGGTCGCCCACCAGCTGCTCTGGGACTCGGCGTTCCAGGGCGACCTCCCCGTCGTCGGCGGCTCGACCGGCGCCCCCCGTCTCGCGGCCGTGGTGAGCGGCACGGTCACCGGCGCGGCGATCGGCGCCATCGGCGGCCTCATCACCTGGGCCCTGGCCAGCGCCCGGAGGGGCGCCGGCTGAACCAGGGTCGAAGCCCTGCACCTCGCCACCAGCCCCGCACCTCGCCACCAGCCCAGCCCGGGCCACCGGGCTGGGCTCGGCCGTGCGAGGCGCGATCAGCCGATCCCGACGCCTGGACACCGGCGGACGGGACGGGCGAGGCTGGGCGACGAACCCCCGTTCCGCGAGAGCCGATCGGACCGCGGCGCGACGTCGAGAATCGGAGGCACACCGTGCTCCTCGCCCTGATCGTCGCCTGCGAGATCGGGTTCTGGGTGCTGATCGTCCTGGGCCTGCTGGCCCGGTACACCTGGCGCCGGCCCAGGGCAGGGCTGGTCCTGCTCGCCCTGACCCCCGTCGTCGACCTGGTCCTGCTCGTCGCGACCACCGTCGACCTGGCGCGTGGGGCGACCGCGACCGTGGCCCACGGGCTCGCCGCCGCGTACATCGGGGTCTCGGTCGCGTACGGGCACAAGATGATCAGATGGGCGGACGCGCGGTTCGCCCATCGCTACGCCGGCGGGCCGGGCCCGGTGCGGCTCTACGGGCGCCGGTACGCGGTCGAGTCCTGGAAGGACGTCGTTCGCACGCTGGTCGCGTTCGGGATCGCGACCGGCATCCTGCGGCTCGTCGACCTGGTCGCCGGCGACGCCGGGAACCTCGACGCGCTGACCGGCTTCTCGCGCGTCCTGGGCTTCGTCGTCGTCATCGACCTGCTGTGGGCAATCAGCTACACCGTGTGGCCCAAGGCCGCGCCACGCTCACCGGCCTAGCGGTCGGGACGTCGACGTGGCGGTCCGGACGTCGGCGTGGCGGTCGTGGCGCCTGCGTCGCGCAGCTTTGTGGCGGAGGCGCCGGAACCGCGCCACGATGGTTCCCGCCGCGAGTCGGCGGCTCTCGACCGACGAGGAGGCGACGGTGCGCCACCCTGAGGCCCCACGCACGCGCTTCATGACCTGGAACGTGCTGTGGCGGTTCGAGCCTGACTGGCGGGCTCGGGAGCGGGCGATCCTGGCGGTGCTGGAGGAGGCGCAGCCCGACGTGCTCGGCCTCCAGGAGTGCTGGGGCACGGCCGAGGAGACGCAGGCCGGCAGGCTCGCCGACCGGCTCGGGATGCACGCCGCCTTCCTGGCCCCCTCGCTGCCGCCGACGCCCGTCCCCCCGGAGCACCCTGACCAGCAGGGCGTGCTGCTGGGCGTGGGCCTCGTGAGCCGCTGGCCGATCACCGGCCTGCGACGCCACACCCTCCCGGCCCGGCACGGGCAGGTGGCGCCGGTGGCCCTCCAGGCTCGGACCGGCGACGGCGGCCAGCGGTCCTTCGAGGTGGTCGTGGCGGCGACCGAGTGGGAGCCCGAGCGGGCCGACGACCACCTGGCGCAGACGCAGGCCCTCGCGTCGTTTCTCGGGGCGGACCACGACACCCCGGCGCCGACAGTGCTGCTCGCCGACCTCAACTGCGACCCGGGCCAAACGGAGTTCGCCCCGTTCACGGACGTCGCGGACGACCTGTGGGCGCTGGCTGGAGACGATCCCGACGCCGTGACCCTGAGCTCGGCGGTCCCGTTCGCCCCGGTGGAGGCCGTGAAGCAGATCGACCGGCGCGTCGACCACATCCTCGCGCGGCGTGGGACGGGCGTCGCGGCCGTCGGGGCGTTCACGATCAGCACGCCTGTGGACGGGGTCTTCCCCTCGGACCACTTCCCCGTCGTCGTCGACGTGCTCAAGCCCTAGGTCGCCCGCCACACCGGCCGGGCGCCCCGCTCCCTCGCCGGTCCTCCGGAGGAGGCCCCGATGGACACAGACCGCGCAGCCCCCTTCCGGGTGATCGCCCAGGAGTGGGTCTCGCTCGACGGGCTCGCCGCGGGACCCCATGGCGAGGCGGACGTCTTCGCGGCGGTGAGCGCCGAGGCGGACGACGCCAGCCAGCGGTGGAACGACCGCCTGCTCGACACCGTCGACGAGGTGCTCCTCGGCAGGACGACGTACGAGTCGTTCGCGGGCTACTGGCCTGAGGCACGGGACGCGATCGCGCCCCGGGTGAACTCTGTGCCCAAGACCGTCGCGTCCCGCTCCCTGACCACCGCGCCATGGGGCGGCTTCGCGAGCGCCGCGGTGGCCCCGGACGCTGTCGACCACGTCCGGGCGCGTCGTGGCGGCCCCGGCGGCCGCTGCCTGGTGTGGGGCTCGGTGAGCCTGGTGCACGCCCTGATCGCCGCCGGGCAGCTCGATGAGCTGGACCTGTTCGTGGCGCCGCTCCTGCTGGGCAGCGGGACCCGCCTCGTGCCACCCGGCCCTCCGGTCCCGCTGCGCCTGCTGGAGTCCGAGCGGTGGGGCGACGCGCTGCACCTGCGCTACCAGGTCGGGCCGGGCCCCGGCGGCGCCGGGTGACTGCGCTCGCCATGGTCGTGGCCATCGCCCTCCGCGAGGGTCCACCGCCCACCGTCGCCGACGGGCGTCCAAGGACGCCGCGGACCCGGTCATCGTGGGAGCGCCGCTCCCTGGCTGCGCCCTGAGCCGTCACGGCATCATGGCCGGGTGCAACGCGACGAGCTCGCCGACTTCCTCCGCCGCCGGAGGGCCGCGATCCGCCCGGCCGAGGCCGGCCTGCCCGACGGCGCGCGCCGCCGCACGGCCGGGCTGCGCCGCGAGGAGGTCGCGATGCTCGCCGGGATGTCCGTCGACTACGTCATCCGGCTGGAGCAGGGCCGCAGCAGCCAGCCCTCGGCGCAGATCCTCCGGGCCCTCGCCCGGGCGCTGCGGCTCTCCGACGACGAGCGCGACCACCTGTTCCACCTGGCCGGGCATCAGCCGCCGCCCGCGGCGGCCTCGGCCACGGTGGCCCGCGCGGGGCTGGTCCGGATGCTCGACCTGCTCGGGGACACCCCCGCGGCCGTGCTCTCGGACCTCGGGGTGGTGCTCGCCCAGAACCGGGCCGGCATGCTGCTGATGGGCGACCTGACCCGGCTCACCGGCGATGACCGGTACCTCGCCCACCGCTGGTTCACCGATCCGGCCGCCCAGGCCGGACACCCGGACGCGGAGCGTGAGCGCCATTCCCGCGAGCTCGTGGCCGACCTGCGCGCCGTCGCCGGGCGCCGGCCCACCGACCCCGAGCTCACAGGACTGGTCGGGCGCCTGTGCGCGTCCAGCGACGACTTCCGGCGGCTGTGGGCCGAGCACCGGGTGGCCGTGCGCCGGGTCGACCGCAAGACCGTGCTCCACCCACAGGTCGGGCCGGTCCTGCTGGACTGCGAGACGCTGAGCGGGCCGGAAGAGCGGCAGTCGCTGCTGGTGCTGACCCCGGCCGACGAGGAGTCCCGCGAGCGCATGGAGCTGCTGCGGGTGATCGGCGTCCAAGAGTTCGCGGAGCACTGAGCGCCACGGCGCAGGCCGGGGACGGTGCGTCATTCCCCCGTCACGGCCACCCTGGTACTCCCGCTACCAGGACAAACACTGCCACGACGCCCTCCGCGAGCCTCGTTACGGTGAGTCTGGTCGCGGGGTCAGGCGTTCGGAGCATGGGTCTCTCGCGGCCGGAGGATTCGAGGAGGACCCCACTATGAACAGGATCCAGCGCAACGCGCTCGCTGTGACACGAGAATTCTTCGCCGGTCTCGAGGCCGGCGACCCGGCAGTAGTTGGCGCCGTGCTCGCCGACCACGCGCGGGTCGCGATCACCCTCGGCGCGGACGGCGGCCTCGAGCGGGGGCAGGTCATCGAGGGCAAGGCCGCCGTCCTGGACCACATCGTCGCCGTCGCGGAGACGCTCGACCGCCTCACGTTCCTCGACATGGACTGGACGGTCGGCGCTGACGGCGCCTCGGTGTTCCTGGAGGCCACCGGGAACGTCGTCACGACCGCCGGGCAGCACTCCCGCGACGTCCACGCGTTCAAGGTCGACCTGCAGGACAACCGGATCGTGCGGGTCGTGGAGTACGGCGCCCCGGCCGCCCACGCCGGCCTCGGCTTCGGGGACACCGAGGCGGAGGGCGCCGCGCGAGCGGCGTGACCGGTCGCAGGGTGGGCCCCGGCGCCGAGCGCCACGGACGTCCTCCACGGACGAAGGTCCGGCCTGGCCTGGGCGTTCGCCGAGCACGATGGGCAGCGTCACGTCCCCGTCCGCAAAGGCGCACATGATGTCTGACTTCCCTCGGCTCCTCGAGCCGGCACGTTGGGGCTCTCTCGAGCTGCCGAACCGCATGTTCATGCCGCCGATGGGCACGCACACCACCCACCCCGACGGGACGATCTCCGATGTCGGCCTGGCCTACTGGATGGCGCGCGCCCGGGGCGGGGTCGGCCTGCTCATCACCGAGTCCATCCAGACGCAGACCGTCTCGGAGATCGCGAACCCCTCGGTCATCTCGATCTCCGCCGATTATCAGGTCGCCCCGCTGCGCGACGCGGTCGCCCAGGTGCACGCCGCCGGCGCGTTGATCGCGGCCAACCTCACGCCGGGCCTCGGGCGCGTCATGCCCGTGGCGCCCGACGGGGGGCCCGCCTACTCGGCGTCCGACAACACGATCCTCGCGGACCCGGCGCGGCGCTGCCGTGAGCTGAGCCTGGAGCAGATCGGGGAGATCCTCGAGCAGTTCCGCGCCGCCGTGCGCCGCACGCTCGACTGCGGCTTCGACGCGATCGACCTGCACGCGCACACCGGGTACCTGACCGACCAGTTCATGTCCTCGACGTGGAACCGCCGCACCGACGAGTACGGCGGCAGCCTGGAGAACCGGATGCGGTTCCCCACCGACATGCTGCGGATCGTGCGCGAGGAGGCGGGCGCCGACTTCCCGCTGTCGATGCGCATCACCGTCCGGCACCACTTCCCCGGCGGCCGCGAGGCCGACGAGTCGCGGCAGATGGCGCTGATCCTGCAGGCAGCGGGGCTCGACGTGCTGCTGGTGGACGCCGGCTCGTACGAGGCGGTCGACTGGTCGTTCCCGTCGTACTACATGGGCGACGGCGTGTACCTGCCCGACGCGGCCGCTGTGAAGCCCGCGCTCGACATCCCGGTCGCGGTGTGCGGGAACCTCACCCCTGAGCTGGGCGAGCAGGCGCTGCAGGACGGGATCGCCGACTTCATCGGCTTCGGCCGCATGCTCATCGCCGATCCCGACCTGCCCGCGAAGGTGCGGGCCGGGCGCGCCGCGTCGGTGCGCCCGTGCATCCGCTGCAACGAGATGTGCATCGGCAACGTGGTTCGCGGGAAGGGCCTCGAGTGCGCGGTGAACCCGCACGCCGGTCATGAGGCCGACCGTGTGCTGCTGCAGGCTCCGGTGCGCCGCCGGGTCGCCGTGGTGGGCGCTGGCCCGGCCGGGCTCGAGGCCGCGCGCGTCGCCGCCTCCCGCGGGCACGACGTCGACGTGTACGAGCGCACGGGGGCGATCGGTGGCGTGCTCGAGCCCGCTGCGACGCCCGACTTCAAGCGCGAGCTGCACCGGATGATCGACTGGTGGGGCGGCGAGCTCGCCGACCTGGGGGTGCGCGTGCACCTCGACCACGAGATCGGGCCGGACTCCCCCGAGCTGCTGGGCGCCGACGCCGTCGTGGTGGGCAGCGGGTCGACCCCGATCGTGCCCGATGTGCCCGGGATCACCGCGCCCGGCGTCGTGGACGTCCTCGCGTTCCACCGCGGATCCCCGGTGGGCCGCCGCGTGGTGGTGTGCGGCGGCGGGTTGTCCGGGGTGGACTCCGCGCTGGAGCTCGCGAAGGACGGCCACGAGGTCACCGTGGTCGAGATGGCCGACGCGATCGCCCCCACGATGGTGATGCACAACCGCGTCGCGCTGCTGCGCCAGCTCGGCGAGCACGGGGTGCGCCTCCTCACCGGGCACGTGGTCACGGCCGTCGAGCCCGGCGCCGTGCAGGTCAAGGGACCTGACGGCGACGAGCGCATCGAGACGGACACGGTGATCACGGCGTTCGGGGTGCGCGCGAACACGGCCCTGGCGGACGCGCTGGCCGGCAAGGTGGCGGAGCTGCACGTCGTCGGCGACGCGATCCAGCCGGCGAAGGTCGCGGAGGCCGTGCACACCGGATTCCAGGCGGGCATGGCCATCTGACGACACGTCGTCACGACGAGGCCCGGACCCCACGGTCCGGGCCTCGTCGCCCATCGTCGATTCGCCAGGGGCTCGGCCGATCACACCGGCCGGGTGGCTGGAGGACGCGTCGAGCCGCGCACGACCAGTCGCGGCGCAGGATCCGTGATGACGGTCTCTGAGGGCTTCCCCGACTGGAGGTGCTCCATCAGCTGGAGCACCGACTGCCGCCCGAGCTCGAAGAGCGGCAACGCGACGGTGGTCAGCGCCGGGGCCAGATACGGGGCGAACCACGGGTCGTGGATCCCGACGACCGACACGTCCTCGGGCACCCGGACCTGCGCCTCGGCGAGCGCGGACACGACGCCGAGCGCGACGACCGACGATGCGGCGACGTAGGCGGTCACCGGGCTCGTGGACGGGTCCGACGCCCTGACGGCCTGGAGGCCGTCCTCCGCCTGCCATCCGCCCCCGAGGATCCTGTCCGGTCGCGCCTCCAGCCCGGCGTCCCGGAGCGCCGCCGTGAAGCCACGCAGGCGGGTGTCGGACGCGGCGCCGGGCTCGCCGGCGACGAAGGCGACCTCCCGGTGGCCGAGGTCGATCAGGTGGCTGGTGGCGATCCTCGTCGCCGCCTCGTCCTCCAGGCTGACGCCCGAGGCGACGTCGTTGCCCGGGCTGTTGACGATGACGCTGGGGATCTCGGCCGAGTACCGGGCGAGGAGGCCGGCGTCCGGGCCGTACCCGCCCTGGAGGAGGAGCCCGTCCACCCGGCGGGACTTGACGACCTCGGTCAGGAACGCCGTGTCGCGGGCGATCTCCTCGGCGTCGAGGATGAGGAGCCCGCACCCGAGCTCGGTGGCCGCTTGCTCCGCGCCGTGGACGACGTCGGCGAAGACGGGGTTGGTGACGCTGTCGAGCACGAGCCCGAGGGCGTCGGCCCGGTTGCGCCGAAGCGACGCCGCCGCCGAGCTCGCCACGTAGTCGAGCTCGCGGACCGCCTCCATCACCTGCGCGCGCGTCTCCGGGCGCACGGTGAGGGTCGGGTCGTTGTTCAGGAGGCGGGACACGAGACCCGGCGAGACCCCCGCCCGGGCCGCCACGTCCCGGATCCGCGCGGGACGTCGGCCCTCGCCGATTCCGTCCCTGCCCTGCGTCGATGCCATGCCGTCTCCGCTCCCCCGAGCCCACGGCCCGGCGGTTGACACTGTTGTCGGCCGCTCTGTAGTTTGACAAGTAAATCCATTTACCGAGACGGATGGAGACACGAGCGATGGCGCTCATCGTCCACGAACGCGGCCTCGAGAAGTTCAGGCCGCTGGAGAAGGTCCTGGTCCACGACGACTTCGACCGCGGCTTCAACGGCTGGCTCGACCTGACACCGAACTTCGTCCGCGAAGGGTTCCAGTCCCAGCCCTCGCAGCTCGATCTGGGCTCCTGGGGGCCGTCGATGATCAGCGCCGCCCCGATGCGGTTCGCAGCCGGGCACGGGTCGATGGAGGGCAACTACTCGCTCAAGCTCGCCACCCGCCCGAAGGCCGGGCCGTACGAGCAGCCCCCGGTCAACGGGAGCATGAGCACCGTGATCAAGCGGCTCTCGCGGCTCGACGACGACCACCGGTACCTCCAGCTCGAGGCGTGGTACTCCTACACGCCCGAGCAGGACCGCTGGGGCACCGGCGAGGAGGACATCCGCGCGTTCGGGATGTGGTTCGACGTGCAGGACGAGACCTGCCGCTGGCAGCCGGGCGTCCGCTACGTGAACTCCGTCAACGGGACGAAGGTCAAGCGGTGGCAGTACTTCCACACGTCCGACGACGTCACCCGTGAGCAGTGGACCGGCAGCCCCGAGGGCTGGGAGTCCCCCGGCATCGACGCCATCTGGTGCGGCGAGCGCTACCCGGACGGCTCGGCCGACGGGTTCCAGTGGATCCCCGACGGCGACCAGAAGCTGGTCTACAACGAGAGCCCCGACAAGCTCAACTGGTTGTACATGCGGATGCTCGTCGACCTCGAGACGCGGGAGTACGTCGAGTTCCAGAGCATGGGCCGCACGTTCGACCTGCGGGGGCTGCCGACGACGCCGTCGCTGCCGTACGACGGCATCACCGGCCTCATCAACCCTGTGTTCTTCATCGAGACCGACACCGATCGTCGTGTCTTCCTGTATCTCGACTCCGTCGTGTACTCGACGGGGCGCGAGCCCAAGGCCTGAGAGGAGACTGACGATGCTGACTTCTGCCACCACGCTCGTCGAGCGCCGAGCAGTTCTCACTGCCGCGTTCGGCACCCACCCCTACGAGGCCGCCTGGGCGTCCGAGGCGCTGTTCTTCGTCCGCGCCGAGGGGCCGCACCCCGAGCTGACCATCCAGCCGCAGGTCTCGCCGGACGGCATCGACTGGCTCGACCGCGGCAAGCCGGTCACCCTCCAGGCCCACCGCGACCTCGTCGATGTCGAGATGGCCCGGTTCGGCACGTGGGTCCGGCTGCTGATCGAGGGCGCCACCCAGGACGCGCCGGCGACGGTGCTGGTGCGCCTGGAGCTCAAGGGCTGACGCTTCGGCGCACACGACAACGGGGCCGTCTCGTCGAGACGGCCCCGTTGCGTGTGCCCCGGGCCTAGCAGGGTGGCGGCGCCGGGGCAGACCTTGTCAGGACGAGACGTCGGGTGCGATCACGACCTTGCCGGCGGTCCCGAGGGCGGCCGCCGCGAAGGCCTCCGCGGCCTGCTCGACCGAGTAGGTGCCACTGACGATCTCGTCGCCCGGCAGACCGCCGTCCACGGCGATGGCGATCGCGGCCTCGATGTCCTCCGGCGTGTAGTTGGCGCAGCCCTGGATGCGGAGCTCCCAGTCCTGGAACAGCGGCAGCGGCACGACGCCGTCCCGGGGCGGCACGCCGACGATGAGCAGCGTGCCCGCGCGGCGCAGCGTGTCGACCGCCTGACGGATCGACGCCTCGATGCCCACGCAGTCGAAGACGACGTCCGCCGGGCCGCCGAGCGCCTGATGCACCGCGGCGGTGAAGTCTGGCGCCGCGGCGTCGACGGCCGCGTCCGCGCCGAGGCCCAGCGCGCGCTCGCGCTTGGCGGGCACGGGGTCCGAGACGACGATCACGCCGGCGCCGGCACGACGCGCCGCGATGACGGAGAAGAGCCCGATGGTTCCTGCGCCGATCACGACAACCTTCGCGCCGGTGAGGTCGCCCGCGATGCGCGCCGCGTGGACGGGCGTCGCGAGGCACTCGACGAGGACGGCGTCCACGTCGGAGACCTCGTCCGGCACCGGGAAGACGTTGCGCTCCGGGATAACCACGTACTGGGACATCCCGCCGGGCAACGTGCCCGAGGGGTCGCAGCCGATCCACTGGAGCTCCTGGCAGGCGTTGCTGCGCCCGGCTCGACAGTTGACGCACTCCCCGCAGTCGACGTTGGGCTTGACCACCGCGCGCGCGCCGACGAGTGAGGCATCGGCGCCGGCGCCGACCTTCTCGATCCTCCCGACGAGCTCGTGGCCCGGCAGGTACGGCGGTCCCAGCAGCGGATGGTGCCCCGCGACCGCGTGGGTGTCGGAGCCGCAGATGCCCGCGAGCGCGACCGCCATCCGCACCTCGCCCGGGCCTGGCTCCGGGATCGGGGCGTCGATCACCGTGACCTCGTCCAACCGTGCGACCAGCACCTGGCGCATCGTCGCGCTCATACCCGCTCACCCAACCTGTTCTCGCTGTGACGCGCCCCCGAAGAGAAGGCCCTGTCCTGACATCGTCGTCTTCTGGGCGGTGGGGCGCATCGCTCCACGATGCTCGATTCCGATGCTTTCTTGCGTTGTCGCGGCAGGTCGCCGCCGGGAGGGATGAGTGGAAGTGGAGAATTGCACCATGGACAACACCGCGACCGCCCTGGAGTCACGCGCCGTGGGAACGCTGCGCCGCAGGGCTGTGCGCGAGGTGATCGCTGGCGACCCCGTCTCGTCGTTCCGCTTCTATGTCCACGAGGACCCGCACCCCTTCGCCGGCTGGCACTTCCACCCCGAGTACGAGCTCCACCTCATCCTGCGATCGAGCGGTCGGTACGTCCTCGGGGACGTCGTCGACGCCTACAACCCCGGGCAGCTCGTGCTCGTCGGCCCCAACCTGCCGCACCACTGGATCGCCGACCACGGCGAGAACGAGGTGGTGGACGACACGCACGCCGTGCTGCACTTCAGCGACTCGTGGATCCGGGGCTGCCAGGCCGCCATGCCCGAGCTGCGGACCCTCGACCCGCTGCTCAGCCGATCCGCGCACGGCATCGAGTTCCAGGGCGACACGGCCGCGCGCGGAGCCGCCGCCCTCCTCGCGGTCCGCGACGCCGATCCCGGGATGGAGCGCCTCGTGCGCGTGCTCGACGTGCTCCGCGTCCTCGCCGCAGGCCCGGCGAGCGAGCAGAAGCCCGTCGTCCGTGGCTGGCTGCCAGCCCTCGGAGGAGCCGACTCGGAGCTGATCAGCCGCGCGATCGACTACATCCTCGACAACCTCACCACCGGGGCGAGCCTGCACGAGGCCGCGCGGCAGGCTGCGATGAGCGACTCCGCCTTCTCTCGCTACTTCAAGGCGGGCAGCGGTCGGACGTTCACCGACATGGTCCGTCAGCTGCGCCTCACCCAGGCGTGCCGGCTGCTCGAGCGGACCGACGACACGGTCGGCGCGATCGCGGGCGCCGTCGGGTACAGCAACCTGTCGAACTTCAACCGGCAGTTCCTCCGCGCCTACGGCGTCACGCCCCGCCAGCACCGAACGTCGGCCCGCGCGTAGGCGCCACGACAGCACGACGCCGCACCGCCCTCGGGGACGGTGCGGCGTCGTGCGCGTGATCAGGCGGCCGAGCGGACCTCCGCCCAGGTCGGCGGCTGCGCTCCTGCCTGCGCGACCGTCAACGACGCGACGCGCGTGGCGAGCTCGGCGAGCCTGCTGAGGTCGCCGACGCTCACACCGTCGCCGCGCAGCGCGTCGAACAGGCCCCACCGGGACAGCCCGGCCAAGAGGCCCGACATGAACGCGTCGCCTGCCCCGATGGTGTCCACCACCTGCGTGGGGATGGCGCCCTGCGTGATCCGGTGCGACGGGGTGGCGACCGTGCACCCCCGCGCGCCCCGCGTCATGACGAAGAGCTTGACGCCCAGGCCGAGGGCCCAGTCCGCGACGGACTCCTCGTCCTTGCCGGGGTGGAGCCACTCCGCGTCCTCGTCGCTCAGCTTGAGCACGTCGGTGTGGCTGACGAACTGCTCGACGCGCTCCAGCACCGCCACGCGATCCGGAGTGATCGCCGGACGGACGTTGGGGTCGAACGAGCGGATCACGTCGGCGCACGCCGACCTGAAGAGCTCGAGCACGCGATCGGCGCCTGGGGCGAGCACCGCTCCGATCGACCCCGTGTGGATCACGTCGCACTCCGTCGGGACGCTGCCACCGGCGGGAAGGTCCCACCGCAGGTCGAACGAGTACGTCGCGATGCCCTGGGCGTCCAACGTCGCGGAGGCCGTCGACGTCACCGCTCCGGGCGCCACCGACACGTCGTCGAGCTTGACCCCGGCCGACCGCAGGTGCGCGGCGATGCGCTGCCCGTCGACGTCGTCGCCGATGGAGCTCAACAGCCGCGCGGGCACGCCCAGCCTCGCCAACCCGAAGGCGACGTTCATCGGGCTGCCGCCGGGCTGTCGACGCTCGACGCCGTCAGCGTCGACGGTCACGTCGACCAGCGCCTCGCCAACGACGAAGACGCCCTGCGCCAGCCCGGGGATCCTCGCGTCCCTGCCGCTGGACACCATCGCCCTACTCCTGCACCAGGAAGGCTCCGAGGAACGCCTCAGGACCCTCCTGCTCGAGCGCGTCGGCGGCGCGCGCGTACGCGTCGACGAATGAGGCCGACTCCAGGAACGGGGTGAGCGTCGGGACGCCCCGGAGGAAGCCGAGTGGCTCCTGCGCGGCGGCCGAGACCAGCATTTCCCCGTCCACGTCGTCGATGGCGAACTGCCCCGCGTCGACACCACAGCACCACGCGCGCCACGTGGCGATGATCGACGCGCCGGCCCCGCTCGCCGCGCCCGCCGCCACACCGTCGGCGAGCACCGGGACCAGGAACTTCGGGATCCGGTTCGAGGAGTCGACGGACAGCCGCGCCAGGAAGTCCTGCACGTGAGGGTTCCCGAAGCGGACGAACAGCTCGTCGATGTACTCGGCGATCTCGAAGCCCGCGGGCACCACGAGCGTCGGGACCGCCTCCTGCTCCATGTAGGCGCGCACGAACCCGGCGATGCGCGCGTCGGCGACCGCCTCGTGCACGTACTCGTAGCCCATGAGCTGCCCGATGTACGCGAGCGCCTGGTGCGACGCGTTGAGCAGCCGGAGCTTGATCGCCTCGTACGGGTCGATGTCGGAGACCAGCACGGCGCCCGCCTGCTCGAACGGCGGACGACCGTGGGCGAACACGTCCTCGATCACCCACTGCGTGAACGGCTCGCTCGACACCGGCCAGGCGTCCTCGACGCCCAGCTCGGTCGCGATGCGGTCGACATCCGTCTGCGTCGTCACCGGCGTGATCCTGTCCACCATGGTGGAGGGGAACGACACCTCGGCGCCGATCCAGTCCGCCAGCTCCGCGTCCACGAGACGGGCCACGCCCTCGACGCTCAGCCGGGCGACACGACCGTTGCCCTGGATGTTGTCGCAGGACATCACCGTGAACGGAGCGGTGCCCCGTCGCCGACGCTCGCGCAGCGCCGCGACGATCCAGCCGAACGCCGTGCGCGGCTGCTCGAGCCCACTCGCGACCTCCTCGATCACCAGGGGGTCGTCCTCGGGCGACCGTCCCGTCGTCGGGTCGCTGACATAGCCGCCCTCGGTGACCGTCAACGACACGATCCGCACGTCCGGTGACACGAGCTGCTCGAGCAGGCCCGCCGGGTCGTCGGGCGCGTAGATGAAGCGCCGGATCGCCCCGATGACACTGAACCGGTTCGAGCCGTCCGGCTCGCGCAGGGTCAGCGTGTAGAGCCCGTCCTGCGCGGCGAGCGCGTCACGCATCCGGGCGTCGCGGTCCAGCAGCCCGACGCCGCAGATCGCCCAGTCGCGGGCGGTCCCGGCATTGAGCAGCCGCTCGACGTACATCGCCTGGTGCGAGCGGTGGAAGTTCCCCACCCCGAAGTGGACGATCCCGATTCTCAGGTCCTCGTCGAGATAGCCCGGGACCTCCACCGTGCGCGGAAGGGAGCCGAGTGTGCGAGCTCCCAGACGTTCCATGGCCGCTCAGCCCTTGAGGTTGAGGTGGACGAGCACCCGCGCGGGCTGCTCGCTGGTCGCGCCGGTGATGACGACCCGGAGCCAGTTGCCGAACTGCGCCAGGGGCAGGTCGACGATCTGCTGCGAGGCGGCGAGCGTCCCGCCGGTGCGTCGGACCCAGTTGATGCCGTCGGGCGAGACCTCGACCGCGATGGCCAGGTCGGGGTGGGCGCCCTCCGCCTGCACGAAGGTCACCGCCTCGTTCGCCCAGCCGGCCTCGTAGGGAAGTGTCGCGTAGTCGTCGGAGATCTTGACCCGTCGTGCGATGACGGAGGTGTTCGTTGTCTGCATGTCTTCGTCTCTCAGGTGTCGTCAGGGGTGGGTCGTCACTCGACCGAGTACACGACGGAGTCGAGGTAGAGGTTCACCGAGCGGTCGGTGTCCGTCTCGATGAAGAAGATGGGGTTGATCAGGTTGTCGATCGAGGCGTAGCCCTCCGTGAGCGTCGGCTTGATGCCGCGCATGTCGAAGACCTGGTCGCCGCTCTGCAGCTCGACATACTCGCGCTTCTCGATGTCGACCGTCAGGCGG
>Ga0233375_1000818_pt1 | contig 15345 bp, 10 predicted proteins | sample ElkDunMinimDraft_10_FD_191539 | JGI IMG/M metagenome (GOLD analysis project Ga0233375, IMG submission 191539) | Fecal eukaryotic communites from dung pellets of Tule Elk in California, USA - Elk Dung E16 | ecosystem: Host-associated > Mammals > Digestive system > Large intestine > Fecal | place... | reverse complement strand
CAGGCCGAGTGTCTCGACGACCTCGGTCAACCAGTCGATCCGGCGCTCCATCGGCTCGAGAAGCACGACCTCGGCCTCAGGCCGGAGTGCCGCGACGACGACGCCGGGCAGACCAGCGCCCGAGCCGATGTCGACGATCCGGCCGGTGACGGGGAGGAACGGGACGACCGCGGCCGAGTTGAGCAGGTGCCGCTCCCACAGCCGGGAAACTTCCCGAGGCCCCACAAGGCCTCGCAGTACTCCCTCATCGGTTAGCAGGCGATGGAACGCTTCGACCTGGGGCCATGCCTCACCGAAGTACTCGACCAGGCGCGCATCGTCCTGCCAGGGATCGGTCTCCGGCTGCACCGAATCGTTCTCGTCGCTCGACACGCTGGTCTCCTCCTCGTGCCACCCGCGATGTCGGGAAACCGACCGCTATCCGTTCGCACTCCAGCGGTCGCGCTGCACATCTCTTCTGTCCACACACCGGGAGGTGATCCCCCCGACGTTCATCCACCGACACTGGTGAGCCCGACGGATACCCGCAGCGGCGCACGCCCGCACCCAGCGGCGGCCGACCTACCGTACCGCGCGGCCGATACCTGCTGCTGATGCCACACCGACGCCATGCTGGGCCGCGTTTCACGTGAAACGCAGACCCGGACTACGCGCAGCGCTCCACGCCCCGCTGCCACTCCCGTCCGCAGTGTGCGGCGGCCATGACCAAGCTGCCCGACAGGGCTGCGAGTGCCACCGCGTGGACAGCACGCACGATCGGCGGTCCAGCATCTGTCGCGATGGACGATCCTCAGCCGTTATGCACACGCCGCGCTCCGCCGATCCCCACGGATCGCCCTATCCCCGGGAGGGCATGCGGCTCGAACGAGGCCTCGCCCCATCGAGGGCACCATCACCTCTCCCCCGGCAAACCCATGCCCCGCCACGCCCACCCGACGGCTTATCGCGACGCCTTCCGGGCGCGACGCGAGCAGCCCCCCGCAACTCATCACCACACCACCTGATCACAGCGCCCGTTCATCCCACGCCCGCTGATCACAGTGCCCGCTCCCGCCGCGCCCACTCATCGCGCTCCGCCTACGCGTAGCCGACGCCACCCCCGCGGGCGCGTCGGGTGCCTGTGGATGACCCGCGTGGGTCCCGGCTCCCGCCCGGCCCGATCCAAGGCGACGCGCTCGCGCCACACACGCGCTCACAAGCCCTCCGGCCTGCGCGCCGCGCCACATCCCGTGGTTTCACGTGAAACGACGAACGGCCGGCCCGCAAGGGCCGACCGTTCGTCACTTCTCTCTGGGCTGCGATCGCCCGGCGCTCTGCTAAGCGGAGCGGATGACCACGTGCCGCGACGGCTCGACGCCGTCCGAGTCACTGACAAGCCCAGCGGCAGCGACAGCGTCGTGCACGACCTTGCGCTCGAAGGGGTTCATCGCGTCGAGCGCCACGTCCGCTCCGGACGCCTTCACGCGCGCGATCGCCTCGTTCGCGATGGCGATGAGCTCGAGGCGGCGGCCGGCGCGGAACCCGGCGATGTCGAGCATCAGCCGGCTCCGCTCCCCCGTCTTGGCCTGGACGGCCAGCCGGGTCAGCTCCTGCAGGGCATCCAGCACCTCACCGTCACGCCCGACAAGGCGGCGAAGCGTCCGCTCCGAGCCCTCCTCGCCGATGATCTCGACAGCCGCACGCCCGTGATCCACATCGATGTCGATGTCGCCGTCGAGGTCGGCGATGTCGAGCAGCTCCTCGAGGTAGTCAGCGGCGATCTCGCCCTCCTCTTCGAGGCGCGTGGTGGGGCTCACCTCTGCAGGCGCAGGAGGTGTTTCAGATGACGTCATCAGGGCTCCTCGTGAGTCGGCTGGGCGCCGGGGTGAGCGTTACTTCGTGGGCTTCTTCTTGGGGGACTGCTTGGGGCGCGCGGTCGCCGGCTTCTGGCGGGCCGCAGCGGGCTTCCCACCGGTGGCCGGCTTGGCCTTCCCCGATCCCGCCGTGCCCGACGGCTTCGCACGTGGAGCGGTCGGCGGCTTCGGCGCCGCGGCCTCCCCATCGCTCTCCTCCGCCGCAGGGGCGACTGACGAACCCGTGGCGGCTCCGTCGACAGGGCGAGGCTTCGCACGGTCCTTGCGCTTCGGCTGAGGACGCTGGCCACGAGGCTTCTCCTCGATGACCGGCTTCTCCTCCTCGATCGTGATGCCCTTCGCGGCGGCCTTGCGGGCCTTACGGTCCTTGAGCGCCTTCTCGGCAGCAGATCCCGGGGCTGGCATGCGACGGATCGTGTAGAACTGCTGGCCCATCGACCACACGTTCGTCGTGGTCCAGTAGACGAGCACACCGATCGGGAAGTTGACGCCCGAGATCGCGAAGATGACTGGCAGGGCGTACAGCATCATCTTCTGCTGCTGGGCCATCGGGCCCTGCAGCGCCGACGGCGGCATGTTCTTCATGGTGAGCTGACGCTGCGTGAAGAACGTGGTGGCCGACATCGCGACGATCAGGATGACGGTGACGATCTTGATGTTCGCGTCGGCGCCAGGCTGCAGGAAGTACCCGGAGAGCGGCGCCCCGAAGATGGTCGCCGCCTCGAACTCCTTGGCCACCTCAGCGGTGATGGGGCCGATGTTGGGGCTGCGCTCGTAGGTGCCGCCCGCGATCAGGGGCATCGAGTAGAGCACCCGGAACAGCGCGAAGAAGATCGGCGACTGCAGCAGGATCGGCAGGCAGGACGCGAACGGGTTCGTCCCGTGCTTCTTGTAGAGCGCCATGGTCTCGCGGCTCATGGCCTCACGAGAGGCGGGGTCCTGCTTGTTCTTGTACTTCTTCTGGATCGCCTGCATCTCGGGCGCCAGCAGCTGCATGCCTCGCGAGGCCTTGATCTGCTTGAAGAAGAGCGGGATCAGCAGGATCCGGATCACGATCACGAGGCCGACAATCGACAGCGTCCACGCGATACCGCCCGTGGACTCCAGTCCCAACCAAGTGAGTGCCTTGTGGAACTGGACCATGATCCAAGCGACCACGACCATGATCGGCCATAGCAGACCGTCGAACCACGACATGTGGCAGAGCTCCTCGGTGGGGGGTCAGGACGTGGACGAGGCCACGTGCGTCAGGCGGTGTCTGTGCGGACGCGCAGGGGGCACGTCATCGATCCCGCCAGCGCTCCAGGGATTGCAGCGCAGCAGGCGCCAGCCTGCGAGCAGGACGCCACGGAGGGCTCCGTGGCGCTGGATGGCGACCACGGCGTACTGCGAGCACGACGGGTAGTACCGGCACGTCGGTCCGGTCATCGGTGAGATGTAGAGCTGGTATCCACGCAGCACGAGCAGCAGCGCCCGCCGTGGCAGCGATGCGACGAGGCGGAGGACACGGATCAGGGTCTGGCGCGTCATCGGGCCCTCATCCCCTCGTTCCGGCGCCTGTTGCGGCTCCGGGCGACGTCCAGCGCCGAGTCGAGGTCTGAGCCGAGTGCCGCGTACTCGCGGGTCGCCGCTGGGGCGAGGGCACGGACGACGACGCCGCTGTCCGCCGGGATGGCGCCGAGCCGATCCCGCACGAGGGCGCGCAGGCGCCGCTTCACACGGTTGCGGACCACGGCGTTCCCCACCCCCTTGGACACGACGAAACCGACCACCGGACCAGGTCCGGGGTCGGTTCGAGTCACGAGGTGGACCACCAGCGACTCCCGTCCACCGCGCGCACCGCGACGCACCGCCTGCTCGAACTGCGCAGGTCGGCGCATCCGGTGCGCAGCGGGCAGCACCGGATGTGGGTCAGGCCGAGAGCTCGGTGCGACCCTTGCGCCGGCGGGCAGCGAGGATCGCACGGCCTGCACGCGTGCGCATGCGCAGACGGAAGCCGTGGGTCTTGGCACGACGCCGGTTGTTCGGCTGGAAGGTGCGCTTGCTCACGAGGATCTCCAAGTACTTCGGGGCAACGGCCTCGCACGTTCTCGCGCGCGGCCAGGTAGGTGTGCCTAGCTCGACTGCTCCGTGTTCGACGCAGTTTCGCGTCCGGCGTCAAGGCACGCCAGCAGGAGCCATCAGGAAGGGCTGCCCAACACTACGCCGGGCTCGCTGTGAGGGTCAAACTCACCCGCTCGAGGGCACGTGAACCCTCCGGCGCGACGCCGGATGGCTGTGCCCCCGAATGATCCGAGGACGAGTATGCGTCGAGATCACGGTGCGGGGGGCAGGCGGGTCGCAGCCAGGATCGACGCCAGCGGCGGGCCAGGTCATGGCGGCGTCCACGGGTCGCGTCGGCCACTGGCGGCACGGCATCCGCCGCCGCCAGGGCTGCCCACGTCGAGGGTGGCCCACTACGATCGGCACGTCGAGCGACCGGCTCGCGTCATCGCTCCGGGACGAGGGTCGCGCCGAACCTGCCAGGGCCCCCTCTGGCCTCTCTCGCCCGACGACCAGGCGCGGTGATCCGTCGCACACAGGTTGTGGATAACTATGTGGATGACGGGCTAGCGTGCGACACTCGACCACGAGTCATCACCAGCAGCGAGGGTAGGACGTGTCACCACAGGACGAGCAGCTGGCCCATGTCTGGGCTCATGCCCTCTCCCAGCTGGACTCCAGCCCCGACATCACGCCGCGCCAGCTCGCATTCGTCAAGTTGGCTCAGCCGCTGGGGCTCCTCGACGGGACCATGCTCCTCGCCGTCGGCAACGACCTCACCAAGGAATACCTGGAGACCCGGGTCCGGGCCGAGGTCACCGAGGCGTTGACCGCGGCCCTCGGACGTGAGGCGCGCTTCGCGATCACCGTCGACGCCGATCTGGCCCCGCTCGACTCCCCCGCGCCGACGTCGCCGTCGACGCCCGCCCGTGGCAGCTCCACGGAGTCGCTCACCTCGGACCCGCAGGACTTCCTCGCCGGCAACGCGCCGATGGAGCAGGAGCCGATCCGGATGAGCACGGCCCGGCGCACACCGCCGACCGAGCCGGCCCGCCTGAACCCGAAGTACTTGTTCGAGACCTTCGTCATCGGGTCGTCCAACCGGTTCGCCCACGCCGCCGCGGTCGCTGTGGCGGAGGCGCCCGCGAAGGCGTACAACCCGCTGTTCATCTACGGCGACTCGGGACTGGGCAAGACGCACCTGCTGCACGCGATCGGCCACTACGCGCAGAACCTCTATCCGAGCGTGCGCGTGCGCTACGTGAACTCCGAGGAGTTCACCAACGACTTCATCAACTCGATCGGCGAGGGCAAGGCAGGAGCCTTCCAGCGGCGGTACCGGGAGGTGGACGTCCTCCTCATCGACGACATCCAGTTCCTGCAGGGCAAAGAGCAGACGATGGAGGAGTTCTTCCACACCTTCAACACCCTGCACAACGCCAGCAAGCAGATCGTCCTCACCTCCGACCTGCCGCCCAAGCAGCTGAACGGCTTCGAGGACCGCATGCGGTCCCGCTTCGAGTGGGGCCTGATCACCGACGTCCAGCCGCCGGACCTTGAGACCCGCATCGCGATCCTCCGCAAGAAGGCCGGCAGCGAGCGTCTGCAGGCTCCGCACGACGTGCTCGAGTACATCGCCTCGAAGATCTCGAGCAACATCCGGGAGCTCGAGGGCGCGCTCATCCGGGTCACGGCCTTCGCCAACCTGAACCGGCAGCAGGTGGACCTCTCCCTCGCCGAGATCGTCCTCAAGGACCTCATCACCGACGACCAGACCGCGGAGATCACGGCGACCGCGGTGATCGGGCAGACGGCCGCGTACTTCGGGCTGTCCATCGACGACCTGTGCGGCTCGTCGCGGTCGCGGGTGCTGGTCACGGCACGACAGATCGCCATGTACCTGTGCCGTGAGCTGACCGACCTGTCCCTGCCCAAGATCGGGCAGGCGTTCGGCGGACGCGACCACACCACCGTGATGCACGCCAATCGCAAGATCCGGGAGCTGATGGCGGAGCGTCGGTCGATCTACAACCAGGTCACCGAGCTCACCAACCGGATCAAGCAGCAGAACCGAGGCTGACGACCGCCTCCATCGCCCGGGCAGCAGGAGAGTCACCCCCTGCTCCGGGCCGCTGCTGTGCCGCCCGCTGGGCACCGGTCCTTGTAGTCCTCCCCTGCGCGCGCTGACGGGGCGTCACGCCCGTCCTGCCCCTCTGTGGGCCGCTAGCACGCCTGCCCACGGTGACGTGCCGGGCTGTTGATCAGGCCTGCCTATCCACACCCATCCACCGGGAAACGCGACGATCGATGCCCGCCTTGTCCCGTATCGCGCAATCTCTGAATGCCCAAAGCGGACATCGGTGGGACGAATATCAACACCTGTGCACAGACCTGTGGATGACGGTGGACAAGCGCCTCGAGGGTGTGGACGCAGAACGTCTTCTCGGTGGACAGAGAACGGCGGGAAAGTGCTCGTCCACAGAACGGCTGTTCATCCACCGCCGCGACCCACAGTCCATGCACACCCCACCAGCGGCTCTGACCTGCGCAGACGAGCGTCATCCACACGATGCACAGACCCGATGATGACGACGAGTCCCCTCTAGGAAAGAAATCCGCACACCGTCATGGAGGTTCTGGCGAACCGACCGCACACCCCGTGCTTCCACCGCTCACGCGGTACCGGCACACGACGCTCTCGCGTAGTGTTGCCCTCCGACCCGGGCACAGCCCTCGCTTCGGCGGACCGCGCCGCGGACCGCCGGCCGACACGCCGCCGCTCGTGCACGGGTCACTGATGCCAGGGATCGAGAGGGTGGGGCATGAAGTTCCGCGTCGACCGTGACGTTCTCGCAGATGCCGTCACGTGGACCGCACGTAGCCTGCCGACACGTCCTCCTGTGCCGGTCTTGGCCGGAGTCCGCATCGAGGCTGACTCCACCGGGACGATCCAGCTGTCGAGCTTCGACTACGAGGTCTCGGCACGCTCTGAGATCCCCGCCGACGTGAGCGAGCCCGGGGTCGTGCTCGTCTCCGGCCGGCTGCTCGCGGAGATCTCGCGCGCGCTTCCCGCCAAGCCCGTCGACGTCGTGCTCGACGGCACCAAGGTCACCGTCACCTGCGGCGCCTCGCGCTTCACGTTGCTGACGATGCCTGTCGACGACTACCCGGCGCTGCCGGTCATGCCTGACGTCGCAGGCACCGTCGACGGTGACGACCTCGCCCACGCCGTCGCGCAGGTCACCGTCGCGGCGAGCCGCGACGACACGCTTCCGCTGCTCACGGGCGTCCGGATGGAGATCGAGGGCGAGAAGATCACGCTCCTCGCCACGGACCGCTACCGCCTCGCGCTCCGGCAGCTCACGTGGACTCCTGCCTCCCCGGACCTGTCCACGACCGCGCTCGTGCGCGCCCGGACGCTGTCCGATGCCGCGAAGTCTTTGGGTTCGAGCTCCTCGGTGAACATCGCGCTGTCCACCGGCCAGGGCATCGACATGATCGGATTCGAGGCGAACGGCCGTCACACGACCTCGCTCCTCGTCGACGGCGACTACCCGCCGGTCCGGCGCCTCTTCCCGGACGAGACGCCCATCCACGCCGTCGTGCTGACCCAGTCCCTCGCGGACGCCGCCAAGCGCGTGTCGCTCGTCGCCGAGCGGAACACGCCCATCCGGCTGTCCTTCACCGAGGGCCAGGTCGTGCTCGACGCCGGCCAGGGCGACGACGCGCAGGCGTCCGAGGCCCTCGAGGCGACGCTGGTGGGCGAGGACATCTCGGTGGCGTTTAACCCGCAGTTCCTGCTGGACGGCCTTGGCGCGCTGACCACGCCGTTCGTGCGGCTGTCGTTCACCCACCCGAACAAGCCGGTGGAGTTCACCGGGCAGGACTCCCTCGAGGGCGACGACCTGCAGGAGTACCGGTACCTGCTGGTGCCGATCCGCTTCGCCAGCTGACGGTCCTCGGCGCCGAGGGGCGTCTGGGGGCGCGGGGCGAGAGACTTGGCGCCCGGCACGAGCCCGACTGAGGAGAGGCGGCACCGATGCACATCGGCCTGGTGGGACTCGGCAGGATGGGCGCGAACATGCGCACGCGCATCCGGGCCGCGGGCATCGACGTCTCCGGCTACGACCCGCGCCCCGACGTCTCGGACGTCGCGACCCTCGCCGATCTGGTGGAGCTGCTGCCCGCCGGCGAGCGGATCGTGTGGGTGATGGTCCCGGCCGGCGAGGTGACGCACTCGGTGGTGGCCGAGCTCGCCGAGCTGCTGGTTCCCGGTGACCTGGTCATCGACGGCGGCAACTCGTACTTCGCCGACGACGAGCGCCATGGCGCGATGCTCGACGCCCGCGGGGTGGGTTACCTGGACGTGGGCGTCTCCGGAGGGATCTGGGGCCTGGAGAACGGGTACGGCCTGATGGTGGGCGGCGGGGCGGAGGACGTCGCGCGCGCGATGCCGATCTTCGACGCCCTGCGGCCGGAGGGGCCCCGCGACGAGGGGTTCGTGCACGCCGGGCCGGTGGGCGCAGGCCACTACGCGAAGATGGTGCACAACGGGATCGAGTACGGCCTGATGCAGGCCTACGCCGAGGGCTACGAGCTGCTCGAGGCGAAGGGCCTGATCACGGACGTGCCCGGCACTCTCAAGGCGTGGTCGCGCGGCACGGTGGTCCGGTCGTGGCTGCTGGACCTGCTCGTGGCCGCGCTCGAGGAGGACCAGGACCTCTCGACCATCGAGGACTGGGTCGACGACTCCGGTGAAGGGCGGTGGACGGTGGACGAGGCGATCGACCTCGCCGTGCCGCTGCCCGTGATCTCCGCGGCCCTCTTCGCGCGGTTCGCCTCCCGTCAAGGGCAGTCCCCGGCGATGAAGGCCGTGGCCGCGTTGCGCCAGCAGTTCGGCGGTCACGCCGTCCGGCCTGCCGGGACGGCGCCGTCCGAGGGCCGCATCGGCCCGTCCGCTCCCCCCGCTCCCCCTGCGTCATCCGTCTGACCTGAACCGATGTACGTCTCGTATCTCTCGCTGACAGATTTCCGCTCCTACCGCCAGGTCGAGCTGCCCTTGGACCCTGGCGCCACCGCGCTGGTCGGCCCGAACGGCCAGGGCAAGACGAACCTGGTCGAGGCCCTCGGGTACATCGCCACGCTCGGCAGCCACCGGGTGCCGTCGGACGCCGCCCTGGTGCGGTCCGGCGCCGGCCGGGCCGTGGTGCGCGCCAAGGTGGTCCGGGAGCGGACCGTCGACGGGGCCCCGTCTGAGCGGACCAGCCTCGTCGAGGTGGAGATCACGCCGGGGAAGGCCAACCGCTCGCGCGTCAACGGAGGGTCCCCGGGGCGGGCCCGCGACATCCTGGGGCTGCTGCGCACGGTGCTGTTCGCACCCGAGGACCTGGCCCTGGTCAAGGGAGACCCGGACGGCCGCCGGAAGTTCCTGGACGAGCTCGCGGTGCTGGTGACACCGCGGCTCGCGGGAGTCCTGGCCGACTACGACAGGGTGCTGCGCCAGCGCAGTGCGCTGCTGAAGTCGGCTGGTCTCGCGATGCGGAGCTCCCGCGGCGGTGCCGACCTGCGCACGCTGGACGTGTGGGACGCGAAGCTCGCGCAGGTCGGCGCGGAGCTCATCGTGGCTCGTCGGGCGATCGTGGCGGCCTTGGCCCCGCACGTCGCGCGGGCGTACGAGCAGGTCAGCTCGGGGCAGGGCGAGGCGGTCGTCACCTATCGCGCGTCGTTGGACGCCGCGCTCGAGGGCGCCGGGCACGGGCAGCAGCATGAGCTCCCCGAGGCAGCCGGGGCTCCGGCTCCGGCGCACGTCGTCGAGGCCCAGATGCTCGAGGCGATGGCGCAGCTGCGGGCCAAGGAGATCGAGCGGGGGGTGTGCCTGGTCGGGCCGCATCGCGACGACCTGACCCTCACATTGGGCGGGCTGCCGGCGAAGGGGTACGCCAGCCACGGGGAGTCGTGGTCCTTCGCGCTCGCGCTGCGGTTGGCCTCGTACACGTTGCTGACGCGGGGACCGGACCAGGTGGGCGGCGCGGAGCAGGACGGCGACCTGTGGATGGCCGACTGGGGCGAGGACGGCGAGCCGGTGCTGATCCTGGACGACGTGTTCGCCGAGCTCGACGTCCGCCGGCGGGACCGGCTGGCCGAGCTGGTGGCGCCCGCCCGGCAGGTGATCATCACGGCGGCGGTGCCCACCGACGTGCCCGAGCAGCTGGCCGGGTCGCGGGTGGACGTGATGGGCGGGGAGGTGTCGCGTGTCCGCTGAGGAACTTCGCCCCGACGGGTCCGCGACCGGCGACGAGGAGCGAGTCGCTGCGGCGGCCGCGTCGGTCGACGGCGTCCCGGCGAGCGAGATCGTCGAGCTCACTCCCCCGGCGCAGGTCGCCCGCGCCGCGCTCGAGAGGGCCAAGGCAGCGGCCCGATCGAAGGGCATCCGCCCAGGTCAGCCCGCTCGTCGGTCGCCGCTCGACATCCCTCGCGGCACATCCGGCCCGGGTGGGCGCGATCCGCAGATGATCGGCGCCACCCTGCCGGTGCTGGTGCGGAACCAGGGGTGGGTGCAGAAGCTGTCGGTGGGCGGGCTGATGGGCCGCTGGCGGGAGATCGTCGGCGACATCGCCGACCACTGCGTCCCGGAGACCTTCGAGGACGGCATCCTCACGGTCCGCGCCGACTCGACGGCGTACGCCACGAACGTCCGGCTGTACGTCTCGGCGATGCTGCGGGAGATCTCGGCGGTGGTCGGCGAGGACGTCGTGCGGGAGGTCCGGGTGCTCGGGCCGGCCGGCCCCGGGTTCAAGAGGGGCCCGCGCTCGGTGCCCGGACGCGGCCCCCGCGACACCTTCGGCTGAGGCGACACCATCGCGGCTGAGGACGACCTGGGCGCACCCTGAGGGCATGCCCGCGCCGCGCGCGCGGAGACGGGGGTCTAGAACCTATGTCCAGGTAGACTGTGAAGGTCATTCTTGGCGCGTCTGCGCCGAGAACTCCAGCGTCATGGGGTGATCCGCTCTCCGGGATCACCTCGTCCGCGTGTGAGACCTTGAGGAGCACCGCAACCCGTGGCCGACCAGAGCCTGACCGACGCCCCCGCGACGACCGACGGCACCCCCCCAGCATCTTCCAATGGCGGCTACGACGCCAGTGCGATCACCGTCCTCGAAGGCCTTGAGGCCGTTCGCAAGCGTCCCGGCATGTACATCGGCTCGACCGGTGAGCGGGGCCTGCACCACCTCGTCTACGAGGTGGTCGACAACTCGGTCGACGAGGCGCTGGCAGGGTACTGCGACCACATCGAGGTCACCCTGCTCGAGGACGGCGGCGTGCGCGTCGTCGACAACGGCCGTGGCATCCCGGTGGACATCGTGAAGTCCGAGGGCAAGCCGGCCGTCGAGGTCGTGCTGACCGTGCTGCACGCCGGCGGGAAGTTCGGCGGCGCGGGCTACGCGGTGTCGGGCGGCCTGCACGGCGTCGGCGTCTCGGTGGTCAACGCGCTCTCCGAGAAGCTCTCGGTCGAGGTCCGCAAGGGCAACATCTACCGGCAGTCGTACATGCGCGGCGCGCCGCAGGCCCCGCTCGCCAAGGGCGAGGAGGTCGCCGAGACGGGCACCACCGTCACGTTCTGGGCCGACGACCAGATCTTCGAGACGACGACGTACGACTTCGAGACGCTGCGCTCGCGCTTCCAGCAGATGGCCTTCCTCAACAAGGGCCTGCAGATCACCCTGACCGACGAGCGCCCGGGCCACATCGGCACGGACGACGAGGTCGCCGAGCAGGACGTCGAGCCGCAGGCCCGCACCGTCACGTACAAGTACGACGGCGGGCTCGTCGACTACGTGCGGCACCTCAACGCCGCCAAGAAGGTCGAGCTCGTCAACCCCGAGATCATCGACTTCGAGTCGGAGGACGTCGAGCGCCGCATCTCCGTCGAGATCGCGCTGCAGTGGACCACCTCGTACTCCGAGTCGGTGCACACGTACGCCAACACGATCTCCACGACCGAGGGCGGCACCCACGAAGAGGGCTTCCGGGCCGCCATGACGTCGCTCATCAACCGCTACGCGCGCGAGAAGGGGCTGATCAAGGAGAAGGACGAGAACCTCACGGGCGACGACATCCGCGAGGGCCTCACGGCCGTCATCTCGATCAAGCTCGGCGAGCCGCAGTTCGAGGGCCAGACCAAGACGAAGCTCGGCAACACCGAGGCGAAGACGTTCGTGCAGCGTGTGGTCAACGAGCAGCTCGGCGACTGGCTGGACTCCCACCCGAACGAGGCGCGCGACGTCATCCGCAAGTCGCAGCAGGCCGCAGCGGCCCGCATGGCCGCCCGCAAGGCGCGCGAGGCGACCCGGCGCAAGGGGCTGCTCGAGTCGGGCGGCATGCCGGGCAAGCTCAAGGACTGCCAGTCCAACCGGGCTGAGGAGTGCGAGATCTACATCGTCGAGGGTGACTCGGCAGGCGGCTCGGCGGTGCGCGGGCGCAACCCCCGCACCCAGGCGATCCTGCCCATCCGAGGCAAGATCCTCAACGTCGAGCGGGCGCGGCTCGACCGCGCGCTGGGCAACCAGGAGGTGCAGGCGCTGATCACGGCGTTCGGCACCGGCATCGGCGAGGACTTCGACGTCAGCAAGCTGCGGTACCACAAGATCGTGATCATGGCCGACGCCGATGTCGACGGCCAGCACATCCGCACGCTGCTGCTCACCCTGCTGTTCCGGTACATGCCCGGCCTGATCAAGGGCGGGTACGTGTACCTGGCTCAGCCGCCGCTCTACCGCATCAAGTGGTCGAACGCGCCCCACGACTACGTCTACTCCGACCGTGAGCGGGACGCCGTGCTGCTGGACGGCCAGGCCCACGGCAAGCGGATCCCCAAGGACAACGCGATCCAGCGGTACAAGGGTCTTGGCGAGATGGACTACTCCGAGCTCTGGGACACGACGATGGACCCCGAGCACCGCACGCTGCTGCAGGTGACGTTGGACGCGGCAGCCGCTGCCGACGACACGTTCTCCGTGCTGATGGGCGAGGACGTCGAGCAGCGTCGTTCGTTCATCCAGCGCAACGCGAAGGACGTGCGCTTCCTCGACATCTGAGGAACTGCGCGCATCCGCCCCCACGCGAGACCAAGGACTGATCTGTGACTGAGAACCACACCGACATCGAGCACGGCAACATCGAGCAGGTCGACCTGCAGCTCGAGATGCAGCGGTCCTTCCTGGACTACGCGATGTCCGTCATCGTGACGCGTGCGCTGCCCGACGTCCGCGACGGCCTCAAGCCGGTGCACCGCCGCGTGCTGTACGCGATGTACGACGGCGGGTACCGCCCGGACCGCCAGTTCTCGAAGTGCACGCGCGTCGTCGGCGACGTCATGGGCAAGTACCACCCGCACGGCGACACGTCGATCTACGACGCGCTGGTCCGCCTGGTGCAGGACTGGTCGCTGCGCTACCCGCTGGTGTCCGGCCAGGGGAACTTCGGCTCCCCCGGCGACGACCCGGCCGCCGCGCCGCGATACACCGAGTGCAAGATGGCGCCGCTGGCCATGGAGATGGTCCGCGACATCGACGAGGACACCGTCGACTTCCAGGACAACTACGACGGCCGCACCCAGGAGCCGTCCGTCCTGCCCGCGCGGTACCCGAACCTGCTGGTCAACGGGTCGGCCGGCATCGCCGTCGGCATGGCCACGAACATCCCGTCGCACAACCTCCGCGAGGTCGCGCAGGGCGTCGAGTGGTACCTGGACCACCCCGAGGCCAGCAAGGAGGAGCTCCTCGAGGCCCTCCTGACCATCATCAAGGGCCCGGACTTCCCCACCGGCGCGACGATCCTGGGCCACAAGGGCATCGAGGAGGCGTACCGCACCGGCCGCGGCTCCATCACGATGCGCGCGGTCGTCGAGGTCGAGGAGATCCAGGGCCGGATCTGCCTGGTCGTCACCGAGCTGCCGTACCAGGTGAACCCGGACCACCTGGCCCGCAAGATCGCCGACCTGGTCAAGGACAACCGCGTCACCGGCATCGCGGACATCCGCGACGAGACGTCGGGCCGCACCGGCCAGCGCCTGGTGATCGTGCTCAAGCGCGACGCCGTCGCGAAGGTCGTGCTCAACAACCTGTACAAGCACACGCAGCTGCAGGAGACGTTCGGCGCGAACATGCTCGCGCTCGTCGACGGGGTGCCCCGCACGCTGAGCATCGACGCGTTCATCCGCCACTGGGTGACGCACCAGCTCGAGGTCATCGTGCGGCGCACCAGCTACCGGCTGCGCAAGGCCGAAGAGCAGATGCACATCTACCGCGGCTACCTCAAGGCGCTCGACGCGCTCGACGAGGTCATCGCGCTGATCCGCCGCTCCCCCGACGCCGAGCAGGCCAACGCCGGGCTGCAGGCCCTGCTGAGCATCGACGAGGTGCAGGCGGGCGCCATCCTCGCGATGCAGCTGCGCCGGCTCGCCGCCCTGGAACGCCAGAAGATCATCGAGGCGCACGACAAGCTCGCCGCCGAGATCACGGGCTACCAGGCGATCCTGGCCGACCCGCAGATGCAGCGCACGATCGTCAGCGAGGAGCTGGCCGAGATCGTCGACCGGTACGGCGACGAGCGCCGCACCACGATCCTGCCGTTCAACGGCGAGGTCTCGATGGAGGACCTCATCGCCGAGGAGGAGATGGTCGTCACCATCACCCGCGGCGGCTACGTCAAGCGCACCCGCTCGGACAACTACCGCGCCCAGCGGCGCGGCGGCAAGGGCGTGCGTGGCGCGCAGCTGCGCGAGGACGACATCGTCGACCACTTCTTCGTGACGACCACGCACCACTGGCTGCTGTTCTTCACCAACCTGGGCCGCGTGTACCGGGCGAAGGCCTACGAGCTGCCTGAGGGCGGCCGCGACGCCAAGGGCCAGCACGTGGCGAACCTGCTGGCGTTCCAGCCGGGCGAGCGCATCGCCCAGGTGCTGGACCTGCCGGACTACGAGGCCGCCGAGTACCTGGTGCTCGCGACCAAGCGCGGCCTGGTCAAGAAGACGCGCCTGTCGGAGTACGACTCCAACCGCAGCGGCGGCCTGATCGCGATCAACCTGCGCGAGGACGACGAGGGCAACCCCGACGAGCTGGTCTCGGCCTGCGCGGTCGACGCCGGGAACGACCTCATGCTGGTCTCCCGCAAGGGCCAGTCGATCCGCTTCACCGCCACCGACGAGGCGATGCGCCCCATGGGCCGCGCGACCTCCGGCGTGACGGGCATGAAGTTCCGCGGCGAGGACGAGCTGCTCGCGATGGACGTCGTCCGCGAGGAGGCCTTCCTCTTCACGGTCACCGAGGGCGGCATCGCGAAGCGCACCGCGCTGACCACGGACAACTACCGGGTGCAGGGCCGTGGCGGCCTCGGTATCAAGGTGGCGAACCTGCCCGAGGCGAACGGCGACTTGGTGGGCGCGCTC
>Ga0233375_1000817_pt1 | contig 15360 bp, 15 predicted proteins | sample ElkDunMinimDraft_10_FD_191539 | JGI IMG/M metagenome (GOLD analysis project Ga0233375, IMG submission 191539) | Fecal eukaryotic communites from dung pellets of Tule Elk in California, USA - Elk Dung E16 | ecosystem: Host-associated > Mammals > Digestive system > Large intestine > Fecal | place... | reverse complement strand
CCGTGTGGAGAACCCAGGTATCGGCAAACATGGCGCAGGCATCGGCCTCAGCCGTAGATCATCTGCATCGGCCTCAAGCGTAGGGCATCGGCATCGGCATCGGCAGAGGCCTCTGCATCAGCCTCTGCATCAGCCTCTACATCAGCCTCTACATCAGCCTCTGCATCAGCCTCTGCATCAGCCTCTGCATCAGCCTCTGCATCGAGCATCGAGCATCGGCATCAGGCATCAGGCACAAGCATCAGGCACCAGGCATCAACATCAGACCTCGGCCATCAGGCGCCGGCCTTCAGGCCAGGGCGCTGCGAACCAGGGCGCCGAGTATCAGCCCTTGCCGCCATCGTGCGTGCCTTCCCACACCGGGCCGGGCACGTGGATATCGAACAATTCCAGCACGCGGGCGACCGTCTGGTCGATCATTTCCTCGATCGATTGCGGCCGGAAGTAAAAGGCCGGCAAGGGCGGGAAGATGATGCCGCCCATTTCGGTCACCGCGGTCATGTTGCGCAGGTGCGCCAAGTTGTACGGCGTTTCCCGCACCATCAGCACCAGCCGCCGACGCTCTTTCAGCGTGACATCGGCCGCGCGCGTGATCAGGTTGTCGGACAAGCCCTGCGCCACCGCCGCCAACGTGCGCATCGAGCAGGGGACGATAACCATCCCGCAGGTACGAAAAGCCCCGCTGGCCAGCGTGGCGCCGACGTCGCGCACACGGTAAACGTGATCAGCCAGCTCGTACACTTCCTGGCGCCGCATATCGAGTTCGTGCTTGATATTCAGCACACCCGAAGGCGAGATCACCAGATGCGTTTCGACGCCCTCCACCGCACGCAGCGTCTGCAGCATGCGCACGGCATACAGGGCGCCCGTGGCCCCCGTAACGCCAATCACCAGACGCCGCTGGGCTGCAGTCACGCAGTGGCTCCAGCGTCATCCAGCAGCTTTTTCAATTCGCCGCTTTCGTTCATCTCGTTCATGATGTCCGAACCGCCGACGAATTCGCCGCCCACATAGAGTTGCGGGATGGTCGGCCAGTTGGAGAAGGTCTTGATGCCCTGACGCACTTCGTCGTCCTCCAGCACATTCACCGTCACCAGCTTGCGCACGCCACAGCCTTTCAGCAGCTGGATGGCCTTGCCGGAAAAGCCGCACTGTGGGAACTGCGCGGTGCCCTTCATGAACAGCACGGCGGGGTGCTGCGTGACGGTTTCACGGATGAATTCTTGAACGTCGCTCATATCGCTCACCTTGAAAAGAGGAGGGTCGGGATAACCCCGAATGGGTCGATTATAGGTATCCGCCCGAGATCCGTTCGATCCCGGCGAGGTCTCGGCGGCTGGCGACGCCGCGCAACCCGGCGTCCGCCAGCAAATGGCGCACCGCGGGCGCCTGGTCCCAGCCATGCTCCACCCACACGGCGCCGCCCGGGTTCAGGCGGGCGGGTGCGCCTGCCACGATCTTGCGCAGCGCGGCCAGGCCATCGGCACCGTCCGTCAGGGCGCCGCGCGGTTCAAAACGCAGGTCGCCCTGTTCCAGGTGCGGGTCGGCGGCGGCAATATAGGGCGGGTTGGAGACGATCAAATCGAATTTGTGCGCCTGCGGCACCGCCTCGTACCAGTCGCCCGCGGCGAAGTGCACGCGCGCATTCAGGCGCAAGGCGTTTTCCGCCGCAACCTTCAACGCCTGCATGCTGTGGTCCGTGGCCAGTACCGCCACGTCTGGGCGCGCCAGCGCGATGGAAATGGCGATGGCGCCGCTGCCCGTGCCCATGTCCAGAACCGACAGCGACTCGAAACCGCGCAGCCACTCCAGCGCTGTTTCCACCAGCAATTCGGTATCCGGGCGCGGAATCAGCACATCCGGGCCCACGCGCAGGCTGTGACCCATGAACTCGCGCTCGCCCACCAGATAAGCCATGGGCTCGCCCGCCGCGCGGCGCGCCGCCAGTGCCTGATAGCGCGCCACCGCTTCGGCCGGCAGGGGGTCGGTATCGTGTGCCAGTATCCACGCGCGTGGCTTGCGCAGCACGTGTTCCAGCAACATGCGCGCTTCCAGGCGCGGCAGCCCCGACTGGAACAGGATGTCCTTGGCCGCGGCCATTCAGACCTCGTCGCCCAGCGCGGCAAGCTGTTCCGCCTGGTGTTCGGCGATGAGCGCACCGGTGAGTTCGTCCAGATCGCCATCCATGATCTGCTGCAGCTTGTACAGCGTCAGGTTGATGCGGTGGTCGGTCAGGCGACCTTGCGGGAAATTGTAGGTGCGGATCCGTTCGGAACGGTCGCCGCTGCCGATCAGGCTCTTGCGCTGGGCCGCCTCCTTGCTTTGCCGCTCGCGCGTTTCCTTGTCTTTCAGGCGCGCCGCCAGCACCTGCAGGGCCTTGTCTTTATTGCGATGCTGGGAACGGTCGTCCTGGCATTCCACCACCAGCCCGGTGGGCAAGTGGGTAATGCGCACGGCTGAATCGGTCTTGTTGATATGCTGCCCGCCCGCGCCACTGGCGCGGAAGGTATCAATGCGCAGGTCGGCGGGATTGATGACAATATCGCTTGCCGCGTCGGCCTCCGGCATCACCGCCACCGTGCAGGCGCTGGTATGAATGCGCCCCTGGGCTTCGGTGGCGGGCACGCGCTGCACCCGGTGCGCGCCGGATTCGAACTTCAAGCGGCCATACGCGCCATCGCCATCGATGCGCGCGATCACTTCCTTGTAGCCGCCCAGTTCGGACGGGCTTTCGGACATCAGCTCGACTTTCCAGCCCCGTCGCTCGGCGTAGCGCGTGTACATGCGCAGCAGGTCGCCGGAAAACAGCGCGCTTTCATCGCCGCCCGTGCCCGCGCGGATTTCCAGGAACAGGCTGCGGCCGTCATCCGGGTCGCGCGGCAGCAGCAACAATTGCAGGGCGGCGTCCAGCTCGTCGATGCGTGCCCGGCCCGTGCGGATCTCATCCTCCGCCATCGCTTTCATTTCCGGGTCGGACAACATTTCCTGTGCCGTCGCCAGATCTTCCTCGGCGCCCGTATAGGCCTTGAAGGCAGCCACCACGGGTTCGAGTTCGGCGCGTTCCCGCGACAGCTTGCGGAAGCGGTCCATATCGGTGGCGGCGTCGGGCTCGGCCAGCAAGGCATCGACTTCGATCAAACGGCGGGCCAACTGGTCCAGGCGATCTCGCATGGAGGTTTTCATAGGCAATCAGGGCAAGGGAGGATGACGGACAGCGCGTAGTGTAGGCCGCGGGCGGCGCCGCTGCGGCGCGCCGGGCCACATGGGAACGAGCCGCTAACGGCGGCTGTCGCGCGTCGGGAACAGGCGGGGCACCACTGCCAGCAGCTGCTGGCGTTCCGCCCCTTCGCTGCGGTTCAGGGCAGCCAGGGGGGCGTGCAGATACTTCTGCGTCAGACCATGGGCCAGTTGTTCCAGCACGGCCTCGGGCGATTCGCCGCGCGCCAGCAGCTTGCGGGCGCGTTCCAGTTCGGCCGCGCGCAGATCGTCGGCGGCGCGGTGCAGTTCCTGGATAACCGGCACGGCAGCGCGGGACTGCATCCAGTGCATGAAATGCTGCACCCGGGTTTCGATGATGGCTTCGGCCTGCACCACTGCCGCGCGGCGGGCATCGGTACCCGTTTGCACCAGCCGGCCGAGGTCATCGACCGAATACAGATAGACGTCGTCCAGGCGGCCGACTTCGGGCTCGATATCGCGCGGCACCGCAAGGTCGATCATCACCATCGGCCGATGCCGGCGCAGGCGCGTAGCCCGTTCCACCATCCCCAGGCCGAGGATGGGCAGGGAACTTGCCGTACAGGACACGATGACATCGAACTCGGCCAGCCGCTCGGTAAGGTCGGCAAGCTTCATCGTGCCTGCGCCATGCCGCGAGGCCAGGCTTTCGGCCCGCTCCGTGGTGCGGTTGGCCACCACCATTTCGCGGGGATGCTGCGCCGCGAAGTGCGTGGCGCAGAGTTCAATCATTTCGCCCGCGCCGATGAACAGCGTGCGCGCTTCGCCCAGACTGCCGAAGACGCGTTCGGCCAGCCGCACGGCGGCGGCGGCCATCGACACCGAGTGCGCGCCGATGGACGTCTGCGACCGCACTTCCTTGGCCACCGAAAATGTACGCTGGAACAGCTGGTGCAGCAGCGTGCCCAATGCACCCGCCTCGCCGGCGGCGCGCACCGCGTCCTTCATCTGGCCGAGAATCTGCGGTTCGCCCAGCACCATGGAGTCCAGCCCGCTCGCCACCCGAAAAGCGTGGCGTACGGCGCCTTCATGCAGGTGCTGATAGACATGGGGCTGCAGATCGCCCGCATCGATGCGGTTGATGTCGGCCAGCCAGGCCGGCAGGTGTTGCGCCACGTGCGGCTCGGCCGCACAGTAGACCTCGGTGCGATTACAGGTGGACAGAATCGCCGCCTCGCGCACCGCACCGCCGAAGGCCGCGCGCAAGCCTTCCAGCGCCGGGCGGAGGAGATCCGCCGACAAGGACACGCGCTCGCGCACCGATACCGGGGCGGAGGTGTGATTCAGGCCGAAGGTGAGAACGTCTACCGACATGTGCGGAAATGCCGCCGGCCGCACGGGGCGAATGCAGAGCGGGCAGGTGGCGAGGAGATAGGTCCACAATTATAACGCTTGAAAGGCTTTGCAATGGTTGGCGGTCGGGCCGGTGGCCCGAGGGGGGAGCGAATGGCAGGATAGCTGCGAGGCCGGGTGCTGCGGCCCCTGGATCCATCCCGGAAGGCCGCCAGATGCGCTACGGCGCGCGGGGTTGGCCCGCCCTTTGGCCTCGCCCTGCCCATTCGTTGCCGTCAACATTGCGCGCATGGTGATGCGTTGATGCGGCTTTCGTAGGTGGCGCGTGCACGACATCAAAATTTTGTGTATAGTTGCGGGCTTCGGTTGGCCTGGTAGCTCAGTCGGTAGAGCAGAGGATTGAAAATCCTTGTGTCGGTGGTTCGATTCCGCCCCAGGCCACCAAAGATTCTGAATCCTCGCTGCGGCGGGGATTTTTTTCGACCGGATCACTTTGACTGGTTGGGGAAATGGCCGTACTGCAATGGGCGTACTGCAATGGGCGTACTGCAGTGGCCGTACTGCAGTGGCCGTACTGCGACAATGCGCATCGGACAGCATTGGAAGGCCTTCCGGCCGACCCCATGCGAGGAGGATCCGAAACGCGATCGCCTTGCCTGCAGGACGCACCAAGTTGCGTCTGCGCTCAAAATGCACGATGCCGTAGTTCGGCATTGGTCTCAACTTCCGAGAACAATTGCCCGGCTTGGGCCCCGCCATTTGCGCCAGAGCATCAATGGACGCCGTTGCGTTTCCGGGGTTCTCATCGCTGAGGAAGCTTTCGCCAGCGACTTCGTTGAGGTAAACCAGATTCCCGGCGCGCCCGCTTCAGGCTTGCAGTCCCCATGCACAACAACAAGTAAAGCAGCAAACACCGCAGCAAGCACACGCTGGGAAACGACCATGCCCCACCCCACTCCACCCCCGACCGGCCAACGCCTGCGCCGCCTCAATCGGCGCCAGCGCAAAAAATTCCACGCCGGCGAATTCCGGGAACTCGGCGTTGAAATGAAGGCGTCTTTCCAACCCGACGCCGACCACGAGACCGTGTTCGACGCATTCATCCGGACGATCGAAGCTCGCAAGCTATATTTCTGTGGCACCGTGGCTGGCGGCGAACTCGACGGCGTCGTGTTCGCGTCTCGGGGCTCGCCAAGCGCCGAAGACCAGCAAGCCGTATTGGCGTGGCTGCGGAATCGCCGTGAAGTTATCGAGGCCGGAATGGGGCAACCGGTCGACTTGTGGTACGCCGCGGACGGCGCCTGAGCCCCCACGGCCGAACTGCACGGCACGGCGCTTGCTCTTTTGTCGGCCCAACAACCGGCAAGGAGTTATCGCATGAAACTACGCAGCCTCAACACCGCTTTCGCCATCGCCGCCCTGTGCGCCGCTGGCGCCGTAAGCGCGCAAAGCACTGCCCCCACCACCCCCTCAACCACGCCAAACGACACAGCGGCCACGCCGCCCAATAACGGCCGGGTGCCGCCGGGCACGGCATCGCCGGTGCCCAACAACAGCTCCACGCCTGCCGCCAACACCCACATGGGCACCAAGCGTGACGGCATGCAAACCACCGGCACCCACGGCAGCGGCAGCGCGGGCTCGATGGGCACCACGGGCACGCACTCCGGGACGACCACGACGCATCCGCGTAGTATCGACTCCCGCCCGGGCGCCGCATCGGAACCCTCCAATTCGGTGCCCGCCACCGGCGCCGGCCGCTGAATGCCGTCCTCGTGAGCCCGGCGATGCAGCCGGGCGATGCCACGCCGGACGAGCCGCCTCGGCGCGCCCAGCGTCAGCATCACCGGCGACGGCACCGGCCTCATGCACGGCCTGGGGACTGCAACGGCACGCCACACCGGCTGCCGCTGCCGTCCCCGCCGGCGCATGTGGCATCGTGCCACCATCGCGGGGCCACTCGCTGCATCTGTAATGCCAGCTTCGCTCAGGAGGGATGAATGGGAGCTTTCGCGAACGAGACACAAGCCACCGTCAAAGGAGAGGAGATCCAGTTTTCGCTAATGGTGAAGGGTGAACCACGCATGTTCGAGATTTCCGGCGACGCGCTGCAGGAATGCTTTGGCGCGCCGGACCGCACGGGCAGTGAGCTGCTGCGCGCCTTTGAACGTGGCGCCGATCAGATCCGCACTGCCGCCGAAAACGCGCTGAACGCCCCCACCGAGGGCGTGACACCGCTGGGCACCGGCGACTTCGACTAAGCCGCGGCACTGCCCGCGAAGGCGGGACTGTTGTGCACGATGTAAGGAAGCCAGTCGCATCTTCCCCGCAAGTTGGGGAAGATGCGGACTTGCGCGGCCGCAAAAATTTATTTCACGTTTCTCTTGCGCTATGCCCTACGCGCCAGGACATTGTGCAAAAATCGCGCTGAAACATTCCCGCCCACCTCGGAGCCAAGAGGCTGCTACACGTGTTTGCCTATTCCTTCCGCCGCTTGACCGGCACTCTGTCCGCCGTTGCCCTCTGCGCCGCGACCTTCGCTGCGTCGGGCATTGCCCAGACCGCGCAGGCGTTTACTTTCTTTGATGTCATGAAGCAGGCGCGCGACCTGGCCGAAAAAGGCTACAAGGCGCCCGAACCCAACCTGCCCGACTCGCTGCAGGAACTCAAATACGCGGGCTACCAGCAGGTGCGTTTCAAACCCGAGCGCCAGCGCTGGCGTGAGGCAGGCACCAAGTTTCAGCTGAACTTCTACCACGAAGGCATGCACTTCAATACGCCGGTGAAGATCAACGAGGTCGACGCGTCCGGCGTGCATGAGATCAAGTTCAACCCGGATGACTTCGACTACGGCAGTCTGCAACTGGACCCGGCCGCGCTGAAAAACCTGGGCTTCGCCGGGTTCCGCGTGCTGTATCCAGTCAATAGCAAGGACAAGCGCGACGATGAGCTGGCTTCCTTCCTGGGCGCCAGCTACTTTCGGGTGATCGGCAAGGACCAGGTCTACGGCATCTCCGCACGCGGCCTCGCCATCGATACCGCCCTGCCATCGGGCGAGGAGTTTCCACGCTTCCGCGAATTCTGGATCGCCCGCCCGGCGCCTGAGGACACGACGCTGACGATTTACGCGCTGCTGGATTCGCCGCGTGCCACGGGCGCCTACCGCTTCGTGCTGCGCCCCACCAGCAAAGACACCGTGGTCGACGTCAAGGCGCGGGTGTTCCTGCGCGACAACGTCGGCCGCCTGGGCATTGCGCCACTGACGAGCATGTATTTGTACGGCTCCAACCAGCCTTCGCCCATCCCGAACTACCGGCCGGAAATGCACGATTCGGATGGCCTGGCCATCCACACTGGCAACGATGAATGGCTGTGGCGCCCGCTTAATAACCCGCGTCGCCTCGCGGTCAGCGCCTTTTCGGCGGAGAACCCCAAGGGTTTCGGCCTGATGCAGCGTGGCCGCGAATTCAGCCGCTACGAAGACCTGGACGACCGCTATGAGAAGCGTCCCAGCCTGTGGATCGAACCGCAGGGAGAATGGGGCAAAGGCACCGTCCAGCTGGTGGAAATTCCTACCAAGGATGAAACCAATGACAACATCGTCGCCTTCTGGGTGCCGGAACGTCAGCCCGCCAAGGGCGAGCCGCTGGACCTCGATTACCGCATGGTCTGGACGCTGAACGACGCGTCCACGCACAATACGCCGCTCGCCTGGGTAACGCAGACGCGCCGCTCGCGTGAAGAGGTCAAAGGCCCGGACCTTATCCGCCGCGCCGATGGCAGCATTGCGTACATCGTCGACTTCGTCGGACCCGCGCTGAAAGACCTGCCTGCCGATGCCACCGTTACCGCCGACACGTGGGTAGACGGCAACGGCCAGATCGTCGAGAACAGCGTGCGCCCCAACCCCGTGACGGGCGGACGGCGGCTGACGCTGCGCGTCAATGTGAAGGACGCCACCAAGCCGGTGGAGATCCGCGCCTTCCTGTCCAACGGCCAGACCCCGCTGTCGGAAACCTGGAGCTATCGCGTTCCCAATGACGCCGACGCCAAATAATCCGGCCGGCCTGGATACGGTCGAAGACTATCTGCAGCGGCTGGCGCTGCCGCCCGAACGCAAGGCAACGCTGGTGGCACAGGCGGCGGCGGGCGTGGCGGGCGGCCGCGCTCCTATGACGGCGCTGCACGAGGCGCTGGCGGCGGGTGCACCGCCCGCCACGGACCCCGTTGTGGCCTCCGGTCTGGCCCGCTTGCAAGCGGCGCCAGACCTGGACCCGCAAGTCGCCGCAATGGCGCAACAGACGGAGCAATCAGGCGTCTGCCTGCCCTCCGGTCCGCCGCTGAACCGCACGCCCATGGTGCCGGAGCCCTGGATTACCAATCCGCTGGTGCGCGGCTGGCGCCGGGTGCGCGGTCAGGGTGACCCCACTTCCGACGACTACAACGCCACCGCGCCGGGCATGGACCCGCGCTGGCGCCTTGCCGGCAGCCGCCGGCGGCTGGCGCTGCTGTTCCTGGTGATCGTGCAGACCGTCATCGCCACGTACTACATGCGCGGCGTGCTGCCTTACCAGGGCAAGCAGATCCTGGAAGTGGGCATTCTGATTCTGTTCGCCCTGCTTTTCGGCTGGGTATCGGCGGGGTTCTGGACCGCCATGATGGGCTTTCTGCAATTGCTGAAGGGGCGTGACCGCTACAGCATTTCGGCGCGCGTGGCCGAGGACGTGGCCATCAGCCCGGACGCGCGCACGGCCATCGTCATGCCGATCTGCAACGAGGACGTCACCCGCGTCTTCGCCGGGCTGCGCGCCACGTATGAGTCGCTGCGCGATACCGACGTACTGGATCGATTCGACATTTTCATCCTGAGCGACAGCTATAAGGCCGACATCTGCGTGGCCGAGCAACGCGCCTGGGTGGATCTGTGTAAAGCCGTGAAGGGATTCGGCCGCATCTTCTACCGGCGCCGGCGCCGCCGCGTCAAGCGCAAGAGCGGCAATATCGACGATTTCTGCCGCCGCTGGGGCGCCGATTATCGCTATATGGTGGTGCTGGACGCGGACAGCGTCATGACCGGTGAGTGCTTGAAGCGCCTGGTGCAACTGATGGAAGCCAGCCCCGATGCCGGCATCATTCAGAGCGCACCGCAGGCCAGCGGCATGGACAGCCTGTATGCACGCATCCAGCAGTTTGCCACGCGGGTGTACGGGCCGCTGTTTACGGCAGGGATGCACTACTGGCAGCTGGGCGAATCGCACTACTGGGGGCATAACGCCATCATCCGGCTGGCGCCCTTCATCAAGCATTGCGCGCTGGCGCCGTTGCCGGGCAAGGGGGCGTTTTCGGGCGCCATCCTGTCGCACGACTTCGTCGAAGCCGCGTTGATGCGCCGCGCCGGCTGGGGGGTATGGATTGCCTACGACCTGCCTGGCAGCTACGAAGAACTGCCGCCGAACCTGCTGGAAGAATTGCAGCGCGACCAGCGTTGGTGTCATGGCAACCTGATGAACTTCCGGCTGTTTCTAGTGCAGGGGTTTCAGCCCGTGCATCGGGCGGTGTTCCTGACCGGCGTCATGTCCTATCTTTCGGCGCCGCTGTGGTTCCTGTTTCTATTGCTGTCCACGGCGCTGCTGGCCGTGCATACGCTGACCGAGCCACAGTACTTCGTTGAGCCGCGCCAGCTGTTCCCGATCTGGCCGCAATGGCATCCCGACAAAGCCATCGCGCTGTTCTCGACCACCGCCGTGCTGCTGTTCCTGCCCAAGGTGCTGGGCGTGCTGCTGGTGTGGGCGCGCGGCGCGCGGCTGTTCGGCGGGCGCAAGCGCGCGCTGGCGAGCATGCTGATGGAAGTGCTGTTCTCGATGCTGCTGGCGCCGGTGCGCATGCTGTTTCACACCCGCTTCGTGGTGGCCGCGTTCCTGGGCATTTCGGCGAAATGGATTTCGCCGGCCCGCGACAACGACCAGACCACCTGGGGCGACGCGCTGAGGCGGCATGGCGGCCAGACCCTGCTGGGCCTGTGCTGGGCCGCGCTGGTGGCGTGGTTGAACCCGATCTTCCTGCTCTGGATGCTGCCGATTCTGGCTTCCTTGCTGTTGATCATTCCGATCTCCGTGGCGTCCAGCCGGGTGGACCTCGGCCGGCGCGCTTATCTGGCCCGTTATTTCCGCATCCCGGAGGAAACGCAGCCGCCTACGGAGTTGCAGGCGACGCGGCGCTATACGGCGCAGAACCGTGGCGTGGCGCACATTCCGGCTTTTGAGGACGCCGTCGCCGACCCCGCCGTCAATGCCCTGGCCTGCGCCCTGGCAACGTCGCGCCACCGGCCCAACGCCCTGAACGAAGCGCGACGCGCCGAGGAAGTGCAGCGGGCGATGGATGTGGGCGTGGATGCGCTAACGGAAGCACAGAAGGTGAAAATTCTGGACGACCCGGTGGTGTTGGCGCGCGTGCATGCCGGCATCTGGAACCACCACGACGAACATGCGCTGGCGCTGCGCCAGCGCGTCATCGCGGCGGGGGCGGCGCAGACCGATCCGGTTTCCTGAAGGCGCTATGCATGGGGGCGAGGAAGCTGCCCCCATGCACGTCGCAGCCCCGCTGCTGCTGCTGTTGCTGCTCCACGCGCCAGACTGCAAGGCCTCGAGCGCGACCCGCCGCGCCGGGTTTCACAACGCGCGGATAGGCGCACCCGCCTTCCAGGCCTTGATCGCCGCCAACGCATTGCCGTAGAACGCGCGGAAATTATCGGTACTGACATAGCCCAGATGCGGCGTCAGCAGGACATTGTCCAGCGCTCGTAGCGGGTCGTCCGCAGGCAGTGGCTCTACCGGATAGACATCCAGCCCGGCACCGGCGATGCGCTTATCGCGCAGCGCTTGCAGCAGCGCCTGCTGGTCGACCAGACCCGCTCGCGAGGTGTTCACCAGAAAAGCGCTCGGCTTCATCGCACCGATGGCGGCGGCATCGACCACTTCGCGGGTCTTGTCCGAAAGAATCAGATGGATGCTGACGGCATCCGCGGTGGTGAACAGCGTTTGCTTGGCCACCGCCGTGACGCCAGCCGCAGCCGCCCGCTGCGGCGTCAGGTTGGGGCTCCAGGCGACCACGTCCATGCCGAAGGCCCTGCCCACCTGCGCCACCGCCGTGCCCAGCTTGCCCAGCCCCACCACACCCAGCCGCTTGCCGGCCAGCGGCACCGGCATGGCGGTTTGCCACAGGCCCGCGCGCATATTGCTGTTTTCGGTGCAGAGGTTCTTGAACAAGCCAAGCAGCAACGCCCAGCTCAATTCAGCCGTGGCGTTGACGGCGTTTTCCGCGCCGGGTGCGCCGCATACAGTGATGCCGCGCGCCCGGCATGCGTCGAGATCGATGGCGTTATTGCGCATGCCGGTGGTAACCAGCAGGCGCAAGCGCGGCAGCGCCCCAAGCAGGCTTGCAGGAAACGGCGTGCGTTCGCGCATGGCGACGATGACGTCGAAGTCGCGCAGCGCCTCGGCGCGCTGCGGCGCCGTCGGAAGCGGGTCGCGCAAGGCCTGCACGTCGGCCCCGGCCCCCAGCGAGGCCCAGTCCGCGCAGGCCAGTGCCACATCCTGATAATCGTCCAGAATTGCAATCTTCAACGCCGTCTCCCCAGGCTATGGTCGAGCCTGGGATTAAACGGCTGATCGCGGGGCGCGGCAAGCCCGCGCGGGGTCAACCGCCCTGGGCGGTGTCCAGATAGTCGCGCAGTTGTTCCAACGGCAAGGCGCCGCTGACGCGGCGGCCATCGGCAAAGATGATCGTTGGCGTACCACGCACCATCAGCCGCTGCCCCACCGCGATCAACTTGTCCATCGGCGCGGCGCACTGCGCCGAGGCCGGCGTCTTGCCGCGCAACATCCAGTCGTCCCACGCCTTCGCGCGGTCGCTGGCGCACCAGACGTCGCGCACCTTCGCCTTGGAATCGGGCGACAGAATGGGATACATGAAGGTGTAGAGCGTCAGGTTGGTTTCATCCTGGAGGGTCTTGCGCAACTGCTTGCAATAGCCGCAGTTGGGATCCTCGAAAATGGCCAGCTTGCGGCTGCCGTCGCCCGACACCTGCTTGATGGCGAGGTCCAGCGGCAGTTGGTCAAAGGACACGGCGCTTAGACGTTCCTGCGTGGCACGCGTCATGTCGCGCCGGGTGACGGCGTCGATGAGCGGACCTTCCATGACCCAGCCGACTTTTTCGTCGGTGTAAATCAGATCCATCCCCAGCTGAACTTCATAAATACCGTAGGGCGTCAGCCGGATGGCGTCGATCTTCATGTCCGGAAAGCGTTGCCGGAAGCGTTCCCGCACGGCCTGGGCCGCGGGGTCGGCCGCGCCTTGCAGCTGTTGCGTGCCGACCGCCTTGCCGGCGTTGGGCCGGCCCGCGTCGGCAGCGGCACCGCTCGCCTTGGTGGCTGGGGCGGCCTGCGTCGATATCACTTTATCCTGCGCCAGCGCCGCCGCCGGCGCGGTGGCCGCCAGGACCAGCGCCAGAACGGCTACCGCGGGCGCCTGGACCCTGATGGAAAACTTCATGTCTGCTCCTGAAAAATAGGCGCGCGGCCTCAAAACGCCGCGCGCCTACCCTGTTTGGACCCGAAACCGGGGTTTGGGTTCACTGCCCGGCCGCGCCCGCGATGATCTGGCGCTTGAGGCCAGGGAGGGCGTTTACCAGACGCATCCCGGCGTTGCGCGCCCAGGACACGGTGGCCGCAGGGCTGCCGAAAAGCCGGTATAGGCCGTCCGTGGCGAGCACCATGGCCAGCACGGGTTCGGCGCGCCGGCGCTGATAGCGCCGCAGCACTCTTTCATCGCCTGCCGCGCGATAGGGTTCGCGATCGGCCACGGCCTGCGCCAGGGCCTCGGCATCCCCCAGGCCCAGGTTCAAGCCTTGCCCGGCCAGCGGATGAATCCGGTGCGCGGCATCGCCCACCAGCGCAATGCCAGGCCCCGTCATATCGCCCAGCTCCAGCGTCAGGGGAAAGCCATGCAGGCCGATATTCATGCGCAGTTCGCCCAAGCGGCCCTGCGTGGCGCGGGCCAGTTCGGCCTGCAAGCGGCTGGCCTGGACTTCCGGGGCGAGATCGAGCAGGGCCTGAGCCTGTGCGCGCCGCAGCGACCACACCATCGACACCTGTGGGCCGCGCGCGCTGTCCGGCAGCGGCAGCAGCGCCAGCACGCCATTCCCGGCAAACCATTGGATGGCGGTGTCGAGGTGGGCGCGGCCGGCATCCAGGTGGGTAACCAGACCGATGGCGTCGTAAGGCGTGGCGCGGTGCGGCAGGCCGGCGGCCGTGCGCAGCGGCGATGCCGCGCCGTCGGCGCCGACGATCAGCCCCGCGGACAGCGTGGCGCCGGCTTGCGTGAGTATCGTCCCGTTCTTGTAGCCGACACAGCGGTCTTGTATCCAGGGAATACCGGAAAGCCGGGCTGCCTGCGCCAGCACCCTTTCGATCTCGGCGGCTTCGACGATCCACGCCAGTTCGGACTGCGCCGCCTGCCAGGCGTTGAGGTCCACCTGACCCTCGGCGTCGCCGTGGATCTCCATGGCCTGAACGGGCGCGATGCGCTGCGCTGGCAATGCGTCCCAGATGCCCAGGCGCGCCAGGAAGCGCTGGCTGGCCGCCGAGATGGCATAGACGCGCGGGTGGAACTGGCCGGCGGGCGCCGCCGTCATGGCTGGCGCGGGCGCCAGCACCGTGACCGGCTGCTGGCGCCGCGCCAGCGCCAGCGCCGTGGCGAGGCCGACGATGCCGGCGCCGCAAATGAGGATGTCCTGTTTCATCGCGCCGTCGGCTCCCCGGCCTGCTTCGGCCACAACAGCCACATCTGGCCGCGCTGCTTCATGCGTCCAGCCAGTTGCCCGGCTTCGTCGCCGAAGCCCCAATAGAAGTCCGCCCGCGCCGCCCCGCGTATCGCCGTGCCGGTGTCCTGGGCAAACACCAGGCGGTGCAGCTCGCGGTCGGACGCGGGCCACGTGGTGGCCAGCAGCACCGGCGTGCCCAAAGGCACGAAACCGGCATCGACGGCGATGGAACGCTGCGCCGACAAAGGCACGCCATACGCGCCGCGCGGCCCCTGCGACGGGTCCGTGACGGCCTCTTCCTTGAAAAACACCACGGCCGGATTGGCATTGAGCATTTCCTGCACGCGCGCAGGGTTGCGCTTGGCCCATGCCCGGATATTCTGCATCGAGGCCTGGTCGGCCTTGAGCTCACCGCGATCGATCAACCATTTGCCGATGGACATATAAGGCTGGCCGTTATGGTCGGCGTACGCCAGCCGGATGGTCTTTCCGGCATCCGGCCCGTCCCTGAGCAGCACCCGCCCTGAACCTTGCACCTGCAGGAAAAACGCATCGACGGGATCGTCGATAAAGGCCAGCACTTTGGGCTGGCGCGCCGGATTGGCCTGCAGGGCCGCACGGGTGTCGTAAGGCACCACCCGCTTGCCATCCAGCTTGCCGCGCACCCGCTTGCCGGCGAGTTCCGGATAGATGGCACCGAGGTCTATGGTGAGCAGGTCGTCAGGCGGCGCGTACATGGGCCATTGGTGCGGCCCGCCCTGGCGGCGCGACCCGCGCACCAGGGGTTCGTAGTAACCCGTGACGGTGTTGGCCGCTGGCTTGCCATCCGCGCCCAACAGGCGCCAGGGTTGTAGATGTTCTTCAAGAAAACGGCGCACGCTGGTGGGATCGTTGGCGACGGGCTTGCGCGCCGGGTCGATGGCGGCGGCGCACACCGGTTGCCAGACACGCGGCGTGGCCCGCGCCGGCGCGGCCAGGTTGCCGCTGGTCGGGCGCATCAGCCCCTGGCA
>Ga0233375_1000815_pt1 | contig 15371 bp, 16 predicted proteins | sample ElkDunMinimDraft_10_FD_191539 | JGI IMG/M metagenome (GOLD analysis project Ga0233375, IMG submission 191539) | Fecal eukaryotic communites from dung pellets of Tule Elk in California, USA - Elk Dung E16 | ecosystem: Host-associated > Mammals > Digestive system > Large intestine > Fecal | place... | reverse complement strand
GCCCTCAGGCCTTCTTGACGAACTCGGTCCGCAGGACCAGCCCCTTGACCTTCTCGACGTTGCATTCGATGAGGTCGGGGTCGTCGGTGAGACGGATGTTCTTCGCCAGCGTGCCGCGCTTGAGCGTGACGCTGGTGCCCTTGACCTTCAGGTCCTTGATCACGGTGACGGCGTCGCCGTCGGCCAGGCGCGTGCCGTTGCTGTCCTTGACCACGAGTTCTTCTTCAGACATCGGATGTTCCCGTGCGCGTCGCAGCAGCGACGCGCGTAGATGGAGAGAGTTGGCGCCCGCGATCACGCGCGGCGCCGATGACCCGACCGCGCTTCAGGCGAAGCGGTCGGTCGCGCGCACCAGGGCGTCGACGTTCTCGGCCTCGAATGCGGAATGGCCCGAGGCCGGGGTGACGACGAGTTCGGCCTTTGGCCAGACCTGATGCAGGTCGAAGGCGTTCTGCACCGGACACACCACGTCGTAGCGCCCGTGGACGATGACGCCGGGAATGTCGACGATGCGGTAGGCATCACGCAGCAACTGGTCGTCGACCTCGAAGAAGCCGCCATTGGTGAAGTAGTGGTTCTCGATACGCGCGAAGGCGAGCGCGAACTGCGCATCGGCGTGACTCTCGGCGAAGTCGGGATCGATGTGCAGGAAGCTCGTCGCACCCTCCCAGACGCTCCACGCGCGCGCGGCCGCCAGGCGGATCGACTCGTCGTCGCTGGTCAGGCGCTTGTGGAACGCGGCGATCAGGTCCCCGCGCTCGGCCTCCGGAATTGCGGCGATGTACTGCTGCCAGGCCTCCGGGAACAGGCGCGATGCACCCTCCTGGTAGAACCATTCGAGCTCCCAGCGCCGCAGCATGAAGATGCCGCGCAGGATCAGCTCGGTGACCTGGCGGGGATGCGTCTGCGCGTACGCCAATGCCAGCGTCGAGCCCCAGGAGCCGCCGAAGACCTGCCACCGTTCGATGGCCAGATGCGTGCGCAGCCGTTCGATGTCGGCGACGAGGTCCCAGGTGGTGTTGCCCACCAGGTCCGCATGCGGCGTCGAGCGCCCGGCGCCGCGCTGGTCGAACAGCACGATCCGGTACTTCGCGGGATCGTGGAAGCTGCGCATCTTCGCGCTGCAGCCGCCGCCTGGACCACCGTGCAGCAGCACCACCGGCTTGCCCTTCGGATTGCCGCACTGCTCGTAATAGAGCGTGTGGCGGTCGTCGACGGCGAGCATGCCGGTATCGAAGGGTTCAATGGCGGGATAGAGCTGACGCATGCGCATGGATCCGGGGCAAAAGCAGCGGCCAGTCTATCAGCCGGGCTCCGGCGCCCCCGGCGCGCGGCCGAAGGTGACGCGCTCGCGCGCCTCGAGATCGCGGGCGGTGTCGACCTGGCCCAGACCTGCATCGGCCAGCAGCGTGCGCACCGCCGCGCCCTGCGACAGTCCGTGTTCGATCAACAGCCAGCCGCCCGGGCCGAGGTGGGCGACGGCGCCTGCGGCGAGCACCCGGATCGCGTCGAGACCATCCGCTCCCGAGGCCAGCGCCGTGGCCGGTTCGAAGCGCAGGTCGCCCTGCCCCAGATGCGGGTCGGCGTCCTCGATATATGGCGGATTGCTGGCAATGAGATCGAAGCGTTCGCCGGCGAGGGGCTCATACCAGTCCCCCTGCACGAACCGCAGATTGGCCAGCCCGAGACCCGCTGCGTTGGCGCGGGCGACGTCCAGCGCCCCGGCGCTGGCATCCGTCGCGAGTACGCAGACATCCGGCCGCTCACGGGCGATGGCCAGGGCGATCGCCCCGCTGCCGGTGCCCAGATCGGCGACCCGCGCATGGCCCGCCGGCAGCCGCGCGAGGGCGAGTTCGACCAGCAGTTCGGTTTCCGGGCGGGGAATCAGGGTCTCGGGGGACACTCTCAGATCCAGCCCCCAGAAGCCGCGCGTGCCGGTGAGGTAGGCCACGGGCTCGCCGGCGACGCGGCGCTCGACCAGTGCGTCGAAACGCGCGACGACATCAGCCGGCGCGGGGTCGCGTGCATGCGCGAACAGCCAGGTCTGCGAACGTCCCGCAGCGTGGGCCAGCAGCCAGCGGGCATCGGTCGGGTCGATGCGGCGGCTGGCGGCACGCAGCAGGGCATCCAGTTCGGTAGGTGGGCACGGGTTCATCGCTTCACATCGTAGCCGGGGGGCGGCCGGCGATGGTGTCGCACCTTGATGGAGATCGCCGATGCGCCGTTCATCCCGCGCCTGCATAGCTGCCGCGCTAGCCCTGCTGGTATCCGGCTGCCAGAGCGCGTTCTTCGGATACGTCAACCGCGGGACCGGCGAGCCGGACGCCACCGCGATCTACGACGATATCCGCGGCCTCGCCCTTGATATCTACCAGCCGCAGGACGCCGCACCCGGCGCTCCGGTGGTGCTGTTCTTCTACGGCGGCGCCTGGCAATACGGTGAGCGGGACCAGTACCGCTTCGTCGGCAGTCGCCTGGCCGAGAACGGCGTGGTGGCCGTGGTCGCCGATTACCGCACCTGGCCCGATATCGGTTTTCCGGGCTTCGTCGAGGATGGCGCGCGCGCCGTCCGCTGGACCCGCGACCACGCCGCGGAATACGGCGGCGATCCCGAGCGGCTGTTCCTCGCCGGACACTCGGCCGGCGCGCAGATCGCTGCACTGCTGGGCACCGATGCACGCCGCCTGGCGGCCGTGGGGCTCGAACCCGCAGACCTCGCCGGCGTCATCGGACTGTCCGGCCCCTACGATTTCACGATCAACGGCAAGTACGAGGCGATCTTCGGGCCTCGCGCCCAGTGGCCCGAGGCCATGGCGGTGCGTTTCGTCGATGGCGATGAACCGCCGTTCCTGCTGATCCACGGCGACGCGGATCACACGGTCGATGTCGGAAACAGCCGCAAGCTCGACTTCGCCCTGCGCCGCAAGGGCGTCGCTTCGACGCTGGTCGTGCTCCCCGGCGGCAACCACTTCCTGCCGGCCGCCGCGTTCTACGACCCCGAGCGGAGCCCGGAGGTCCTGCAAGCTGTCTTGCGGTTCATTGCCACCCCTGCGGCCGCGGCTGACACGCAGGCAAAATGAAGGCGGCCGAAGCCGCCTTCGAAATTCCGTGCCACGTGTGGGAGGGAGATACGGACACGGAAATGCCTGACGCGGCCTGGCCGCGTGGCGCGCAATCGTGGATCCGTTGCCGCGCCGACAAGCCGATATTGCTGCAGCGCAGCAGTGCTTGCAAGCGCCCGGGCCATGGAATTTGCTGAATCCTGAACCGATAGGCACGGGCTATTGATTGAATTCCTATTATCGATTTCCCATATCGATAGACGATGCCTACTCTATGGGCAGCCGGATCAGCCAGTCGGCGTCCGTCCGTTAGATCGTCCCCACCTCCAGGAGCCTTCATGTCCCTCATCAACACCCAGGTCCCCGTCTTCAAGACCACCGCCTTCCACAACGGCGAATTCGTCGAAGTCAGCAACGAGACGCTGAAGGGCAAGTGGTCGGTCCTGATCTTCATGCCGGCCGCCTTCACCTTCAATTGCCCGACCGAAGTCGAAGACGCCGCCGACAATTATCCCGAGTTCCAGAAGCTGGGCGCCGAGGTCTACATCGTCACGACCGACACCCACTTCTCGCACAAGGTGTGGCACGAGACCTCGCCGGCTGTCGGCAAGGCGCAGTTCCCGCTGGTCGGCGACCCCACCCACCAGCTGACCAACGCCTTCGGCGTGCATATCCCCGAGGAAGGCCTGGCCCTGCGTGGCACCTTCGTGATCAACCCGGAAGGCGTGATCAAGACCCTCGAGATCCACGACAACGCCATCGCGCGCGACGTCACCGAGACCCTGCGCAAGCTCAAGGCTGCCCAGTACGTCGCCGCCAACCCCAACGAGGTGTGCCCGGCGAAGTGGAAGGAAGGCGAGAAGACCCTCGCGCCGTCGCTGGATCTCGTCGGCAAGATCTGATCCCGCGTCACGACGACGCAGTCCATCGCGTCGTCTTCGCCCCCATCCCGCGCATGCGGATGGGGGTGAACCGGAGCCGGCCGCGCGCAGTCGCCGGCTGCGGTTCACCCCTCTCCCCGGTCCCGATGCCTCGCACGCCGATGCGTCGCGGACGCCCCCACCCGTTTCAGGAGCGTTGCCATGTTGGAAGCCGATCTCAAGGCGCAGTTGAAGGCTTATCTGGAGCGCGCGGTGCGCCCGATCCAGATCGTTGCCTCGGTCGACGACAGCGAGAAGTCGCGCGAGCTGCTCTCCCTGCTCGAGGACCTGAAGGAAGCGAGCCCGAAGATCAGCGTCGATGCCACCGGTACCGACCCGCGCAAGCCCTCGTTCCTGATCACCTCCCCCGGCCTCGACATCGATGTCCGCTTCGCCGGCCTGCCGATGGGCCACGAGTTCACCTCGCTGGTGCTGGCCCTGCTGCAGGTGGGTGGCCATCCGTCGAAGGCGGCCAAGGACACGATCGAGCAGGTGATGGCCCTCGAGGGCGACTATCTGTTCGAAACCTACTACTCGCTCTCGTGCCAGAACTGCCCGGACGTGGTGCAGGCGTTGAACCTCGCCGCCGTGCTCAACCCGCGGATCCGCCACGTGGCGATCGACGGTGCGCTGTTCCAGGCGGAAGTCGAGGCGCGCGAGATCATGTCGGTGCCGACGGTGTTCCTCAATGGCAGCAAGTTCGACCAGGGCCGGATGACGCTCGAGCAGATCATCGCCAAGCTCGATACCGGCGCCGCCGATCGCGCGGCGAAGGCGATCGCCGGCAAGGCTCCGTTCGAAGTGCTGGTCGTGGGCGGTGGCCCGGCCGGCGCGGCGGCGGCGATCTATGCGGCGCGCAAGGGCATCCGCACCGGCGTCGCGTCCGAACGCTTCGGTGGCCAGGTGCTCGACACGATGGCGATCGAGAACTTCATCTCGGTCAAGGAGACCGAGGGCCCGAAGATGGCGGCCGCGCTGGAGCAGCATGTACGCGAGTACGACGTCGACATCATGGATCTGCAGCGCGCGGTGCAGCTGATGCCTGCCGGCGACGACGGCCTGGTCGGAATCGAGCTCGAGAACGGCGCCACGCTGCGCTCGCGCACCGTGGTGCTGGCCACCGGCGCCCGCTGGCGGCAGATGGGCGTGCCCGGCGAGGACCAGTACCGCAACAAGGGCGTGGCGTATTGCCCGCACTGTGACGGCCCCTTGTTCAAGGGCAAGCGCGTGGCCGTGATCGGCGGCGGCAACTCCGGCGTCGAAGCCGCGATCGACCTGGCTGGCATCGTCGCCCACGTCACCCTGATCGAGTTCGATGCCCAGCTGCGTGCCGACGAGGTCCTGCAGCGCAAGCTGCGCAGTCTGTCGAACGTGCGCATCGTCACCAGCGCGCAGACCACCGAGGTCCTCGGCGACGGCGCCAGGGTCAACGGCCTGGTGTACAGGGACCGCGTTGGCGGCGACAGCCACCGTGTCGAACTCGAGGGCGTGTTCGTGCAGATCGGCCTGCTGCCCAACACCGAATGGCTCAAGGGCACGGTCGAGCTGTCACCGCGCGGCGAGATCATCATCGACGAACGCGGCCAGACCTCGGTGCCCGGCGTGTTCGCCGCCGGCGACGCGACGACGGTGCCCTACAAGCAGATCGTCATCGCGATGGGCCAGGGCGCGACCGCCGCGCTCAGCGCTTTCGACCACCTGATCCGCACCTCGGCGCCGGCCGCCGCGACGGCGCAGACCGAATCCGCGTGACCGCTCGTTCGCCCCGGTCGAACGAGACCGCGCGCCTGCACAGGCAGGCGTGCGGCGCGCCGACCCGGGCTCGGCGCCAGGCATGAATCTGCGCGACCTCCGCTATCTCATCGCCCTCGCCGACCACCGGCATTTCGGGCGTGCGGCGGCGGCCTGTTTCGTCAGCCAGCCGACGCTGTCGACACAGGTGCGCAAGCTCGAGGAGGAGCTCGGCGTCACCCTGATCGAGCGCGCCCCACGCAAGGTCATGCTGACGCCGATCGGCATCCAGGTCGTGGAACGGGCCCGCGGGATCGTTGCCGACGTCCAGCAGATGAAGGAGGTCGCGCGGCGCAGCCAGGATCCCGAGGCCGGGGCCATCCGCCTGGGGATCTTTCCCACGCTGGGGCCGTACCTGTTGCCGCACGTGGTGCCGGCCATCCGCCAGCGCTTCCCGCAGCTCGAGCTGTTGCTGACCGAGGACAAGAGTGATCTGCTGCTGGCCCGGCTGCGCGAGGGCCGGCTCGATGCGGCGCTTCTGGCGCTGCCGGTGAACGACGAGCAGATGCATGCAGAAGCGCTGTTCGAGGAGCCGTTCGTGCTGGCGGTGCCGCAGGCGCATCCGCTTGCCGGTCATCACAGCATCAGCCTCGACGGGATCGCCGACCAGCGCCTGCTGCTGCTCGAAGATGGCCATTGCCTGCGTGATCAGGCGCTGGATGTCTGCCAGCTCGCCGGCGCCGCGGAAAAGTCGGGCTTCCAGGGCACCAGCCTGGAAACCCTGCGCCAGATGGTTGCAGCGAATGTCGGCATCACCCTGTTGCCGATGCTGGCGGTGCAGCCGCCGGTGGCCCAGTCGCGCGATATCGCGCTGGTCGGATTCGCCGACCAGCCGCCGCCGAGCCGCCGCATCGCGATGGTGTGGCGACGCAGCTCGGCGATGACGGACTTCCTGCAGTCGCTCGCAACGCTGTTCAAGGCCCTTCCCGAGCACCTGCTGCGGACCCCGGCCCGGCCCTGAACCGTTCCGACGCCCGCGGCGTCGCAACCTGCACGCAATCGCGGCACAATCGGAGCCGGCGGCGCACTGCGTCGCCTTTTTCATGGGCGGGCCCGCCCACCACCACCCCAGGAGACCCTGATGTCATCGCAATCCAAGAGCGGCCTGCCGCCATCCGACGCACCGTCGATCCGCCTCACCGCCCACGATCTGGCCCGTCTCGAGGCCGTCCTCGACTCGCCCGCCTATCGCCAGCATCCCGGCACCGCCGCGCTGCAGCGCGAGCTCGACCGCGCTGAAGTCCTGCCGGGCGCCGAACAGGCCGCGGACATCGTCGGCATGAACGCACGCGTCGAATGCGTGGACGAACACGACGGCAGCCGCCACATCCTCACCCTGGTCTACCCGCACGAAGCGGATGTCGACTCCGGCCGCATCTCGGTCCTGGCGCCGGTCGGCACCGCCCTGCTGGGCCTGACGGTCGGCCAGCGGATCGACTGGCCGGTCAATGGCCGCACCCTGCGCCTGCGCGTGCTGTCGGTTTCGCCGCCGGACGCGACCTGAGGCCCGGACGCGAGCGGCGGCCTCCGTCCGCCGCCGCATCTCTGTCTGAGATCCGTCAGAGCACGAGGCCCACCGGGCAGCTGACGCCGGTACCACCGAGGCCGCAGTAGCCACCCGGATTCTTGTGCAGGTACTGCTGGTGCTCGTCCTCGGCGTAATAGAAGGTCGGCGCCGGATGGACGATTTCGGTGGTAATGGCCCCCAGCCCTGCGGCCTGGAGCTTCTGGGCGAAGACATCGCGGCTGCGCTGCGCCATCTCCAGCTGGGCTGGCGTTGTGCAGTAGATCGCCGAGCGGTACTGGGTTCCCACGTCATTGCCCTGGCGCATGCCCTGGGTCGGGTCGTGTCCCTCCCAGAAGGTTCGCAACAGGGTCTCGAACGCGATCCGCGCGGGGTCGAAAACCACCAGCACCGCTTCGGTATGCCCGGTCTGGCCTGAACACACTTCTCGATACGTCGGATTGGGCGTGAAGCCTCCGGAGTACCCCACAGCCGTGGTCACGACGCCCTGCAGCGTCCAGAACAGGCGCTCGGCGCCCCAGAAACAGCCCATCCCGAACTGCACCTGCTCGAGGCCTGCGAAGTCGTCGCGCAGGGGGCGGCCGTGCACGGCGTGGACGTTGTGCAGCGGCAGGGGCGTGTCGCGACCGGGCAGCGCATCCTCGCGCCGCGGCAGGCGTTGTTTCCAGGCTCCGATTCCGGGCATCACCATGTCTCCTGATGCGGCCATGCGCCGCACGGTTGTGGATGCGGCCGCGCGCGCCCGCTTCAAGGTCGGGAGCCTGGACGCTCCGCCCGCTTCAGGCGGCGCCTCGAGGCGACCCGTCCCCTCCGGGCGACATGCGCCGTGGCGGCACTCGTCCCGCCGATTGCAGCGGTGCCGCAGCGCCGCGTGGCGAGGGATGCCGACACACGGACCGGGCTGCTCATGCCCGGCCGAACGCGCGACCGTCAGCTGAAGATCGCTGGCGCCACCTGGATGCAGTTGCGCCCCTGCCGCTTGGCGGCATACAGCGCCTTGTCGGCCCGCGCGATGGCGGCAGCCGGGGTGTCTTCGCCACGCTGACGGGTGGCGATCCCGATGCTCACCGTCAGCCGGATGCGCTGGTCGTCGTGGCGTACCTCTATGTTCTCGACCGCAATGCGCATGCGCTCGCCCAGCGCCCGGGCATCCGCACCATCGCGGCCAGGCAGCACTGCGATGAATTCCTCGCCACCGTAGCGGCCGAACATGTCGGCCTCCGACAGCACGCCGCGCAACGCGCCAGCGACCTCGCGCAGGCACTCGTCGCCGCAGGCATGCCCGAACCGGTCGTTGACCGACTTGAAATGGTCGAGGTCGATGAACAGGACCGACACGGGACGGGCGCTGCGCTCGGCCTCGGCGAACGTGCGCTCGGTCCACAGGTCGATCGTCCGGCGATTCATGCTGCCGGTCAGCGCGTCCATCTCCGCCGACAGCCGCAGCTTGACGGCAGCGGCCGCCTGGTCGACCTGCAGCTGCACCATGCGCGCCAGCTCGCCGATCACCGACATCTCCTCGGTCGTGAAGCCCTCGCCGCCCTCGCGGCGTAGCAACAGCACGCCCCAGCCCGGCGCCCGCACCTGGAACGGGACCAGCGCTTCCATCGCCACGACCGGACCGCCTGGCGAGGGCCGCACCGGCTGCTGGAGCGGGAGGCCTGCGGTCGCCTGGCGCCGCAGGATCAGGTCCCGCCGGTTGATCTCGTGCTCCGCCGATGGCAGCGCGATGGAGGGCTCGACGAGCAGGTGGTCACGGCCCTGGTAGTCACGCAGCACCGCGATGCAGGACTCGCTCGGCACCAGCGGCAACAGGTGGTCCATCAGCAGACGGAAGCCCTGCCACGGGATCTCGCCCGGATCGAGACCGTTGAGCTGGATCTGCAGCGCAGTCGACAGATCGGCGCGCGCGGCCTCGCGGCGCATCCTGCGCTCGGTGTCCAGGCGCGCGAGCCGGTCGCGGTCACGTGCCTCGCGGTAGTCACCGATACGGTGGGTCAGGGCCAGGGCCAGCACGAGCGCGAAGGCGACCGCCGCGCCCTGATAGGCCAGGTAGAGCAGCGACCCGCCCGGGGCCAGGCCGTGTCGCGCGAGCGCCAGCCACAGGCCGGCGCCCATCGCCACCACGCCCACGGTTGCCAGCGGCCAGGCCATCGGCAGGGCGCGGCGCCCGGCGTCGACGAGCATGGCCAATACCGCCAGGCCCGAGAGCGTCCATGCGATGGCACTGACAGGCTGGGACAAGCGTTCGAGCCACGGCAGGTTGAGCAGGAACAGCGCGGCCAACCCGATCAGCACGACGCCGCCTCGACGCACCAGCCGTGCATGTCGCGGCGCACGGCCGTTGCTGGTGTAGGCCTCGATCATCCACAGCGCAGCCGCGGCCTGGACCAGGGTCAGCGCGGCCAGCCCCTGCAACCCCCACCACCCGAACAGCCGCACGCCCGGCAGTCCGTAAAGATGGCCGTTGAGGGCCTGCAGCAGCAGCATCAACGGCACGATGAAGCCGAACAATCCGATGAAGAGCCGATCGCGGGACGCATACGCCAACGCCAAGGCCAGGGCGGCCAGCGTCAGCAGTCCCCCATAGACCGCGCCGGTCAGTGCGATACCCGAAGCTTCGACGCGGCGGATGTCGGCGGCTTCGGCAAGCACCGGGCGCAGCCCGTCATGCAGCCCGCCGTCGGCCTGCGCCCTCAGGACCGTCGGCCCCTGCGCGTCGCGGGGCAGCACAAAGCGATAGCCGTGTGGCAGGAGGCCCTCGTCCGCGCCCACCGCGAAGAATTCCAGGGGTTCGCTCTGCCAGCCGTCGTCGGAGAAGACTTGCAACCTGTCCACCGGCTCGCGTGGAAACCACAGCGCCCAGCGTTCCGAGACCTCGGCAGGCAGCTCGACGCGCAGTTCGTACGTCCCCTCAGCCAGGGCCCGGACGGCGACCGGGTGGCTCTCTTCCGGCTGCAGCCGGGTCGTCGATACCAGGGCCGCGAACAGACCCATCAGCAGCACCAGGCAGGCCGCCAGCACCCAGCCATGAGCGGGCATCGCCCGGGAGGCGCTCAACTCCATCGACGCGCCCGCCCGCCGGCCCGTCCCGGCCGGGGTCGGCATGCATCAATGACCGGACGCGCTGGCTCGCGCATGCCTCGCCCCCCCCTGTTGATACTTGTCCATCGCAACTCGCGTGCCACGGTTTCCGTACCGTCGTCACGAAAGTATGGCAGGTACCGGGCGCGGAGCGTGCTGATGCCCCGATGACGGCGCGGGCCTGCCCGACGGGGGCAGTCCGCTACACTGCACGGCTCACATCCGCTTCCTCCCCTGAGTCCCCATGTCCTCCCCAGGCCCTGCCGAATCCGCCGTTCAGCCCTCCGACGCCACCGCACCGGTGCGTCAGGACTTCATCCGGCAGATCGTCCGCGAAGACCTGGCCAGCGGAAAGCACACGAGCGTGCGCACGCGCTTTCCGCCCGAGCCCAACGGCTACCTGCACATCGGCCACGCCAAGGCGATCTGCCTGGACTTCGGCATCGCCGCGGAATTCGGCGGCCGCTGCAACCTGCGTTTCGACGACACCAATCCGGAGAAGGAAGACCTCGAGTTCGTTCGCGCGATCGAGGACGACGTGCGCTGGCTGGGCTTCGACTGGGCCGAGTTGCGCCATGCCTCGGATTATTTCGACGTCTACTACGCCGCCGCGGAGAAGCTCATCAGGCAGGGCGACGCCTTCGTCTGCGACCTGACCGCCGAGCAGGTGCGCGAGTACCGCGGCACGCTCACCGAGCCGGGTCGCAACTCTCCCTTCCGTGACCGCGGCGTCGAAGAGAACCTGGATCTCTTCCGGCGCATGCGCGCGGGCGAGTTCGCCGATGGAACCCGCACGCTGCGCGCGAAGATCGACATGGCGAGCGGCAACATGAACCTGCGCGATCCGGCGCTGTACCGGATCAAGCAGGTCCCCCACCAGAACACCGGCGACGCCTGGCCGATCTATCCCATGTACGACTTCGCCCACGCGCTGGGCGACGCGATCGAAGGCATCACCCATTCGTTGTGCACGCTCGAGTTCGAGGATCATCGCCCGCTGTACGACTGGGTGGTGGACCGGGTCGACCTGGCGGGCAATCCGGACCTGCTGGCATCGCTGAGCGAGCGCGGCCTGCCGAATGTCGCTGCCAAGCCGCGGCAGATCGAGTTCTCGCGCCTGAACATCAACTACACGGTGATGAGCAAGCGCAAGCTGACCCAGCTGGTCACAGAAGGCCTGGTCGACGGTTGGGACGACCCGCGCATGTACACCTTGCAGGGCCTGCGCCGGCGCGGCTACACACCGGCCAGCCTGCGCCTGCTGGTCGACCGGGTGGGCATCAGCAAGCAGAACTCGGTGATCGACTTCTCGGTGCTCGAGGGCGCATTGCGCGACGACCTCGACGCGCGCGCGCCGCGGCGCATGGCGGTGGTCGATCCGCTCAAGCTGGTGCTGACCAACCTGCCCGAGGGCCACGCGGAGACACTGGTGTTCTCCAACCATCCCAAGGACGAAGCGCAGGGCACTCGCGAGGTGCCGTTCTCGCGCCAGCTGTGGATCGAGCGTGACGACTTCGCCGAGGTGCCGCCCAAGGGCTGGAAGCGCCTGGTGCCCGGAGGCGAAGTCCGCCTGCGCGGCGCCGGCATCGTGCGCTGCGATGAAGTGGTCAAGGACGAGAGCGGCGCGATCGTCGAACTGCGCGGCACCCTCGACCCCGAATCGCGCCCCGGCATGGAAGGCGCGAACCGCAAGATCAAGGGCACGATCCACTGGGTCAGTGCGGCGCATGCGGTCGAATCCGAGGTGCGGTTGTTCGATCGGCTGTTCGTGGTCGCCAAACCGGACGACGAATCCACCGGCAAGACCTATCGCGACCATCTCAACCCCGACTCCAGGCGCAGCGTGACCGGCTACGTGGAACCCGCCGCCGCGGCCGCGGCGCCCGAGCAGGCATTCCAGTTCGAGCGCCTCGGCTACTTCGTCGCCGACCGTTACGACCATGCGCCTTCCAGGCCGGTGTTCAACCGCAGCGTGACCCTGCGTGACACCTGGGCCACCGGCAAGGACGCGGGCTGAGCATGCGCACGCCGCGCACACGGCATGACGGTAGGATCGGCGACATGGGCGCTCCCTCCACCCGCCGCCTCCGACACCTGGTGTCCGCGATCGTCGCGACCGCGCTGCTTGCGCTGGCCGCGTGCGCCGCGCCGGCCACGTCCGCTCCGGTCGTTGCCGACCCGACGCCGGTTTCCGACGCAAGCCCGCCCGGCACGCCGTTGCCCGCCAACCCGCTGCAGCCCGACCGCAGCTGTCGCGTCGACGCCGACTGCGCCGTCAAGAACGTCGGCAACTGTTGCGGCTACCAGCCCGCCTGCGTCAATGCCAATGCACAGGTCGATCCGCAGGCGGTCCAGGCCGACTGCGCCCGCCGCGGCATTGCCGGCGTTTGCGGCTTCGTCGAGATCGAGGCCTGCAGTTGCGTGAACTCGCGCTGCGAAGCGCCGTCCCCGGGCAGCCTGCTGCGCTGAGCGCACACGCCCTTCCTTTCGTTTTTCCGGAATTCCGATGCTGTATGCCCAGGTCCACCTGACCCTGCCCGCGTGGGTGCACGAACACGTCGATGCGTCGCGCACGCATGCCGGCGACGACGCCAAGGTCGCGCTCGCGATCGAGCTGTCGCGGCTGAACATCGAGGCCGGAAGCGGCGGACCGTTCGGCGCGGTGGTCTTCGATGCCCACGACCGGATCGTCTCGGTCGGCGTCAACCGCGTCATGCCGCTCAGCTGTTCGGTCGCCCATGCCGAGACCATGGCCTACATGCTCGCGCAGCAGCGGCTGCAGACGCCGCGACTCAACGAGCATGGTCCGATGACCCTGGCGACGTCGTCGCAACCCTGCTGCATGTGCTACGGCGCCACCGTCTGGGCGGGCATCGACCGCCTCCTGATCGGCGCGCGTGCGCAGGACGTGGAAGCCCTGACCCCGTTCGACGAAGGTCCGCTGCCCGAAGACTGGATCGGCGCGCTCAACCAGCGCGGCATCGAGGTCGTGCGCGACATCCTGCGCGACGACGCGCGCGGGGTGCTGCGCACCTACGGCGAAACCGACGGAGCCAAGTACTGACATGCACGATCACGACCCGAACCAGAGCGACTCGACCGAAGTGACCGCCGCGGAGCACGCGACCGATGGCGGCGACACAGCCGCTTCCTCGCCATCGATCAGCGGCCTGCTGTGCTACTGCCGCGCCGGCTTCGAACCGGACCTGGCGGCGGAGCTGACCGAGCGCGCGGCCGGCGTGCATGTCGCCGGTTACGCCCAGACCAGCCGCAACGACGGCTATGTGCTGTTCCATTCCGACAACGGCCCGTCGCTGACCCACGAGCTGCCCTTCGCCGAACTCGTCTTCGCCCGGCAGAAGCTGATGCTGCTGGCCGAGCTGCGCGACCTCGATCCGACCGACCGCATCACCCCGATCTTCGAGGCGCTGGCCGGTCGCGGACGCCACGGCGAGCTGATGGTCGAGCATCCCGATTCCGAGGAAGGCAAGCAGCTCGCCGGACTCGCCCGCAGCTTCGGCAACGCGCTGCGCCCGGCGCTGCGCAAGCGCGGATTCCTGAGCCAGAAGGACGAAGCGCGCTTCCCGCGGCTGCACGTGTTCTTCGTGTCCGGCACCCATGCCTACCTCGCCCAGTCGGTCGTCGGCGACAGCGCCCCCTGGCCACTCGGCATCCCGCGCCTGCGTATGCACGCCGATGCGCCGTCACGCTCGGCGCTGAAGCTCGAGGAGGCCTTCATGGCGCTGCTGACCGAGCGCGAGCGCCATGCCCGCATCAAGCCGGGCATGCGCGCGGTCGACCTGGGCGCGGCGCCCGGCGGCTGGACCTGGGTGCTGACCCGCGAACACATGCGCGTGACCGCGGTCGACAACGGGCCGATGCAGGCCGAACTGCTCGAGACCGGCCTGGTCGAGCATCACCGCGTCGACGGGTTCCGCTACCAGCCGGTCGGCGCGGTGGACTGGATGGTCTGCGACATGGTCGAGCAACCACGCAAGGTCGCCGAGCGCATGGCCACCTGGTTCCGCGAAGGCTGGTGCCGCAACGCGGTGTTCAACCTCAAGCTGCCGATGAAGAAGCGCTGGCAGGAAACGCTGCTGGCCCTGGATACTTTCGCCAACAACGCCGGCGAGCACGACAAACTCACCATCCGCGCCCGCCAGCTCTATCACGACCGCGAAGAGATCACGGTCTACGCCAGCGTCGAATAACCGGAGCAGCAGCGTCATGGCCGCAGGCTGGATCACCATCGTCGCCCCCTACCTGCCGGAGATCGTGCGGCTGGCGCGGCCGATCTTCACCCGCACGCCGCCGCTGATCGATCCGGGGCAGTTGCGCCGCAACGACGTGCTCGATGCGCAGATCGCGGAACTGCAGGACGCCGCGGACCAGAACGCGGACTCGATCGGCAAGCTCGCCGCCGACATGCAGAAGACCATCGAGGTGCTGCAACTGGCGGCCGCGCGTGCGGAGCGGCGACTGCTCCGCGCGCAGGCCCTGGCGATCATTGCGACGACCATCGCGACGCTGGCGTTCGGCCTCGCGGCGTGGGCCCTGGCGCACTGACACCGGCGCCACACCGGCGCTGCATACTGCGCGCGCCTTCCCTTCCGGATCTCTGCGCATGGCGTCCAGCCTGCTGACCCTGCTCGACGATATCGCCACCGTCCTCGACGACGTGGCGCTGATGACCAAGGTGGCCGCGCGCAAGTCCGCCGGCGTGCTCGGCGACGATCTCGCCCTCAATGCCCAGCAGGTGACCGGCGTCAATGCCGACCGCGAGCTGCCCGTGGTCTGGGCGGTCGCCAAGGGCTCGGCGCGCAACAAGGCGATCCTGGTGCCCGCGGCCCTGGCGATCAGTGCCTGGCTGCCGTGGCTGGTCACGCCGCTGCTGATGGCCGGCGGGCTGTTCCTCTGCTACGAGGGCTTCGAGAAAGTGATGCACAAGCTGGTCCATCGCGCCGAGGACGATGCCGCCAAGGCCTCGCG
>Ga0233375_1000812_pt1 | contig 15387 bp, 10 predicted proteins | sample ElkDunMinimDraft_10_FD_191539 | JGI IMG/M metagenome (GOLD analysis project Ga0233375, IMG submission 191539) | Fecal eukaryotic communites from dung pellets of Tule Elk in California, USA - Elk Dung E16 | ecosystem: Host-associated > Mammals > Digestive system > Large intestine > Fecal | place... | reverse complement strand
CAGCCACCCTCACGGGGGGCACCACGGTCACCGCCGCTACGGAAGCCACCCTCACGAGAACCACCACGGAAGTCGCCGCCACGCGAATCACGATCGCCACCACGGTAGCCACCCTCACGGGGGGCACCACGGTCACCACCACTGCGGAAGCCACCCTCACGGGAGCCACCACGGGAATCGCCGCCACGGTAGCCACCCTCACGGGGGGCGCCACGGTTCTCGCCACGCGGACGGTCGTCACGCCGGAAACCACCTTCACGGGGGGCACCACGGTCACCGCCGCTACGGAAGCCACCCTCACGGGAACCACCACGGGAGTCACCACCGCGGAAGCCACCCTCACGGGGGGCACCACGGAAGTCGCCACCACGCGAATCACGATCGCCACCACGGTAGCCACCCTCACGGGGGGCACCACTGCGGAAGCCACCTTCGCGGGAGCCCCCACGGGAGTCGCCACCGCTGCGGAAACCGCCCTCACGGGGACCACCACGGGAGTCGCCACCGCTGCGGAAACCACCCTCACGGGAGCCGCCACGGGAATCACGGTCACCGCCGCTACGGAAACCGCCTTCGCGGGAAGCCCCGCCGCTGCGGAAACCGCCCTCACGCGGGCCGCCACGGGAATCGCCACCGCGGAAACCACCCTCACGGGAAGCCCCACGGGAATCGCCACCACTGCGGAAGCCACCCTCACGGGGGGCGCCACGGTTCTCGTCACGCGGCCGGTCGTCGCGCCGGAAACCGCCCTCGCGGGAGCCGCCGCGGGAGTCTCCACCGCGGAAGCCGCCCTCGCGGCCGGCAGCGCCACGGGCGCCCCGGTCGGCGGATCCCCCGCGGTCCCGGTCACCCCGGTACGGCGCACGGTCGCTGCGATTGGGTGCCTCGCGGTGGGCTCGATCGTCGCGACGCGGACGGTCTCCGCCCTGGGGTTCTGAACTCACGGGTATATCCTTCCTCATTGCGCCTTTTGTGGCGCCACGCAGTTGAGGGCCGACCCGGGTGGGGCGGCCCTCAACTGAAAGTTTGTCCGGCGGCGTCCTACTCTCCCACACCCTCCCGGGTGCAGTACCATCGGCGCTGGAGGGCTTAGCTTCCGGGTTCGGAATGTTGCCGGGCGTTTCCCCTCCGCTATGGCCGCCGTAACTCTATCGACTTATCGATACACGGTTGTCACGTGTTCGTTTGTCGGGAGTTGCACAGTGGACGCGTAGCAGCTTTGTAGGTCAAGTCCTCGGCCTATTAGTACCGGTCAACTGAACCCGTTACCGGGCTTACATTTCCGGCCTATCAACCCAGTCGTCTAGCTGGGGGCCTTACCCCACCAAGGTGGGTGGGATACCTCATCTCGAAGCGAGCTTCCCGCTTAGATGCTTTCAGCGGTTATCCCTTCCGAACGTAGCTAACCAGCCGTGCCCCTGGCGGGACAACTGGCACACCAGAGGTTCGTCCGTCCCGGTCCTCTCGTACTAGGGACAGCCCTTCTCAAGTATCCTACGCGCACGGCGGATAGGGACCGAACTGTCTCACGACGTTCTAAACCCAGCTCGCGTACCGCTTTAATGGGCGAACAGCCCAACCCTTGGGACCTGCTACAGCCCCAGGATGCGACGAGCCGACATCGAGGTGCCAAACCATCCCGTCGATATGGACTCTTGGGGAAGATCAGCCTGTTATCCCCGGGGTACCTTTTATCCGTTGAGCGACACCGCTTCCACTCGCAAGTGCCGGATCACTAGTCCCGACTTTCGTCCCTGCTCGACCTGTCAGTCTCACAGTCAAGCTCCCTTGTGTACTTGCACTCAACACCTGATTGCCAACCAGGCTGAGGGAACCTTTGGGCGCCTCCGTTACCTTTTAGGAGGCAACCGCCCCAGTTAAACTACCCACCAGACACTGTCCCTGAACCGGATAACGGTCCGAAGTTAGATACCCAAATCAACCAGAGTGGTATTTCAAGATTGCCTCCACCCATACTGGCGTACGGGTTTCACAGGCTCCCACCTATCCTACACAAGCTAAGTCGAGTACCAATGTCAAGCTATAGTAAAGGTCCCGGGGTCTTTCCGTCCTGCCGCGCGTAACGAGCATCTTTACTCGTAGTGCAATTTCGCCGGGCCTGTGGTTGAGACAGTGGGGAAGTCGTTACGCCATTCGTGCAGGTCGGAACTTACCCGACAAGGAATTTCGCTACCTTAGGATGGTTATAGTTACCACCGCCGTTTACTGGCGCTTAAGTTCTCAGCTTCGCCCCGAAGAGCTAACCGGTCCCCTTAACGTTCCAGCACCGGGCAGGCGTCAGTCCATATACATCGAATTACTTCTTCGCATGGACCTGTGTTTTTAGTAAACAGTCGCTTCCCCCTGGTCTCTGCGGCCATACAACGCTCCACCCGCAAGGGGCTTCACGTCTCCGGCCCCCCTTCTCCCTAAGTTACGGGGGTAATTTGCCGAGTTCCTTAACCACAGTTCGCCCGATCGCCTTGGTATTCTCTACCTGACCACCTGTGTCGGTTTGGGGTACGGGCCGCTAAGAGCTCGCTAGAGGCTTTTCTCGGCAGCATAGGATCACTGACTTCACCTGAATCGGCTCGGCATCACGTCTCAGCCTCATGGTGTGCGGATTTGCCTACACACCGGCCTACACGCTTACCCCGGCACAACCACCGGCCGGGATCAGCTACCTTCCTGCGTCACCCCATCGCTTGACTACTACCTGCCAGGGTCCCACGCTCCCCACCATCAACCCGAAGGCATCCGGCAGTTCGGGTGGTTAGCACAACAAGGTTCGTCATGGGCGCTCTTTCGCGGGTACGGGAATATCAACCCGTTGTCCATCGACTACGCCTCTCGGCCTCGCCTTAGGTCCCGACTCACCCAGGGCGGATTAGCCTGGCCCTGGAACCCTTGGTCATCCGGCGGAAGGGTTTCTCACCCTTCTTTCGCTACTCATGCCTGCATTCTCACTCGTGCCGCGTCCACAGCTGGGTCACCCCGCTGCTTCACCCCCGGCACGACGCTCCCCTACCCATCCACACACCTGCACCAACACCCGAAGGCGCCGGCGGGGTTAAAATGTGAATGCCACAGCTTCGGCGGTGTGCTTGAGCCCCGCTACATTGTCGGCGCGGAACCACTTGACCAGTGAGCTATTACGCACTCTTTAAAGGGTGGCTGCTTCTAAGCCAACCTCCTGGTTGTCTATGCGACCCCACATCCTTTTCCACTTAGCACACGCTTAGGGGCCTTAGCTGGTGATCTGGGCTGTTTCCCTCTCGACTACGAAGCTTATCCCCCGCAGTCTCACTGCCGCGCTCTCACTTACCGGCATTCGGAGTTTGGCTGATTTCGGTAAGCTTGTGGGCCCCCTAGATCATCCAGTGCTCTACCTCCGGCAAGAAACACGCGACGCTGCACCTAAATGCATTTCGGGGAGAACCAGCTATCACGGAGTTTGATTGGCCTTTCACCCCTAACCACAGGTCATCCCCCAACTTTTCAACGTTGGTGGGTTCGGCCCTCCACGCGGTCTTACCCGCGCTTCAGCCTGCCCATGGCTAGATCACTCCGCTTCGGGTCTAGGACACGCGACTGAACGCCCTGTTCAGACTCGCTTTCGCTACGGCTCCCCCACACGGGTTAACCTCGCCACATGCCACTAACTCGCAGGCTCATTCTTCAAAAGGCACGCCGTCACCCCTAAAGGCTCCGACGGATTGTAGGCGAACGGTTTCAGGTACTATTTCACTCCCCTCCCGGGGTACTTTTCACCATTCCCTCACGGTACTTGTCCGCTATCGGTCACTAGGAAGTATTTAGGCTTACCAGGTGGTCCTGGCAGATTCACGGCAGATTTCAGGGGTCCGCCGCTACTCGGGAACAATCACAGGAGACCAGCCACTTTCACCTACCGGACTATCACCGACTACGGTTGGCTTTTCCACACCATTCGGCTAGCAACTGGTTTTGTAACTCCTCGGACACGTGTCAGCGTATCCCGCAATGTCCCACAACCCCGACCACGCAACCCCTGACAGGTATCACACGCAGCCGGTTTAGCCTCATCCGCTTTCGCTCGCCACTACTCACGGAATCACGTTTTGTTTTCTCTTCCTGCGGGTACTGAGATGTTTCACTTCCCCGCGTTCCCCCCACACACCCTATGTGTTCAGGTGTGGGTGACACCACATGACTGGTGCCAGGTTTCCCCATTCGGACACCCTGGGATCATAGCTTGGTTGACAGCTCCCCCAGGCCTATCGCGGCCTCCCACGTCCTTCATCGGCTCCTAGTGCCAAGGCATCCACCGTTCGCCCTTGACAACTTGACCACAAAGATGCTCGCGTCCACTGTGCAATTCTCAACAAACGACCAACCCACAACCCACCACCCCACACCAGACCGACAAACCCCCAAAGAGGCTCCCCGCGGTATGTGAGGCCAGGCCATGCCTGGCGCCCCACACCCCAGCCCCACCCCCCAACAAGGGAAGCAGGACCAGAATGATCAAAGGCACTGAAGAACCAACCAAAGGTTGTTCCTTCAGGACCCAACAGGGTGCTATCCGCCGACCTGCCAGCCGCACCACCACCAACTTTCCACCACCAACCGAAGTTGATGCGTACTCGCCGTGATGGCCGTTGCCGGCCGCCGACTCACCAGTGTCTCCGCCATTGAGCACCCCACCGCCACATTCGGACGGCGCGGGCTCCTTACCACCTTTCGGTGGAAGGTGCTCCTTAGAAAGGAGGTGATCCAGCCGCACCTTCCGGTACGGCTACCTTGTTACGACTTCGTCCCAATCGCCAGCCCCACCTTCGACGGCTCCCTCCACAAGGGTTGGGCCACCGGCTTCGGGTGTTGCCGACTTTCGTGACGTGACGGGCGGTGTGTACAAGGCCCGGGAACGTATTCACCGCAGCGTTGCTGATCTGCGATTACTAGCGACTCCGACTTCACGGGGTCGAGTTGCAGACCCCGATCCGAACTGAGACCGGCTTTTTGGGATTCGCTCCACCTCACGGTATCGCAGCCCTCTGTACCGGCCATTGTAGCATGCGTGAAGCCCAAGACATAAGGGGCATGATGATTTGACGTCATCCCCACCTTCCTCCGAGTTGACCCCGGCAGTCTCCCATGAGTCCCCGGCATAACCCGCTGGCAACATGGGACGAGGGTTGCGCTCGTTGCGGGACTTAACCCAACATCTCACGACACGAGCTGACGACAACCATGCACCACCTGTGCACGAGTGTCCAAAGAGACCACCATCTCTGGTGGCTTCTCGTGCATGTCAAGCCTTGGTAAGGTTCTTCGCGTTGCATCGAATTAATCCGCATGCTCCGCCGCTTGTGCGGGCCCCCGTCAATTCCTTTGAGTTTTAGCCTTGCGGCCGTACTCCCCAGGCGGGGCACTTAATGCGTTTGCTGCGGCACGGAACTCGTGGAATGAGCCCCACACCTAGTGCCCAACGTTTACGGCATGGACTACCAGGGTATCTAATCCTGTTCGCTCCCCATGCTTTCGCTCCTCAGCGTCAGTTGCGGCCCAGTGACCTGCCTTCGCCATCGGTGTTCCTCCTGATATCTGCGCATTCCACCGCTACACCAGGAATTCCAGTCACCCCTACCGCACTCTAGTCTGCCCGTACCCACTGCAAGCCCCAGGTTGAGCCTGAGGTTTTCACAGCAGACGCGACAAACCGCCTACGAGCTCTTTACGCCCAATAATTCCGGACAACGCTTGCGCCCTACGTATTACCGCGGCTGCTGGCACGTAGTTAGCCGGCGCTTCTTCTGCAGGTACCGTCACTTTCGCTTCTTCCCTGCTGAAAGAGGTTTACAACCCGAAGGCCGTCATCCCTCACGCGGCGTCGCTGCATCAGGCTTTCGCCCATTGTGCAATATTCCCCACTGCTGCCTCCCGTAGGAGTCTGGGCCGTGTCTCAGTCCCAGTGTGGCCGGTCGCCCTCTCAGGCCGGCTACCCGTCGTCGCCTTGGTAGGCCATTACCCCACCAACAAGCTGATAGGCCGCGAGTCCATCCCAGACCGAAAAACTTTCCACCCCCAGCCATGCGGCCAGAAGTCCTATCCGGTATTAGCCCCCGTTTCCGAGGGTTATCCCAAAGTCCAGGGCAGGTTACTCACGTGTTACTCACCCGTTCGCCGCTCGAGTACCCCCGAAGGGGCCTTTCCGCTCGACTTGCATGTGTTAAGCACGCCGCCAGCGTTCGTCCTGAGCCAGGATCAAACTCTCCAACAAAAACTTGTTGAACAATCGTCCCGGCAACAAAAGTGTTGCCAAAGGAATCCAAACCAAGCCCACCAAAAAGGTGAACCAGGCCCGGGTATAAATCATAATTGGCACTGGCTTATCTAGCACCCTGTTGAGTTCTCAAAGAACAACCACACACCCGACACAACCAGCCATTTCAGCCGGCCCCACCAGGGGTAATTCGTTCGCATCCCCGCCGCGTTCCCGCGCCGGGCACTCTTACTACGTTACCTTCCCGTTTTCCGCCCGTCAAATCGGTGTTTTCCGATTTTCAGCGCTTCCTACCGGTCCAGCCCCGCAATCTCGTGCAGCAGCGTACCACCGCACTCGATCTTGGGATTCGGCAGGCCGGCCGCCGCGGTTTCCCGCAAGCTCGCCCGGTTCCCTGTCCGGCGTTCCACGTTACCCGGTCGGCTTCGCCGCTCCAAATCGACCGCTTTCGCAGTCCATCCGGCGGCACCGCCCGGTCCGTCGCACACCCGATGACAACTCATCGCGCGGCTCCGGTATTCCAGCGCTCCGGCCTCAGGACTTTCGCCCCGTTTTCGTCCGTTCCGCGCTGACAGAGAGAAGATTACACAAGGCCCGGCGGGGCTCCAAATCGACCCCCCGAGGGCCCGGTGCCGGCCTGAGAACACCTCGGGCGCCCGCCCAGGAGTCACGCCGGCAGAGCCCAGTGGACCCGTACCCAAGCGCCTCGCTCGACCGGGAGCCGTCGCCGAACTCGCGGCAGGCCCCTGCGTAAGCGTGCAGTTCGGCGAGGACCAGGCGCAGCTGCCCGACGGCGCGGGCCTTAGTCCCGGCGTCCGCGGCGCAGGGCGAGCAGGCCGCGTACGCCGATCACCGCGACCAGGGTGCCGATGGCGAGCGACGCCGCGATGAGCAGGGCGTGCACCCAGAGGAACGCGGTGCCGGAGCCTTCGGCGATGCGGCCGGTGGACCAGGAGCGGGGGTCGTTCCAGATGGCGAGCGCGAAGCGGGGCCAGATGGCCCAGGTCCAGACGCCGACAGCGGCGAGGAAGAGCGACGACCAGCGAGAGAGCACCATGGCGGGCCAGTATGCCAGCGCGGACGGTTGACGCCGCCTGGTCGGGGAAGGGCTGGCGGGGATCCGCCCTTCGGCGGATATTTGACGCGTCAACAAATCCCGTGGGATAGTTGACGCGTCAAAGAAACAGGTTCGAGGGTTCGAACCGCGGGGAGGAACGACCATGCAGTTCGGAATCTTCAGCGTCGGAGACGTCACCACCGACCCGACCACCGGCCACACCCCCACCGAGGGCGAGCGGATCAAGGCGATCCTGACGATCGCCCAGAAGGCGGAGGAGGTCGGCCTCGACGTCTTCGCCACCGGCGAACACCACAACCCGCCCTTCGTGCCCTCCTCCCCGACCACCATGCTCGGTTACCTCGCGGCGAAGACGCAGCGGTTGATCCTCTCCACCGCGACCACGCTGATCACCACCAACGACCCGGTGAAGATCGCCGAGGACTTCGCGATGCTCCAGCACATCGCCGACGGGCGGATGGACCTCATGCTCGGCCGCGGCAACACCGGGCCCGTCTACCCCTGGTTCGGCCAGGACATCCGCAACGGCATCCCGCTGGCGATCGAGAACTACGCGCTGCTGCACCGCCTCTGGCGCGAGCGGGTCGTCGACTGGAAGGGCAAGTTCCGCACCCCGCTGCAGTCGTACACCTCCACGCCGGCGCCACTGGACGGCGTGCCGCCGTTCGTCTGGCACGGCTCGATCCGCAGCCCGGAGATCGCCGAACAGGCCGCGTACTACGGCGACGGGTTCTTCGCCAACCACATCTTCTGGCCCAAGGAGCACACCCAGCGGATGGTCGACCTCTACCGGCAGCGCTTCGCGCACTACGGCCACGGCAGCCCGGAGCAGGCGATCGTCGGCCTCGGCGGGCAGGTCTTCATGCGCCGCAACTCCCAGGACGCGGTCCGCGAGTTCCGCCCCTACTTCGACAACGCCCCCGTCTACGGCCACGGGCCGTCGCTGGAGGAGTTCACCTCGCAGACGCCGCTGACCGTCGGCAGCCCGCAGCAGGTCATCGACCGCACGCTGAGCTTCCGCGAGTACGTCGGCGACTACCAGCGCCAGCTCTTCCTGCTCGACCACGCCGGCCTGCCGCTGAAGACCGTGCTCGAGCAGCTCGACCTCCTCGGCGAGGAGGTGGTGCCGGTGCTGCGCAAGGAGTTCGCCGCCCGCCGCAAGCCCGGCGTGCCGGACGCCCCGACGCACGCCGCGCGCAAGGCCGTCGCGGCGGCGGCCCAGCCGGAGACCGGGCGATGAGCGCGCGTACGGTCGCGGTCGTCTCGGCCGGGCTGAGCGTGCCGTCATCGACGCGGCTGCTCGCCGACCAGCTGGCCGCCGCCACCGTGGAACAGCTCGCCCAGCAGGGCACCGACACCGCGGTACGCGTGATCGAGGTGCGCGACCTCGGGCACGACCTGGTGAACAACCTGCTGGCCGGGTTCCCGTCGGCGCAGCTGAGCGAGGCGATCGAGGCCGTCACCGGCGCCGACGCGCTGATCGCCGTCACGCCCATCTTCAGCGGCTCCTACAACGGGCTGTTCAAGTCGTTCTTCGACGTGCTGCCCCGCGACGCGATGGCCGACCTGCCGGTGCTGATCGCGGCCACCGGCGGCACGGCCCGGCACTCGCTGGCCCTGGAGTACGCGGTGCGGCCGCTCTTCGCGTACCTGCGGGCGCCGGTGGTGCCGACCGCGGTCTTCGCCGCCGCCGAGGACTGGGGCGGCGACGAGCAGGAGAGCACCCTGCGTACGCGGATCAACCGGGCGGCGGCCGAGCTGGCCGAGGAGATCCGGCGGCGGGAGCCCCGCAAGCCCGCCGGCCCGTTCGCGCTCTCGCGCAGCTTCGAGGAGCTCCTCGGCGGGGAGTGAGCCGCCACTCCCGGGCGGGAAACGCCGGCCCGGGAGCGGCGTGCCGCCCGCCGTCCCGGGCGGGGAGGCGTGTAAGCCGTCCCGGCCCGGGGAACTGGGCGCATGGAATCGCTGCTGGACCAGGCGTGGCTCGGCCAGGTCGTGAACCTGCTGGTCCGCATCGTGGAGACCTTCGGCGTGGTGATCGTCTTCCTCGGCGCCGTGATCGCCTTCGTCCGGTTCGTGCTCGTCGCCGTGCAGACCCGCAACGCCCAGAACTTCACCCGGGTACGCCTCGGTCTCGGCCGCTATCTGGCGCTCGGGCTGGAGTTCCAGCTCGCCTCGGACATCCTGCGTACCGCCCTCGCCCCCGCCCTGCGTGACCTGGCGGCGCTGGCCGCCATCGCCGCCATCCGGACCGGGTTGAACTACTTCCTCGGCCGCGAGATCCGACAGGAGCACTCCGAGCTGCGTCCGGAGCGCACCAGCGAGCGGGGCGACCGGGCGGGCCGGGGCATTCCCGGGGGCACGGATCCGAGCGAGGCTTCGGCCGGGGCGGTCTGAGGTGCCGGCGTACGCGACGCTGCTCCACACCGCCGCGCTCCTGGTGGTGCTGGCCGGCCTCGTCGCCGGCGTGATCGTCCTGGTGCGCCTGCGCGACCTGCTCGCCGCCCTCCGCACGGGTCTGGACTTCTGGCTCGCCGCCAGCCTGCTCACGCTCAGCGCCCCACCGAGCCCACGGGAGCTCATCGCCACCGCGGTGATCATCGCGGTGCAGCAGCTGCTCGGCTGGGCCGTCGAGCACCGCCCGGTCACCTTCGGGGACCTTTTCAGCCGGCGGAGGCGAAGACCTGATCCCGGGCCGTGAACCGGCTGCCCGCCAACCGGCAGGGCCTCGCGGACGGCCCGGCGCTGGGCGTACGGCGGTGTCCGGGTGCTCGTATCCTTCTCCACGGTTCACATCGCCCCGGGGGAAGGAGTCTGGTGAGCAACCCGACAGAGACGCTGGAGTTCCAGGCGGAGGCGCGTCAGCTGCTGCAGCTGATGGTGCACTCGATCTACTCGAACAAGGACATCTTCCTGCGCGAGCTGATCTCCAACGCTTCCGACGCCCTCGACAAGCTGCGCCTCGAGTCGCTGGTGAACAAGGAGCTGGAAGTCGACACCAGCGACCTGCACATCACCATCGAGGCCGACCGGGAGCAGCGGACGCTGACCGTACGGGACAACGGCATCGGCATGTCCCGCGACGAGGTAGTCGCGCTGATCGGCACGATCGCCAAGTCCGGCACCGGCGAGCTGCTGCGCAAGCTGAAGGAGTCCAAGGACGCCGGTGCCTCCCAGGAGCTCATCGGCCAGTTCGGCGTCGGCTTCTACTCGACCTTCATGGTCGCCGACCGGGTCGTGCTGGTGACCCGCCGCGCCGGGCAGACCGAGGGGGTGCGCTGGGAGTCGGCCGGCGAGGGGACGTACGAGATCTCCGCCGTCGCCGACGCGCCGCAGGGCACCTCGGTCACTCTGCACCTCAAGCCGGCGGACACCGAGGACAACCTCTTCGACTACGCCGACGAGTGGAAGATCCGCGAGATCGTCAAGCAGTACTCGGACTTCATCGCCTGGCCGATCCGGATGAGCGTGGAGCGCCCCGGCGAGAACGACGAGACGACCACCGAGGTCCAGACGCTGAACTCGATGAAGGCGCTCTGGGCCCGCTCGCGCGACGAGGTCGCCCAGGACGAGTACAACGAGTTCTACAAGCACGTCGCGCGTGACTGGGCCGATCCGCTCGAGACGATCCACATGAAGGCCGAGGGCACCTTCGAGTACGAGGCTCTGCTCTTCATCCCGTCGCACGCCCCGGCGGACCTGTTCATGCGTGAGGGCAGGCGCGGCGTGCAGCTCTACGTCAAGCGCGTCTTCATCATGGACGACTGCGACGCGCTGATGCCGGACTACCTGCGCTTCGTCAAGGGTGTGGTCGACGCCCACGACCTGTCGTTGAACATCTCCCGGGAGATCCTGCAGCAGGACCGGCAGATCCGCATCGTCCGGCGCCGCCTGGTCAAGAAGGTCCTCACCACCATCAAGGAGATGCAGGCCAAGGAGCCGCAGCGGTACCGCACGCTCTGGACCGAGTTCGGCCGGGCGATCAAGGAGGGCCTGCTCGACGACGTCGACAACCGGGAGACGCTGCTCGACCTGATCTCGGTCGCCTCCACGCACGACCCGGAGGAGCCGACCACCCTGCGCGGGTACGTCGAGCGCATGAAGGACGGCCAGAGCGACATCTACTACGTCACCGGCGAGTCCCGCTCGATGATCGAGAACTCGCCGCACATGGAGGCGTTCCGCGCCAAGGGCTACGAGGTGCTGCTGCTGACCGACCCGGTCGACGAGGTCTGGGTCGAGCAGGTCGGCCAGTACGACGGCAAGCCGCTGCAGTCGATCGCCAAGGGCCAGGTGGACCTGGACGGCGGCGACGACGCGGAGCAGGAGCCGGAGCGCGAGCAGCAGCGCAAGGACTTCGCCGACCTGCTGAGCCTGCTCGGCGAGCAGCTCGCCGGCGAGGTCAAGGAGGTGCGGCTCTCCTCCCGCCTGACCACCTCGCCGGCCTGCATCGTCGGTGACGACCAGGACCTGACCCCGACGCTGGAGAAGCTCTACCGGGCGATGGGGCAGGAGCTGCCGCAGATCAAGCGGATCCTGGAGCTCAACCCGGGCCACCCGCTGGTGACCGGGCTGCGTGAGGCACACTCCGCCGGCGCCGACCCGGCGGCGCTGGCCGAGACCGCGGAGCTGATCTACGGGATGGCGCTGCTCGCCGAGGGCGGCGAACTGAAGGACCCGGCCCGCTTCACCCGGCTGCTCGCCGACCGGCTGGCCCGCACGCTGTAGGACCCCCGGTTCCGCAACTGGTCCACGGTGGGGGACGACCTGTGCGGTCGTCCCCCACCGCTGTTTCCGCAAATGCCCGGAAAACTACACATCTCGGGCCTAATCTGACGGGATGGAGAACGGAAAGCGGTACGCCTCCGAACTGATCGGCACCTTCATCCTGGTCTTCTTCGGCGCCGGCAGCGCGGTCGTCGCCCTGAAGACCGGCGGTGTGATCGTGGTGGCGCTCGCATTCGGACTGACCCTGCTGGCGCTGGTCTACGTCTTCGGGCCGGTCTCCGGCTGCCACGTGAATCCCGCGGTGACCCTCGGCGCCCTGCTGACCGGCCAGATCTCACTGGTCGGCGCGGCCTGCTACTGGGTCGCCCAGTTCATCGGCGGCATCGCCGCCGGGGCCCTGCTGCGGCTGCTGACCGGCTGGGGCGGCGTCCCCGACGAGACCGGCTCGCTCGGCGCGAACTCCTACGGAAACACCATCAACCTCGGTGGCACCTTCGTCGTCGAGATCGTGCTCACCTTCCTCTTCGTACTGGTCGTGCTGGCGGTCACCAGCCGCTCCGAGCAGGTCGGCATCACCGGCCTGGCGATCGGCCTGGCCCTGGGCGCCTGCCACCTGGTCGCGGTCAACCTCGACGGCACCTCGGTCAACCCGGCCCGCTCGCTCGGCCCGGCGCTCTTCGCCGGCGGCACACCGCTGTCGCAGGTCTGGGTCTTCATCGTCGCCACCCTCGTCGGCGGCGCGCTGGCAGCGCTCGCCTCGCCGCTGGTGCTGCACAAGGCCCGGCACGGCCGCAGCAAGGCCGAACCGCTGACCCCCTGAGCCGTTGAACCCCTGCGCTTCTCAGAGCTGCCCGCCCGGCGCGAGGTAGCGGTAGCCGGCGTCGGTCTCCTCGGCCAGCCAGCCGTTGATGCTGCTCAGGCCGCGTTCGTTGAGCTGCCCGTCGTGGATGCCGATCGTCCGTTGCGGGGCGACCGCGTTGACGAAATCGATCGCTTCGGTCAGCTTCAGCCAGGACGCCTGCAACGGCACCAGCAGCGTCTCGACCGGCTGCCCGGGCAGGTGCAGGGAGTCGCCCGGGTGGTAGAGGACGTCGTCGACGACGTACCCGAGGTTGGCGCAGTCGGGTTTGCCGCCGTGGATGGTGGCGTGCCGCCCGCCGACGGCGCGGATCCGGAACCCGGCGGCGGTGAACTCCTCGCCGGCTGCCACCCCGATGACGTCAAGGCGCGGGATCACCGCCGCCGCCGGGGCGTACACGGGTACGCCGAGGCCGGCGAGCCGCAGTACGTCGACGTGGTCGGTGTGCTCGTGGGTGACCAGCACCGCGTCCGCTCCGGTCAGCGCCCTCGGCTCGCTCCAGCAGCCCGGATCGATGACCAGCACCCGGCCGTCACGTTCCAGCCGTACGCAGGAATGGGTGTACTTCGTGACCCGCACCCGACGGAAGCTACCCGCACCGCCGGCACCCCGCTACCCGCTCGCACCCTGGAGGGCACCGCAGGTGCGGACGGCAAAGGATTAGAGCGGTATCCGACGGGTAGCCGCTGACCTCACCGAACGAGGGGGTCGGCACATGTCGCAACGGCACACCGCACTGCGTTCCCTGCACGATCTGGGGCTGGCCGCCTGGTTCGGCGGCACCCTGATGGGGGCGATCGGCGTCAACGGCGCCGCCGCCAAGTACGCCGAGCCACGGCAGCGTCTGCGGCTGGCGTCGAAGGGCTGGTCGCGCTGGACACCGGTCAACGCGGCGGCGATCGGAAGTCATCTGATCGGCGCGACCGGGGAACTCGTCACCGAGAGCCCGCGGGTCGCCCTGCAGTCCGGCGTCGGGAAGATGAGCATCGCCAAGGCCGGACTCACCGCTGCCGCGCTCGGCACCACCGCGTACAGCCGGATGCTCGGCAAGCGCATCGAACAGGCCGACGGGATGGCCAGCGAAGGCATCACCGAACCCGGCGAAGAGTCCCAGCAGATCGCCTCCGAACAGCGTCAGCTGAAGGTCCTCCAGTGGGCGATCCCCGTCCTGACCGGGGCACTGATCATCGTCACGGCGCTCGCCGGCGAACAGCAGAAGCCCCGGCAGGTGGTCAAGGGCGTCTTCAAGCAGGCCCGCAAGGCGAGCAAGCCCAGCAACATGCGACGGGTCGCCCAGCTCATCCAGCACGCCCGCTGAGCCCACGGAATGCCCGGTGCCCGGCAAGGTGCGCAAGTCGGGCGGGTAGGCAAGAACCTGTAAGCGGCTCCGGTCCCCTCGCGGGAGCCGGAGCCGCCTACTCGGTCGGCGCTGTTCACAGGTCGACCGAAGCCGCCGCGGTCGGGCGGCCGTCGACGGTCAGTCGGTGGCGCGCAGGCGTTCCCACTCGGCGCGGCGCAGTGCCTGCTGCTCCGGGTCGGGCACCGGCAGCGAGGCCAGCAGCCGCCGCGTGTACGGGTGCTTCGGCGCGCCGAGCACCTCCTCGCCCGTACCCTCCTCGACCAGCTTGCCGCGGTAGAGCACGGCGATCCGGTCGGCGAGCATGTCGACAACGGCCAGGTCGTGGCTGATGAAGAGCGCCGCGAAGCCGAGTTCGCGCTGGAGTTCGTCGAAGAGCTCCAGCACCCGGGCCTGCACCGAGACGTCCAGTGCCGAGGTCGGCTCGTCGGCGATCAGCAGCTCCGGGTCGAGCGCCAGCCCGCGGGCCAGGCTCGCCCGCTGCCGCTGGCCGCCGGAGAGTTCGTGCGGGAACCGGTCACCGTACGCCTTCGGCAGCTGGACGGCCTCCAGCAGCTCGTCGACGCGAGGCCGGGCGGCGCGGGGGTCCTTGGCCCGGCCGTGCACGATCAGCGGTTCGGCGACCGCCTCGGCGATGGTCAGCAGCGGGTTGAAGCTGGAGGCCGGGTCCTGGAAGACGAACCCGATCTTTTCCCGGACCGGCCGGAAGCGCCGCTCCTTGACGCCGTTCATCTCCGTGCCGAGCACCTTCAGCGAGCCACCGGTGACCTTGGTCAGGCCGGCGATGGCCCGGCCGGTGGTGGTCTTGCCGCTGCCGCTCTCACCGACCAGGCCGAGCACCTCGCCGGGGCGGATGCTGAAGCTGATCCCGTCGACGGCGGTGAAGTCCGGCTTGCGCATCCGGCCGGGGAAGACGATGCGCAGGTCCCGGGCCTCGACCACCGGCGCCGAGTCGGCCCAGCCCGCCGGGCGGCGTTCGGCGCGCTCCTGCGCCCGGGCCGTGCCGGTGCCCAGCCGCGGCACCGCGGCGAGCAACTGCCGGGTGTACGGGTCCTGCGGCGCCGAGAAGATCGTCTTGACGTCGGCCTGCTCGACGATGCGGC
>Ga0233375_1000811_pt1 | contig 15422 bp, 13 predicted proteins | sample ElkDunMinimDraft_10_FD_191539 | JGI IMG/M metagenome (GOLD analysis project Ga0233375, IMG submission 191539) | Fecal eukaryotic communites from dung pellets of Tule Elk in California, USA - Elk Dung E16 | ecosystem: Host-associated > Mammals > Digestive system > Large intestine > Fecal | place... | reverse complement strand
CGCGGACGGCGGCTGACGGTGCGCGCGACCACGAGCGGCGGGCCGTCGGCGTGGTGGGGGGTGCGGGGGCGTGCGTGGTGTCTCGGGTCACCCGCGAAGGGTAGCCAGTCGCCCGCCACGGTCCGGACTCCGCGGTGCCAGGTACCCCGGACGTGCACGGATCCTGCACGACCCGGTCCGCAGTCACGCCCGCCCGCCACCCGTACGCTGGTCCCATGCTGACGACGACGGCGCTCGCTGCCGCCCTGGCCGACGCGACGTTCCTGGCGGGCGGACCGCTGCCCGCGCTCGGGCCGGACTTCCTCAACGCCGAGAAGCTCATCGAGTCCTTCGGTACCGCCGCGCTCATCGGCATCGTCGCCGTGGTCTTCATCGAGACCGGTCTGCTGTTCCCGTTCCTGCCCGGTGACTCGCTGCTGTTCACCGCGGGTGCCCTCGTCGCGCAGGACTCGCTGCAGCTCAACATCTGGGTGCTGTGCCTGCTGCTGTTCCTCGCCGCGTTCACGGGCGACCAGGTCGCGTACGCAATCGGGCGCAAGCTCGGCCCCAAGGTCTTCAACCGGCCGGACTCGCGGTTCTTCAAGCAGAAGTACATCGACCAGACGTACGCGTACTTCGACAGGTACGGCGGCCGCACGATCATCGTGGCGCGGTTCGTGCCCTTCGTGCGGACGTACGCCCCGGTCGCTGCCGGCGTCGGCAGGATGCGCTACCGGCACTTCGTGTCCTACAACGTCATCGGCGCGCTGCTGTGGGGCGTCGGGGTGACGCTGCTGGGCTACTGGCTGGGCAACTTCTCCTTCATCAAGGAGAACATCGAGGCCCTGCTGATCCTCATCGTCGGCGTCTCGGTGCTGCCGGTCGTCTTCGAGCTGTGGAAGGCACGGCGCCAGGAGAGGACGGGTGAGACCGTCGAGGGCCGCGACCCCGACTACGACGAGCCGGTCGAGCGCGCGGCCGTCGAGCGTGAGGTCTTCGGGCACGCGGCGACCCCGCCGGTCCCCGGCCAGGCCGGTACGCAGGTCGTCGACGGCGACGACGAGGGGACCGACCGATGACCCGCGAGATCCGCTCGTGGCTGTCCGACATGGACGGCGTGCTCGTGCACGAGGGCACCGCGCTGCCCGGTGCGGTGGAGTTCGTCGACGCGCTCAAGGCGGCCGGCAGGCCGTTCCTCATCCTCACGAACAACTCGATCTACACGCCGCGCGACCTGCGCGCGCGCCTCGCCGCGACCGGCCTCGAGGTCCCCGAGGAGGCGATCTGGACGTCGGCACTCGCGACCGCGCAGTTCCTCACCGACCAGATGCCCCGGGGCTCGGCGCACGTCATCGGTGAGGCCGGCCTGACCACCGCGCTGTACGAGGCCGGGTACACGCTGACGGCCGCGCGCCCCGACTTCGTGGTGCTCGGCGAGACGCGCACGTACTCCTTCGAGGCGATCACGCAGGCGATCCGGCTCATCCAGGGCGGCGCGCGGTTCATCGCCACGAACCCCGACGTCACCGGGCCCAGCGCCGAGGGTGACCTGCCCGCGACGGGCGCGGTGGCCGCGATGATCTCCGCCGCCACCGGCCGCAAGCCGTACTTCGTCGGCAAGCCGAACCCGATGATGATCCGCTCGGCGCTCAACCGGATCGACGCGCACTCCGAGACGACCGTGATGGTCGGCGACCGCATGGACACCGACGTCGTCGCCGGCATCGAGGCGGGCCTGCGCACCTACCTGGTGCTGACGGGGTCCACGCGCGCCGCCGACGTCGAGCGCTTCCCGTTCCGTCCCACCGCCGTGCTCGACTCGGTCCAGAACCTCGTCGAGCTGGTCTGACCTGCGGCTGCATCACACCCGGTAAGCGCGGCCGCGGGGCCGTTCGTCCCCCATCGGGCACCCCTCACCGGCGGATGCTGGGGTATGCGCAACCTCGAGCTCGCCCAGCTGCTGCGCGCGACCAACCCGTGGTGGTCGCGCCGGCGCCGTGCGTCCTGGGTGCTCGACGACGCCGACCTCGCGGCACGCGCCCGCCACGAGTGGGTGCCGGCGACCGAGGCGGCCCGCACGACGCTCGCCGACCTCACGGAGCACCCACGACCCGGCACGCTCACGCTCGTCGTCGGACCCCGCGGCGTCGGCAAGACCACCGCCGTCAAGGACGTCGTCGCGCACCTGGTCGCCGACCCCGCCACCGACCCGCGGCGCGTCGTGCTCGTCCCCGTGCAGCACGACGGCCCCGACGGCATCCACGTGCTCGCACCCGCGGACCTGGCCACCGTCGTCAAGGCGCCCACCCGCACGGGCGCACCGGCGTGCGACGCACCGCGCGTGCTCGTCGTCGACGAGGTCGGCACGGTCGAGGGCTGGCCCGGGGTGCTGTCGGCCGCGTGCCGCCGCGGCGACCAGGTCATCGCCACGACGTCCGTCCTCGACCCCGTGGACCTGGCCGCGCTCGAGGCGGCCGCACCGGTCACCGTGCGGCACCTGCGCCCGGCGAGCCTGGCCGAGGTCCTGGTCGCCTCGCCCGCGGGCGACACCGGCGAGGTGCGGACCGCCTTCCTGCGGCACGGCGGCCTGCCGCGCGCCGCGGCCGAGCACCGCGACCTGGGTGACGTGGGCCCCGAGTTCGTCGCGGGCCTCGCCGCCGGGCTGCACCTCGACGTGTGCCGCGGCACCGACGACTGCCCGCTGGACCTGCTGCTCGCCGCGGTGTGCGCGACGACCGACCGCTTCGTCGAGCCCGACCCCCTCGCGCGGGCGCTCGGCCTCACGAGGGCACAGGTGGCTCTCCTGCTCCAGCGACTCGAGCACGCGCACGCGCTGGACCCGCGCCGCGGACTGGTCGACCCGCTGCTGCACCGGCTGCCCTCGCTCCTCGCGCCCGAGCGTCACACGTCGCCGTCGGTCCAGCACATCGCGACGTTCTCCCACTGACCGCACGCACGACGACGCCCGGCCCCGATGGGGACCGGGCGTCGTCGTGCGTCAGAAGCTGACGGACGGGGACTGCCGGACCTGCGGGTCGTCGACCTCGAAGTACTCGGCGCGGGTGAAGCCGAACATGTTCGCGATGATGTTGGCCGGGAACGTCTCGACCTTGGTGTTGAGCTCGCGGACGTTGGCGTTGTAGAAGCGGCGGCCCGCGGCGATGCGGTCCTCGGTGTTCGACAGCTCGGCCTGCAGCTGCTGGAAGTTCTCGCTCGCGCGCAGCACCGGGTAGTTCTCGGCCACGGCGAACAGCCGGCCGAGCGCCGCGTTCAGCGCGTTCTCCTGCGCGGCCTGCTCGGCGGGCCCGGCACCGGGCCCGGAGGCCGCGGCCCGCGCACGCGTGACCTCGTCGAAGACCCCGCGCTCGTGGGCGGCGTAGCCCTTGACGGTCTCGACGAGGTTCGGGATCAGGTCGTGCCGTCGGTGCAGCTCGACGTCGATCTGCCGCCACGACTCCTGCACGAGGTTGCGCAGGCGGACGAACCCGTTGTACTGCGCGACGGCCCACAGCAGGATGATGACGACGACGGCGATCACGACGACGAGGGCGATGGTGCCACCGGTCACGAGGACTCCTTGGAATCGGTCTGTGCAGCGATCGTAGCCGCCGGGTCGTAGCCGTGGTCCTGCCACACGTGCCGTGGCACACCGCGCACGACGCCGGCCATCACGCCCAGCCGGGGGGCGATGCGCGCGGTGTCCGTCGCCCCCGCCTCCCACGACAGCAGCCACGTGCCCTCGATCCGCCAGGACAGCCCGAGCGCGTCCGGGCGCAGCAGCCGCTCGAGCGTGCGGGGGTGCAGGATCGCGTGCGCCGTGCGCGCGTCGGGTGCGTCCACCCGGTACGCCGCGTTGAAGGCCGCTGACTCGAGCTGCAGGTCCCGCGCCCCGAACGCCTTCGCGAGCCGCGCGCCGACGCCCTCGGGCGTCACCTCGAGTGTCGGCAGGTACGCGGGCAGCGCGAGGCCCACGACGTGCGCCTCGTGCTCGCGGCTCTCGTCCCCGCTGCCGGTCGTCCAGCCGTACGTGAACGACACGGCGGGCCGCTGCTCGTACGCCCCGGTGAGCACCTCGGTGACGGTGGGTCGGCTGCCCTGGCCGAACGGCCGCCCCGTGTGCAGCCGCGCGAGCCCCAGGCCGGGGTCCTTGCCGACGTACGTCCAGCCCGTCCGCGCCGCCCACGCGGTGAGCTGCTGGCGGCGCTTCTCGCGCAGCCACCGGCCACCGATCGTGACGACCACCGCGACCGCCGCGCCGAACGCGACCATGCCGACACCCGGGCCGTCCATGCCCGTCCACGACGTGACGACCACGAACCCGACCAGCCCCAGGACGGCGACCGCCCCGATCCGCACGCCGCGACGCATGACGGGCCGGTCCGTCAGGCCAGGCCGAGGTCGGCCAGGTCGAGCAGGTGGTGGTACGGCACGCCGAGCGCCTCGATGGCCTCGCGGGCGCCGGTACCGCGGTCGACGACCGTCGCGACGCCCACGACCTCGCCGCCCGCCTCGCGCACGGCCTCGACCGCGGTGATGGCCGACCCGCCCGTCGTCGACGTGTCCTCCACGACGACGACGCGGCGGCCCGCGACGTCGGGGCCCTCGATGCGACGCTGCAGGCCGTGGGCCTTGCCCTCCTTGCGCACGACGAACGCGTCGAGGTCCTGCCCGCGCGACGCGGCCGCGTGAAGCAGGGCCGTCGCCACGGGGTCGGCGCCGAGCGTCAGGCCACCGACGGCCGAGATCTCGGCCGTCCCGAGCCCGGCCTCCTCGAGCAGGTCGAGCAGGAGGTGCCCGATGAGCGGCGCGGCGCGGTGGTGCAGCGTCACGCGCCGCAGGTCGACGTAGTAGTCGGCCTGCGCTCCCGACGACAGCGTGACGCGGCCGTGCACGACGGCGAGGTCACGGACGAGGGCGGCGAGCTGGTCACGAGGCGTTGCGGCGGAGGCGTCGGTCACGGCCCCGAGGGTACCGGGCCGGGCGCGGCCGCCGAGGGCGTCCGGTGTCAGGCGGACGCGTCGGGGGCGTCGGACGCGTCCGCGACCTCGTCGGGCATCGCCTTGCGGTAGCCGCCGAAGGCGCGCACCGCGGACCGGGGCGCGAGCCGCAGCAGCGCCGAGGCCGCCTTGTACCGCAGGCTCGGGGTCGAGATGACGACACCGCGGCGCACGTCGGCGAGCGCCGCCGCCACGACGTCCTCGGGGTCGAGCCACCCGATCTCGGGGTAGTGGCTGGTCGCGATGCGGCCGCGCTCGTGGAACTCGGTCCGGGTGAACCCGGGGCACACGACGGTCGCGGTGACGCCGGTGCCCTTGAGCTCGGTCGCGAGCGCCTCGGTGAACACCCGCACCCACGCCTTGTGCGCCGAGTACGTGCCGGTCGCGACGAGCCCGGCGACCGAGCCGACGTTGAGGATCGCCCCGCGCCCGCGCTCGACCATCGCACCGGCCGCCGCGTGGGAAAGCACCATGACCGTGCGGATCATGAGGTCGAGCGCGCGCTCCTCGGCGCCCAGGTCGCCGTCGACGAAGTGCTGACCGAGCCCCATCCCCGCGTTGTTGACCAGCAGGCCGACTGGCCGCTCGTCGGCGCGCAACCGGTCCGCGACGCGGTCGACGTCGGCACGGTCGGTCAGGTCGGCGGCGAGCACCTCGACGTGGACGCCCGCGGCCGCCTCGAGCTGACGCGCGAGGCGGTTCAGGCGCTCCTCGTCGCGCGCGACGAGGACGAGGTCGTGACGTGCCGTGGCGAGCTGCCAGGCGAACTCCAGACCGAGGCCGGCGCTCGCGCCGGTGACGAGTGCGGTTCCCATGGGCGCCACCCTACGTATCGCGCGGCCGTCGCGTCGCCTCGTCCGGGGTGACGACGGCGACGGGCCGGGCGTCGTCCACAGGCGCGGCCGTGACGCTCCCGGTGTCGGCGAGGGCTCGTAGGGTAGGCGCGTGCAGCCGGACCCCGCCGTTCCCGATACCCGTCGACGACGGTCGGCCGGTCCGCTCGCCGACGCACCGCCGGCCCCCGCCCCCACGTGGGACGACGTGCCCGCCGAGCCGTGGTGGGACGAGGCTCCCCCGCCGCCGGACGACGCACCGCCCGCCGACGGCTGGGGCGCCGAGCCGTGGGGCGACGACCCGTGGGGCGGCGCTCCCCCGGACGCCTGGGCGACCACGCGCCGCCGTCCCGACGCGCCGCGCAGCACCGCCGCGGGACGTCCGGCCCCGTCGCACGGCACCCCGGCCGAGGTGCTGCACCGCGTGTGGGGCTACGACGCGTTCCGCGGCGACCAGGCCGCGATCGTCGACACCGTGGTCGCGGGCGGGGACGCGGTCGTCCTCATGCCCACCGGCGGCGGCAAGTCGCTGTGCTACCAGGTGCCCGCGCTGGTCCGCGAGGGCACGGGCGTCGTCGTGTCACCGCTGATCGCCCTCATGCAGGACCAGGTGGACGCGTTGTCGGCGCTCGGCGTGCGCGCCGGGTTCCTCAACTCCACGCAGGAGCGGGACCAGCGCCGCGCGGTCGAGGACGCGTTCCTCGCCGGTGAGCTCGACCTGCTGTACCTGGCCCCCGAGCGGCTGCGCGTCCCCGAGACGCTCGACCTGCTGGACCGCGGCCACGTCGCGCTGTTCGCGATCGACGAGGCGCACTGCGTGTCGCAGTGGGGCCACGACTTCCGGCCCGACTACCTGGCGCTGTCGCTGCTGCACGAGCGCTGGCCGGACGTGCCGCGTGTCGCACTGACGGCCACGGCCACGCACGCGACGCACCGCGAGATCTGCGAGCGCCTGCAGCTCACCGACGCCGCGCAGTTCGTCGCCAGCTTCGACCGGCCCAACATCCGCTACCGCATCGTCCCCAAGGACAACCCGCGCGCCCAGCTGCTGCACCTGCTGCGCACCGAGCACGAGGGCGACGCGGGCATCGTCTACTGCCTGTCACGGGCGTCGGTCGAGCAGACGGCCGAGACGCTGCGCAAGGAGGGCATCGACGCCCTGCCGTACCACGCGGGCCTCGACCGCCGGGTGCGCGCGGCGAACCAGTCGCGGTTCCTGCGGGAGGACGGCGTCGTGATGGTCGCGACCATCGCGTTCGGCATGGGCATCGACAAGCCGGACGTGCGGTTCGTCGCGCACCTCGACCTGCCGAAGTCCGTCGAGGGGTACTACCAGGAGACCGGGCGTGCGGGCCGTGACGGGCTGCCGTCCACCGCGTGGCTCGCGTACGGGCTGGCCGACGTCGTGCAGCAGCGCCGCATGATCGACACGTCCGAGGGCGACGCGGCGCACAAGCGGCGCCTGACGCAGCACCTCGACGCGATGCTCGCGCTGTGCGAGACGGTGGACTGCCGCCGCGTGCAGCTGCTCGCGTACTTCGGCCAGGAGTCCGACGGGCCGTGCGGCAACTGCGACACGTGCCTCGAGCCGCCGCAGTCGTGGGACGGCACGGTCCCGGCGCAGAAGCTGCTGTCCACCGTCGTGCGGCTGGACCAGCGCGGTCAGCGGTACGGCGTCGGGCACCTGGTCGACATCCTGCGCGGCAAGGTGACCCCGCGTGTGCAGCAGCTCGGGCACGACCAGCTGACGACGTTCGGCATCGGGCAGGACCTGTCGGACGGTGAGTGGCGTGGTGTGGTCCGCCAGCTGCTGGCCGCCGAGCTGTTGGCCGTCGACACCGACGGCTACGGCACGATCCGGCTGCTGCCCGCGTCGGCCGAGGTGCTGCGCGGCGAGCGCGAGGTCCGCCTGCGCCGTGAGCCGGAGCGCACGGGGCGGGCGACGCGTGAGCGACGCTCGTCCGGGCGAGGGGCTGGGCGTGCGGCCGCGGCCGCGGACCTCAGCGGCGACGACGCGGGCGTGTTCGAGGCGCTGCGCGCGTGGCGTGCGGGGGCCGCGAAGGAGCAGGGCGTGCCCGCGTACGTCGTGTTCCACGACGCGACGCTGCGCGAGATCGCGACGCGCCGGCCGACGTCGCGCGCGGAGCTCGGGGAGATCAGCGGGATCGGCGCGGCGAAGCTGGACCGGTACGCCGAGGGCGTGCTGGCGACGCTGGCGGGGGCACCGCAGGCGGGCTGACCCCGGCGGCGTCCGTCAGCCTGCTGCCCCCGTCGACGACCTCACCACCAGGTGCGTCGGCAGCAGCACCGGGTCGGCCGTGGCGCGCGCGGCGACGACCGGCTCGTCGAGGTCGGCGTCGAACGCGTCGCCGAAGTCGTCGTCGTCCGGGTGGTCGCCCTCGAGCCGCGCGAGCAGCAGGTCCGCGGCCATGCGACCGGCGCGCTCGACCGGGGACTCCACCGTCGTCAGGGCGGGACGCACCAGGTCGGCACCGAAGATGTCGTCGCAGCCGATCACGCTCATGCGCTCGGGCACGGCGACGCCGGCCGCGTCGAGCCGCTCCAGCACGCCGAACGCGAGCAGGTCGTTGAACGTGATGACGGCGGTGGCGCGCGCGTGCAGCGCCGCGTCGGCGGCCTGCGCACCGGCCGAGCGCACGGGTGCGTACGGGCCGAGCACGACGAGCTCGACGCCGAGCCGCGCAGCAGCCGGCGCGAGCGCCTCGCGGCGCCGGCCGTCCGACCAGGACGTCGCCGGGCCCGACGCGTAGGCGATGCGCGTGTGGCCGAGCGACGCGAGGTGCTCGAGCGCCTGGACCATGCCACCGGCCGTGTCGAGCAGCACCCCCGGGGTGCCGGGGATGGTGCGGTTCACGACGACCAGTGCGAGGTCGGCCGCGGCCGCCGCGATCTGCTCGTCGGACAGGCGCGAGGCCGCGAGCACCGCGCCGTCGACCTGGCCGCGCAGCTTGCGCAGCGTGTCGGCCTCGACCTCGGCGGACTCCTCGGTGTCGGCGAGGACCTGCACGTAACCGGACTCGCGCAGGCGAGCCCCGGTGCCGCGCACGAGCCCGAAGAAGAACGGGTTCGTGACGTCGGGGAGCACGAGCGCGACGGTCGCCGTGCGGCCGGACAGCAGGGCGCGCGCCGACGCGCTGGGGATGTAGCCCAGCTCCTTGGCCGCGGCGACGACGCGGTCGGCGGTGTCGGCGTTGACGCGCCCCGGTCTGGTGAGGGCCCGTGACGCGGTCGACACCGCGACTCCTGCTGCCGCTGCGACGTCACGCAACGTGGGCTGCCGCCTGACGGCCATGCACCCTCCTGGTCGGCTCGTCCGGTCCGCGCGACGATGCGCAGGACCCGATCTTGCTGGCAAACGATTGCCAGCCTACCTTGTCCGTGCCTAGTCTCACCAGTGCCCCTCGCGACGTCGCGACCGGGCGGAAGGAGCCCCATGATGTCCGGCACCACCATCCGCACGGCCGAGGTGCTGGTGTCCAGCCCCGGCCGCAACTTCGTCACGCTGCGCGTCGTCACCGAGGACGGCGTCGTCGGCCTCGGCGACGCGACGCTCAACGGGCGTGAGCTGTCGGTCGCGAGCTACCTCACGGACCACGTCGTCCCCCTGCTCATCGGCAGGGACGCGCACAAGATCGAGGACACGTGGCAGTTTCTGTACCGCAGCGCGTACTGGCGCCGCGGCCCGGTGACGATGGCCGCGATCGCGGCGGTCGACGTCGCCCTGTGGGACATCAAGGCGAAGGTCGCCGGGATGCCGCTCTACCAGCTGCTGGGCGGGGCGTCCCGCAACGGGATCATGGCCTACGGGCACGCGTCGGGCCGCGACCTGCCCGAGCTCTTCGACTCGATCCGCCAGCACCTGGACGAGGGCTTCCGGTCCATCCGGGTCCAGACGTCGGTGCCCGGCGTCGACGCCGTCTACGGCGTCGCCGCGCAGCCCTCGTCGTCGGGACGCTACGACTACGAGCCGGCCCAGCGCGCCCCCCTGCCCGCCGAGGAGGACTGGGACACGCGCGCCTACCTGCGGCACATCCCGCAGGTGTTCGAGGCCGTGCGCAACGAGTTCGGCCCCGCGCTGCCGCTGCTGCACGACGGACACCACCGCATGACCCCCATCCAGGCCGCTCGCCTCGGCAAGGACCTCGAGCCGTACGACCTGTTCTGGCTCGAGGACTGCACACCGGCAGAGAACCAGGATGCGCTCCGTCTGGTCCGGCAGCACACCGTGACGCCGCTGGCGATCGGCGAGGTCTTCAACACCGTCTGGGACTACCAGACGCTCATCCGCGAGCAGCTCATCGACTACGTGCGCTCGGCCGTGACGCACACCGGCGGCATCACGGCGCTGCGCCGAGTCCTCGACTTCGCGGCGCAGTACCAGATCAAGTCCGGCATCCACGGGCCCACGGACATCTCGCCGGTCGGCATGGCCGCGGCGCTCCACCTGGACCTCGCGATCCACAACTTCGGGATCCAGGAGTACATGAAGCACTCGGCCGTCACGGACGAGGTCTTCCGCACGTCGTTCACGTTCGCCGACGGCTACCTGCACCCCGGCGACGAGCCCGGACTGGGCGTGAGGTACGACGACGACGCCGCCTCGCGGCACCCGTACCAGGCGGCGTACCTGCCGTTCAACCGACTCAAGGACGGAACGGTGCACGACTGGTGACCACCCTGACGCAGACCCCCCACGTCCACCCCGCCTGGCTGCCCGACGCCGCGTTCGCGCCGGTCGGCTCGCGCCGCGTGCTCGTCGCCGTCGGCCCCGACGACGGGCCGGTCGGTGGCACGGTCGTCGACGAGGTCCGTCGCGCGGTCGCGGCGCACGGCGGCTCCCTGACGCTCGACGACGCCGCCGACGGCCACGACCTGGTGCTGCGGGTCACGCCCGACGCCCCGGGCACGGGGTTCACGCGGCAGCGGACCGGTGGTGTCACGGTCGTCGAGGCCGGCGCCGCCACCGGGCTGCTGCACGGCCTGCACGACGTGGTCCGTGCCGGCGAGGCGGCGTTCGGTGCCGACCACGCACCGGTCACCTCCCGCCCCGTCGCCCCCGTGCGCATGCTCGACCACTGGGACAACATGACCGTCCACCCCGTCATGGGGCAGGTCGAGCGCGGGTACTCCGGCGGCTCGATCTTCTACGTCGACGGCCGCGTGCGCGACGACCTGTCACGAGTGGCCGCGTACGCCCGGCTGCTGGGGTCGATCGGGATCAACGCCGTGGCGATCAACAACGTCAACGTCCACCGCACCGAGGCGCGGCTGCTCACCGACGGGCTCGCCGACGTCGCGCGCGTCGCCGACGTCTTCCGCCCGCACGGCGTGCGCACGTACCTGTCGGTGTCGTTCGCGTCGCCGGTCGTCCTGGGCGGGCTGACCACGTCGGACCCGGCGGACCCCGACGTGCAGGCGTGGTGGGCGGCCGCCGCCGACCGCGTCTACGCGACGATCCCCGACTTCGGCGGGTTCGTCGTCAAGGCCGACTCCGAGGGGCAGCCCGGCCCGTTCGCGTACGGGCGGGACCACGCCGACGGGGCGAACCTGCTGGCCAGGGCGCTGAAGCCGCACGGCGGCACCGTGTTCTGGCGCGCGTTCGTCTACAACCACGAGCAGGACTGGCGCGACCGGCGCACCGACCGCGCCCGCGCGGCGTACGACCACTTCGCACCGCTCGACGGCCGGTTCGACGAGAACGTCGTCCTGCAGGTGAAGTACGGGCCCATGGACTTCCAGACGCGTGAGCCGGTGTCGCCCGTGCTCGCCGCGGTGCCGCGCACGCGGCTGGCGGTCGAGCTGCAGGTCACGCAGGAGTACACCGGGCACCAGAAGCACGTGTGCTACCTGGGGCCGCTGTGGTCGCAGGTGCTGACGTTCCCGCTGGCCGACGACGCGACGCGCGACGTCGCGTCGATCGTCTCCGGGCGCCCGGGGCCTGCGACGCCCCCGGACGCCGCGCTGACGGCCGGCGGCATCACGGCCGTGTCGAACGTCGGGGACGACGAGTTCTGGACCGGCCACCCGCTCGCGCAGGCCAACCTGTACGCGTACGGGCGGCTCGCCTGGGACCCGTCGGCGGACCCGGTCGCGCTGCTCGACGAGTGGATCGGCCTGACGTTCCCCGGCGCCGACCTGCGCGTGCGGGACACGCTGCACACGCTCATGGACGGCTCGTGGCTGACGTACGAGGCGTACACCGCACCGCTCGGCGTCGGCTTCATGGTGGACCCGGGGCGCATGCACTACGGGCCCAACGTCGACGGGTACGAGTACTCCAAGTGGGGCACCTACCACTTCGCCGACCGCGACGGCATCGGCGTCGACCGGACCGTCGCGACGGGCACCGGCTACGCGGGCCAGTACCCGTCGCCGTGGCGTGAGACGTACGAGGACCTGGCCACCTGCCCGGACGAGCTGCTGCTGTTCTTCCACCACGTGCCGTACGGGCACGTGCTGCACAGCGGCACGACCGTCATCCAGCACATCTACGACACGCGCGCCGACGCGGTCGACGTCGTGACGTCGTGGGTCGACGCCTGGGCGGACCTCGCGGGGCTCGTCCCGGACAGCCTGCACGCGCGCGTGACGCAGCGGCTGACCGAGCAGGTGCGCTCGGCCACCGAGTGGCGCGACCAGGTCCGCTCGTACTTCTTCCGCAAGTCGGGCGTCCCCGACGCGAGCGGGCGGCCGATCTACTGACGCCAGGGGGTGCCGTCGCCTGGCGACGGCACCCCCTCACGTCCGCCCGGCGACGGGTACCGGGGCCGGGGACGACGACGCGCGGCCCGAGGCGCGGCGCAGCGCCCACGTGCTGCCGAGGGACGCCGCGAGCAGTGCACCGCCCACGACCCCGAACGCACCGACCAGCGGAACGACCCCGCTGAGCGCCCCCACGACCGCGGGGTTGACGAACTGCGCACCCCGGTTGGCCGTCGAGCGCAGACCCGACGCCAGACCGCGCCGGTCCGGGGGCGTGTGGTCGGCCATGAGCGCGAGCGTCAGCGGCTGCGCGAACCCGAGCGCGAACCCGTTGACCGCCGCCAGCACGCCCAGCAGCCACAGCTCCGGGGGCACGAACGCCACGGCCACGCACGTCACCGACGACACGACGAGCACCAGCCCGACCGTCGTCGACTCGCGCAACCGCGCCATCGCGAGCGCGAAGAACGGGCGCGACGCGAACCCGAAGGCCGCGGCCACCGACAGCAGCACCCCCACCTGCCACTGCGGCACCCCCGCCTGCCCGAGCACGAGCGGGTGGTAGGCCGTGCGGATGTCCAGCACGACCAGCGCCGTGAAGCTCACGACGAGCGTCGTGAGCACCGCCGGGTTGCGCATCATCGACCCGGCGTCCCGGTACGAGCGCAGCAGCGGACGACGCGGGGCCGCCGGTGCGGGCCGTCCGGTCCGCACCGCGAGCCCGAGCCCCACGAGCACCACGGACAGCGCCGTGTAGACCACGAAGCTCAGGGTGTACCCGCCGAGCTCGGCGACGCCCGTGCCGAGAGCCGGCCCGATGGCCTGGCCCGCCGCCAGGAAGAGCGAGAACGTCGCGAGCCGCGTGTTGCGGGACCGCGGCGGCTCGTCGTCACCCTGCGGCAGCGTCGCCACCGTCTGCAGGCTCACCCACACCGCGAGCGTCCCCAGCCCGATGACCGCCTGGCTCGCGACGACGCCGGGCAGACCGAGCGGCAGCACCAGCAGGCCGCCGCCGAGGGCCATCGTCGTACCACCGACGACCAGCAGCGACCGCACCCCCCAGCGGTCGGTGAGCGCACCGAGCGGGATCGCGAGCAGCATCGGCAGGATCGCGAACGACGCGAGCGCGAGGCTCGCCTCCCGCTCGGTGCCGCCCCCGGCGAGCACGTACGGACCGATCAGGGGCCGCAGCATCGTGTGCGCCGCCCAGTAGGTGACCCCGAGCACCGCGAGCACGACGGTGGCCGACCGGCCGGTACGCGGGGGGCGCACCGGCCGGTCGGGGCTCACGCGGCGCGGGAGAGCGTCGACCACGTCGCGCCGATCTCCTCGCTCGTCGCCACGACGCCGAAGTACCGCGCCACGTTCTCGACGCTCGCGGCGTGCGCGTCGGCCTCGAAGCTCGCCGCGCAGTCCTCGACGAGCGTCACGCGGTACTCCGCGAACAGGCCGTCGCGCAGCGTCGACTCGACGCACACGTTGGTCGACACCCCGGTCAGCAGCAGCGAGTCGATCCCCGCGGTCCGCAGCACGACGTCGAGGTTCGTCCCCGCGAACGCCGAGTACCGGTGCTTGACGACGACCGGCTCGCCCGGCTGCGGGGCGACGCCGTAGAACTCGGCGCCCCACGAGCCCGTGCGGCAGTTGCCGGCCGGCACCACCGGCACGGGGGCGTCGTCGCCGCGGCGGGCGAGCCACGCCGGGGAGTCGGTCGTCTCGTCGTGCGTCGTCTGGATGAAGACGACCAGGACGCCGGCGGCGCGTGCGGCGTCGAGGAACCGCTGCAGGCGCGGCACCATCGCGACCGCGGCGGTGACGTCGCTGCCGTTGCGGGCGCAGGCGCCGTCGGGGTCGCAGAAGTCGTTCTGCACGTCGACGACGACGATCGCGGCGCTGCCGGGCGCGAAGCGGGAGGTGGGGTAGGTCATGGCGGGGGTCCTTTCCACGGGTCGGGCTCAGCCCTCGGGGACGAACTGGTTGTCGGCGATCACGTCGTACGTCTGCGGCACCTCGGAGTCGTCGAGGATCTCGCCGCTGCGCGCCACCTCGAGGGCCGTCTCGACCGCCTCCTGCGACAGGTGGGTGCCGCCCCACAGGCCGTCGGCGTACGCGCGGTCGAGGGTCGCGGCCAGGACGTCGGGCTCCATGGTCGGGAACTGGACGGCCGCGAGCTCCTCGGCGTACGCCCGGTCGGTCTCGATGCGCTGCTGGCCCTTGGCCAGCGCGGCCACGAACGCGGCGGCCACGTCGGGCTGCTCCTCGACCGTGTCACGCGGCACGACGATGACCGAGTACGCGTACGGGCCGAGCAGCTCGAGCGGGTTGATGATCGGCTCGCCCCACAGCCCCTGCTGGATGCCGAGCCCCAGCTGCGGCTCGGCGACCACCGCGACCTGCGCCTGTCCCTGCTGCACGATCGACGGGATGGCGCTGGAGTCCTCGACCTCGATGAGCGTCACGTCGGTCTCCGGGTCCAGGCCCTCCTGCAGCAGGATGTGCCGCAGGATCGCGTTGGGCGTCCCGCCGTAGCGGCCGCCTGCGATCGTCTTGCCGCGCAGGTACTCCCCCATGTCCTGCCCCGCGGCGGGCTCCTGGCCGGTCGCGGCGACGAAGTAGACGTTGCCGCGGTCGACGACGTTCGCGATGGCGACGAGGTCCGAGCCCTTGACGTTCGCGACGGCACCGGACTCCGGGCCGCCGATGAACCCGAACACCTGGCCGGCGAGCGTGGCGTTCACGTGACCGCCGCCGGTGAGCGTCGTGACCTCGACCTCCAGCCCCTCGTCGGCGAAGAAGCCGAGGTCCTGGGCCGCGTACAGCGGGAGGTAGCCGACGCCGTGCACGGGTTCGGCGATGGTGATCGACGTGACGGCGTCACCGTCGGCCGCCG